>Ga0182015_10000512_pt1 | contig 55299 bp, 48 predicted proteins | sample 712P3MmetaG_FD_120478 | JGI IMG/M metagenome (GOLD analysis project Ga0182015, IMG submission 120478) | Permafrost microbial communities from Stordalen Mire, Sweden - 712P3M metaG | ecosystem: Environmental > Terrestrial > Soil > Wetlands > Permafrost | place: Sweden: Stordalen | collected...
CGCTGGTGCGGGACATGAAACACTGCGTCTGCCGGCGTTCCGCTTCCCTTAATTTCTAAGTAGCCCGGATGAGCGGAGCGAAATCCGGGAGCGAAGTTGAAGCTTGTTGGTCGTCCCCGGATTGCGCTCCGCTCCATCCGGCCTACATCGCCGCACTTCAGCATGGACCACCGGGTCAAGCCCGGTGGTGACGAGAAGAAGGCGTGGCTGTTTGACAATATGGACGGCAAAACTCGCGCGCAATCGCGCGGCGAGAGCGTTTCCGTTCGTCTTACCCCTCGCCGATCTCGCGCAAAATCTCGGCGGTGTGCTCGCCGAGACGCGGCGATGGCCACTCCGACGCCATTGGCGCGCCGTCGAGCACGATCGGGGTGCGGATGCCGGGAATGATGCCGCCCTCGGCTGCTTCGCTTTTGAGTTCGAGCCGCATGCCGCGATGCACGACCTGTGGATCGGCAAAGACCTGGTCGAGATCATTGATTGGTCCGGCCGGGATGGTCGCGGTCTCGAGCTTATCGAGCAGTTCCTCACGCTTCACGCGCGAGGTCAGCGCACAGAGCTTGCCGACGAGTTCGGCGCGGTGTGCCAGGCGGCCCTTATTGTCCTTGTAGGCGGGTTCGTTCGCAAGCTCCGGCGCGCCGAGAATGCCGCACAGTTTTACGAACTGAGCGTCGTTGCCGGTGGCGATGATGACGCGGCCGTCGGCGACGGGAAATTCCTGATAGGGCACGAGATTGGGATGGGCATTGCCGATGCGCTTGGGCACTTCGCCGGAGACCAGATAGTTGAGCGCCTGGAAGGCAAGCGTGCCGACGGTGGAATCGACGAGCGCGGTGTCGACGTAGCCGCCGCGGCCGGTCTTCTCCCGCCGCGCCAGCGCCGCGAGGACGCCGACCGCGGCGTAGACGCCGGAGAAAATATCGGCGATCGGCACGCCGACCCGCATCGGCGGCCCGTCGGGGGCTCCCGTCATGCCCATGATGCCGCCGATGCCCTGCGCCATAAGATCGTAACCGGCGCGCGATGCCGACGGTCCGGTCTGGCCGAAGCCGGTCACCGAGCAATAGATCAGGCGCGGATTTAAGGGTTCGAGGCTTTTGTAGTCGAGGCCGAATTTGACGAGACCGCCGACCTTGAAATTCTCGATCAGCACGTCCGAGCGCGCCGCGAGCTTCTTGACCAGGCGCTGGCCTTCGGCGGTGGTGAAATCAAGCTCGATCGACCGCTTGCCGCGATTGGCACTATGAAAATAGGCGGAGCTGAGATTGCCGCCGTCGGCGGCCGGCACGAAGGGGGGGCCCCAGGCGCGGGTGTCGTCACCTTGCCCTTGGCGCTCGACCTTGATGACGTCGGCGCCAAGGTCGGCGAGGATCTGTCCCGCCCACGGGCCGGCCAAAATCCGGGCAAGCTCCAATACGCGCAACCCAGCTAATGGACCCGGCATCAACCGCTCCCGACGCAGCACGGCAAGCCGCCGCGCCGGCGCTTAACTGGCAAAGCGGGGCCAGTTTGTCCAGGTTTGTCTACAGTTCCCGCGCTTTGCCAACTTGTCATCGCCGCGCGCTCACATTAGCTAAGCTTTGCCGGATGGGATGAAGCGGTGAACACCACCTTCTTCAGCGAAATGCTGCAAAGCATCGCCGACCGCAGCCGTGCATTGATCAAGCGCGAGCGGCGGGAGCCGGCGCATGAACGCTCGGCTGGTCTTGTCGAACAATGCGAGGAATTGCTCTCGGGCCGCGGCGAGGCCTCGGGCGTTGCGCTGGCGCAAGAAATCCTGGCCGACTACGCCGAGTTGACCACCGGGCCGCGCATTGCCTTCTTCGAAGCGCTCGCCACCACCTTCGGTCACGATCGCGCCGGCATCGACCGCGCCATCGCGGACTGGCGTCAATCGCCGTCCGACGCAACCGCGGCGGATCTTCACGTGGCCAGCGAGCCGCGGCGGCTCGAACTGTTCCGTAGGCTTAATCTCGCCCCGGGCGGCACCGCTGCGCTGGTTCGCATGCGCGCGCAATTGCTCGATGCCATGGATCGCCGCGATGATCTCGGCGTGATCGACAACGATTTCGTCCACTTGTTTTCGTCCTGGTTCAACCGCGGATTTTTGGTGCTGCGCAGGATCGATTGGTCGACCTCGGCCGCAATCCTGGAAAAGATCATCCGCTACGAGGCGGTCCATGAGATCAGCGACTGGGCCGATCTGCGCCGGCGCATCGATCCGCCGGACCGGCGTTGCTATGCCTTCTTCCATCCGGCGCTGGTCGACGAGCCGTTGATCTTCGTCGAAGTGGCGCTGACGCGCGAAATTCCGGGCGCGATCGCGCCGATCCTGTCCGACAAGCGCGAGCCGGTCGAGCCGCAGCGCGCGACCACGGCGGTATTCTATTCCATCACCAATTGCCAGCGCGGGCTTGCCGGCGTGACTTTCGGGCATTTCCTGATCAAGCAGGTGGTCGAAGAGGTTTCGCGCGAGGTGTCACGCGTCGCCACTTTCGTCACGCTGTCGCCGGCGCCGAATTTCGCCGAATGGCTCAAGCGCGAACGCGCCAACGCCGTCTCGCTTGCGCTCGACTACGACGATCGCGAGGCGCTCGCCCCGCTCGATACCAGCGATTGGTGGCGTTCGGCCGCAATTGCCGAAAAAGTCCGCGAGCCGCTCATTCGTGCCGCCGCCTGGTATTACTTGCGCGCCCGCAACAGCCGCGGCTTGCCGGTCGACGCGGTGGCGCGCTTCCACCTCGGCAACGGCGCGCGGCTGGAACGCCTCGACTGGCTTGCCGACACCTCGGAGCGGGCGCTCAAGCAGTCCTACGGCCTGATGGTGAATTACCTCTACGATGTCGATTACATCGAGCGTAATCACGAGGCCTATGCGCAGCAGCGCGCGGTCGTCGCTGCGAGCGCCGTGACGCGGCTGGTGACAACGCCGGCGCGCGAAATCGTTCCAGTGTCCGGGTAGCAGTCTACGATTTCCCGTACACCGGCACGATGGCGCCGCGGGTGACGCGATTGTCGGTCGAGGCGAGAAAAACGATCGTCGCCGCCACCTCTTCGACCTTCGGCCAGAGCGTAAAATCGGCTTTGGGCATGGCTTGCCGATTGGCCGGCGTGTCCATGATTGAGGGCGCCACCGCATTGACCAGGATGTCGTCCTTGGCGACTTCCTCGGCTAGCGCGGCCGTGAGCGCGGCAACCGCCGTTTTGCTCGCGGTGTAGGCCACCATGCCGGCGCCGCTGCGCCATTCCAGCGCCGCGCGGGCGGCGACGTTGACGATGCGGCCGCCGTTGCCGCCCATCGCATTCACGGCGGCGCGGCAGCACAGCATGCAGCTCATAAGGTTCATGTCGATCTGCTGCCGGATCGCCGCGACTTCGGTCTTGGCCAGCGCTCCGGCGGCAAAACCGCCGGCAATGTGGATCGAGGCCCATAGCGGCGCGATGCCTTGATAAAGGCCGGCAATCGCCGCCTCGTCCGCAAGATTGCCGGTGACGGTGAGCACCACTTGCCTGTGCTCGCGCAGGCGGAACCGCTTGGCCTCCGCCTCGTCGAAACAAGGCACGTGGCATATCGCGCCGGCCTCGACCAGGGCTGTGACAACGGCCGTTCCGAGCGCGCCGGCGCCGCCGGTGACGACGATATGACGATCGCGAAAATCCATAGGGACATCATCGCCGATCTACAGTTGGAGGCAAGGCCAGGATGATACGCTCGGCGGAGGAGAGAATCAGTGGCTGATTTCGATCTCGCCATCATCGGCGGCGGCATCAACGGCACCGGCATCGCGCGCGATGCCGCCGGCCGCGGGTTTCGCGTCGTCCTGATCGAGCAGAACGATCTCGCCTCCGGCACGTCGTCGGCGTCGTCCAAGCTAATCCACGGGGGCTTACGCTACCTCGAGCATTACGAGTTTCGCCTGGTGCGGGAAGCGCTCCGCGAGCGCGAAGTGCTGTTGCGCGCGGCGCCGCATCTGATCCGGCCGCTACGGTTCGTGCTGCCGATCAATGCGGCGCGGCGTTCGGGCATGATGCTGCGGCTTGGGCTCCTGCTCTACGACTTCCTCGGCTGGCGCAAGATTTTGCCGGGCACCCGTGAGCTGGATCTCGTGACTGACGAAGCCGGCCAGCCGCTCAAGTCGCGTTTCCACCATGCCTTCGAATATTCCGATTGCTTTGCCGACGATGCGCGCCTGGTCGTACTCAATGCGGTGGACGCCGCCGAACGCGGCGCGGTGATCCGCACCCGCACCCGCTGCGTGCGCGCCGATCGCTCCGACGATTGGCGACTGGTGCTCAATGCCAGGAGCCAGCGCGATGTCGTGACGGCGCGGGTGCTGGTCAACGCTGCCGGCGCCTGGAGTGAATTGTTTGCCGAGATGGCGCTGCGGATCGAGCCGCAACATCGGCTGCGGCTCGACAAAGGCAGCCACATCGTGGTGCGGCGCCTGTTCGATCACGATCGGGCCTACATCTTACAAGCGCTCGACGGCCGCGTCGTCTTTGCCATCCCGTTCCAACACGATTTCACGCTGATCGGCACCACCGACCGGGCCTTTACCGGCGATCCTTCGACCGTGCTGCCGACCGGCGAGGAAATCGATTATCTCTGCGGCGTGGCGAACGAGTATTTCCGCACCCAGATCGGCGCCGCCGACGTGGTCTGGGCCTTTGCCGGCGTGCGCTCGCTCTACGACGACGGCGCGCGCAAGCCGCAAGACATCGGCCGCGATTACGCGCTGGTCCTCGACGAGCGTTTCGGCGAGGCGCCGCTGCTCACCGTCTATGGCGGTAAGGTCACCACCTACCGGCGTTTGGCCGAAGAGGCGCTAGCGCGGCTCGCTCACTTTTTTCCGCGGACGCTGCCATGGACCGCGCCAAGCCCGTTGCCCGGCGGCGACTTCGTCTATGACGGCATCGAGACGCTGATCGAGCGCACGCAGCGGACCTGGCGGTTTCTGACGGCGGACCATGCGCGGCGGCTGGTGCTCGCCTATGGCACGCGGGTCGAGCGCGTGCTCGGCAAGGCGACCGGGCTTGACGATCTGGGCATGCGCTTTGGCGCCGATCTCACCGCCGCCGAGGTACGCTACCTGATGACCAAGGAATGGGCGCACACCGCCGACGACGTGCTGTGGCGCCGCTCCAAGCTCGGCTTGCGCTTTACGCCGGCGCAGACCGCCGTCCTCGACTGCTTCATCGTAACGGGCGGCGCCGTAAATCCGTAAACTTTTATCGAAATGTCGCATCAGATTTTCGCTGATCTGTGGTGACATCGCCGCTGGGAATTTAGGTGTTGCCCAAGGGGTGTTATGGATTCGGTCGCAAGCCAATTTTCGCAACAGCTTGCAGTGCTCAAGGTTCTCATCGTTGATGACGAGCCGGGCACGCGTAAGGTCACACAGCGCGCTGTTGCAGGCGATCGGCGTTCGCGACATCTACGAAGCGTTTGATGGCAAGAGTGGCCTCGAAGGCGTCTGCCTATTCGCGCCGGATATCGTGCTGCTGGATTGGGAAATGCCGAGCCCCAATGGGCCGGATTTCGTGCGGACGGTGCGTTCACCCGACAGATTTCCTTTCCCCGACGTGCCTATCATCATGCTCACCGGTCACAGCGAGCGCTCGCGCGTGGTCGAAGCGGTGCGGCTCGGCGTCAACGAATATCTGCTCAAGCCGGTGTCGACGAAGGCGCTGTTGGCGCGCATCGCGTCTATTCTCACCAAGCCGCGCCGGATTGTGAAGCGAGGCGACTATTATGGGCCCGAACCGCGCAAGCCCAGTAGCTAGAAACCGGAATCCGATGCCGGCCACAACGAAATCTTCTTGCTCAACAATTGACATGGTGAGAAGCTTGCAGGGGGACGGCCCGTTAACGGAACGATCACCACATCGCCGGCGGCGCACATCGATAGCGCCGCGATCGCAGCAAATTGCAGGTTCCTTTTTACCAACCTGCAATGCGCTCATGGTCTGATGCGCCTGCGCGATCGGATCGGCATCCATCCATAACCACGTAACCGTCGCGGCGGCGCGTCATGTCAGAGAAGCGATTGAAAAAGAACATCGAGAATATCGTCCAGTCGCTGTGCGTTCTGATCGTCGATGACAATCAGTATATGCGCAAGATGATTCGCAACTTGCTGGTCAATTGCGGCATCAAGGACATCTACGAAGCGGCCGACGGCATCGCGGCTCTCGACTCGATCCGCACCGTCGCTCCCGACGTTGTGATCCTCGATTGGGAAATGCCGCTCCTAAGCGGGCCCGAACTGGTGCGGATCGTGCGCTCGCCGGGTGTATTCCCGATGCCGGACGTGCCGATCATCATGCTGACCGGCCATTGCGAACGCTGGCGCGTCGTCGAGGCGGTACGGCTTGGTGTCAACGAATATCTGACCAAGCCGGTGTCCGCGAAGTCGCTTTACGACCGGCTGATCTCGATCACGACGCAGCCGCGCGCTGTCGTGCAACTGGGCGATTATTACGGCCCGGAGCCGCGCAAGCTGGTGGTCGAGGCAGTCGACGATGCCGCTCTCGCGTCGACAGTGGCCGCGGCCGTCGTAAACTGACGCCCCAAGTCCTTCCGGCCCAAGTCCTTCCAGGCTACCTCTTTCCAGTCCACGACTTTCTAGCCCACGTCGTTCCAGCCCGCATCTTTCCAGTCAGCGTGAAAATGCTCTAGCGTAAGAGTGCGCCGTTGGGGCGCGCTGTCGCGATTGGGGCATCGATGCAGACCGCCGGACCGAAACGATGCTTTGCGAAGCGAGACTTCGCGCCTTGGGCCGATCGCACGCTGCAGCCGCTGTTGCGGATCGAAGGGTTGAGCAAAAGCTTCGGCGCTTTCGCCGTGGTCGATCATCTCTCGCTCGACATCTATCAAGGCGAGTTCTTTGCGCTGCTCGGCCCCTCCGGCTGCGGCAAGACTACGCTGTTGCGCCTGGTCGCGGGCTTCGAGCAGGCGAGCAGCGGCCGTATCCTGCTTGACGGGGTCGATCTTGCGCCGGTGCCGCCGCACCGGCGTCCGGTCAATATGATGTTCCAAAACTACGCGCTGTTCCCGCACCTTAACGTCGAAGCCAATATCGCCTTCGGCCTCAAGCAGGAGGGTTTGCCCAGGCAGGAGATTGCCGAACGGGTCGCCGACATGCTGGCTTTGGTGAAGCTGGAAAATTTCGGACGACGCAAGCCGAACGAGCTTTCCGGCGGCCAGCGTCAGCGTGTCGCGCTGGCGCGTTCGCTGATCAAGCGCCCGCGCGTATTACTGCTCGATGAGCCGATGGCGGCGCTCGATAAGAAACTGCGCGGCGAGACCCAGTTCGAACTGATGGACCTGCAGCGCCGGCTAGGACTTACCTTCATCATCGTCACTCACGATCAGAGCGAAGCGATGACGGTCGCCGACCGGATCGCCGTGATGGACCTCGGCCGGCCCATGCAGGTCGCGCCGCCGGCCGAAATCTACGAGCGCCCGAATTCGCGGTGGGTCGCGGATTTCGTCGGCGACATCAATCTGTTCGAAGGCCGCGTCGGCGACGACAGCACGAGCGTCGAGGGAACTGCGTTGGGCCGCGTGCATGTCGCGGCAAAGATCGACGCCGAACCCGGCGCAACGGTTTGGCTGGCGGTGCGGCCGGAAAAAATGCGGATGGCGCCAGTTGAACCGTCAGGAAGCCAACAAACGGAGCGGGAGAACGGCATCGCCGCAACCATCGTCGATATCGGCTATCTCGGCGATCTGTCGATCTACAGGCTGCAGACCGACGCTGGCGTGCCGTTGCGCGCGGCGAGCGCCAATACCGGCCGGCAGAGCGAGCGCGCCCTCGGCTGGGACGGCAAAGTGTGGCTGAGTTTCGCGCCCGATGCCGCGATCGTGCTGACGCGATGAGTAAGGCTTGCCGCCCAAGAGAACGCCCATGAAAACGCCAATGAGCACGCCCGCGAACACACCCATAAGCATCCGGCAGACGAAGCGCTCGTTTTTGGCAAATCTCGTCGTGCGGCTTCCCTATGTCTGGCTCGTCGCTTTTTTTCTCGTGCCGTTCCTGATCGTTCTCAAGATCAGCCTGTCGCAGACCGCGATCGCCCAGCCGCCCTATACGCCGGTTTTCGAGCTTTCCGCCGGCTGGCACGGCATACGCAGCTTCTTTGCCGGCCTGTCGCTCGATAATTACGCCTTCCTCGGCACCGATCCGCTCTACGTCCTGTCCTATGTGAAGAGCGTCGAAATTGCCGCGTTCTCCACGCTTTTGCTGCTCGTCATCGGCTATCCGATTGCCTATGCCATCACGCGCACCTCGCGGCGGATGCAGGCGGCGTTGGTCGTGTTGATCATCCTGCCATTCTGGACCTCGTTTCTCATCCGCATTTATGCCTGGATGAACATCCTGCAGCATGATGGACCGCTTAATCAGCTTTTACTGGCGCTGCACATCGTCCGCGAGCCGCCGGCGTGGCTTTCGACCAATACCGCCGTCTATATCGGCATCGTCTATTCCTATCTGCCGTTCATGGTGCTGCCGCTCTATGCGACGCTGGAAAAACTCGACGAACAGCTTTTGGAAGCGGCGGCCGATCTCGGCTGTCCGCGTTGGAAGACGTTTTGGCTCGTGACCGTGCCGCTGTCGGCGCCCGGCGTTCTGGCAGGCGCGCTGCTGTGCTTCATCCCAATCGTCGGCGAGTTCGTCATTCCCGATCTGCTCGGCGGCTCGCAGACGTCGATGATCGGGCAGACGATCTGGACTGAATTCTTCGCCAACAAGGATTGGCCGACGGCCTCGGCTGTTGCCGTCGTGCTGGTATGTCTGTTGGTCACGCCGATCGTCGTGTTCCAGTATCAGACCATGCGCGCAACGGAGCGAGGTTGACCATGCGCAGGCTGTCTCCGTTCAATCTCGCGGCGCTTATCGCCGGGATTGCCTTTCTTTATCTGCCGATCGTCATCCTGGTCATATTCTCCTTCAATGCATCGCGTCTGGTCGCTGTTTGGGGCGGCTGGTCGATGCGCTGGTACTCAGCGCTCGCCGATGATACGGCGCTTCTGGAGTCGGCATTCATCAGCCTCCGCATCGCCGTCATTTCGGCGACCGCGGCGACTATATTGGGCACGCTCGCGGCGGTGGCGCTCGTTCGCTTCGGCCGCTTTCGCGGACGGCTCCCGTTCGCGGCCATGATCTATGCGCCGCTGGTCATGCCGGAGGTCATCACGGGCCTGTCGATGCTGCTTTTGTTCGTCGCCGTTTCATTCGATCGCGGGTTCTGGACTGTGGTCATCGCGCATACGACGATGGCGATGTGCTTCGTCGCGGTGATCGTGCAGTCCCGCCTCGTCGATTTCGACATGAGTCTCGAGGAGGCGGCGATGGATCTCGGCGCGTCACCCGCGCGCACCTTTGTCGCGGTGACCCTGCCGCTGATCATGCCCGCCATTGCCGCGAGCTGGATGCTCGCCTTTGCCCTCTCGCTCGACGACCTCGTGATCGCGAGCTTCACCACCGGCCCGGGCGCGACCACGCTGCCGATCCGCATCTATTCGGAGGTGCGCCTCGGCGTGAGTCCTGAAATGAATGCGGTCTGCAGCATCATGATCGGCGTGGTCGGCATCGCCGTCATCGCCGCGTCGCTCCTGGCCAAGCTCAATGCGGCAAGGGGCACGCCGGCGCGGGCGTGATCAGTCTCGGCTCTCGCCTGGCGGACGGAAGAGATAAAGCACAAACCAGATCGGGACGATCACCAGAGAGCCGAGCAAGAGATTAGGCAGCACCCAGGCAACCCCCTGGCGCGCCAAGTCCTCGATATGGTCGGGCGAAAGCCCGGCCGTCTTTGCGAGTTCCTCGGTATGGATGCCGAAATGGGCAAGGACCGTCCCGACGATCAACGACGCAACCAGTACCTTGACGAGAGTTCGCGTGAGGCGGCTGAGCATCCGCTGAGCATCCTGGCTCCGGTCACGGGCGAAAAACCCGCGCTGATTCGTGCGAATCATAAAGCAAAAAGTTAAAAGCTGCGCGCCGGCATGCCGGCCGGCGCGATCAAACCGACTTGAATTGCCAAGTTTTTGGGCTATTGCGACGGTTTCGGCGCGGCTGTCGGCGTCGGACCGGCAGGCACAGGCGGCGACGCCAGCAATTGGTCGATCACCGAGCGCACGGCGTCGCTCGCATTGTGGGTCTTGGCGGCGTCGAGCAAAGGCGCGGCGGCTCCCGAGCGGCGGATCAAGCTCTGGGGGTCCGGCAGCATGATCGGACTGTCCCACGGGCCCTGTATGACGAAGGGCAAATCGAATTCGTCGGTGGTGGTTGTCGAGACCAGCGTCGCTACACCCTTGAGGTCGAGATCGCGCGTCGGCACCGAGGCTTGGCCCGCGACCGCGAGCCGTACGGCCGGACCGTTGATATGCATGTCATCGATCGACACCGTGCCTTGGTCGATCTTGAGATCGACGGCGAGCTGATCGAATGGCGTTCGCCCGCTGCGGAAATCGCCGTTGCCGGACAGCGGCCGGCGCTCGAGCCGGTGCAACAATTGCTCGACATTGATGCCGGTCAATGCGCCGGATTGCGCATTGAGCGTTGCGGTGCCGTTGAGCGAATGCGTCACCGCCAGCACCGAATTCCCCGATCCATCGAGGTTGACCGCAAGATTGCCGCGACCTTCTATTCTGTGCATGCCGAATACTTCACCGAGACAATCGGCCAGATCGACATCGACGAATTGCATATGCGAGGTCGCCGCGATGCCGTTGTCGGCGCTGGCGAGCCCGAGCGTGCCCTTGGCGACGCCGCCGAATGCCTGCGCCTCGCCGATCGTCAGATCGAGCTTGCCGTCGCGCATATTCGCGGCGACGGCGGTACGCCCTAATTGCGCGTTCGATATTTTGATGCTCGCGGCGGAGAGCCGAAGATCGAGGTTGAAATCGTTGAAGCCGTCGAGTGCGATCGGCAAATGATCCCAGTCGTTTTCGTTTCTCGCCAAAAGCCGCATCCCCGAGACATAAGGCGTCAAATCCAGCGCATCGGCCGCGAGCGTGCCCTGCACGGTGCGATACCCGTCATCGGACAGCGTCAGCGCGCCTTCGGCGCTATTGCCGTCGAGCTCGACATTGACGTTGGAGAGCGACACTACGCCGCCGCCAATGGCGCTCTGCGCCCGCAGCGCGAAGCGCCCGAAGCCGCCGAACGGCAGCTTGCTCTTGCCGGTCCAGCGCATGGCGTCACGCAACGAGGGCGACTCGACGCCCAGCGTGCCTGTGATCTTCAGCGTCGGCTGGTCGCTCGCCGTGCCGTCGAAGGCGAGCTGGAGCGGGGCGCTGGAGAGCCGCACCTTGATCCCAGAGCGATCGCCGGTGAGCGCGGCGAGGAAATCGCTGAGCGTGAGGCTCGCCTCGACCGGCTCGTCGTGCCAGACGAAGTGGCCGTTGGCGCCGAAGCTGCGTGAGATCGACGGCCATGCGACCTGAAAGTTCAGGTCTTCGAGCCGTTCGCTGGTGTCCTTGCCGGCGTCATGCACGACGACCGTGCCGTTCTGAATGCCGATCTCCGAAAACGACGCCATTCGCTCGGGAGCCGGCTGTAACGCATGCGCGAGCGAAGAGATCAATCCCGACCAATTCGACCGGCCGTCGGCCGAGAACGCGACGTTGATGGTCGGGTGAACGAGCGTCACGTCGGAAATTTCGATGCGCCCGGCCAGCAGCGGAAAATAACGCAGCCGCGCCGTCAATTCGTCCGCGGCGACAGCCGGCTCGCCGGTGCTTTCGTCGCCGAGCAGTACATTGCGGAAGCGCACGGTTCCCGAAGGGAACAGCGAGAGCGAGATGTCGTTGCCCAATAGCGGGTCGAGGCCAGTAACCGCGTGGATTTCCGACTTCACGGCGTCACGTACCGAGGCCGCGGGAATGAGAAAAGACAGCGCGACCAGCGTGACGAACGCTGCCGCAACCATGGCGGCAACGGCAATAGCGAGGCGTTTCAAGCCAATAGCCGCGGTCACGGGACGCGTTTCCAATTGTTGTGAAGCCGGTCGAATATACCGGGCGGCAGACAGGCTGCAAACCTGCCCGGTATCTATGTCCCTTTCGTGGCCTTAAGCCTTCTTCCGCTCGCCCAAATGCTTGCCACGAATAAACAAATGCGGCGTCGCCGTCGCATTGCGGCCGCGCTTAACGGACCGATTCCCGCCACCGCTTCGCTTCGCGTGCTTGCGCCACCTCGGCGATGATTTTGCCGATGATGGCTTGGCCGAACGAGTTGAAATCCTTGGCGACCATGACGAACGCGCCCGGACCGCCGATGACGTTGTTGCGATAGTAATTGTCCAATCCGCCCGGCGGGTTGGTGTGCTCTGGATTCCACGACATCGGATTTTCGCTGAGAATGACGAGACCGTTGATGGTCACGCCCTTGGCAACCGCTTCGTCACGCGCTTCGGTGACGGCGCGGCCTTCATTGTTGGTGCCGTCGCCGGAAATGTCGATGATGCGTCGGGCGGACTGGAACGCCGCCTGGCCGAACTCATTCATCGCGAAATCGATCGCACCGCTGATCGACGTGCGGCCCATGAACGAGCGCGGCGCCTCGACCAAGCGGTCGCCGAAATCCTTCGCCGAGGCCGCGTCGCCGACCGTCATCCAGTCGATCACCACACGCTGCGCTTCGGCGCCCGACCACTCGACGAAGCACAAGCCGATGCGGCCGTTACGGCCCGATCGAATCGTATCGAGAACGCGCGGATCTGAAACGGCGGCGACATAACCGTCGCGCTGCAACTGGAATTTCGCAGCGTCGATGCTGCGCGACACGTCGGCCGCCAGCACCAACAGAAGATCGACGTCCTCGTCGGCCAGCGCCGCCGCGGGAAACAAAGCGACGCCGGCGAAGATCAGCGTGACAAATATTTTGAGTATGCGCATCGCCGCACCTCAGAGAGCATCGCCGTCAATCACGGCGAAAACTCGACGGCAGCAAGTCTAGTAGGATTTGTGGTCCGATTTAATCGGCAACGATGCGGCTTGGCGGGAATGCGATTTCGACCAATGTGCCGGCGTTTGGAGCGCTCTTGATGCTGAAATTGGCGCGATTGGCTTCGGCGAGCGCCTTGGTCAGCGGCAGACCAAAGCCGGTTCCGCCAGAACCCCAGATTCCGGAGGTCGCCGTCTGCTGGAACGGTTCGAGCGCCGCCTGGATATCCTTGTCGCTCATGCCGACGCCGGTGTCGCGCACGCGCAGTACCGCCTCGCGGGCATCGGAAAACACCGTCGATACGATCACCTGGCCGCCCGGGCCGGTAAATTTGATCGAGTTCGTCAAGAGATTGAGCACGATCTGACGTAGCGACCGCTCGTCGGCGATAACCAGCGGCAAACCAGGCGTCAGAGCGGTGCGGATGATGATGCGCGCGCGGTTCGCCTGCGGTTGCATGATGCCGACGCATTGCTGGGTAAGATCGTTGAGATTGACGTTGGTGAAGCTGAGATCGATCTGGCCGGTCTCGATCCGGGACAGATCGAGAAGATCATTGAGCATCGAGACCAGATGCGTTCCCGCGCCGTGGATGTCTTTGACATATTCCCGATAGCGCTCGTTGCCGATCGGACCGAAGCGCTCGGCCATGATGACCTCGGCGAAGCCGGTCATGGCGTTGAGCGGCGTGCGGATTTCATGGCTGACTTTGGCGAGGAACTCCGCCTTTGCGGATGCTGCGCGCAGCGCCTCCCGCTTGGCATTGCGCAGCTCTTCCTCGGTCTGCTTGCGGTTCGTGGCATCGCGGAACACGGCGCAGAACCGGTCGTCGCCGATCCGTATCAGCGTCATCGTCAACGGCACCATCCGATCCTCGCCCGCGTGCGCGTCAACGTCGAGAACGTTATCGAGCACGTTGGTGCCGCGCAGGATGCGGTCGAAATAATCATGCGCCGCGCGATTGCTCTCAGACGCGAAGAGTTCGCCGAGGATGCGGCCAACGAGTTCGTTCGTGGGCTTGCCGAACAAGGAAGCGGCGCGGGCATTGGCGCCGGCGATCCGGCCTTCGGCATCGAGCGTGACGATGCCGTCGCTTGCCGCGTCGAGCATCGATTTGAGCTCGCGATTTTCATTCTCGGCGGCGCCGGGCGCGCGCTCGTCGGATTGCCGGCCTGCCTCGGCATTTCCGTTATTTTGGCCGTTGGTCAGGATCAGCGCGAGCGCTGACGAGCCGTTCCAGGGCACGGTGAACAGGCGACCCTCGGCACGCAGCTTGTCGCCGCGCCGCGTCATGATCGACACCGATTGCGAACCAGCGGTCTCGGCGAGCGCATCGGTGCCTGACTCGGCGAAAAGGGTGGTTACGCCGCCTGCCGACTCGATCGCCGTGAGGTTCTCGTAGCCGGTCCATTCGAGGAAATGACGGTTGGCGTAGAACAAAGAATCGTGCCGGTAGACCAGGATGCCGATTGGAATGCGGTCGAGCAGCGCTTGCTCGATGGCTGCTTCGGCGGCAGCGGCGGTTTCGGCTTCTTCCGGGTGTTCGGCCGGTAGCCCTTCGGGGCCGCTCTCGGCAGTGGCCGGCACTTGCGGCGATCCGCGCAGCCGCGACGTCAGTTCTTGCGCCAGTTCGCGGAATGCCCGCCGTTCCACCGGGCTCAAGGCGGGTGCCGACTTCGGTTCGGGCGGCGGCGATTGGCGGAACGGCAAGACATTGGCGGAAGCAGGCGCAACGCTCAGCGCGGGGCGATCTGGCGCGGGCGCAGCTTCAACCGCTGCGGCGGGTTCCATTTTGTCCGGCGCGGCGGGTGCGGGCGGCGTTGGGGTGGCTACCGTTTGCTGCGGCGGTTCGGGTGCAGTTTCTTGCGCCGGCACAAAACCTATCGGCTGCTCGCGGCGCGCCTGCGCCAATTGGTTGATGCGCACGATGTCACGGCAGACGCCGAAGCCGCGATAGCCGCGAAAGCTGCGGTCGCGATCGAACACCGGCAGCCCGGAGAGCTCGATAGGCAACTGTTCGTCGGTGTCGTCGACCGGCCACGAAACGACAATGCCGCTCCATGTTTCGCGTGTCGCGACCGCCCGCGCGACTTGATTGTTCGGATCGAGATTCAGCTCCTCGGCAATCTCGCTCCAAAGCCGGCCGACGGCGGTCATGGTTCGCGGTCCGGCCAGCCCAATGAATTCGTCCGAGCCGATGCCGAAGCGGCCGTCCGCATCCATGTTCCAAACAAAGCGCAAGGGATGGCGCCGTTCGGCAATCGGTTCTTCCTTTTGAGCAAGAGGTGCCGGTGCGGTATTGGCCGGCGTCACATCGGGCGCCGGCGCCGGCGCTGCAACGGCGGGCTCGGAGGCAGCGACCGCCCCGGGTTCCATTTTTACGGCAGCGTTTTGCGCGCTCGGCACTTCGTTCGTTCGCTGCGGCAGCGTCAGCACGATAACGCGCGACATGTCTACGCCGAGACGCATGGCGGCGACGTCGAAGGAAGCTTGCCCCAAGCGCGCAGTGCCGCTGCCGCTTCCGGTTTCGAGTGTTGTGGCGGCGAGCGCCTCGATGCCAAGCGCCGACAGTGTCGTGACGCCGGAAAGCCGCGTTTGCGCCGCGGCGTTGGCATAAAGAAGGGTGCCGTCGGGCGCGAATGCCGAGATCGCCTCTTCATCATCGGCGAATAGTCGCCGTACGAGCTCTGCCAATGTCAGCGGCGGGCCCGCCGCCGCCGGCTCGCATGCGGCGACCAGGACCGCGCCGGTCCCGTCATCAAGAACGATGCGTGAGCAGGCGCAGGTCAGCGCGCGGCCGAAGCCCGCGCCGAGGCCGCGCAAACGTTCGAACCGCTCGTGCGCGCCCGACGGCAGCATCGCGGCGAGGCGGATGATTTGGGCGGTGAAAGCATCGCCGACGTCGAACCGGCGTTGCGTCGAGGCGGTCGAACCGACGCCGCCGAAGATTGCCGCGCCGACAGCATTCGCCCACAGGAGCCTCGATCCGTCGACGCTCCACAGCCAAGCCGGCCACGCACTCGTCGCGAGCGCCGCGAGACGCGGATGACGCAACAAAGCGAGATCTCTCTCCACGATCGGCATGCGCGACAAAACTCGTTTTCTAAAGGAAAAATTAATAGTGCGGGCCGTGTGCGGCGTCCATGGCGCGGGCCGCCGCGCCGCCAAGCAAGCCAGGATAACCTTAATCGCTCCAAGGCTTAGCGGGCGCCGCCGTTTAGTTTGCCTGCCGGCGGCAAAATAGCGTTAGGATTGCGGCACCGGGACTACGAGGAGCGTGTAATGGCCAAAGATCCATTTGAACAATTTGCAGTTCCGACCGAGATGCGTGCCTTCGTCGAGCAGAGCGTGGTGCAAGCCAGAAAGGCCTTCGACGGCTTTATCGAGGCGGCCAACAAGGCGATGGGGCAGCTACATGGTCAAGCCCAGGCGGCGCACAGCAACGCCAATGAAATTGCCCATAAGTCGATGTCCTATGCCGAGCAAAATGTCGCAGCGACATTCGATTTTGCGCAAAAGCTCATGCAAGCCAAGAACGCCTCAGAGGTCATGGCGCTGCAATCCGAATATTTGAGTCGCCAGATGCAGGCGCTTTCGACCCAGGTTCAGGATCTTGGTCAAAGTGCCGCCAAGATTGTGGTCGATGCTGCGAAGCCTAAGACGTGACCGCAACGCAAAGCAGCCGCCTCAAGTTCCAAAATCATAATATTTTCAATTATCTGACACTATTTGTGCATCGCAATAACTCCTGTTGCAATGCACCAAAAAAGTTGCTATCTATACTTTTAGCAAGTGCCCGGGTTTTGAAGCATTTATGGCGTTCAGCCGCGGGATCATGAAATGCCAGGCAACGCGCAAAGGGCGGCGAGGCCAACCAAGAAAAAGCTCCCAAGTGAGACAGCCCAAGAGCAACGAGCAAAACCGAGGACCCGAGTCATGGCTGATGCCACAACGACAACTCCCCCCAAAGTGAAGTCCAACAAGCCGACGGCGAGCGCATTCGAGATGCCGAAATTCGAGATGCCGAAGTTTGAAATTCCGAAGGTCGAAATGCCGGCCGCCTTCCGCGAATTTGCCGAGCGCGGCGTAGCGCAGGCCAAGGACACTTACGAGAAGATGAAGGCCGCCGCCGAAGAGGCGACCGACGTGCTGGAAACCACCTATTCGACCGCCAGCAAGGGCACCTCCGAATACGGCCTGAAAGTGATCGAGGCGGCGCGCGTGAACACCAACGCGGCGTTCGATTTCTTCGGCGAGCTGATCACGGCGAAATCGCTGTCGGAAGTGATCGAGTTGTCCAGCGCGCATACGCGCAAGCAGTTCGAGGCACTGACCGAGCAGAGCAAGGAACTCGGTGCGCTGGTCCAAAAGGTCGCGACCGAGACCGCCGAGCCGATCAAGAGCGGCATGAATAAGGCGTTCAGCAAGGTCGCCTAATTGCGGCCGCGAGCGTGTCCGCAGAGTTACTGCGGCGAGGGGAAAGCCCGGGTCTCGACCCGGGCTTTTTGCGTTTTATGGCGGAATTGCTGCCGTCTTGCCAAACTTGAGCGTTGCCCATAGGTTTCGCGCGCTTGCCGACCGCGAGCCGTGCAGCTGTAGCTCAGTTGGTTAGAGCGCTTGACTGTGGATCAAGAGGCCGGTGGTTCGAGTCCACCCAGCTGTACCAGCCAAGGGCCGCCGCCAAGGTCGCCCCAAAGTTGCCTATGATCGCTTTGCGCTTCGCAATCCGTACTGCGGTCATCGTGTTGGGTGTTGGCTGGCTGAGCCAGCACGCCATCGCAGGGCAAACCGCAACGCGAAGTTTTTCGGGGTTTGCCGCCTATTATTCGGAAAGCGGGAAACTGGCGAGCGGTGAACGCTTCAATCCAAATGGCCTCACGGCCGCGCACCGCAGCTTGCCGTTTGGAACCCGGGTGTCCGTGTCACCGATCCGAAAAGCGGCCGCAGCGTCATCGTGACGGTCAATGATCGCGGTCCCTTCAACAAGGGTCGCGTGATCGACGTTTCACTCGCCGCGGCGCGGGTGCTGGGAATGATCGGCCGAGGCATCATGTTCGTTCGCGCGGACGTATTGTGACCCGATGAATTACGCCGGAATCAAATAACTTCCTCGGTCTTATCGTCGGTCTCGCCGTAGCGGCGCAGCGTTGCCGGTTTGGTGCCGGCATAGAGCCGTTCCAGCCCGGGCGCGATCTTGGCGTTTTCGCGCTCGAACAGCGAATTGCCGGCGAGGTCGCTCTCGACCAGAAACGGCCCGAACTTTTCCACGTCGAGCACCCAGACCGCTTGCGCCAGGCCGAGTTCTTCCAGCCAATAGACGCCGGCAACGTGCTTGATGCCGCGGCCGAGCAGCGCGCCGGTGCCGTAGCCGACCGTGGTGAGATAGATCGCGTTGTTGGGAACGAAGTGGTCGCGATAGGCCTGCGAGGTCATTCCCCCTTTACCGATGATGACGTTGCAGCCGGAGAGCTTGAACCAGCCTTCGAGCCACTGGGCAAACCGGAATGACGCCGTCGCGGTGACGGCACCGACGGTATAGCTGCCGTCGGCATTGACGCTGGCCGCCGGCGAGCAATGGAAATTGGTGATGCCGAGCGCGTCCTTGCCCGCCGGCATGCCGGCGCCGTCGGCAATCGCGCGCTTGTAGACGCCCTCGCGGGCGGTGAAGACGCGACCGGTCAGATAGGCGACCGATCCGATCTCCAACTGCCGAAGATCTTCCGTGCGCGCCGGCAGATCGAGGTGAACGGTTTTGAGGTCGGTCATTTTATTCCGCCGCCAATCTATTCCGCAGCTTCCGCCGCCTGTTGATCCCATTCGACCGTGGAGCGCCGCATATAGTCGGTGAACCACATCGGGTCGGTGCGGAAGGTGGCCTTGCCGTCGGTAGCGATGCGCGCGCAGGCGCGGCGCGACGACAGGCAGAACATGTGCACCGACATCGGCATGCCGCCGGTGTGGCAGTAGCCGACTTCGACGTGGCAATCGATCACCATCGAAGAGCCGACAAAACCCATGGCGCCCATGCCGATATTGTTGCCGAGTTCCTTGAACTCTTCTTCCAGCGCGGCGATGCGCGGATCGGGATTGCGCGAGCCGACGATGCGCAGGCACGACGCCTGCTTGCCCAAGACCATGCTGGTGTCTTTGGAGCCGCCGAGCCCGACGCCGACGATCGCCGGCTGGCAGGCGAGGCCACGCTTGCCGAAGCCGATCAAGGTGTCGAGAAAAAACCGCTTGATGCCCTCGATACCGTCGCCGGGAAACAGCATGCGGTAGTCCGAGCCGAACAGGCCGCCTTTGTGCACGGTCGTAAGCTCGATCCAGTCGGCATCGGGATGGAATGCATATTCGATCTCGGGCGCGCCGATGCCGACATTGTTGTTATGATCGGTGCGCCACAAAGGATGCACGCGATTGGGGCGAAGCGGCACGTTCGTCGTCGCGCGCGCCGTGGCGCGGCGCAGCGCTGCTTCCAGCGCAACCGGCCCGCCTTCGATCTGCGCCTCGTTGCCGATCTTGACGTACCAGCGCGGCAGGCCGGTGTCGCCGCACATGGCGCGGCGGTCTTCCTTCGCCGCCTCGTAATTCTCCAGCATGGCCTTGATGACGAAGGAGGACAAATCGCCTTTTTCGCTGTCGGCGCAGCGGCGCAGGCCGGCGAGATAATCGTCCGGGATTTCGATGGCGGCCTTTGCCATCAATTCCTCGGCGGTGCGTTGAATGGCTGACAACGGAATCATGTTCGCCTCTACTCGGCCGCGATCTGGTCGCGCAGCAAGGTTTCGCCCGGCTTCACATGTGTGAACTCGACCGGCCGATCGGTGATCTCGATGCCTCCAGTGCCTTGCCGCGCCACCGTGAAGGTCGAGGTGGCAAGATCGCCGGGCTCGGGAAAGTCGGACCGATAGTGCGCGCCGCGGGAATTCTCGCGCCGCAGCGCGGCGAGCGCAATGACCCGGCTCACTTCGCATAAGGAACGCAGATTAAGCCAGTCGTGCCACGTCAAATTAAAGCGGCGATTGCCGTCGGCGACGCCGCTCGAAAGAAGTTCCGCTTCGATCCGGTCGAGCGCGGCGAGACCGCGCCCGATGCCGGCGCGGTCGCGCACCACGCCGACCTCGTCCCACATCGTGTCGAGGAGCTTTTCGCGCAGCGCGTTGAGATCGCCCGGTTTGCGCACAAAAGGGTGCAACGCGCGGGAAATCTCCGCATCGATCACGAACGGTTCGGGCGTGCGATGGCCGGGATTGGCCGCGATCCAGCGCGGTATCACGTCGCCGGCGATGCCGCCGAAGACCGTCGAATTGGCGACGCCATTGCCGCCGAGCCGGTTCGCGCCATGCATGCCGCTGGCATCCTCGCCGGCGACGAAAAGCCCGAAACGTTCCGTCGCCGTATCCACCTCGCAGATCACGCCGCCCATGAAGTAATGCGCGGTCGGCACCACTTCGACCAGTCCGCCGGCAAGATCGAAGCCGCAATCGCGGCAGCGATCGACCATGCCCTTGAATTGCTTGGCGACGTTCGCCGGCCCGAGATGGCCCATCTTGATATAGATGCCGCCGTTCGACGTGGTGCGGCCGGCCTTCATCTCGGCATAAATGGCGCGGCTGACCACGTCGCGGGTGGCGCGCTCCAGCTTTGGGTCGTAGTCGCCCATGAAGCGGTGCATGGCGCCGTTGAGCAAATGTCCGCCGGCGCCGCGCAAGCCTTCTTCAAGCACGGTGCCGGTCATGCGCGTGTCGGGACCCGCGAGCAAGCCAGTCGGATGGAATTGCACCATCTCCATGTCGCGCAGCGGCAAACCGAGCCGCAACGCCATGGCGAGGCCGTCCATGGTCTTGTCGCCCGACGGCGTGTGATAGCGATACATGGTCGGCCCGCCTCCCGTCGCCAGCAGCACGGCTTGCGCGGCGACAAAGCAGAATTCGCCCGTGCGCACGTCGATCATGAGCACGCCGGCAAGCGCGCCATCTTTCGCCGGAATGAGCGCGATGGCGCGGTGCTCTTCCATGCGGCGGATCGGCCGCGCCCAAACCTGCTCCATCAACCGGTTGATGATCTCGATGCCGGTCAGGTCGCCTTTATGCACCGTGCGATCGAACGTTTGGCCGGCGAACGCCTTGCCGTGCAGCGTGCCGTCCGGATTGCGATCGAAGAAGCAGCCGATCTCGTTTTCGAGCTCGCGCACGCGCTCGACCGCCGTCGAGACCAGCGTCCAGGCCAGTTCCTGGTGCGGCAGCCATTTGCCGCCCTCGATCGTGTCCATGAAATGGCGCTCGACCGAGTCGCCAGGATTGAGCGCGACATTGTAGCCGCCTTGCACCATGCGGGTGCAGCCGCATTTGCCGAGAAGGCCTTTGCTCGCAATCGTGATGTCGAGATCGGGATTGGCTTTCAACGCGTGCAGCGCGGCGAACAGTCCGGCGCCGCCGGAGCCCAGGATCAAAATGTCGGTCTTTATCTGTTCCAGGCTCATGTGGTCCTCAGAACACGCGCACAAGAAATACGAAGGCGACGACGACCGATGCGGCCGCGGCAATCGTCGCAAATTGCTTCTGGCCGTCGCGCCAATCGAAATTCTCGATCACCAATATGCGCAAGCCTCCGAGCAGATGCACCGTGAGCAAAAACATCAGGCCGCCTTCCGCAAGCTTGACCAGCGGCTGATCGCTCCAGCGCAAGAAACTGTCGAGCTGCGCTCCGTTATGGATGGCGAGCCCGAGCGCCAAGAAATGCAGCGGCAGGAAAATCGCCAAGCCAAGCCCGGACAGCCGATGCACCATGGCGGCGATCCACAAGGCGCTGCCGCGATGCCCTAATTGGCGCGCGATCACGGCAACACCAAAGCGGCGACGGCGCGAAAGCCGAGCGCCGCCAACGCTAAACCGAATAGGACGGCGGGTAGATCGGCACGCCTGTTCGTCAGCGGCGACCATTCGTTGAGGATATTGCGCACGCCGATCGAAGCATGAATGGAAGCGGCGGCGACAAAGATGCCGTAATACGAAGCCCATGCGATGCTGCCGCGGGTGCGCGACAGAATATCCGCGGCGGTGAGGCCTTGGTGCGTGGCGTAGAAGATCACCGCGATATGGACGAGAACCAGCGGCGCCATGACAGAAGCGGTCAGCCGCTGCCACACATAAAGCTGCACATTCATGACGTGATCTCGCCCTTGAGGTACGCCACAGCCGTACGCCGCTTCAGCCCGGCAATCGAGGCGGTCGGATTGAGCGCCTGCGGGCAAAGTTCTTGGCAGGATTGATGCGAATGGCAGGCATGGCAGCCGCCGGACGCGGAAATGGCTTGCAGCCGCGCGGTATTGCCGCCGTCACGCTCGTCGTTCACCAGCGTCCAAGCGCGCGTCAGCGCCGCCGGGCCGAGATAATCGGAATTCCAGCGCACCGTGTCGCAACCGGCGTAACACACGCCGCAATTGATGCATTCGATGCCGGCGTCCGCGGCGACGCGCGCCGGCGTGTCCGGCCTGATTTGCGCGATCGGATCGTGTCGCGTTTTCGTCGGCGCAAACGCTCCTTTGGCCGCTTGCCACTTCTCGAAAAAAATCTCCATGTCGGTGGTCAGATCCTTGATCACCGGAAGATTCTGGAGCGGGCCGATTTCGAGACGGCCGCCACCGGCGACTTTCGACACATGCGTGCGGCAGGTCCAGCGCGGCTTGCCGTTGACGGTCATGGCGCAGGAGCCGCATACGCCGACCCGGCAGGCGAAGCGATAGGACAGGGTCGGATCGATATGGCGCTGCACGAAAGTGACCACGTCGAGCACGGTCTGACTTGCGCGCTGCGGGACGCTGTAGGTCTCGTAGCGGCCTTGCTCTGTGCCGCGCCAGAGCGATACCGAGAGTTCCGATAGCGTGTCGGACATAGGACTCCTTGGTCCGCGCTTCATGCGCGTGTTGCGGCCAGTTTAGCAAGCAGTGTAGCCTTCCGGCAAAGCCGCAAAGCGCGGACGGAGAGGACACGCAATGGCTGGGCTTACGCAGAGTTATGTCCATGGCGTGAGTGATCAACCGCTCATCGGCGAGACCATTGGGCGGTTCTTCGACGCCGCCTGCGACAAATGGCCGGCGCGCCCGGCCCTTATCGTCCGCCATCAGAACGTGCGGCTCAGCTATGGCGAGCTGCGCCAGTCCGTCGACAAGCTTGCGGCCGGGCTTTTGACTCTCGGGCTGGAGCCCGGCGATCGCATCGGCATCTGGTCGCCCAACAACAGCGAATGGGTGCTTACCCAATTCGCCACCGCGAAGGCCGGGTTGATCCTGGTCAATATCAACCCGTCCTACCGCATTGCCGAACTCGAATATGCCCTCAACAAAGTGGGCTGCAAGGCGCTTATCCTCGCCGAGCGTTTCAAGACCTCGGATTATGCCGGGATGCTGCGGGAGTTCGCGCCCGAGCTCGGCCATGCGACGCCGGGCAAGCTCGAATCGGCGCGGCTGCCGGCGCTGCGCTCGGTCGTGCTTCTCGGCGACGGCTGGCATCCCGGCACATTCCGCTTTTCGGAGATCCTCGCGCGCGGCGGCACGGCGGAATCGCAGCGCATCGCCGAGCTGGCGCCGCAACTGCAATTCGACGAGCCGATCAATATCCAGTTCACCTCGGGAACGACGGGCTTTCCAAAAGGCGCGACGCTGTCGCACCACAATATCCTCAACAACGGCCACTTCATCGGCGAGGCGATGCGGCTCACGCCGCAGGACCGTCTTTGCATCCCGGTGCCGCTCTATCACTGCTTCGGCATGGTGCTCGGAAATCTGGCGGCGCTGACGCACGGCGCCTGCATGGTGTTCCCCGGCGAAGGTTTCGATCCGCTCGCGACGCTCGAAACCGTGGCCGAGGAGTGCTGCACCGCGCTGCACGGCGTGCCCACCATGTTCATCGCGGAACTCGATCATCCCGAATTCGCCCGCTTCGATCTCTCGACGCTGCGCACCGGGATCATGGCCGGCTCGCCGTGTCCGACCGAAGTGATGAAACGTTGCGTCGCCAAGATGCATCTCTCCGAAATCACCATCGCCTATGGCATGACCGAGACCAGCCCGGTCAGCTTTCAAAGCTCGACCGAAGATCCGCTGGAGCGCCGCGTTTCGACCGTCGGGCGCATCCAACCTCATCTCGAAGTCAAGATCGTCGATCTTAACGGCCGCATCGTGCCGCCCGGCACGCCGGGCGAGCTGCTCACGCGCGGCTATTCGGTGATGCTCGGCTATTGGGGCGACGAGGAGCGCACCCGCGAGGCCATCGACGCGGCGCGCTGGATGCATACCGGCGATCTCGCCACCGTCGACGCCGAGGGCTATTGCAACATAGTCGGGCGCATCAAGGACATGGTGATCCGCGGCGGTGAGAACGTCTATCCGCGCGAGATCGAGGAGTTTTTATACCGGCACCCGAAAATCCAGGACGTCCAGGTGATCGGCGTGCCGGACGATCGCTACGGCGAAGAGATTTGCGCCTGGGTCAAGCTGCGTCCCGGCGCGGCCGCGACCGAAGAGGAAGTCCGCGCCTTCTGCCGTGACCAGATCGCTCACTACAAGGTGCCGCGCTACGTCAAATTCGTCGACGAATTCCCGATGACGGTCACCGGAAAAATTCAGAAATTCATTATGCGCGAGCGCACCATCAACGAGCTTGGTCTCAAGGTGCAGAAGACGGCGTGAGCGTCCGTTTTCTCGTCATGGCCGGGCTCGTCCCGGCCATCCACGTCTTTGTGTTCGTCCGGCTGCAAAGACGTGGATGCCCGGCACAAGGCCGGGCATGACGGTTGGGGAGCGCTATTACACTTTGATCTTCTCGTTCTCGACCACGCGCCCGACGGCGGGCCGCTTGAGAAGCCGGTCCTTGTGCGCGGTGTAGTTCTTGAGCTCCGCCATGGGCAGCTCGCGGCGCACGCCCCAGGTGTAGAAGACGAAGGCATACGGATCGAGGACGGAGTAGCGATCGGAGAACCATTCGCGGCCCGCCAGCATGCCGTCGATCTGCTTCAAATAACCATGGAATGTCTTGAGTCCGGCTTCCTTGATGCCGGGGAAAGCCGTCGTATCGGCGGTATAGCGTTCGGGCCGGCCGACGTGAGCGTGCGCCGGATGCACGCTGGTCGCAAAGAAGCCGATCAGCGAGAGCGCCTTCGCCCCGGCGACTTCGTCCTTCGGCCATAGGTCGAACCGCTTGCCGAGATAGGGCAGGATCGCGGTGTTCTCGGTCAGCGGCTCGCCGTCATCGAGACCCAGCACGGGCACGCGTCCAAGCGGATTGATTTTAAGGTAGGCCTCGGTGCGCTGCTCGCCGCCGGCGAGGTCGACTTTCTTCGGCTCGTACTTTTCGCCGCTTTCCTCCAGCACGATATGCGATGCCATCGAGCACGCACCGGGAGCATAGTATAACGTCAACATATCAAAACCCTCCTTGATCAATCCGCCCGCATCAATGCGGTTCGGAGACAGTTCGCTCCGACCGGGAGACGACTATAGGAGATGAAAGCGCCAGAGGACATGGCCCAGAAGATGTGGGGTTCTCACTTCTTCGAAATCTTATCCAGCACCGGCAGCCAGGTTTGCTGCTCCTTGTCGACAAAGGCGAGGACTTGGTCGGGCGTCATGGCGCGCGAATAGCTGCCGACATTTCCCAATTTCTTCTTGAAATCCGGATCGTCCATGGCCTTGCTCAAATCCACGCTGATTTTGGCGATGATCGGCTGCGGCGTGCCGAGCGGAGCCACCAGCACTTGCCAGCCGGTGGCGGCAAAACCTGGAATCGTCTCTGCCACCGTGGGCAGATCGGGAAATTGCGGCAGGCGCTCGCGCGAGCCGACCGCGATCAGCTTCACCTGTCCGGCCTTCACGGCGCCGACGATTCCGGAATAGCCCTCGATGATCATCGACACGCGGCCGGAGCCGACGTCGGCGAGCGCGGCCGCCGGGCCGGCATTATAGGGCACCGGAAGCAACTGAATATCCGCGCGTTCCTGCAGCACCAAGCCGGTCAGATGCGTCAGCCGGCCGACGCCCGTCACCGCAATCGAGATCGTTCCAGGCTCTTTCTTGGCGAGCGCAACGAGTTGCGGCAGCGTGCTTACGCCCAGCGCCGGGTTCACCGCGATGAACATCGGATTCTCCGCGGTGAATCCGATCGGCACAAAATCGCGCGGCAGTTTGAGCGGCAGATTTGGCGCCACCGACGGCAGCGACACAAAGGTCGACAGCGCCGGCATGAAAAGCGTGTAGCCGTCGGGTGTGGCTTCGGTCGCGGCCCGCGCGGCGATGCTGCCGTTGGCGCCGGCGCGATTGACGATGATGACCTGCTGTCCCCACGCCTTGGTGAGCCCATCGGCGACAAAGCGCGCGTCCACGTCCGGGGTCGAGCCGGGCGGGGCGTCGGAGATTACCGTCACCGCCTTGTCGGGATAATTGCCGGCTTGCGCATGTGCGCCCGCCGCCGGCAATGTCGCCAGGCACAAGACGGCAATTCCGAGCCAATTACGGTCGCGCTTCATGACGTCCTCCCATGGTCGCGCCGCTCGCAGCGGCACGCATGCCATGACACATCAATAATTAAGGATACGGCGCTCCAAGCGGAGGTTCCACCGGGCTAGGTGCGCTAAACCGACACGGCGCGCGCCACCATCCTCCAGTTATCTCTTTACGTTAACCCGATGTAACCGCGCGGTGGGGATGCACATTTAAGGACTTTCTACTATGAGGGCGATGATGAGCCCTCTGCCCCTCCGGTCAAGATAGTGACACGCGCAACGCCATTGCCTGCGTTTCGGACCGCGCGTTCGCCCGTGATCGCGGACCACGCGAATTTTAACCACGCGACATTCCAGCGCCTGACGGATTTGTCGCGCGAGTTCGCGCCGGACTTGAGCTTGGACATTTATACCGATCTTGACGCCGTCGAAAGCGAGTGGCGAAGCTTCCAGCAAATCGCCGAGGGCACGGCATTCCAGACCTTCGAATGGCTGTCGGCATGGCAACGCCATATCGGCGCGCGCGACCGTGTCGTGCCGGTCATCGTCGTCGGCCGCTTCGCGAACGGCAAAACGGCCTTCATCGCGCCGCTCGCCATCGAACCGCGGCATCGGGCCAAACGGCTGCGCTGGCTCGGCCAAGACCTGTGCGATTACAATGCGCCGCTTTTGTCGCGCGACTTTTCGCTGCGCGTTAGGTCCGAGCGTTTCCTCGCGATATGGCAAGAGCTGCAACTTCAGTTGCAATCCGATTCGCGGCTCCGCCACGACTGGATCGAATTCGAGAAGATGCCGCAAACGGTCGGCGTGCAGATCAATCCGTTCACCTCGCTCAGTGTTGCGCCCAACGCCAACAGCGCGCACATCACGCAGTTAGGCGACAATTGGGAAACGTTCTATCGCGCCAAGCGATCGTCGGCGACGCGCCGGCACGACCGAGCCAAGCGCAAGCATATGGCCGAGTTCGGCGAGATTAGTTTTTCCACCGTGACGGAGCCGGATGACGTCCAGCGCACGCTCGAAACGCTGTGGCACCAGAAAAAGCAAATCTTCGCGCGTAAAGGCATTGCCGATATTTTTGCCCGGCCCGGATATCGCGAGTTCTTTGCCGATATCGCGTCACATCCGCATGCGCGGCATCTGGTCCATGTCAGCCGCGTCGATATCGGGACCACCTGCGCGGCGGCGAACTTCGCGCTTACGTTCGGCGGCTGCTATTACCACGTGGTGTCGAGCTATTGCGACGGACAATTGACTCGCTATGGCCCCGGCACGCTTCAGCTTCGCGAGCTTCTGGCACATGCCATCGGGATGGGACTGCGGCTGTTCGACTTCACCATCGGCGATGAGCATTACAAGCTGGAATGGTCCGATCTGCGGTTGAAGCTTTACGATTACACCGCGGCCGCGACTTGGCGCGGCTTGCCGGCGAGTTTTGCTTCGATCGTGCGGCAACGGCTCAAGCATTTCATCAAGCAAACGCCGCTGGCGTGGCGCTTGGTTTCCCGCGCCCGCTCTGTGATCGGACCGTTTTGACGGCCTAAGTGTCCCGGCTGCTTCCGGCAGATTTCTTAGTATAATAAGAAATTCTACCGGATAGAGAAAACTGCCGTGACCAGCAACATAAACCCGCAATGGCCGGACTTGCCGCTCGCGGCATGGAGCGATACCTGCGACACGCTGCTGCTGTGGACGCAGATTGCCGGCAAGGTGCGTATTACGCTCACGCCGCTCATCAATCATTGGTGGAACGCGACGCTCTTGGTGACCGCGCGAGGGCTCGATGCGCCGGCGATACCCTATCGAGATCGCACATTCGATATCATCTTTGACTTCGTCAATCATCGGCTGGTTATCCAAACAAGCGATGGCCGCGGCGAAAGCCTTTCGCTCAAGCCGATGGCGGTTGCCGACTTTTACCTTGAGTTCATGAGACTTTTGCGCGGGCTCGGCATCGACGTCCGCATCTGGACCATGCCCTGCGAGATCGAGAACGCGGTGCCGTTCGATCAGGATCGAACTCATGCGCAATACGATCCCGCTTATGCGCAAAAATTCTGGCTGGCGCTGGTACAGGCCAATCGGGTGATGAACGAATTTCGCGCCCGCTTCATCGGCAAAGTGAGCCCGGTGCATTTCTTCTGGGGCAGTTTCGACCTTGCGGTGACGCGCTTTTCCGGCCGCACCGCGCCGCCGCCAAAGGGCGTCACGCCCAACGTTGCGAGCTGGGTGATGGCGGAAGCCTATTCGCACGAAGTCTCAAGCTGCGGCTTCTGGCCGGGCAATGGCGGCTACGGCGGCGCGGCGTTCTATGTCTATGCCTATCCCGAACACTCCGATTATGGCGATACGCCGCTGAGAACGGCCGAAGCCTTCTACGACAAAAACCTCGGGCAATTCATTTTGCCGTATGATGTCGTGCGTCAGGCACGCGACCCCGACGCGCTGCTGCTGGGGTTTTTGCAGGAAACCTACGAAGCCGCGGCCGACTTGGCGAAATGGGATCGCGGCGCGCTGGAGCGAAGGAGCGCCGCGAAAGTCATGCGCCCGTAAGCTCGCGCCGCACCAAAGCCGCGCCCTGGGCCATTGCTTGCATTTTGCCGAAGGCGACCGCGCGCGGCAGGTATTTCATGCCGCAATCCGGCGCCACGGCCACGCGATCTGGCGAAACGTAATCGAGCGCACGCCGAATGCGGTCGGCGACCAGCTGCGGCGTTTCGATTGTCATGTCGCCAAGGTCGATCACGCCGAGAATGATGGTCTTCGACGGCAGTCCCTTCAGAACCTTCAGGTCGAGCTTCGGCTGCGCTGCTTCGATGGAAATCTGCTGCGCCTTCGAGCCTTCGAGTTCGGTCAGGAACGAATAGCCCGACGGCTTGTCGTGCACCACGGCGGCATAGCCGAAGCACAGATGCACCGCGACGGTGCCGGTCACGCCATCGAGCGCGCGGTCGAGCGCCTTGAGGCCATATCGCCGCGCCTTGTCGGGATGCTGTGCCATCCACGGCTCATCGATCTGCACCACGTCGGCGCCGGCGGCGAACAAATCCTTGATCTCGGCATTCACGGCTTCGGCGTAAGCCAGCGCTACCGCTTCCTCGTCCTTGTAGTGATCGTCCTGCGCTTGCCTGGCCATGGTGAACGGGCCGGGCAGCGTCGCCTTGACGGCGCGGTCGGTATTGGCGCGCAGCATTTGCAGGTCACGAAGCTCGACCGGGCGTGTGCGCCGGATCGGACCGACGACGCGCGGCACCGGAATTGGCTTTCCGTTCCGGTTGATCACCGTACCAGGGTTCTTGACATCGACGCCGTCGAGTGCGGTGGCGAAGCGGTTGGAATAGCTTTCGCGCCGCTGTTCGCCGTCGGTGATGATATCGAGACCGGCGCGTTCCTGATCGCGGATGGCAAGGATGGTGGCGTCGTCTTGCGCCGCTTCGAGCTTGTCCGGCGCGACCAGCCAAAGGCCTGCGCGTACGCGCGGAACCTGCTTCGACAGCTTGGCGCGATCGATCAGCCAGTCCGGTTGCGGGTAGGAGCCGACGAGTGATGTGGGAAACAGCATTCGTATCTTCTGCGTCCCGCCCGACCCATGCTTTTATCCTTCCCGCGAGCGGGAAGGGACTATCCTACGCCTTCGCCGCATTCGCGAAGGGATAAATGACGCTGCCGGTCGCATAGTCCGGAGGAGTGAGCACTGTCTGATAACTCATGCCCCGCCAGGTCTCGAGGTTCGCGCCGTCGGTAAGGTCGTGATACTGCACCTGCAACTGCCGGGCTTTGACCCATTCCCCGTTCTTGCCGAACTTGACGCCGGTCGCCATGATGGTGTCGAACGCATGGTTGCGCAGGTACTCGGCGATCTTGTCGTCGTTGATGCTCTTGGCGCCCTCGACCGCCTGCGCCAACACCTGAAGGCGGGCATAACCCCAGCCGCCGAGATAGTAACCGAGCGGATCGACGCCTTGGCCGGGCGCGCGTGCCTGATATTTCTGGAAGAAATCCGCGGCCGGGGCCATCAGCTTCGGCGACGGCACCCAATTGTCGTAGTTCACGACGCCGTTGAGCTTCGACTTGAGCTTGTCCTTGATAGAGGTCGCCTGCAGGCCGACCATGGCGCCGCCGAGCATCTTCGGTTTCAGGCCGAGTTCATTGGCAGACAGTAACATGCCGACCGAACTCAGCGGATAGGAGCAGATTACGACGAGATCCGGGTTGGCAGCCTGGATGCCGCGGATGATCGCCGAAAAGTCGGTCGTATTTGGCGGGTAGGTTTTGTCGTAGATGACGTTAAAGCCATATTGTTTGGCATTGGCTCGCGCGCCGTCGGAAGCGTTGCGCGAGAACTCGGCATCCTCGGCCGCAATCGCGATGGTTTGCGGCTTTGGATTTTGCGCGGCCGCCACCTGAAAGAAGCCCTCGGTAAGCATTTGTTTCGGATTCTGGCCGCCGGTCGGTATGAACGAGAAATATTTCGGGTATTTGAACTCGGCGTTTGCATCCTGCGCGAACAGGCTGATGAAAGTCTTATTCCTTTGCATCACGATGGGAATGGCGGGCGCAACCACGTTCGTTGCATAACCGCTCAGCACGAGATCGACTTTGTCGACGTCGAGGAGCTTCGTATAGATGCCAGGCACATTCGCGGGGTTGGACTGGTCGTCGTAGTCAATCAGTTGAACCTGACGTCCGAGCAGGCCGCCCTTGGCATTGATCTCTTCCTGCCAGATCTGCGAGCCGAGCAGCGCCTGCTTGCCATTCACCGCAAGCGGGCCGGTCAGCGCCATTCCGAAACCGATCTTTATGGGCTCTCCGCTCTGCGCGAAAGCGCGCCTCGTGGTCAGCGCCGTCGAGATCAGAGCCGCGCCGATGCCGCTATTGACACCGCGCCGCGTGACTTGATTACGCATGGCTTCCTCCCTGGTTCTGTCTGTTCAATTTCTCCTGTTTGATTCTGCCAGTTCTGAGCCTGACGCTGTCGCGTCAGGCTCAGATGCAGGATAAGCGCGCTTTATCCCAGCGCTTTCTCGTACGGATAGATCACGCTGCCGGTCTTTTCCTCGGCGGGCGTAAGCACGGTCTGATAGCTCATGCCGCGCCAGGTATCGAGGTTCGCGGCATCGGTGAGGCCGTGATACTGCACCTGCAACATTCCGGATTTGGTCCATTCGCCGTCTTTGCCGAACTTGATGCTGGGCGCCATGATGGTTTTGAAATCATGGCTGCGCAGGTAGTCGGCGAGCTTGTCGTCGTTGATGCTCTTGGTGCCTTCGATGGCCTGTTGTAGCACCTGGAAATAGGCGTAGCCCCAGCCGCCGAGGTAATAACCGAGCGGATCGATCCCCTGCGCGCGCGACTGATAGGTCTTGAAGAAGTCCGCCGCGGGAGCCAACAATTTCTGCGACGGCACCCAGGTCTCGTAGTTGACGACGCCGTTGAGCTTGGACTTGAGCTTGTCCTTGAACACGGTCGCCTGCAATCCGACCATGGCGCCGCCCATCATCTTCGGCTTCAGGCCGAGCTCGCCGGCGGACGCCAACAGCCCGACTGAGCTCAGCGGATAGGAGCAGAACACCACGAGATCCGCATTGGCAGCCTGGATCGCGCGGATGATCGGCGAGAAGTCGGTCGTGTTCGGCGGATAGGTTTTGTCGTAGACGGTATTGAGGCCGTACTTCTTGACGTTGTTGCGTGCGCCGTCAGCGGCGTTGTGCGAAAAATCGGCATCCTCGGCCGCAATCGCGATGGTCTGCGGCTTGGGACTTTGCGCAACCGCGACCTGGAAGAAGCCTTCGGTGAAGGATTCCTTCGGGGTCGGCCCGGACGGCAGCATCGAGAAATATTTCGGATAGTGGAATTCGCTGTTGGCCGCGAGTGCGAACAGGCCGATCAGGGTCTTGCCCCGCTGCATGGCAATTGGAATGGCCGGCGCCACCATATTGGTCGCATAGCCGGAGACGATGAGGTCGACTTTGTCGACGTCGAGAAGCTTGGTGTAGATGCCGGGTACGGTCTGCGGATTCGATTGGTCGTCGTAATTGACAAGTTGGACCTGGCGACCGAGCAAACCGCCCTTGGCGTTGACTTCCTCTTGCCAGATCTGGGCGCCGAGGAGTGCCTGTTTGCCGTTGGCCGCGAGCGGACCGGTCAGCGCCATGCTGAAGCCGATCTTGATGGGCGCGGCGCCTTGCGCAAATGCGGGCGTCCGGACCAGCGCGGGCGAAATCAGGGTGGCGCCGATGCCGGCGTTAACGCCGCGCCGGGATATGCGATGAATCATTGGGCTTCCTCCAGAAAGCGGTTTCTGTGTTCATTGTACCCTGGCGGACCGCCCGAAATCGGGCATGACGCGACAGTGTCACCCCCACAATGCCCTGGTTTGGCGCTCGTGGAAAGAGAGTGACAGGGAGCGTGGCAATGTGCCCAGGCGCTCTGCCGCGACGGCTACGGGCGCGGCCATGCCGAATGCGAAGCACCGCGGCAATGGTCGAAGGCCGCCGGTTTAGCTGGAAACGCGCGCATTATCACGATTTCGGCAGTACAACCGCCGGCGCGTTGCTGCACAAAATTCGCGCAAAGGCCTTGTTTAAGGCGACAGCTTGGATTTAACTAACGCTACTTTTGCAAGGGCGCACGAAAGACCCGAAACGCAAACCGGGACACCCGGGCGAATTGAAAGGAAACGACCATGGTTTGGACGACCCCAATCCTCGTCGAGATTTGCATCGGTCTCGAGATCAACGGCTACCTGCCGGCCGAGTTCTGATCGGCAAAGTCTTCTTCCGCGACCCCGCGTGAATGGGGCGCCTCACCGCCATCGTGCTCGGTGCCGCGGCAGGCGGCGGCTTTCCGCAATGGAATTGTCGGTGTTCCGTTTGTCAGCTCGCCTGGGCCGGTGACGCGCGCGTCAAGCCGCGCACGCAAGCGAGCATCGCTGTCTCGGCCGACATTGAGCAATGGACTTTGCTCAATGCATCGCCCGACCTGCGCGCGCAATTGCAGGCGAGGGCGGCGTTGTGGCCCCGAACGGGCCCGCGCGACAGCCCGATCGCAGCGGTCGTCCTGACCGGGGCGGAAGTCGACCAGACCGCAGGACTCCTCACGCTACGCGAACGCCAAAGTTTTGCGCTTTTTGCGACCGGCGAGACGCTCACGGCACTCGCAGCCAATCCGATCTTCGGCGTGCTCGCTGCCGGCGTGGTGACGCGCGAGACCGTCGCGCTCGGCAAACCGTTCGCTCTGCCGGGCGGTATTCAAGCGGAGCTGTTCGCCGTTCCAGGCAAGGTCGCGCTCTATCTTGAAGGCGACGATCCGGCGCTGAGCGCCGAGACGGGAGTCAATGTGGGTGTGGAGCTTGTCTGCGGCACGCGGCGGCTCCTCTACGTGCCGGGCGCGGCCGGCATCACGGCAGCCGTGATCGAGCGCCTCGCCCGCGCCGATGTCGTCCTTTTCGACGGCACGCTCTTCGCCGATGACGAGATGATCGCGACCGGCACCGGGACCAAGACCGGCCGGCGCATGGGTCACATGCCGCTCGACGGCGAGGGTGGCACGATCGCGGCGCTCAGGTGCCTCAAAGGGCGGCGCATCTTGACTCACATCAACAACACCAATCCCATCCTGATCGAAGACTCCGCGGAACGGCGCAAGGTGGAGGCCGCTGGTTTTGAGGTCGCGGAGGACGGGATGGAGATCGTGCTATGAATCTTCTCACCGCTGACGAGCTCGAGGCCCGGCTGCGCGACATCGGCGCGCGGCGCTATCATCGGCTGCATCCGTTTCACAAGCTGCTGCACGGCGGCAAGTGCAGCAAGGGCCAGGTCCAGGCCTGGGCGCTCAATCGCTACTATTACCAGGCGATGATCCCGCTGAAAGACGCCACCCTGATCGCCCGTTGCGAGGATCAGGCGACGCGCCGCGAATGGCGTAGCCGCCTTGTCGATCACGACGGCGAACGGGAGGGCGACGGCGGCATCGCGCGCTGGCTGAAGCTCTGCGACGGGGTCGGGCTCGATCGCGACTATGTCACATCGCTGCGCGGGCTGCTTCCGGCGACGCGCTTTTCGGTCGACGCCTATGTGCATTTTGTGCGCGAGAAATCGCTGCTCGAAGCCATCGCTTCCTCGCTCACCGAACTGTTCTCGCCGGCGGTTATCAGCGAGCGCCTCGATGGCATGCTCAAAGGCTATGATTTTGTCACCGCCGATACGCTCGCCTATTTCTCGCAGCGCCCGCCGCTTGCCGAGCGCGATTCCCGCTTCGCGCTCGATTACGTCAAACGCGAGGCGCGCACGCCCGAGGAGCAGCGCCGGGTACTCGCCGCGCTCGAATTCAAATGCGACATGCTATGGGCAATGCTGGATGCGCTCTATCACGCTTATGTCGCGCCGGGACACATTCCGCCGGGCGCGTTCGTGCCCCAAGATGTAAAGACGGATTAGGAGCAGCACGTGAGCGATGTGACGCCTATCATTGCGCCCGCCGCCCGGCCGCGCCTGCCGCGCGGCGTGCGGCTCGTGCACAGTGAGGCGCAGGGTGGATGGGTGCTGCTCGCGCCCGAGCGCGTGTTCAAGGCCGACGCCATCGCCGTGGAAATCGTCAAGCGCTGCACCGGGGAGGCGACGTTCGATGCGATCGTCGACGATCTGGCAAAGACTTTCAACGCGCCGCGTGAGCGCATCCTCGCCGATGTGACGACGATGCTGCGCGGGCTTGCCGACAAGAGGCTTTTGGAGTTGTGATTTGACCGAGACCGGGCAGGTGCCTCTATACACGCCGCTCGGCCTACTCGCCGAGTTGACGCACCGCTGCCCGCTGGGATGTCCGTACTGCTCCAATCCACTCGCACTCGATGCGCGCGACAACGAGCTTGATGCGTCAACCTGGGCGCGTGTGTTCGGCGAGGCCGCGGCGCTCGGCATCCTCCAGGTGCACCTGTCCGGTGGCGAGCCGGGCGCCCGGCGCGACCTGGTCGAGATCATGGCCGCGGCGCATGCGGCGGGGCTTTACACCAACCTGATCACATCCGCGGTCGGCATCACCGCGCAAACTTTGGATCGGCTCGCCGATGCCGGACTCGATCACGTGCAGATTTCGATCCAGGATAGCGATCCAGGCAGCGCCGACCACATCGCCGGCTATGACGGCGCCTTCGCACGCAAGCGCGCGCTTGCCGCCGAAGTCGTCCGCCTGAAAATTCTGCTCACGGTCAACGTCGTCGTGCACCGCGCCAATATCGACCGGATCGCCGACATAGTCGCGCTCGCGCTCGCGCTCGGCGCCAGCCGGGTCGAGATCGCGCATGCGCAATATTACGGCTGGGCATTGCGAAATCGCGCCGCCTTAATGCCGAGCGCCGCACAGGTTAAGCGCGCGGCCGCGACGGTCGAGGAATTGCGGCACCGCCATCATGGCGAGATCGTCATCGATGCGGTGGTGCCCGACTATCACGCGCGGCTGCCGAAGCCCTGCGTCGGCGGCTGGGGGCGCCGCTCGCTCAACGTCACGCCCGCCGGCAGGGTGTTGCCCTGCCACGCGGCCGAGTCGATCCCCGGACTAGAATTCTGGTCGGTGCGCGATCATTCACTCGCCGATATCTGGAAAAACTCGCCGGCCTTCAACGCCTTCCGCGGCACTGAATGGATGCAGGGGCCGTGCCGCAGCTGCGCACGGCGCGACATCGACTTCGGCGGCTGCCGCTGCCAGGCTTTCGCGCTGACCGGCGATGCGCGCGCGACCGACCCGGTTTGTCATCTTGCGCCGACCCACGATGCGGTCGTTGCGCTCGCGGCCGTACAGGATGACGCGCCTTACGTTTACCGGCGCGCCTGATGGCGGCATGACCGCGCCTTTGCGGCGGGTTGCAACGGCTAAAATACGATTGCACGCAGGGGGTGAAATGTCGGAGACTGCCAGCAAGGAAGCCGGCACGTCCGGACTTCCATTTTCGGGAGGAACGCCATGATCCGACGCATATCGACCGGTCCGCTATTGGCCGGAACTCTGTGCCTATTGGCTGCATCAGCGTTTGCGCAACAGCAGGACCAATCCGCGCAACCGTCCGCCACGCCTGCGCCCGCCGCCGCTCCGGCGCAACCATCCGCCGCGGTTCCGGCCGCGCCGGCACCGGCGCCAACCGCTTCGGCACCCGCCGCCGCACCTGCGGCTCCGGCGACCGCCGCGCTACCGCCCGGCTCGCCACTTATCGGCCGTCCGGACGATAACGCCGCCGCCATGAAGCTCGCGCCGGTGCCGGCGCCGCCGCTTGCGACCGCGGCCGACAAGATTCCGCTCGATCAGCTCAAAGTGCCGAAAGGCTTCAACATCGAGCTCTACGCCAGCGGCATGCCGAACGCTCGCTCGCTTGCGCTCGGCCCCAAGGGCACCGTGTTCGTCGGCTCACGCCTTCAGGACAAGGTCTATGCCATCACCAACAAGGACGGAAAGCACGAGGCCAAGGTCCTGGTTTCGGGCCTCTATCGCCCGAACGGCGTCGTGGTCCACGACGGCACGCTCTACATCGCCGAGCTGTCGCAGATCTCCAAGATCGACAACGTCGAGGACAAACTCGACAGTTCGCCGAAGCCGGTCGTCTTCTACACGGACCTGCCGAAGGACGAGGCGCACGGCTGGAAGTTCATCGCCATCGGCCCGGACAACAAGCTCTATATTCCGGTCGGACAGCCGGGCAACAACGTGCTGCATGATGCCGATCACGGCCAGATTCGCCGTATCAATCTCGACGGCACCGGCCGGGAAACAGTTGCTCTCGGCGTGCGCAATTCAGTCGGCTTTGACTGGAATCCGCTGAATAAGCAGCTCTACTTCTCCGATAACGGCCGCGACTGGATGTCGGAAGATGTTCCGGAAGACAAGCTCAACCGCGTCACCAAGATCGGTCAGGATTTCGGCGCGCCCTATTGCTACCAGGGCAATCTGCCGGATCCGGAATTCGGCTGGGGCCATAAGTGCAGCGAATTTGTCCCGCCGATCATGCTGACCGGCCCGCACTCGGCCGGCCTCGGCTTGCGCTTCTATACCGGCAATATGTTCCCGGAGAAGTACAAGAACGCCATCTTCCTGGCGCGCCATGGGTCATGGAATCGGACCAACAAGTTCGGCGGTGACATTCTGGTCGTCTATCTCAACAAAGACGGCACGGTGAAATCGTCGGAGCCGTTCCTGACCGGCTTCCTCCAGAATAACAACTATATCGGCCGGCCGGTCGACGTGATGAACATGCCGGACGGCTCTATGCTGATCTCGGACGATTGGAACGGCGCGGTCTATCGCGTTACCTACGGTCCCAACAAGAAAGTCGCCGACCGTTAATCGCGGCTTCTGGAAATGATAAGGCCGAGGGCGGTGCGCCGCCCTCGGCCGATTTTTTAGGGCACAGGAGGCGGCGGGTGCGCAAATTGATCGCGATGGTCGCGATTGGATGCTCCACGGCACTGCCGGCGACCGCACAGACGGTGCAGAAGCGCTTGCCGACATGCCTCGCCTGTCACGGCGAGAACGGGCAGTCGCAAAATGCCGGCGTGCCGTCGCTCGGCGCCCAGCAGGCGTTCTACGTGACGGTTCAGCTTCTGATGTTCCGCGAGCGGATGCGCGTCGCCGATCCGATGAACGATATGGCGAAGGGGTTGAGCGACGACGACTTGCGCAGTTTTGCCGACATCATTTCGAAATTGCCGCCGCCGCAGCCTACGGACGCGCCGACCGACACCGCTCGCATCGAGCGAGCCATTGCGCTTGTGCAGCAAAACCGCTGCAACTTCTGCCACACCGCGACGTTTGCCGGGCAGCAGAACGTTCCGCGCATCGCCGACCAGCGCGAGGATTACCTCGTCAAGTCGCTGCGCGGCTACAAGGACAATTCCCGCCACGGCTACGATGATTCCATGGCGGAAGTCGTCGCGCCGATCACGGACGGGCAGATTTTGGACCTGGCCTACTACATCGCGCGGGTGAAATAAGCTAAGCTGCCTCCCTGCCTGACGCCAACAGCGTGAAAAGCGGGACGGCGAATGATCGCCCTGGCCATCAACGGCAAATCCTACGAGGTCGACGTCGACGACGACACGCCCTTGCTGTGGGTGCTGCGCGATACGATCGGCCTCACCGGCACCAAATACGGCTGCGGGATTGCGCAATGCGGCTGCTGCACCGTGCTTCTTGACGGCGTTGCCACGCGTTCATGCCAGGTGCCCGTCGGCACGATCCGGTCCGTTAAAGTCACGACGATCGAGGCGTTGGCGCAGGACGGCAAGCTGCATCCGGTGCAACAGGCCTGGATCGACCTCGATGTGCCGCAATGCGGTTATTGCCAAAGCGGAATGATGATGGCTGTCGTGGCGCTTCTGAAGGAGAAGCCGAAACCGACTGACGCCGATATCGACGCGGCGATCACCAATATCTGCCGTTGCGGCACCTATCAGCGCGTTCGCGCCGCGATCCATGCCGTGGCCGAGAACGCGTGAGTGGCGCGGCGGAGGAAATCTTCATTCCTTCACGCTTTTCACCGGCGTTTCCGGCGTCAGGCCGCCGCGGCGGCGCGCGAAAGTTTCCTTGCCGGTTTCTTCCCATTTGCCGATGACGGCGCGGCTCGCATAAGTGTCCCCCACCGCATCCCAGTCACCCAGCGAATAGCCGTGCCACGGCTGGCGCGGCGTGACGGGCGGCAATCCGAGTTCCCGCCAGATGGTGAGCGCCCGCTCCATGTATTCGCGTTTGGGCAGTGAGACCGGCGGATCGGGTTCTTTCTGTGTGGCGTCGATCAACATGGTCGATTCTTCGCGGCCCCCACCCATCCCTCCCCCGCTTGCGGGGGAGGGATGGGTGGGGGCTTTGGCGCCGTGGCCCTGCGAGCGATACGGCGCGATGTGCACGTCCTCGATCGGATTGGCGCGATAGGCCAGCGACCAGAACACCGCATCGGGATTGTCCGGATCGATGTCGTCGCTCACCCCGATGACGTATTTGCCGATATCGGCCTGCAGGCTCGCGGCGCCTTGCAATGCGCGCCAGATTTCGGTGCGCGGCACGCCCGGCGCGAACTGCACGAACAGGATTTTGCGCAAATTGGAGAGCGGCTCGTGCATGACGACCCGGCGTACACCCTTGATCGCCAGCGTGTCGCGCAGATGCGAAAGATAGCGCGGCTCATAGGCGACGCGCTTCATCACGCTCGATTCGCTCGGTGTCACCTCGCTCAGGATCGAGACCCAGACCGGCTTGCGCTTATGCGTGATCGCGGTCACCTGCATCGACATATTGTAGCCTTCGAGCGCGACCAGACCGTGGCTTTCGCCGAACGGGCCCTCCGGCTCGAGCAGTTCGGGGTCGATCAGCCCCTCGATGACGAATTCGGCGTCGGACGGCACGTCGAGATCGACGGTCGCGGCTTTCACCACACGGATCGGCGCGCCGGCGAGCCCGCCCGCCACCGCCATCTCGTCGCAATCGATCGGCAGCTTCTGCGGGCCGGTAAAGACGACTACGGGCGCGGCGCCGATGACAATCGCGATCGGCATCGGCTTTTTCAGCTTGCGATATTTTTGCCAGTGCAGATAGCCGCCGGCGCCGCCGGGGCGCGCCGCCATGCGCACGCCGAGGCGGTCGGTCGCTTTGAGCCCGGCGCGATAGGTGCCCATGTTGCGGATGCCGGTTTCCGGATCCTGGGTGATGCACAACGTGGCGGTTAGATACGGCGCTGCATCATAACCGGGCGTCGAAATCGGCACCGGCAAGGCTTTGAGACCGCCGTCGGGCTTGCGTAGCGCGTCGCCTTTGATGACGACCTCCTGGCAGGGCGCCGAACTTACGACGGTCGGCGCAATCGGATTGGCGATCGCCTGCATCCAGGCATCACCGATTTCTTCGACCGGCCGGCCCACGCCGACGGCATAAATCTGCGCCGACGCAGCCAGCGCGCCAATCGCGACCGGAACTTCGTAGCGGCGGCCTTCACCGTTCACCACATTGGTGAACAAAAACGCGCGCCGTTCGTCTTCGCGCAGCCCGCCCTGAAATTGCCAGCGCACCAACGGATGCAGTTCGGTGTCCTTGTTGATCGCCCGGTCGATGCGCAGCAACAGACCGGCGGCTTCCAGCCGCGCCAAGTGCTCCTGGAAATCGAGCGGCGGACCGCCCGATTTTGCTTTAGCGTTGCGCGGGTCAGGCTGATCGAGCATGACTACTTCTTATTCTTCTCGTGTTCCGCGATGATCGGGCGCGCGACGCGGAAGCAATCGACGCCGACTGGCGCGCCGCAATAGATCATAATCTGTGTCAACGCCGCGCGAATTTCATTCGGCGTGAGCCCGTTATTGAGCGCGCCGCGCACATGGGTTGCGAATTCTTCCATTTTGCCGAGCGCTCCGAGCATGCCGAGATTGAGGATCGAACGCTCGCGCGGCTTTAGGGTTTCATCGCCCCAGGTCTCGCCCCAACAATATTCGGTGAGGATGCGCTGAAAATCGCGATTGAAATCGTCGACATTCGCCAGCGCGCGATCGACATAGGCGTCGCCTAAAACCTTTTTACGCTTGGCAAGGCCGAGATCGTAGCGTTTCTGGTCCATGGTGTTTTCCTCACTCTGGTTGACGCAATTAGTTTTCCGCCGGTCCGCCCTTCCAGCGTTTGACGAGCCCGGTATCGATGCCGAATAGATCGAGCAGCCGGCCGCAGGTATGATTGACGATGTCGTCGACGGATTGCGGGCGATTGTAAAACGCCGGAACGATCGGCGCGATCACGGCGCCGATATCGGCGAGTGTCGTCATGGTGCGCAGGTGTCCGCCATGCAGCGGCGTTTCGCGAATAGCGAGAACCAGCCGGTGTTTTTCCTTGAGCACGACGTCGGCGGCGCGCGACAGGAGCGTCGTCGTCACGCCGGTCGCGATCTCGCTCATGGTGCGGATCGAGCAGGGCGCGATGATCATGCCCATGGTCGGGAACGAGCCCGAGGAGATCGCCGCGCCGATATCGGCGACGGAGTAATGCACGGACGCAAGGGCGCGTACGTCTTTCGGCTTCAGGTCGGTCTCGTAGGCCAGCGTCATTTCCGCCGACTTGCTCATGACCAGATGGGTCTCGATGTCGGTCTTGCGCAGCATTTCCAGAAGCCGCACGCCGTAGATCGTGCCCGAAGCGCCGGAAATGCCGACAATCAGCCGCGCCGCACTCGTTTTGGCCGCACTCTGGTTGGCCGAAGTCTTGGCCATTCCGACCCTCGTACCGTTCGACGCCTTATGCCGAGACTTGTGCCATGCGGCGGGGCGGCGTTCCAGTAGGGTCAGCGCTCGGCGAATTCGCCGTGTTTGATGCCGTCAAAGGCAGCGATAAGGACATCGACCGAGGCCTTGGGAAAACGCAGCTCCAACACGCTTTCATAGGCCGCCACATTGGCGCGCGCCGCGGCGGGTGGCGCGGCTGGCGTGCCCAGCGGCCCCGATTGCGTGAATTCGTAGAGCGCTTCCTGCTGCAATCGCTCGGCATCAAGCTCGACGGCCTTCACCTTGGTGCGGAAGGCTTCCTGCTTTGCCGGCGCGACGAGCGTCGCCGCGCCCTTGAGTTTACGCCGCGCATCGCGGATCGGAATGATGGTGAGATTGCGCCAATCACGCACTTTGTCGTCGAGTCGCTTGACGTCGTCCGCTGACAATTGCCGGCCACTGGATCCGAGCCAGAACAGAAACAGCAGCAGATTGACGTCGACGCCATGCGCGTCCTGCAACGTGATGCAGGCATCCGACACGCCGGCCTGGCGGTAGAAGGCGAGGGAGAAGCGCCAGAACGGCGTCTCGGCGTGTGTTGGCGCGTCGGTCATTGCAATAGGGTACTCCAGGTCGCAGGTGAAGCATGCTAGGTTTACGCGTTCAAGCAAAGCGGCCTTTTGGGGAAGGTGTCGTGATCTTCAAAATCGGTCGGCGCTCATTTTTGGTTAGGCTCGGCGGCGCTGCCGCCGCGTGGCCGCTCGCTGCGAGCGCGCAGCAGCCGGGCAGCATGCGCCGCATCGGCGTGCTGATGAGCACGGCCGACGATTCGCTTGGACAGGCCTGGTCGGGGGCATTGACCGGCGAATTGCAGCGATTGGGTTGGCAGGCGGGCCGCAATCTGCAGATCGACATGCGTTGGGGCGCGGGCGACGCCGAACTCTTTCGCAGATACGCGGCGGAATTGGCAGTCCTGGCGCCGGATTTTCTCGTGGGCACGGCCAACTCGATCATCAGCGACATGCAGCAGGCGAGCCATACGATTCCAATCGTCTTTGTGCTGACAATCGATCCGGTCGGCAGCGGCCTCGTCGCCAGCCTGGCACATCCGGGCGGCAACGCCACCGGCTTTACCGCGTTCGAATTCAGCCTGAACACGAAAATGCTCGAACTACTCAAGGAGATCGCGCCCAGCGTGAAACGCGTTGCCGTTGTTCGCGACCCCACCGTTGCTGCGGGATCCGGTGGATTTGCGGCGATCCAGACCGCGGCATCGTCATCCGGCGTGGAGTTGACCCCGGTCGGCGTGCGCGACGCCGAGGAGATCGAACGCGGCATCGCGGATTTCGTGCGCGGGCCGAATGACGGGCTGATTGTTGTAGGTCCGCCGTCATCGGTGAATACTCATCGCGATTTGATCGTCACGCTCGCGGCGCAACATCACTTGCCCGCTGTCTATTCTAGCCTCGCCTTCGTCGCCAATGGCGCGCTCGTTTCCTATGGAGTCGATGCGATCGATCAATTCCGGCGTGCCGCCGGCTATGTCGATCGCATCCTTAAAGGCGAAAAGCCGCCGATCTGCCGGTGCAGGCACCGACCAAATATGAGCTCGTCATCAATCTCAAAACTGCCAAGGCGATCGGCCTAACCATGCCGACATCGCTCCTTGCCACCGCCGACCAAGTGATCGAATGAGGCGGCAAATTTTATTTCGTCACCGCCAGGCTTGACCGGGCGATTCATGCAGCGGCATCGCCCTATGGATTACCGTATCAAGTCCGGCAATGACGAGGGAAACGGATTACGCCGATTTGACGCCAAGCTCTGCCTGCTCCTTGGCGTAAGCTTGATCCATGCGCGGTGCGACGCCCCGCTTGGTGAGCTCAGCCGCGAAGATGCGGCGGATTTCCGGTTTCTCGTCGATATAGTCGATCTGATCGCCACCGGCGCGCCGGCTGATCCAGGCTTTCGGCACACCCTGCGCAGTGCGGATCGCGACGCCCTCATGCTTGAAGGCAAGATAGCGCGACGGCGTCGTGCCGGTGTTGAAGTGCTGGTGGAACCACATGTTCGGCGGCACGATCATGGTGCCGACTTCCCAATCGAAGCGCTGCGGCTCCTCGCCTTCCGGCCACATCAGCGAGAAGCCGTCGCCGGACAGCACGATGACATGCGCGCCGGGCCCGTGCGCGTGGCCCTTCTTGTAGGTGCCGATCGGAAATTGCGAAATGTGGCTGTTCATCGAGCCCTTGGCCATGTTGAAGCGGAGATGGCCGCCGCCGGCGCCGCGCTCCGCCGCCGTGATCAGCGGAATGTTGACCGCGTCGGGGACGAAATTCGTCGTCAGCAAAAAACCCTTCTGCTCGCCCTTGGAGGAAAAATAATCAGGTTCGCCGGCGAAGCGGTCCTTGAAGTCGTATTTGGTGTTGAAGATGAAATCGAGGTCTTCATAGAGATTGATGACCGGCGGCGCATTGGTGACCGCGACATAGCGCGCCGGCTCCTTGCCGGAGCCGTTGAAGTGCTGGTGATGGCAGTTGAGCGGAATGGCGAACAGCGCGCCGTCTTTCCACTCGAAGGTGATGCGGGCGCCGGCGTCGTTCCACACCGTGGTCGAGCCGCGGCCTGAGAGAACCAGGATCATCTCCTCGTAAAGCTGCCGGTGCGGCGCCAGACTCTTGCCCGGTGGAATTTCCATCACGTAACAGTCGTTCGAGGTGCGCGAGGCGTCGTGATTGAGGAAGACGGCGTTGCCGCCGCGGCGCGCCCACGGCTTCAGCGCGACGGTGCGCAGGTTCCGCACGTAGAACGACGGAATGATGTCGAGGCCTTCGGTTTTCACCCACCGCGTATAGGGCGTTTCCTTCTCGGACTTGAATTTGCTCGCCAGTTCGTCGGAAACGACGGCATTTTTTACGGCATTCTCGGCCATTTGACTCACCTTATCGTTCGTTTTCGGCCATGAGTTTAGCGAAAATTTATCGTGAACGCTAAACCGCGATCCGTCATCCTGAGGTGCGAGCCAACGGATCCGGCCCGAAGTGGCGGGCCCGATGACAAGCTCCGCGAGCCTCGAAGGATGCACGGCCCGGGCCGTCGCCCTTCGAGGGCCGCTTCGCGGCCACCTCAGGGTGACGGGTAACTAATGTTCATGCTCATGGTCGTGACCATGTCCGTGATCATGGTGGCGATGATGTTCCTGCTCATTCTCGTGATGATGCAGGCGCTGGCGCGGCCGCGGGCCGCGCGGGTCTTCGCTGAACACCAGCGATTTGATGGTGACCGGCACGGTGTAGGACGGCATGCGGATGCGGCCGAGATCGATGTAGTCGAAATCCCATAACACCACGCCGTCGATCACCAGAAGTTCGCTCTCCACGTGCAATTCCTCGCGCAGAATGGCGCCGAGCGTCTGCGCCACGTCGCCATCGAGCATAATGTAGAGCGGCAGCTTCCTGGCGATGCGGTCGGCTAGCCCGCGCTTGATGCCATCTGCGAACGCGGCGAGCCGCTGATAGGACGGCAAGCCGGTCCAGCGCAAAGCCAGCGCGATCTCGCGGTCGGTATCGGCAAGGTCGAACGCCGTCATATGGTTGCGGATCGCCTGCGCGAGTTGCTCCGGATCGATCGTATCGGCGCAGACGAAGGGCGGCAGCAGCACTTGCAGATTGCGGCGCGGCAACAACTTTGCCGGCGCAGAGATGTAGCTGGTATTGCCGGACAGCTGCACGCTGTATTCCGAGGCGCCGAGCGCGGTAGCGCGGATGCACTCACCGGCCGGCAGTACCGGCCAGGGCAGTGCGCCGTTTTCGATGCGCGCCCGAACGGCACGGCCGAGTTTTGGGCCAAGATCGCCGAAGTCACGCGCTTCGCGCTGATAGACGTATTCGGCGACGCCGCCGGAAAACATGACGCCATCGATGCGACCGAGGGTGCCGATCGGATCGGTGAGATAAAGATGCGCGATATCGTGCGGCAGCGGCTGCGCGGTGACCGCGGCGACCAGCGCATCGGCCATGCCATCGGCGACTTGCCCCAGATCGGCGTCGTCGACGGCATCGCCGCGACTCCAGGCAAAGCCCGCGCGCTTGGCGTGATGTTTTCCGGCCGGATCGAGCCGCATGATCTTGCCGTCCTCGACCACTTGCAGCCGGCCGCCAATATGCACCGCGGCCGTCGCGATCACCTTGCCGTTCTCAATCAGGCCGAGCTTGGTCGTGCCGCCGCCGATGTCGATATTGAGGATACGCTTGCCTTGGTCGCTCGAGACGCCCGCGGCGCCCGAGCCATAGGCGGCGAGCATCGCCTCCATGTGATGGCCGGCGGTTGCGGTGACGAATTCACCGCCTTGCTCGGACAGGATCGCGGCGATGCCTTGCGCGTTGTCGCGCCGCAGCGCCTCGCCGGTGAGAATGACCACGCCGGTGTCGATCTTGTCGGGCGTGAGACCCGCCGCGACATAGGCGTCGTCGATGATATCGCCGAGCTTTTGGTCGTCGATGCGCTCCTCGCTCTGATAAGGTGTCAGCGCCACCGGCGACTGGAACAAAGTCTCACGCGAGACGACGTAGTAACGGCTGGTCAAATCCTCCGCCAAGCGGCGCAAGTGGACGCGCGAGAAGATGACTTGCGTGCCCGAGGAGCCGATATCGATGCCGACGGTATTGAGCGAGACATTGTCCTGGCGCCACAGCGGATTGTCCTCCAGCGGCCCATCGTCGGCGTCGAAATCGTGGTCGTGGTCGTGGTCGTGGTCGGAATCGTCGGCGTGCGCATGGACGACGTCACGGCCATAGAGATGGTCGGTGAGGGTATGGCCCGCTTTCTTTTTTTCGTCGTCGGCCATTCGATGACTTCCTGCGCGATCAGGCTTTTTTCACGCCGCCGCGACCGCGGATCAATACCACTATCCCCGCATTCCGCACGGGTCTATTTTCGCTGCATTCGGAGCGGCGAGTATGACCGATAACGGCTTGATGACTTTACCGAGCGCGCATAGCGCCAAGGAAACGATCGACGGCCTCGTGTCCGAGGTGGAATCGAAAGGGATGACGGTCTTCGCTCGTATCGATCACGCCGCTGGAGCGAAGGTGGCCGGTCTGGCATTGCGGCCCACCGAGCTTTTGATCTTCGGCAATGCCCGTGGCGGTACTCCGCTCATGCAGGCCAATCAAACTATCGGTATCGACCTGCCTTTAAAGGCATTGGCCTGGGAAGATGCTGATGGAAAAGTCTGGCTTTCGTATAACGAACCGGCATGGCTCGCGCAGCGTCATGGTGCGACGCGGGTGACTGAAACGACGGATCGCCTGGCAGGAGCGCTCGCTGCTTTGGCAAAAGCCGCGACCGGCGCTTGATCAGCCAACCGGCGTCACATTGACGGATACGTCGATCCGCTGGCCGCCGGAGCCCAGGACCACACCGTCCATCGGCGCGACATCGGTATAGTCGCGGCCGATCGCCAGCACGACATGTTCTTCGGATGCCAGCACCGCATTGGTCGGGTCGAGACCGATCCAGCCGGTAGCCGAACCGCACCACAGCAGCACCCAGGCATGCATGGCGTCGGCACCTTGCAAGCGCGTCGGATCGGTGCGGGGCAGGGTGCGCAGATAGCCGCTGACATAGGCCGCCGGCAAGCCGATGCCGCGCAGCCCGGAAATCATTATGTGCGCGAAATCCTGGCAGACGCCGCGGCGCAACGCGAACGACATCGGCGGCGTGGTGGTGACGGTGGTCGCGCCGATTTCATAGACGATATCGGCTTTCATGCGGACGATCAGCTCGATCGCGGCGTCGAGCACGGCGCGGCCGGGCGGAAAACTCTGGCGGATATATTCGCGGATCTCGGGGTCGAGCGAGACGATGCGGCTTGGAAACAGGAAATGCGCGGGAGATAGCGGGCCGATATCGTTGGTCGCGAAAGCTTCTTCGCGCACCGCCTCCCACGCCGGGGTGGTGAGCGGGTCGAGTTCGATCAAGGCATCGACTGCAACGCGCGCCGACAATTTGACCGTGAGCGTCTCATGCGGCTCTTCGACCTCGATCCAGGTCAGCCGGTTGCCGAAAAAATCCTGCCCTTCGCGCCGATGCGCCGGCTCCGGCACGATCTGCAGCGCCGCGACATGCACCCGCTCGCCGCCGCGCGACACCGGCGTCAGCCGCAGTACATGGCGCGCATGCGCGACCGGTGTCGCATAGCTGCAAGTGGTCGTCTGCCGTACGTCGTAAATCACGCCAGCGCCTCCCACACGGCTTCGGACCGCTCGTTATTGGTGAGATAGGCCGCGCTGATCGCATCCGACAGTTTCATCAGCGCCTGCTCGATATCGACCATCAGCGCGTCGTTGACGGCGACGGCATCGGCGGTGCGCAAGCGCGTTGCGATCGAGGCGGCGACTTGTTGCACAGGAGAGAGCCGCCCATCGGTATTCCGCTTCGGCAGGGCGCCGAGATGCGTCTCGATGCGGTCGAGCTGAAACTCCACGGAGCGCGGATTGTTCGGATCGAGCATGACCAGATCGACGACCGGCGCTAGCGCTGCAATCATCACATAACGCTGACGATAGCTGATCTGGCTGTCGGCCAGCTCCAACAGCACATCGAGCTCGCCGTCAGGCGCGCCGGCTTGCGCGAAGCAGCGCGTCAGCCGGCAGGTCAATAAAGCCCGCTCGATGCGGCGGCCGAGCTCGAGGAAACGCCAGCCGGCGAGCTGCGTCATGTTCTCCTGCGCCAGACCCGACAGCGCCGATATGATCCGTAAGCCAGCTTCGACGCGTTCGGCAATCGCGCTTTCGGTCGGGCCAACGGCGAGCGGCGCGGCGATCAGCTTGGCAAGATCGTTGATCGCCCGCCACGCATCCGGCGAAAACCGGTCGCGAATGACGGAGGCCGCCGAACGTGCGGCGCCGACGAGGCGCGGCAATGCGCCGTCGAGGTCGGCGCGCGTGAGCACCACGCGCGCGATGAACGTCGCCGGGGCCGCATTTGTGTCGCCGGGAATTGCGTCCCAGGCATCGAGTAGCGCGCCGATACTGGCGATGACCGGCGCCGCCGCATCGTCGGCCTCGGCGACACGCGCGATGATGGCGCGAATGAGCCGCAGTGTCGCCTCGGCGCGTTCGACATAGCGTCCGACCCAGAACAAATTATCGGCGGCGCGGCTTGGCAGCAGTCCGGTTGCACGCTGGACCGGCATCCGTTCGGCCGTCGGCAACAGCGTAGTTTCAGCGACCGGGCCGCGGGCGAGTACCCAGGCGTCGGCCGTTGCCGCGCCGCGCTGCAAGCTCACGGCGCGGGCATCGAGGTCTTCCGCGATGCGCACGAAGCCGGCGGGCAAGACCTGCCATCGCTCGCCGATCTTGGCGAGGAACAGCCGCAGCGTGAATGGCCGCGGCTGCAAGCGGCCGTCGCGCCACACCGGCATGCTCGACAACGATACGGCTTCCTGAGCCACATAATCGATGCCGCGATCGCGGATCGACTGCATCAATAACTGCCGCTCTGCATCGTCGAGCTTGGCGCCCAATATTTCGGTGCCATGGCGTCCGTCGCCAAGCTGCTCGGTGAACGCCGCCGCGATCACCATGCTGTCGAACTTGCCGAGCATTTCCTCGCGCATATCGGCGCGGCCGAGCCACCAGGTCGCGACATTCTGCATTTTCAGCTCGGCGCCGAGCACGATCGGCGCCAGCGCCGGCAGAAACGCCAGCATGGCGCGTGCCTCGACCAGACCGGCGCCGAGTGAATTGATGATGACGATCTTGCCGTCGCGGACAGCTTGCAGAAGTCCCGCGACGCCGAGCCGCGAAGCAGCGTTGAGTTCGAGCGGATCGGTAAAGTCAGCGTCGACGCGCCGGAGCAGGACTTCGGTGCGGCGCAGGCCCGACACCGTGCGGATGAAGACGCCGTCGTCCTCGACGACGAGGTCTTCGCCTTCCACCAAAAGGAGGCCGAGATAACGCGCCAGATAGGCGTGCTCGAAATAGGTTTCGTTCATCGGCCCGGGCGTCAACAGGCCGATGCGGGCATCGTCGCGGCGATTGAGCGTAAACAGTTCGGCCTGCAAAGCCTGGAAGAATGGCGCGACGCGCTCGACGCGCGCGGTCCGGTAAATATCCGGAATGGCACGCGACAGCGCCAGCCGGTTCTCGATCGCATAGCCGGCGCCGGACGGCGCCTGCGCGCGATCGTTGAGTACCCACCAGCGTCCGTCAGCGCCGCGGCCGACGTCGACGGCATAAAAACGCAAATGCGCGCCGCCCGGCGGCTCGATGCCGACCAGCTGACGCAGGAATTCAGGATTGCCGGCGATCAGTGCTGCAGGCAATCGGCCGTCGCGCGTCAGCGTTCCCGGACCGTAGGAATCCCCGAGCACGGCCTCAAGCAGATCGGCGCGCTGGATGAGGCCGGCCTCAAGCTGCCGCCATTCCCCGGGTTCGATGATGAGGGGGATGTGGCTGAGCGGCCAGGGACGCTCGATGCCGGCGGCATCCTCATAAACGCGATAGAACACGCCGGAATCGCGCAGATAACGGTCGGCAGCGGCGAAGCGGCGATTGATCTCGTCGCCACCTAAAGCCCCAAGCGTGATGAGGAACGGTTGCCAGTGCGCGCGCACGCGCCCGTCGGCATCCATCATTTCGTCAAAGACGCCGGGAAGCGGCCGGTAGCCTGAAATCAACGTTTCCGCGCCGTTGTTTTGTGGTGCGACCGCGGTGTCGAGCTGAAGTGTCATATCGCGGACCGTTGCTTTCAGTTCGGGCGCCGCAAGTCGAGCGTCGTGGGATATTCGAGCGAGACGTCCAGCGGCGGGATGTCGATTTTTCCGCCGGTATAGCCCTGATCCTGAAAGCGGGCGCGGCGGCGCGCTTCGGCTTCGTAGGAGTTGACCGGAAAGGTCTCGTAATTGCGTCCGCCGGGATGCGCCACGTGATAGACGCAGCCGCCGAGCGATCGCCCGTTCCAGGTATCGACGATGTCGAAAGTCAGCGGCGCGTGAACGCCTACGGTCGGCTGCAACGACGCCGCAAGGCTCCAGGCTTTGAAGCGCACGCCGGCGACGAACTCGCCCGACCGGCCGGTTGCGGTCAGCGGCACGCGCCGGCCCTTGCAGGTCACGATGTGACGGTCTTGGTTCAGTTGCTCGGCCTTGACCTGCAAACGCTCGACCGAAGAGTCGACGAAACGCACGGTGGCGCCCTGATTGCCTTCTTCGCCCAAGACGTACCACGGCTCGATCGCCTGCCGCAGCTCAAGCGTGACGCCGCCGTGCTGCACTGAGCCGCAGAGCGGAAAGCGGAATTGCCGCTGCGCCTCGAACCATCCCGGATCGAAGGCGTAACCGGCATATTTGAGGTCGTCCAAGACCTCGGCGAAATCGCTCCACACGAAATGTTCGAGCATGAAACGGTCATGGAGCGCCGTGCCCCAGCGCACCGGCTTGCCTTCGAGCGGCGTCCGCCAGAACCAGGCGATCAGCGCGCGCAGCAGCAATTGCTGAGCCAGACTCATGCGCGCGTCCGGCGGCATTTCGAACGACCGGAATTCGACAAGTCCGAGCCGGCCGGTCGGACCGTCCGGCGAAAACAATTTGTCGATGCAAATTTCGGTGCGGTGCGTGTTGCCGGTGACGTCGACCAGAATGTTGCGGAACAGCCGGTCGACCAGCCACGGTGGCACCCAATCCAAACCGTCGGGCTTCGGCACCTTGCCGACCGCGATTTCCAGCTCGTAGAGCAGGTCCTGGCGCGCCTCGTCGATGCGCGGCGCCTGGCTTGTAGGACCGACGAATAATCCGGAAAACAGATAAGACAACGACGGCCGTCGCAACGCGTAGAGAACAAGACTCTTCAACAGATCGGGCCGCCGCAGGAACGGACTGTCGGCCGCATTCAATCCGCCGAGCACGACATGATTGCCGCCGCCGGTCCCGGTATGGCGGCCGTCGAGCATGAATTTGTCGGTGCCGAGCCGCGAATGGTGCGCGTCATCGTAAACGCCGTTGGTGATGTCGACAGCTTCGCGCCACGACGCAGCCGGCTGGATATTGACCTCGATGACGCCGGGGTCGGGCGTTACCTTGAGCACATTGAGCCGTGGGTCGGGCGGCGGCGCATAGCCATCCAGGTGGATGGGCAGGTCGAGCTCGGCTGCGGTCGATTCGATGATCGCGACCAGTTCGAGATAGTCGTTGAGCGTTTCGACCGGCGGCATGAAGACGCACAATCGTCCGTCACGCACCTCGACCGCCAGAGCGGTGCGCACCGGCAGATCGGAAGCGCGCGGCGCCGCGGCCGCGCTCGGCGCGCGCGCCATCACCAAGGTCTCAGGCACGAGCGACGGGGAGGCCGCCTCGCCGCGCGACGCCGGGATGCCGTGACCTTTGATCGGATGAGTGATGCGCGGATCGGACAATGGCAGGCGTTTGGCAAAAGGGTCGGCCGGCACGAGATGTGGATAATCGATCTCATCGACATCCGGCAGCGATTGCAGCGGCAGGCGTAAGCCGAGCGATGAATCGCCGGGCACCAGGAACAGGCGACCGCGGCGTGTCTGCCAAATCTCACTCAGCCATCCCGGCTTCGCCCCCGCCGTCCAGCGTTGCAGCGGCAGCACAAAGCCCATCGGCTCGCCGAGATGAGTGTCGAACATTTTCAGGATGCGCGCTCGCTCGTGCGGGTCGTCGATCTTGGGATTGCTCGGATCGAAATTTGGCGGAATCGAGCCTTGCTTGAGCATCCGGTCGACCGGATCCTCATAAACGGGCTGCGCATAGTCGGCCGTGATTCCTGCGCGCGCCGCAATCCCCTCGGCGAAGCGCTGTGCATCGCCGACAGATGCCTTGCGGTCGGCGGCTTCGCGCGTGACCAATGCGTCGTCGCGCCAGACCGGCACGCCGTCGCGCCGCCAGTAGAGCGCAAAGGCCCAGCGCGGAATCGGTTCGCCGGGATACCATTTGCCTTGGCCGTAATGCAGAAGCCCGCCCGGCGCGAAGCGATCGCGCAGGCGCCGGATCAGCTCGTCGGCGCGTTCGCGCTTGACCGGGCCGAGCGCGGCGGTGTTCCACTCCGCGGACTGATAATCGTCGACCGACACGAATGTCGGTTCGCCGCCCATGGTCAGGCGCACGTCGTGCCGTTTGAGATCGGCGTCGACTTTTTCGCCGAGCGCGTCGAGCGCGGTCCACGCCTCATCCGAAAACGGAGCGGTCACGCGCGGCCGTTCGGCGATGCGTGTCACACTCATTTCATAGGAGAAAGTGACCTCGGCCGGCTCGACCAAGCCGGTGATCGGCGCGGCCGAGCGGAAGTGCGGCGTTGCGGCAAGTGGAATGTGACCCTCGCCGCATAGCAGCCCCGATGTAGCGTCGAGGCCGATCCAGCCCGCGCCGGGAATGTAGACTTCGGTCCAGGCGTGCAGGTCGGTGAAATCGAGCTCGGTACCGGCGGCGCCTTCGAGCGGCTTCACATCCGGCCGCAACTGAATGAGATAGCCGGAGACGAAGCGGGCCGGCAGGCCGATGTGACGCAGGATTTGCACCATGAGCCACGCGGTATCGCGGCAGGAGCCGGCGGCGGAGGCGAGCGTTTCTTCAGGCGTCTGCACGCCGGGCTCCATGCGGACGAGATAGCGGACCATGCCCTGTAGGCGCTGATTGAGCTCGACCAGGAAATCGACGGTGTTACGCGGCTCGCGCGAAATCGAACGGATGAATTCTTGCAGGCGTGGGCCGGCCGCTTCCGGCTCGACGAAGGCCGAAAGATCCTCATTCAATTCGGGCGGGTATTTGAACGGCCATTTGTCCGCATAGGGCTCGACGAAGAAGTCGAAGGGATTGATGACTTCCATGTCGGCACGAAGGTCGACCGTGATGGTGAACTCGGTGGTTTTCTCGGGAAAGACGAAACGCGCCAGCCAATTGCCGTGCGGATCCTGCTGCCAATTGACGAAATGCTGGGCCGGCGTCACCGCGAGCGAGTAGCTCGGAATGCGTGTGCGGGAGTGCGGCGCCGGCCGCAACCGTATGATCTGCGGCCCGAGGCTGATCGGCCGATCATAGGTGTAACGGGTGGCGTGGTGGAGCCCGACAAGGATCGACATGCTGCTACACGTTATGCCCGGATTTGCCTTGTAAATATCGGATTTTGATGCAATTTTCGGGCCGTCCCCATTCGGTTTTGGCCTGGACGAAGCCGCCACGGCTGGCGGATTATGCCAGCCTTACGGGGCGACGGCATCCAGGAATGTGGGCTGGCTCTCCCGAACGAAGTGCTTAGCTTTTCCGTCGAATGCGTGCTTGCTTTCTTTCAATGCGGCGTGAGCTAAGGGATTGAATCGTGCGGAACTTTCTCGACCGGCGGGCGTTCAGACGGCTGCGGGGTACTATGAAATGAGTGGTTAGGGCCCAAGGACCGTAACGGCGCCGGCCGGCTTCGACGCCTTCATCGATATAGACCAGAGCGCGTTGGACGCCATTCCGACTGGATTTTGCGTGTGCCGGGCGGACAGCGGTCTCGTCCGGTACAACAAGCGGGCCGTCGAGCTTTGGGGTAAGACGCCCCGCCTCGGCGATCCGACCGAGCAAACCGCAGCCGATTTCCGCCGTTATCGGCCCGACGGCGAGCCGATCGGGTTCGATGCCACACCGGTCGCGGGCGCGCTGCGCACCGGCGAGCGGGTGATCGGCGCCAAGCTCGTCATCGAGCGCCCCGACGGCTCGCGCGTCCCGGTGCTGATGAATGTCCAGCCGCTCAAGGATAAATCCGGGCGCATTACCGGCGCCGTTTGCAGCTTTCAGGAACTGACCGAGCGCAAACGCGCCGAAGACGCGCTGCGCGCCAGCGAAGCCGAGCTGCAATCCGTCATCAACCGCACGCCGTTCATGCTGGTGCGCTGCAGCCGTGACCGACGCTATCGCTTCATCAGCGAGGCCTATGCACATCTGATCGGCCGCCGGCGCGATGAGGTTATCGGCCAGACCATCGAAGAAGCGCTCGGTGCCGAGGGTTACAACGTGCTTTGCCCCTACATCGGCAAAGTGCTGCAGGGCGAGATGGTAACTTTCGAATGCGAGCTCGACTTTCCAAAAGTCGGCAAGCGTCACCTCGCCATCGCGTACCGGCCGGAGCTGGACGCAGAGGGAAAAGTCGGTGGATGGATCGCGTCGCTTCTCGACATTACCGAGCAGAGATTCGGCGAACAGGCGCGCCAGCGGCTGGCGAGTATCGTCGAATCGTCGGACGACGCCATTATCAGCAAAGATCTCGATGGCATCATCGTCAGCTGGAATCCGGGCGCTCAACATCTGTTCGGATATTCCGCCGAGGAGATCATCGGCAAACCGATCACGATCCTCATTCCGGCGGAGTTGCAAGCCGAAGAACCGAAAATTCTAGTACGCATCCGGCGCGGCGAACGTATCGAGCATATGAGACCATTCGCCGTTGCAAAGATGGACGCCTGGTCGACGTTTCGCTGACGGTCTCGCCGATGAAGAACGAGCGCGACACGGCTGCTTACGCGAGCGGCCGTGCCAAATGTCTACGTAAGAGCATGCCTTGGAGAAATTCAAAAGTGAGCAATTTTGACCGGATTGTTATGGCCAAAGGAGCGCAGCCTAACCCTGGGACGTC
>Ga0182015_10000514_pt1 | contig 55205 bp, 51 predicted proteins | sample 712P3MmetaG_FD_120478 | JGI IMG/M metagenome (GOLD analysis project Ga0182015, IMG submission 120478) | Permafrost microbial communities from Stordalen Mire, Sweden - 712P3M metaG | ecosystem: Environmental > Terrestrial > Soil > Wetlands > Permafrost | place: Sweden: Stordalen | collected...
CAGCGAATGATGGCGATGTCAGCGTCCAGATGATCGCCGCGTATCTCGTGTCACATAAGGACCGCGCTAGCCGCACAGTGGGCTGGCGATACCGCGGCGCGAGAGCCAGCCTCTTAGCGACCTGACACATCCGTGAACGTAAACCCTGCCCAACCGCGGCGGACACGCCACCTGCTGACGTGCCTCTGCTGGCTGACCTTCGCGACCATCGCGTGGTCGCAACTGATTGGTACCGCGGGCGCGCGGACCGGTCCAACGGCCGAGACAGCGCAGGGCTTGCCGGGGCTCGAACTGGGGTTCAACGACCCTGCGCTCCTCGCCGACTTCGGTCCAGCTGACGTCGCGGTTGGACTGGCACACGCGCGTGACGCAGGCGCGTCGGTCTGGCGCATCCAGCAAAGCTGGTCCTCGGTCTCGCCGAATAAGCCGCCGAGCCTCGCAGTTGCCGCCGATCCGAACTGGAGTGGCTATGACTGGGCCACGATCGACGCCAACGTACGCGAGATCGCGGCGGCCGGCATGGTGCCGCTGATCGCCCTCCAAGACGCGCCAAAGTGGGCCGAGGGACCAGATCGCCCGTCCACCTCGGCGGCGCCCGCGGGCACCTGGCGCCCATCGACGAAATGGTTCGGGGCGTTCGCGACGGCGCTCGCGACGCGCTACTCGGGTACGTTCGTCGATCTGGCTGAGTCCCCGCAGCCGCTGCCAGCGGTGCCTGATTGGGAAGCCTGGAACGAGCCGAACCTGGCGGTGTTTCTCACGCCGCAGTGGACCTCTTCTAGGAAGCCCGCGAGTCCTTCGATCTATCGCGCACTGCTGAACGCTTTCTACCATGGCGTCAAGAAGGCGGCACCGGACGATGTCATTGCCGCCGGCACCACTGCACCGTTCGGCGACCCACCTGGCGGCCAGAGGATGCGTCCCGTGCTGTTCTGGCGCGACCTCCTTTGTCTAACCGAAGGCGCCCACCCACGCTCAACTCACTGCCACCAGCATGTATACATGGACGCGATCTCACACCACCCCTACCCGCTCGGACCGCCCACGACGCACGCAGCCGACCCCGGCGACATAACCGTCCCCGATCTCGGCGAGATCACGAGCCTCATCCCGATCGCCGAGCGCGCCGGCACCGTGCTCCCCAAAGGACCCAAACCGCTCTGGGTCACTGAGCTCTCCTGGGACACCAACCCGCCCAACCCAAACGGCCTCTCCCCCGCACTCCAGGCGGAATACCTCGAGGGCGCCCTCTACGTCCTATGGAAGGAGGGCGCGAGCCTCGTGACCTGGTGGAACGTACGTGACGACGTGCCCTCACCCGGATGGGTCAATACGCTCGCCTCAGGCATCTACTACGCCGGTGCGACCCCCTCGCAGGACGTGCCGAAGCCTTCTTACACCGCTTACACCTTCCCCTTCACCGCTTACCGCAGCAAAGGCGTGGCACACCTCTGGGGCATGGCCCCGACCGCCGGGCCGGTAGCGATTCAGGTCGAGAACGGGACGACCTGGGCGACAGTCACCACGCTCCAAGCGGGACAAAACCGCGTCTTCAGCGGCACGTTACTCGTCGGCATCGGCACAAATCTAAGGGCGGTTTCGGACACCACGACAAGCCTTACGTGGACAACGTTCTGAGACCCGAACGACAGCCCAAGGCCCCGTGCACACCGGCGCGAGCCGTGCCGTCTTTAGCGCGAGCGCTGAAGCCGGGGCTTCGCGTGCTTCCGGAGTTGCGTGCTGGGTATCTCGATGAGGTGGATCGATACGCGCCGCGTTCGACGTTGTACTTTCGACTCAAATACGATATGGGTGGCCAGTATGTCCCACCGCACTGTCATGCGTGTACGACGTGGCGCGCCGTTCGAGTCCTCTGGAAGTCTAACGAGTCAACGCTTGAGTTGCCGGAGCCATTATGGATACGTTTCCTGCCGCGATGGTTGATTCTCGCGAGCATATGGAAACTACGACGCTTGCGGTGTGCGCCAGGGTTTGTTATCGGATTCTTTGCGATCGAGAATAACTCTGTAGAGTCCGTAGTCTGGGGTAACCGAAAACCGCCAAGAGTACTCGCGTCAATAACAGTGCTGCTGCTGCGTGGTGTCGTGGGAGTGTTTGCGGATCGGTGCGCATTCGGAACTAACGGCGCGATTGACACATATCGGCGCCTAATCAGCGGACAGCACGTGGAGACCAGTGTGTATACGTATCTCCAGGCAGCTCGGACGACGGGTGTGGCTTCGTCGATGCGTACTGGAGCGGTGTTCGTAGGGAGTTTGGAGTCCCGCAAGGGTTTGGGCGAGCTGCTCAGGGCGTGGGACGAGGTAGAAGCTGCACTACCAGGAGTCCGACTAGTGATCATTGGTGACGGCCCACTCCGGGCAGATGTCGACCGCTGGGTCCGCGAGCGACCCGAAAGCCGCGGGCGGACTGGGATGCTCCCCCGGCCATTGGTGCTCGAGATGCTGGAGCACGCGAGCATACTCGTCGCGCCCTCACTTCGAGAAGGCAGATGGCGAGAGCAGGTCGGCAACCCGATCCTCGAAGCGCTCGCGACGGGTACCACAGTGGTCACGACGACCGAAACCGGGATAGCCGACTGGCTGCTAGATCACGGGCACCACGTGATAAGACCCGCACACTTACGGGAGCGTTTGGGTCCAGCCATCATCGATGCCTTACAGCAGCCACTCCCCATAGATCGGGTGTTGGCATCGCTACCGACGGAGGATGGACGCGCCCTCGCCGATGCTTGGCTTCACGACTAAGCGCGAACCACGCAGCGACCCACGCCTGGTATAGCGCCCATTTCACCGAGCTGCATATACGGATTCGCGCCGCCTGTATCGTCTAGCCAGCCAACGCTGCAGCGTCGGCGTGGCGCGCGAATTACCCACTAGTGCTTCACACGCCCACAGAATGCGGATCAAGCTCCGCTACGCCACGCGCATCGGCCGCAGTCCGAGCGGGCGACGCCGCTACGCGCATGCCGCGGTCCGAGGCCCTTTAGCCACGCCATGGCAACTATCGCGTGGATAGCGAGCGGCCTCGCTCGAGAACTTACTGGAATTGAGCGGTTGGCTATCAACAGCATCGCCGCGTGTCAGTCGTTGAGCTCAGCGGATCAACTCATAATCGTTGACCGCGACGCTGAGTGGCCGGAGGCCATAACGGATGGCGTTCAGATCGTAAGGGTGGCCCGGCGGCACGGAGGAGTGGGGCGCCCGCCGAGAATAGCTTCTGACCCGATCCTGTCTAGGCCAATCGCAGCGCATTCGTTCGGCGCGCCGTTCCCAAGTCTCTTCCGTGGCGTCGCATCCAAAAGTTATAGCGTGTACGATTGGGGTCCATTTTTCGATAGTTCCATGGGGCCGCCTTCCCGCGTAGCGTGGTGCACTGCCATCGTCCGCGGCCTTATTTCCGCAGACTTGGTTCACATCATGGCTCGCGCAACTCTGGCCGAGGCACCCCCGTTTGTCGGGATCTTACTCAATCGGCGCACTATCGTCGACGGCCTGCCTTATCCACTCACCTCAGTCGCCGATACTGCGGTGTCGTCGGCTAGCGGGCGCCGCGAGTCTAATTTGGTGCTCTCGGTCGGAAGTGATGTACCTCGCAAGCGGCTCGGCCTCATCGTGTCAGCATGCGGCCCTATGCCGGAGACACGACTTATTTTGGTAGGTAGAGGAACTGCGGACTTGACAGTGGAACCTGGAGGCGGGGCCAGTAGCTCGATTGTGGGCTTGGGTCATATCGGCGATCTGGAGCTGCAAGAGCTGTACCAGCGCGCAACTGTGCTCGTGCTCGTATCGACGTACGAAGGTTTTGGTCTGCCGGTGCTAGAGGCCTGGCAGGCCGGATGCCGCATCGTGGTGACCGATGCGGTGGCACGCCGACTCCCTAGGGAGATCGTCGCCGACGCGACCGTGGTGCCTACAAACGTGACGGCCGAGCACCTGCGAGCCGCGATCCAAACCTGCCTCGGCCAAGGCGATGCGACACTGTCTCGGCAAGTTGAGCACGGAAGGACCTTGTGTGAAACGCTCGTGACGCGAGTTGCTTAGCGAAGCACGTCTCAGTCCCGACAGCCGCAACGCTGTGTAAGGACGCGACAACGATGCCGGGAGGCCTAGCGTGTCATGTTTCTGACGCCACCGAAGCCGTCGCACCTGAGGATGACATGACACGATCCGGTGCTCAGTGCACTGTGCCCCACCTCGTAATACCCCGTCCGGTTGTCGCTCTGAACACAAGGCGGTCCTGCGCGACCGCTACGACCATCGCGTTCGTGACACCACCCGCGCCTTAGCCAGTCACCTAACCAGCGGTCGCAACGCGGCCAGAGCACGCCGTCCCGCCGACCGCGACGACCATGGCCTTGCAGTTTCGCACGCGTGGCAGCGGTCAAGCCATTACGTCTAGCGCCGAGAGTTGGTCACGCTACGCGAACCCAGTGACCGAGGCTACTCCGCTCAAGCCGAACCCTGCTCGCCGCGGCCCCACACACCTCAGGTATACTCGCGGCTGGCACCACCGCGGTCACGGCTACTTAACGCGTGCGATGATAGGGCCGAATCTCGCAGACTGATTCAGGAGACCGCTTCGCAACATCTACACAGAATCGCGTGACGCCTGCCCAGTCCGATCTTGCCGGATGGTTCTTCGGCCCTCGCAGGTCAGGCGCTGCGACGCTCGGGCTTAGCACTTCGAGGCACAGACGGCGGCAGGCCGCCGTTCCCACACGCGGGGCTAGCACACCATGAAGCTCGAAGCTTCAGACTATCTGCGCATTTTCTGGAAGCGGCGCATCGTCTTCGCCGTTCTAGTCGTCATCTGCGCCGGGCTGAGTGTCGCGGTCATAGCGACATCGCCGCGCCGGTACACAGCGTCAGCCGAGATGTTCGTTGCCACGCAATCAGGTACTAGCGCAAACGACCTCGATCAAGCGAGCGCGTTCACACAGGACACTATCCAATCGTACGCCGCGATTGTCGCAACGCCAGCGGTGCTGAACACGGTGGCAGCACGCCTTCACGTGCCGGGTGGCGAGCCGAAACTCGCTCACGACGTGTCAGCAACAGCCGCAAGCGGAACCGTGCTCGTTACGATCTCAGTTACGGCAGATTCGGCAGCCCGCGCCGCCTCGCTGGCAAACGCGGTAGGTGCGAGCTTTGCGGTAGTTGCGCCATCGCTCGAGCTTCCCTCGCAGACTGGCACGTCCGCAATCCGCATAACCCGCGTCTCTCCAGCTCGACCGCCCGCGACACCGTCGTCTCCCGACAAGCGCATCGATCTTGCCTTCGGTGTATTGGCCGGTGTCCTGCTCGGCATGCTCGCGGCGTTGCTACGCGAGAGCCTCGATACGCGCCTTCGGACCGCAAAAGAACTAGCCGACGCTACAGGCGTTCCGGTGCTCGGGACAATTTCGTTTGACGCGGCTGCGCGTGGGCACGGGTTCACGATGATCTCTCACCAATCCAGCGTCCAAGGCGAAGCCTATAGACAACTACGCACGACGCTGAAATTCCTCGACATCAACCGCCCTGTTAAGAGCATCCTCGTCACCTCAGCCGTGACCGGCGAGGGAAAGACGACGACAGCCGCCAATCTGGCTATCTCGTTGAGCGAGACCGGCGCTACGGTTGTCTTTGTCGACGCTGATTTTCGCAGACCGAGCGACATGAGTCATTTCGGGCTGTCCCCGCCAACTAACGGAGGAGTGACGACTGTCTTGATCGGCCAAGCGTCCGCTGAGACCATGGTGCGCCCATGGCGCGGGGAACAGCTTTTCGTCTTGCCCGCAGGTCCATCGCCTCCGAACCCGAGCGAGCTTCTGGGTTCCGACGCTATGCGTGTTCTGCTCGCCCGCCTCAATTCCCACTTCGACTTCGTAGTAATCGATACCCCCCCACTGCTTCCGGTCACCGACGCGGCAGTGTTAACTCCTTACGTCGACGGCGTTATTTTGGTTGCGGGGTGGGGAGTGGTGCGACGGGACGAGGTCCAGAGAGCAGCACACCAACTGCACGACATTCAGGCGAGGCTCCTAGGCACCGTGCTTAACCGGGTTCCCGTACGACAAGCCAGAGCCGATGGCTACTACAGCGAATACGGATCCTCGAGCGTCCACGCGCGTGCCGATCCGCAGGACGCTCAAAGGGCTGGCCGATAGCTGCCCACCCTTTGTGCGAGATCTTCCTCGGTGATACCGCGGGCCGTGGTAGTCGCCGCGACCCACGCCAATATTTAACTCTGCACCATCTTGACTCACGGCTTCGATACACCGCCCGCTTAGGTCAGTTGCGCTACTCGAGACACCACCAAGTCGTGTGATGGTCAACCTACAGACGGTCCTTCTAGGCATCGCGGCATTGGCTGGCACGGCGCTGCTTTGGTTCGTTCTTGCTACCTACGACGATTCCGAGACACTCCTCGAGCGCGCAATTGGCTTCACGGCCGGCCTCCAGGGCGCACAGGTCGCCAAGGTCCACCTGTTCACAATTGCGTGTGTGCTCTACGTGGTCTTTGGTCGCAAGGCCGTTCCTGGTCGTGTGCCGCGCAACCTCCTCTTAGCGGCGGCGGTGGGATGCCTCGTGCTATCAGCGCCGCTAGGCACTCTCGTAAATAGCGACACGCTGGCACTTCAGATAGTCGCTCTAGCGTTGAGCGGCATCGTCGTCGCCTCGCGTGTCACGGCGACGACGGCCAAACAAATGCTATACGGGCTCCTTGCTGCAACGGTACTCGGCGCGTTTGTCGCCATCGGCCAGAAGGCTGGGGCGTTTCCATATACCGCGGTCATAGACGCGAGCGGAATACCGAGAGTCAAGGGGATCTACCACGAGCCCGATTGGCTAGGGCTGTACACAGCGCTCGGTATTTTGCTGGTGTTCCTCCTACCCCTTCGGCGACACGTCCAAGCACTGTCCGCCGCATGCCTGATCGGTGCGAGTATTCTCTCCGGCGCGCGCGCTTCCTGGCTGGCGCTCGCGATCATCAGTGTTGTCGGGCTGACGACCCACGTAGCTAGGCCGGGCAGACATCGCACGGCACTGCGGAACGGCCGGATGCTGCTACTGGCGGCCGTCCTCTTGCCGGCTATCGCTATCTTTAGCCCCGGCGTAGTTAGTACGATTACCAATCGTTTGGACGGCAGCCAGGCCAGCCAGGTAAGCGTTGTCGCACGGGAGGACCAGGACGCTGCATTGGAGGAGCTCGCGCGCGTCGCACCGTGGCATGGCCTTGGGCTAAGCGCCTCGGGTCACGTAAGCGTCTCTGGTGCGATCATCGTCGGACCATCCCCCAACAACGTCGCGACCAACTGGATTTTAGGTTGGTGGGTTGATGCCAAGTACCTTGCGGTACCGATCATCGTGCTGCTAATTGGACTGGCGCTTCGCACCGCCACCAACACCTCAGGGCTTTTGCTTGGCGTCGTGCTCATCGATAGCCTGTTTGCTAACGCTGTACTTAACCCGATCTTATGGTTCCTCGTCGGCCTAGCACTGAGTGATCTACCAACGTCCGCACGCACGGTACCGCGTTACGCGCTGGCACGTGTACCCTCGCGGCGACCCGGCGCACACCCGGCGTGACATTGACTGGCCGTCTCGACGACCTACGCGCAGTCACATGAACGCGTCACGGAGCTCTCCCGTTGGCTACTCCACTACCACGCCAGACTGCAGACTCGATGAAACGTGCCCGATCATCGGATTGATCGGGCGCAACCTCCTCGGGTCCTGCCACCAGTAGCCGAGCGACGCCCGAAGCTCTTCACGCTCGCTGACCGCAAGCTAGCTCGCACACGCACGCGAGCACGCGGCCCGTAACTATGTTCTAATCAGCGCCGCCACGCCGATAATCACTACAGCCCCCGAACAAAGACCGACTAGTACCGCTGCCTCCCGACGCCATCCTAGGGCTGAGCTAAACACCATCCCAGATACCACGGTCAGACCAGCGATGACCGCGAAATACATCGTGGCCGTGTGCGCACCGATTGACAGCAGCACGACGCCTGACGCGTATAGCGGCACACTAAGAGCCGCCATACGCCTGAACGTCGTCAGGAGACCACCCATCGCGAGGGCCCGCCCTGCGCACGCTTGCGCAGCAGCACCGCACACGAACGCAGTGGCGGCAACGGACGCCGTAACGATGCCACTAATGCCGATCAGGTTGAGAAGTGCGAGAGTAACAAACGCGACGCCCATGCCACCGAAGCCCACACCGGTAACGAGGCGCAAGGGCCGATTGCTGCGTCGCGTCCAGTCGGTCGTCGCATTCGTGAAGGCGGTCACTCCAACGCTCACGACACCGGCCGCGACGCGCGAAGCAAATCCTAATATCGTTGCCTGCCCGGGAGTGTAGGTTGCGGTCACAGCTTGAAGCGCAAACGGGCCGAGAGCGCCAACCGAGCTCGACGCCAGTAACCCAGCGACGTCCGCGCGTGGCAGCGACTGGGATACATCTTGCTCAGTAACGCTTTGGGGCACTCTCTCCCCGTACCTCGTTATGAGCGCACATGTCGCCATATTCCCCAAGAGTAAGCCGACGCACATCACCGGAACCTTTTGAATCGGGGTGCTCAGCACAAATGCCGCCGCCACCGTATTGGGAATCGTCGTGACGGAAGCGAGCACCCATGGTCGCCCCATCGCGGCGTGGTGAACGCCACGCACCGCAGCCATGACCGCATATGCACCAGACACTACTAACACCGCGCCAGTAGGGATGACGACATGCCAGGGATAACCTGCGATCAATAGGAACCCGGCTGTGGCGACCAGCAACAGTGCGTTGACGATACTTCCTGTGAGAATCCACCGACGCCACCCGGAGTAGCCCGGTCGACTGATCGTTAGTGGCTGAAGGCCGCCGATTATTAACACCGACACCGCCACCTGAGAGGCCGAGAAGAGTATGACATATGTGTCTGTAGCCCGCCCGCGCCCAACAGCCACGATTAGTGCTAGCAGCTGTAACGCAGCGGTAACCTGTGACACCGTCGCAAACGCTTGAACGCGTATGATGCGCCGAAAAGCCGCTGTCCGGAGGTGGCGCGTCAGCGTTGTGGCGCACCCAGCCATGCCTGTACCTGCGTTGTAAGCCGCTCCCTCGCCGCCGCGAGGCTTGGCGTCTGAAGATGCGCGTCGGGCGTCACGGGCCCGACGTCGCGAGCGATGGCGAGTAAGTCGCTAAAATGATCGCCATCAACGAGCGGTACGATGCCCGGGCCTCGAGGCGCGAGAAGGTAGTCGTCATAGCAAGGCAGAGACCGAAGTATGACGGGGCGGCCGCGCAGCAATGCCTCGTAGGGCGGCAGCCCTAACCCCTCCGCCCGGCTCGGATAGAGCGCCACGTGCGCGGAGTCAATGAGGTCAATGAGGGCGGTCCGCGAGAGTCGTCCGACACAGGTTACGTCCGCTCGCGCCGCTATTTCGTTCGGTGGCACTCCCGTGCAATAGAAGTGCACGTGCCGCGACGGTACGATGGAGTGGAACATCTCGCCGATGGCTTTGCGTGGATGCCACCCTCCCCAGTATGCGACGCGAAGCGTACCTATGGTCGCGTGACGATCCGAAGCCGCCAGGGGGCGCGTAAAGAAGTCTGAATGAGGAAATGGCGTTAGCAGGGTAAAGCGCCTTCCGAAGTGAGCCTCAAGAACGCGCTGCTCCTGCCGCGAGATCGTGGCGAGGTACCGAGCTCGTCGAATGCTCGCACGCGCGAGCACGGAGAGCCATCCTGGATCCAGGACGGCGCCGAACGTGTCGAGCACAACGAGCGCTGATTTTGGGTCGAGCGCACAGGCGGTGTAAGGATGTATGCGAACCTCCTCTGCGACGCGCCCACGAAATGTAAGCTCAAACAAGATCTTCCGAAGAAATGCCGCACGTGTGCGACGGGTTGGATCAAAGTGGGACGTGACAAGCCTCGCCGAAGGGACCGCGAGCGCGAGCGACTCAGACCAAGTTGCGGTCCCATCGTCGTAGCCAACGTATATCCCGTTTAAGGCCAGCGAGCGCGCCATCAAGTCGCCGCGCCACGGCGTGTCGTGATGAGCCCATAGCGCCGTGCGCGAGCACTCGGCCATTCTGCGAAAGCGGGGAGCGTCATATGTGCGCGCGCCTCACCAGTATCCGCGCTGGCTAAGTGGCCATCGACGGTATTGACAGCTGCGTGCCGATCATCGCGGAAAACTTGGTCAAGTTGGCGGGCGCCACGCGACCGCGCTGCTGACGTCCAGACCAGCTGACCCAAGCCTTTTGGGGAGCCACGCGATGCTCGGGTCAATGTAACGCATTAGATGCGACTGGCGATCTAAGAAGAACCCATTTATCCCACGCGACAGCAACGCGTCGATAGGCCGCACCGGCCACGGTGGCTATCTCCTCGGCGTCTGCGCGTATAGCGGCGTTGATCGCCGTGAGCCAGTCATCGCCGTCAACGAGCCACGCACTATCAGGACCAAGGAGCTCTATGAGGCTCGAGTCACGCGGTCCCACAACCGGCGTTCCCAGCTCAATGCTGCGGACAGCAACCCCACTTTGGAAAAAACGCGTATACGGGATTATCACGACACTACTCGTGCGAATTGTCTGATCAAACGCGTCCTCGGTCAGAAACGCATCGTCAACGTTCCATCCATCTATGTGCGGCCAGCCGCGCCCATAGATCTCGTAGAGCCAATCCGTGTCTTGAGTCGAAGCGAGAGCCCGGAGACCGTCAATGTCGCGATCGGCTTTATACTGGCCAACCACGCGAACGACGGTGCGCGTCGGCCTGTCACGAGACGCCTGCGGCGGGTTCATTGGAAGCGGCAGTTCAGCAAGTTGATGGATGCAGGTGTCGCGCGACACCGTTGCGGCGCCTACGGCACTATGCACTATTAACCGCGCATCAACTGCCGGTAGACCGGCCAGGCGCTTAGCTATGCGCCCGTAGCCAACGGCGTCGACCATTGGCTCAGGATCGTGCATCACCAGCCAGACCCCTCGGCCTGTAAGAAGGCGCGCTAACATCACGTCCCAGTAGCCGAGCACGGGCCAGACCACCACGACGACGGATCGCGCCGCGGACCTGAGACCAGCGAGCATCCAGAGATACGATCCTAGCCAACGTAGCCGTCCGTGGCCAGACGCCGATGGCTCCGGTATTGACCTTATCGCACAGTCGGTTTGACAGCCGGCGAGTATAGTTGCCAGCGCGTGCGAATAATGATGCAGCGTCACCTCGAGCGGGTTGACGATAACGACCTGGTGGTCCATCCTGTGCCGCCGCGCGCGCCTTAGCTCGGTTACCATTTTGAGCGTGCCGCTATCGCTCGAAATCCCAGGCGATCTACCAGCGAGCAAATATCAAGCGTTGGAGCCTCTACGCCGATATCTGCCACGGGTAGCGATTCCCGTGTCCGTTTCGCAGTCACGATGACCAGTCGAGCGATCCGCCAGGCGGCCGGGAAAGCAGCACGTCCTGACCGGTCAAGCAACGCGGCTGGCACCGGCTCGACAACCGCCGCGCCACGGCTGCTCCTCAAGACAACCTTAGGAATCGATCATTCTCCCTAGGGCGAGTTAGTTTCATACCCGACGCGAAGGCAGAGAGTTCAGCGCAAGCTTTCGACGTCGGGCATGGATAGAAGCTAGTCGAGTTACGTACTTCAACGCATGCTGGAAGCTCATAGTGTGCGCTGGCGGGTCATAGGGCGCTGGCCGCTTGGCTGGTGTGGTCGTCAGGCTTGGTCCAGATTGTCGTCGTGCCGGGCCGATCCTTGCATGGAACGAGCCCGAACAGCTCGCGCTTTTGCCAGCTGTAGAGAAGTGCGTGGGCAGATGCGTATTCGGGGCGATCGGAGTCATCAAGAATCAGCAACCCCCCAGGCTTCACCTTCGACACGCTATGTTCAACGCAAACGACCCGACGCCGCCCGTCGACTAGCACCATATCGAACGTGTCGTCGTCGTATTCGTCGATGACGCCTGCATAGTCGTCAAAGCCCGAACTCGCTGAGCGGTGTAGGACGGTGGCGTTCTCGGCTTGCCGCATCATGCGCGCGAGAGTGGGATACCACGTGTCGTCGTGTTCAACTGTCGTAACGTGACCAACCCGGTCGGCAAACCATGCGGTAGAGCCTCCGCCGCCATACTCGAACACGCTCGACGTAGCATCGACCGTCATTCCGAGGAAGTCGATCACTGCGAACGGCAGCCATGGCACCCGCAAGTCAAGTGTCGAATGCCCGCGCGTACTCAAGAGGCGGTGAATGTTGCGTGCCTCAGAAGGCTTGGCGATTACTACGCTCCCGAGGCGTGTCGCTTGAGTGAGTCGACCATACAGGGTCACCGAAAGGAAGCGTATTACAGAGCGTGGAGCGCGGTTATGCACCCGTGCGCGCTACTAACCTCCGGCACGCTTCCAGCAGTGCCTCGAGGTAACGGGCTGACACATCGGACCAGTCATAGTGCTCACGGACCACGGCTTGTCCGTGAACACTAAACCGGTCGCGCACCGATGCCTCGCTCAGGACTTCCTCAATCTTCCTCGCGAGTTGATCCGCACGGGCGGCAAACACCTGTTCGTCGCTGCGAACCACCTCTCGATTGAACGGTGTATCGAGCACCAGAGTGGGAGCGCCGGCCCCAAGTGCTTGGAGGAGGCCGGGATTAGTCCCACCGACAGAGTGGCCGTGGACATAGACTCCCGCGTTGGCCCAGAGCTGCGTGAGCAGCACCTGATCGTGCACGTGACCTAGCCAGCGGAGCCTCCCGGCTCTGTCGCCCGCGCGTAGTCTCGCTTCGATGGGTGCTCGTGTGGTCGCTCCACCCACAACGACCATCTGCGGCCGCTCCCGCATCAGATCGATCGCGTCTAAGACCAGTTCGACGTTGTTCTCGGGGATAAGTCGTGCTGCCACCAGCACATACCCTCGTGGACAGAGTCCAAGTGCCTCGACGCGATCGGACCCTACTGCCTCAACGACTGGTGCGCCGTAGGGAACGAAAATCGACTCCGCCTGGAAAAGCCACCGCCACACCGCCGCCATAGCCAACGAGTCAGCGACGAGCACATCCGCGTATCGCGCGGTTATCGCAGCGCCAGCGCGGAAGACACTTCGCGCCGTCGTACCCCAGTTTGCCCGCTGCCATTCGAGGCCGTCAGTATTCACGGCGGTGGGAATACCCCGGGCGCGGAGCAAGGGAAGATAGAACCCGTTGGCTACGTTTAGGACGAGTGCCGCGTCGTAGTGGCGAAATGAAGCATCAAGGTGGGCTGTAGCACCATGCGAGAGCGTAGACAGATTGTGTGTGTCCCATCCAGGCGTCCAAATGCACCGTACGCCGTCGCTGAACCACTCCCGCCGTCGGGCATCCCGCGTTCGGCAGTACACCGAGACTTCGTGACCTAACGCCACCCAGTCGCGAGCTAAGTGGCGCACAAGTGTCTCGTAGCCGCCATAGGTACTCGGAAATCCGCGGCTACCGATGATCGCGAGATTGAGGGATCGAGCCGTGGTCATAATGTCGTTTCGCTGATGTGACGCCGAGGCTCGCCGAGGCGCATGAAGCTTACGAGCTTCACCTCGAAAGGCGCGGCGGCTGGCATGAAGCCCGTCTAAGCTCGTGAGTGGCCCCCGGTTGTTCAATCGTGAGTGGGGACAGAGAGCTGCGCAGCGAGCACCCGGAACAAGGCCACGGCGCACGGGTAGTCTTGTGTAAGGGACACGCCGTCCGCTTCCCACATCGCCATGTGGCGCTCGCGCGCCAGCGCCGCAAGTGCCGAGTCTAAAGCGTAGGCGGACTGTGCCACGCAGGTACGCCGACCGCCTACGGCGTTGGCTTGCAGAGACACCTCGCGGCGCCGGCAGATGCGAACGCGGCGAGTGCGTCTCGCGCGGACCCCGTTCTGAGACCAGAAGCGACACCACATGCACCGTGCACGCAGGCGGGCAGCTGTCAGTCGCGCACGGTGTGCGGCGTATTCATACCGTGATGCCCCGAGCTCTCACAGCGATCGCGGGCGCGCTTGCGTTGGCGCTCCTCGCAGGGCCAGCAACGGCGTGCGCGTCCGGGACGCTTGTCGAGCCCGGCGACCCCGGCTCGAGCCAGTATCAGGAAGACATTCCTACGGCAGGCGGCAGCCGCCCAGTCTCGACGGTCCACCCCGGCGCGCATCAGCCGCAGGCCTCAGTCGCGCTGCCGCGCGCCGTCGCTCGGCAGCTTGCCCACGACGGCCGGTCGGGGCGCGCCGCGGCGACTCTCGCGCAGGCCACGGCGCCGTTACCCACGACGCGGTTACGCACAGCCCACAAGCCAAGCCGGGTGCTGAGCAGCGGTCACGTCAAAGGCACTCTCGCGGTGCTTGCAGCGTCGCTGTTCGGCTCTAACGGCGGCTTGGGCGTCCTTTTGCCGATCCTCCTCGTCGTAAGCCTGAGCGTGGCGATCGTGGTCGCAGTGCGCCGGAAGGACTAGCCGATGGAGAGCGCGGCCGTGTTCCGGGAGCGCAGCGGGCTAATAAGCGCTCGCCGCTCGGTCGACGTAGGGGCGCTGTGTGGCTGGCTGCTCCCCGTTTCGCTCGTCACCTACCTTGGCGTGCGCCAAGGGGGCTATGACCCGATTATCAGCAGCCAGGTCGCAATAGCAGCGTGGTGGCTGGTCCTGGTGCTGTTCGCGTTCGGTCTGGTGCGTGCACGGTTGACCACGGCCGGTTGCATCGGGCTCGGTCTGCTCGTCGCCTACGCCGCGTGGACGACGCTCAGCCTCACTTGGACCGTGAGCGCCGAAAGCACCATGACTGACGTATCGCAGATGCTTCTCTACGTCGTCCTCGCACTGCTAGTGCTCCTCGTACAGGGCCGCGAAGCGATTCGCTTCATGCTGCACGGCCTTGGCACAGCAATCGTCGCGATCGCGGTCCTCGCACTGCTTTCGCGCCTGCATTTCCAGTGGTTTGCGGTGCCGGGTGTTTATGTCTCGCTGCCCAACGCGAGCCATCGCCTCTCCTTTCCAATCGACTACTGGAACGCCCTTGCGGCGCTGATGGCGATCGGCATCCCGGTGCTGCTCTACTCCGCAAGCGCCGCACGAACGCTCCTCGCCCGGGCGACAGCCGGAGCGTGCCTCCCGCTGCTCGCGCTGTGCGCGTTTCTAACTGAGTCGCGCGGCGGAGTGATTGAGATCGCGATCGGTCTGGTGCTGTTCCTTGCGCTCGCCCCGGAGCGCCTGCCGAAGCTCGCGATCATGCTCGTCGGCGGCGCCGGGGCCGCCCTGCTGATCGCTGCCGCTAGCCAGCGCGGAGCAGTGCGCAAAGGTCTCCGCACAGCGCTCGCGGCCCATCAAGGTAGCCAGATGATCGGGATCACCGTCACGGTCGCGCTCGCGGTTGGCATGCTGGTCGGCGCGATCGTCCTCATCGAGCGCCACGTCCAACGGCCCCGCTTACTCGCGATCTCGCGTCGTCGGATGACACTGCTGAGTGGCCTTGGCGTACTCATCGCGGTCGTGGCATTTATCGCCGCCGGCGGCCCCGGCTTTGCGAACCGCGAATGGAATCAGTTCAAGTCCGCGGCCCTGCCACCGAACTCCAGCCATGCAACTACGCTGCAGCGACTGCAAAGCGTGGCAGGCGAAGGCCGCTACCAGTACTGGCAGGCAGCCGTCCGGGAGGCCGACCTCAAGCCGGTCACCGGCACCGGGGCCGGGACCTTTCAGTTCTGGTGGGCACAACACGGGACTGCCGCAGGTGGCTTCGTGCTCGACGCACACTCTCTGTATTTTCAAGCGCTCGGCGAGCTCGGTTACCCCGGGCTCATACTGATCGCGAGCTTCATCGCGTGGATCCTGCTGTGCGGCCTGTGGCGCGTGGTTCTTAGTCGCGATGCGGATCGACGTCTCGCGCTCGCAACAGCAACAGCTGGCGCGTTCGTCTTTGCCATCTCGGCCGCCGTCGAGTGGATCTGGTTCATACCCGCACTTCCAGTGGCGCTGTTCGTACTGGTCGGTGTCCTCTTTGCGCCCCACCGCGCCGGCGATCCGGATCGGCGCTCCACTCGCGCGCACTCCAGCACGTCCGGCCGTCTCAGCATGCTGCTTCGTGCGCGAGCGGCGCGCTATGCGGCGAGTGCCGCAGTCGTCCTCGCGTCGCTGGCGGCTATCGTCGTGATCGCTTTGCCAATGGCGGCGACCGCGGCGGTACGCCAAAGCCAAGCGCTCATTCAGGCCGGGAACCTGCAGGCCGCACTGACTCACGCCATCGAGGCCGAGCACCTCCAGCCCTATGCCGCCACCCCATGGCTACAGGAAGCGCTGGTCGAGGAGCAAGCCGGAGACATCACCGCAGCGCTCGTTGCCGCACGGCGAGCTACAGCCAACGAGCCGACAAGTTCGGACAACTGGCTTGTCCTTTCACGTCTAGAGGCGCGCGCGGGACACGCGTCCGCGGCGCTCGCTGACTACCACCGGGCAGACACACTCAACCCGCACTCCCCTATCTTCTCGCTCAAGTGACCGACGAACCCGACTGGTTCCGCCACGACCTCGACCCCGACGTAGCGGACGACGAGCGCGCACGCCTCTGGAGAGTCGCCGATTCGCTGATCGGCAGCCGGCCCTACCCGCGGGCGGCCTTTCGCGCTGACCTACGTCAGCGTCTCACTGGTGTCGGGGTACGACCCGGCGCGTTACCCCGTCCGCGCACGCTGTGGGCCCGCGTTATCGCGCTCGCTCTCCCGGGAGCCGCGCTGCTGTGCGTGGTCGCGGTAGGCGTTGCCGGGGCCGGCCCGTTCGCTACGTAGGCTCGGCGCGCGTCAACGCTCGCGGCGGCCAGGGCTCACATCCAGCTCCGTGCGTAGCCGCCTTAGTGATCGCGACATGATCTGCTGGACGTTCGCGAGCGTGAGTCCGGTCAATGCAGCGATTTCGGGCCCAGACAGATCTGCCCCGAAACGCAGCGCGATAATCTCGCGCTCACGGTCGCCAAGGGTCGCCAACGCAGCCGCGAGAGCCGGATCCAGGCCGAGGTCGAACTCGCGATAGGGGGCCACGATCCCGGGATCATTCTCAAGCGACTGCTCGCGCCGGCCGCCGGCGCGCCGGTAATGATCTATCAACAGGTTGCCCGCAATCGCGAGCAACCACGTGCGCACGCTGGCGCGGCGCGGGTCGTAGCGACCCCACGCGCGGTAGGCACGCTCGAAGGTCGCCTGCGACAGATCCTCCGCGTCAACTCGCGAGTTCAAGCGATAGACGAGGAACGCGTAGACGTCGCTCATGTGGTCCTCGACCGCCTGGCTGTAGCTCGACACTGCGCATAAGTCTGGCGGTTTCGCGAGACAGCCGAGCACCGACGGCGGTGACGTCAGCGACGACGCACCGATCGACAGGGTTGGTGCTCCTGAACCGTCCACCGGCACCGGGGCCGTAACACAGGCGTCTACCATCTCAACGCCGCGCTAGTGAAGCTCTCACGGCAACGCGCAACGCCCCGCGCTCGTCTCGTGTCCACCACCGGCAAGCCGCCCGTGGCCCGGTTGCAGCTGTGGCTGTCACGCCACGGCAATACCGCACGCAAGATGATTACGACGGTGACGCTGACGGCCGCTCGCACACGCTCACCGCCCGTGTGCGACTGCGCGTCTGCGGCCGTGTCACCGTAAGCGTTGTGGCCAACACGCAGGTGGGCTTACGGGCTTCACGCCACTCTCGTGGCCACGCGTAAGCTCAGCGCGCGGTGATGAAGTTAGGCGCTCAGGACAGGTCCCAATTCCTGGGTGCTAGCCTGTCGACGAGCCGAAGCAAACACTTGGGCAAGCCGGACCGGGCGGGCGATGCGCCCACCCACTCCACGTAGTGTCGACGACCGTATTTGCTCATACCTACACGCACACGTCTCCTCCGGTCCATACAAACGCCGCGTAACACGCGTGCCGAGAAACGCATGCCTACATTACCGACCGAGCGTCGACTGCGAGCACGTTTCATAGCGCAGATCTTGGCCGCGTGTCCCTCGCCAGGAGCGTGTTCCTGCTGATGAACGCGGTCATATTTGGCGGTACAGGCTTTATCGGGCAACACCTCGCTCGCTGGCTCGTCGCAAACGGCATGTCGTCTGTCTTGCTCGCGGACATCGTGCCTCCGTCTCAGGCGCTCCCCAATGAGATTCGCTTTACCAAATGCGACGTACGTAACCCCATCACTTTGGAATCGCCAGCCAAACCGATTGTGTATAACCTGGCCGCAGTACACCGCACCCCGGGCCACGCCGACCATGAATACTTCGACACTAACGTCGCGGGCGCCCGAAACGTAGTGGATTTCTGCGTGCGCTCGGGTGCCGCGCGGGTCACGTTTACTAGCTCCATATCCGTCTACGGTCCTTCAGAGAGTCCGATCACCGAGTCGACGTTGCCGCAGCCCTCCACCGCCTACGGGTCGTCAAAGCTCGAAGCCGAGCACATCCATACCGCCTGGTCGCAGCAGGCTTCTAATCGCAGGCTTGTAATCGTTCGCCCGGGTACAATCTTTGGGCCCGGGGAGGGCGGGAACTTCACGCGCCTAGCGTCGACCATTGCGAGGCGGCGCTTTGTGTATCCGGGCAGACGCGACACCGTCAAAGCCTGCGGCTACATTGTTGACCTCCTTGAGTCACTTCGATTCGCGGAGACGTTCGCGTTGCCAACCGTCACGTACAACTTTGGATTCCCGCAACCGCCGACAATAGAGGAGGTATGTCGAGCGTTTGCGAGCGTCGGCCGGTTTCCGACGCCACGTTTTACGATCCCGACGAGTCTTATGCTCGCAGCAGCTAAGACACTCGTAATGTTCGGGGCTTCCGACTACAACCCCGAGCGTGTTCTCAAACTAGTTCGGTCGACCTACGTAGTGCCCGAGCTGTTGCTTAATATGCGCTATCCATACTGCTTCGACCTTGAAAGCGCGTTTGCTGACTGGTATCAAAGTGAGCCAGTGGGGAAGTTCGTCTGACGACGCGCATCGCCCGCCGAGAACGCTTTTACTGGTCACCGATGCTTGCTAGCCGCAGCACAAGCGGCCAGACCGCCTCTAACTACCTCCGCCAACGATTAGCTTTAGCATCTGCGCCAGCGACTCCTCGGTTTGCGCCGCTGCAAATGACGACCGATGTTCTAGGTCGAGCGGCGGATCCGGATCGTCTGGAAAGGCCAAGACTACACCCGCCTCGCGCGCAACTATAGCGGCTGCGGCTATGTCGACCGTTCGGAGCCGGGTTACATTAATCATCGCGTCTACTCTGCCGACTGCCAGCTGGCATAGGGCCACGGCGATCGAACCCAGCACGCGAACCTTGACCGCAGCATCGCCAGCAAGCGCAAGCGGAACCGCGAGTGCGCGGGCGTCGCTCGTCTCCACGGCGAGTAGCTCGAGACGACCGTCTGCCGATCTGCGCTCCACCTGTCGCACCGGAATCGGCCGACCGTCGACCCACGAGCCCTCCCCTGCAATTCCGACGAATTCTTCTTGTGTTCCGAGGTCGAAGACGTACCCGAGCACTACATCGTCCACAGATGGTCCCTCGGCAACCGCGATAGAGACCGCATGGTGCACGAGCATACGCCGCGCGTTGAGTGACCCGTCAATGGGGTCGATCGCCACTACCAAGGAGCCACCACCCCCGAATTCGACCGTTCCGCGCTCCTCGGAGACCGCTGTAAAACGCATCCCGCGGCGCTCGAGACGAGCGAGCTCGTCAAAGATATGTCCTTCGACTGCAGCGTCGACCAGCAGCGTCGCGTCGCCCCCAGCCCCCACGGTTCCCACCACATCGGCGATCGAGCCCGAAAGTCGAGCCTCGGTCATGGATTGCTTGATTCGCACCGTTGCCGCACGACATGCTGCAAGCCACGCGTCCGTGTCGATCATCGTGCTGACCTAATCGCGTGAATAGCCTCGACAAGCTTCCAATCGAACTCAGTATCGATATCGAGCGCCTCCGCCGTCTCGATCGGGAACAGCATGGGGCGATCACCGATGCGACTTCCAGTGTGCAGGAACTGATGGCGGTGAAACAAGTAAATGCACGAGTTCTCCTCGAACAGCGGGGGTAGATCCTGGGTTCTCAGCAGCGCATGGCGATCGTGATTCAGAGGTTGTGCGTCGGCGGTCCAGTAGCGCTTTTGGATCGGCGTTACGCTCAGCAAACAGTCATGTGTTGGCGAACAGGCAAACTCATTGATCGCCCGATCAATGGTATCCGCGCGAAGCAGTGGATTCGTGCTGTGTGTCTGCAGGATTACGTCCGCATCTGTGGCCACGTGGCGCAGCGTGTTGACCATAATATCGTTCGCGTTTAGCATCTCGCCGCGAAGGTCGCTTGGCCGCTCGTATAACACGACTCTCGGAAACGTCTCGGCCGCGTCGCGAAGGATGTACTCGCTATCCGTATCGATCACTACCTGCGTCACGCAACTGGCACTCAACAGCGTCTCCACGATGTGTCTATAGAGCGGAATGCCTCCAAACGGTCGGTAATTCTTCTGCGGAACGCGTCGACTCCAGTGCCGCATCGGCACGATCGCCGTGGCTTGAGCGTTCACGCGCTCTTCCGCTCGGCCCTTAGCGCGAACAGCGCTCGCTCGAGTCCGTCGATAGCTGCTTTCCCCGTCGCGTACACCGCCTCGTCCGTACTCCCACCGATATGTGAAGTCGCGAGCACCCGCGGATGCCGAAGCAACTCATCGCCGGCAGGGGGCTCAGCAGCGAGGACATCCAGCCCGGCGCCGCCGAGTCGCTCGCTCTCGAGGGCTTCCAGGAGTGCCACCTCGTCGATGAGCCCACCACGCGCTGTGTTGATGATCACCGCGTCGCGCTTCATCATTCCAAACTCTCGGGCGCCTAACAGGCTCGCCGTATCGGCCGTGAACGGCACGTGGAGCGAGACGATGTCGCTCTCTCTCAATACCGTGTCGAGATCCGTACGCTCCACGCTGGGCGGGACGTCGAGCGGGTGTGGATCAAAGGCGCGCACTGGACAGCCGAACGCGGCGACGAGGCCGGCGAGCTCGCACCCAACGTGCCCGAGCCCCACAATGCCTACTGCTTTACCCGTGAGTTCGCGGCCGCGCGGCTGCTCCCATCTCCTTGCTCGCAGCGCACTTTCGACCTCGGGCAGGCGTCTGAGCACACCAAGTATCAGTAGAAGCACCAGTTCGGCCACCGAGCGGCTATTAGTGCCCTCAGTTCTAGCCAGTCGAACGCCGCGGCGCTCAAACGCATCGAGGTCGAGCATGTCGACGCCAACGCCGATCCTCGATACAACCATCAGTGACGGAACGGCTCGCAGCACGTCGTTATCAATCGGCTCCAACCCGGTGATCGCCGCATGTCTCCCGGCGAGAAACCGAACTAGGTCCGTCCCTACGAGAGACCTGCCCTCATCATTAAACCTAACGTCCGTATATCGGCTCAGCAGCTCCGCCCGCAGCCGGCCGTCGCGCGAAAAAGATCGTGACGTGACTGCCACAGGAGTGGAGTCCTTACTGGCCACGCGTGTCCATCTGCGGCCCAGCTTCGACGCTCCACTTCTCCCACAGATATGACATCACCACATGATCAACAACCATGTGAAGATCTTCCACCGGCCCGTATTCGCCAACCAAGCACGGAATATTCACATGAACGTCGCAAGCCGCACCCACTTGGCCTCCGTCAAATCCAGTGAGAGCGATCGTGACCGCCTTGCGCGAACGCGCGAATTCCACAGCCTTCACTACATTTGGCGAGTTGCCCGACGCCGAAATCACGACGACGACGTCGTCAGGCGCGAGAAGCGGCTCCAACTGCATAACAAATATCTGCTCGTAGCTATAATCGTTCGCAAGCGCAGTTATAACAGCAACATTGTCCGTAAGGCTGACGACGCGCAAGGGCTTGGTTCGCCACCGCGTGAGGTCGTTCTGAAAATGACTCGACGTCGCTGCCGACCCACCATTGCCACAGAAGAACACTGTGGCTCCGTTGGTTCGAGCGTGCTCAAGCTGATGGATAAACGCCGCAACGGTGTTAGGGTCGACTCGAGCGAGGATTTGCGCAATGTACTCAAAATAGCCGCTTACGAAATCCGCAGCACCTGGCCGCTCCTCATAGAGCCGCTGAACGTTAGTGACACTCACGCGATGGTCTCAGCTGCAGGCGCAGGTATGTCCCAGCGTCGCGCCCACTCTTCGTCAGCCGCGTATACGGCGTATACGAGCTGCATGGTTTGAAGGGCCTCGAGCGATGAGCCGTTCCGGACCGGTCGGTCCGCAAGGATGCACCTAGCGAAGTCATCGATCTCTGCACCCCAGGAGTTGTCCTCGTTGTACCGCGTCGTGACTTCCCGGGGATCGCCACGATCATCTTGGCCGCGAAAGACGACCGTCAAATGCTCAGCGCCGTAGCTGCGAGAGGACGAGAGGATTCCGGACAACAGCAGAGCGCCATCCGATAACGTGATATCAAGTTCGAAGCGGTGACGCCATTGCGTAGCAGATGAATGCAACATCGCTACTACACCGTCGACAGTGCGCATCAAGGCGTAGGCGTTATCTTCGACATCATGGCACCAATAGGCATTTGAAACGTACGAGTGAACATCGACGAACTCGCCAGCAAAGAGGCGCATCATGTCTAGCATGTGCACTCCCTGGTCGAGCAGGATCCCACCGCCAGCGATGTCGCGACGCGTCCGCCAGTCCTGGTCGAAGCGGACCATCTGTGATTTTCCGTACACGCCGCGTAGGCTGATAACTTGACCAAGCTCACCGGCCCGAATGATTTGAAGGGCGTCGCGCACGGAGTCGTGGTATCGGTGGTTGAATCCGTACTTCAGCTTCAACCCGGGATGCGCAGCCTCCACGTCCCTCACACGGATTACGTCTTCGACAGTTCGGCCCGGTGGCTTTTCGCAGCAAACGTGCAGCCCGCGTTCGAGCCCTGCGATTGTCGCCGCTGGCGCGACGTCGTTCCACAGGCAGACGAATAGCACGTCGAGCTCCTCCTCGCCGAGGAGCTGCTGCCAGTCCGACCAGTGCCGTACACCGTCGATTTCGACGGGCTCGGCGATGGTCTGGTCACAAACCGCGACGGTCTGCATCTGTGTATGGGCGTCGACATAGCGACGGCGTATCTGCCCAGTGCTGCCATAGCCGGCGATTCCGACTCTCAGCTTCTTGTCGCGGCGGGGAGACGTCACGTCCCGATACTCCGATAATCATTGACGATTGCGCGGGCGCTTTCGACCAATATAGCGGTGTCACACATGTAGGAGATGTAGCGAAAGCCCGTTTGGAGAAGCCAGCGGAGGTGATCCCCATCTCGACAGACAGCACCGGCTACCTTGCCTGCCTCGTTGATTTCGTCGACGGCCCGCGTAACGGTCTCAAGGACGTCGTGGTGGTCAAGTTGTCCGGGCAGGCCAAGCGCCTGCGAAATGTCGTAGATCCCGAGATACACGAGATCGAGACCGTCGACCTCGAGGATGCGGGCAAGATTCGAGAGGCCAAGAGAGTCCTCAACGAGCACTCCGGCCAGTTGCCAGCGATTCGCCTCACGCAGCTTCTCGGCCAACCCGACACTCGAATAGTCGTGTAACCGAGTGAACGGCGCCAGGCCGCGCTCGCCTTCCGGCGCGAAACGCATGGCGGACACGAGTGCGCGAGCAACTTCGGCGGTCTGCACGTGAGCCACAAGAACGCCCTGCACGCCAAGATCGCAGGCCTTCAGCACTGTCGGCGCGCTTCCGTCGCCCAACCGGATCATCGGTGTGCTCCCGCCAGCCTCGATCGCATACACGATCGCCTCGGCATCAGAAAAGGAAGCCGGACCGTGCTCCATATCGATGGTTACGAAGTCCATACCGGAGTGAGCCAGAATGTTCGCAATCGTGAGCGACGGCGTCTGAAGCCAAGTGCCAAACGCCACTTCACCTGCTTCTAGTTGCTGCTTTACGCGGTTTATTGGCGCCATGCGTCGTCATTGTACCCTCGCTCACGCGGGGCAGAGTAAGGACCAGGCGCCGCGCGCCAGCGATTTCTGGGAACGGCCGTCCGGTTGGGTAGACGGATCCTGTTGAGGGCAACGGTCCACTCGCATGAGCAACGCGAGCATATTTCCCTCCAGTTGCGATCCGCCGTGATGCAGGAGCCCACTAGTTAACGCCCACGAGGGCCGACTCCCGTGGATTGTAGGGAAAAACGCTACCTCGGTCGTGCACACGAGTACCGTCAAGCCGGCTGCGCGGAGTCCGACTGCCCGCGGTAAACGCGATGCCGACTGAGCCGTCTTTGGAGATGCGGCCGCCACTAAGGCTCCGCAATAGGCTCCGAGTCGCAACATAACGGCTACGTGTCCGCATGGCCTGTAGCGACTGTCCTAAGGATCAGCGCGCGCGACGTATGCGAATGGCGTTAGCACGGGCCACACTCAAGCTAGCCAGCGCGAACAAGGCGACGCGGGCGGCGACGCCCGCGACCGTCCGGTCCGAGAGCAGTGTGCAGGCGTAGCCCGCAGCCAAGCACGCAGCGCACGAAAGCGCCGCTGCGCGGAAGCCAAAATGCCGGCGCCCATCGAGCCGCAGCGCAAGCAGCAGCATTCCGACTAGCAGGAGGCCGTACGAGCTCGCCGTCGCTATCGCCGCAGCCCTCACGCCGCCTGTCGGACACCAGAGCACGACGAGCACGATGTCTGACGCGCCGGCGAGGAAAGTGATTGGCCAGATCCACTTTGTCTTTCCAGCGATAAGCGTGATCACGTTAACCGGAACCTGATAGATGCCTGCAATGGTAAAGCCGAGCGCGAGCCAGACGCAGAGCGGCGCCGCACCGTGGTAGCCAGCCGGTAGCACGTTGACGACGAGCACCGGCAGCAGCGCAGCGGCCGCCAGTCCCGCTGCGGCGATCAGTCCTGCAAACCGGCCCGTCAGCTGTGACAAATCCGCTCCCGCCCCCGTGGACGTCCCAGCACGGGCAAACGTCGGCATGGTCGCTTGTGCCATCGCCATTGCAACCAGGAGAAGTGGCATCGTCAGCGTCACCGCAAGCGTGTACTGACCCAGGGCCGCCCCCGCCACGATCGTAACCAGGATCGTTCGGTCGGCGACTTGGAGCACCCAGTGCGACAGTAGGTTTGGCACGAGTGGCAAACCGAACCGAAGGGCCTCACGGACTGCGGCTACGTCAAAGCCGGCCCGCCGCGATACCGGCCACGGTACTAAGGGAATGGCGACGACGAGACCGCACACGTTGCCGAGCAAGGTTCCCGCGAACCAGCCGGCAACGCCCCAGTGGAGCACCGCGAGGAACACTAGCGACGCGGCAGTGTTCACGAGCGCGATGACACCACTGAGAATGAGGTACGAGCGGAGTCTCAGCTGTGCGCGGAGCAGGGCGAGCGGTACGGTCGTCGCGGTCACCCCTACCCCTGCGCCAACCAGCGCGAGTACCAACCACCACGCCGGCAGGCCAAAGGGTCGCCGCCATAGCGCCACGATCACGCAAGATGCGATGACGCAGCCGGCGCCGGGCACGACGCTCATAAACGCGCCCACGCTTGACAACCATGTGGCCCTGCGTGCCGGCTTGTCCGCAAGCCGGTACCACACGCGTATCGTGGCCACGTCCGTGCCGAAGGACAAGCCTAGGGTGGCGATCAGGGCGATCGCTGCCGCTACCGATAGCTGCCCATACGCCGTCGGGCTCAGAAATCGTGCGTACACCGGAAGCAACGCCAGGTTGAGAAAACGCTGGGCGCCTAACGCGAGCGCGAACATGACGCCAGAACCAACCATCCTCGTGCCCACCTGAGGAGACTGCGTGGCATCAACGGGGACGAGTACCTCCGCCTGGCCTGGCCCCGCCGCGGGCATCTCGCCGTCAACACGACCAGTCAGATCGTTAGTAGGAGGCACCCGGCCGCTACCCGACCCAGGCCCTAGGCAGTCAGCGCTGCACGAACCGGGCAGCCTAGGACAGGCCTCACGGAAGTGCCACGAACGTCGCGAGTGTCACGCAGTACGCTCGCCGCCCGAGAGCGCCCCGACGTGCGACTGTGGCAACCGCCTGCAGCAGTCCTCGCGCGAAAGATTGGTCTCGCGGTCCTTGACAAATCCCGTGCGGCCACCATGGCACGCCGCACTCAGGGACACCTAGGGACAAGCACGGCGGCCGACTTCCAGACAGGTGCCCAGACGTGCGGCGATCCGAGTCGGATATCGCTTCGCAAGCAGACACGTTCCCGCGCCCACGAAGGCCCGGAGCTGGGACACAGCTTGCGCTTCGTGTCCCAGCGGCGCGGCGTGCCGCGGCCACGATGCTTGGATCTGGAGCGAGCATATGAGTGTAGCCGGCAGCATAGGGGACGCTCTAGACCTCTGGTCCGCACGAGGTCGGCTGACAGATGCTGCGTGAGCGACCGATATGTGAGTGACCCCAACCGCGGAGCGGCGTGGTGTGTCGTGACAAGCCGAACCGGCGCGAACCGCGAGGAAGGCAGCCCGGCTGATGACTCGTAACATCATCGCGGATGCCGTGAAAGATCGGCGCCCGATCTCGGATCCGCCGCGTACCATTTGTAGCGGTAACTGAAGCAGCTACGGCCAGTGGTCCGACGATCCGGTAGAGTTGAAAGATACGCGCCGTGGGGCCGCCGGGTGCGCGTTGCGACAAGACATGAGGGCCATGAACGCGACGGGCACGGACCGAGATACGCAAACCTTCTTCACGTTCGAGCAGACTCTGCGCGTGCTCAGACGTCAGGCTCTGCCGATCGCTCTGGCGGTCGTTCTCGTAGGTGCAGCCGCCTTCGCGTACTCCGAGCACAAAAAGCCGCGGTACACGGCTACCGCGTCTTTGATTTTTACCAACAACCAACTAAGTCAACAGGTCGCTGGCCTTCAAGCGGTGGGCAGCGATGTCGATCCGACGTCCCAACAAGACACTGACGTTGAGACTACAAAGCTCGGCGACATGGCAGCGATAACTGCGAGTCGGCTCGGTGGAGGCTTAACCGAAACGAAGGTGGACAAAAGCCTGAGTATCAGCGCAGTGGGAGATACATACGTGGTCGACGTTGCCGCCACATCGACCTCCCGCGAACTCGCGGCCAAGATTGCAAACACGTACAGTAACGTGTTTGTCACTGAGCAGGAAACCACCAACCAACAATATTATAGTTCGGCACTAGCTTTAGTGGAGAAACAGTTAGCAGCGCTCTCCCCGCAGGCAAAGGTCGGTGCCGCGGGACTTGCCCTCGAGGACCGCGCTCAGTCACTCGGGGTTCTCGCTCAACTACGTTCGGGGAGCGTCGAACTAGCGCAGGCCGCCGCGGTACCCACGACGCCCTCCTCACCGAAGACGGCGCGAAACATAATCCTAGGAGCAGTGTTGGGCCTTTTCCTCGGCTTCGGCATTGCGTTTCTACGCGAGCGCCTTGATCGCCGCATTAGAGACCCACAGGATCTAGAGATCGTGTACGGCCTTCCACTCATCGGAGTGATTGCCGAGAGCTCAGCGCTTGCACGGTCTCGACCAGACAGCCCGCGCACGGCTGCATTCCTGCCATCTAATGACGCCGAGGCGTTCCGGCTCATACGCGCTCGTCTCCGATTCTTTGGCGTCGACCACGAGGTGCGCACGCTGCTAATCGGCTCGGCCGCTCCCGGGGACGGTAAGACGACGATATCGCGTCATCTGGCCGCGGCCGCTGCGAGCATGGGCTCGCGCGTATTGCTCCTCGAGCTCGACTTTCGACGGCCAACAGTGGCGAAGGCGTTTGGCATCCGGCCAGGACCAGGCGTCGCTGACATTTTAGTCGGCTCTAATCCGACTTCTGCTGCCATTCAGTCGGTGACCTTGGGTCCGCTTTTTGCTCAAAACTCAGATCGCCGAACTTTTGACGTGCTCGTCGCAGGCACCCTGCCACCTAATCCCGGTGAGCTGCTTGAGAGCCGCGCGATGGAGAAGTTATTGGCTTATCTCAGGTCCGATTACGACTTCGTCGTAATCGATACGCCACCGCTCGTAGCTGTCTCCGACGCGTTTCCGCTACTGAGCAGAGTGGACGGCGTCGTAATTGTGGCTCGCGTCGGACGTAACCGGCGCGACATTGCGGGGCAACTCCACAAAACCCTCACAGCTGCGGATGCGGCATTGCTCGGCGTCATCGCGAACGGTGTAAAGGTGCGCGCTCGTGGAGCCTACGGTTACGGCTACGGCTACGCTTACGGCCACAAACGGTCCTCTGACGCGCCGGCTTCGAGTGGCCATACGCCGATCGACGATCCCGCGTCAATCACTAACGCCTAAAAGCAAAGCTCGGTTCTTGCTATTGCTTGGCTCGACTATATGGCGTCATGAAGCGTGGCGTACACAACGTGGCCGATCCGTTTAAGTCCTCGCCTCCCGCCCCAGGCTCCCTTCGACGCTTCCCGCCCTACCGTGATCTCGCGACACTCCGTGCGTTTGGCACCACGTGGCTTGAGGCGACGACTGGAAGAACGTGCGCCGTTCTCCACTCGGGTAGACGTGCGTTGACCATTGAGGCGCACATCGCTGCGGTACCGAGCGTCACCAACGAAATCATCAGGTAGAACCCGGCAACGCCCGGCAACGCCTCATCAGAGCCACCAAGGACGAGCATCATTAGAGCTCCGAGCAGTGCGACTGATTCCGGTGTACGTCGCTCCCAGTCGGCCCGAAGCGCAGCGGACAGCGCCACACTCAAAAACCAAACCAGCACTCCGAGACCGATCCATCCACTGTCGAGAATCGTTTGCAGCGCAAGACTGTGCACGCTGAAAAACTCTGGGTACTGCTGCCCAGGAAATAGGTATGCGTCTTGCCAGCCGATGCCGGTTCTTGTCTGCCCATAGGCTCCGTACCCAAACAGGTCTTGGACGTGCGCCTGGCTGAGGAATCGGACAACATTGTCCCAGATCGTTTCGCGGCCCGTAGCTGTCACGAAGTCCCCTGGCGTGCGGCTCAGCGTCGGGGTGAGCGATCCGAGGTGCCCGACCACGAACAGGATGATTGCTGGTGCGAACACTAACGTCACCGGGAGCACACGCGCAGCCGCTCGGCGCACGTGAATGGAGCTCAGCACTACCGCGAGGATTGCAAACACAAGTGCTCCACGGCTATCGGCGAGCAAGATGACAGCGAGACTTGCGACGGCTCCGGCGAGAGGCCAACGACATGTAGACCGTTGTGCGCCGCGCGTCAGGAGAACGCAAATCACGAGCGACACGGCCGCCGCGACGCCAGCGCCGTTTACCCCGGGCGAAAGCGGGAAGCTCACGCGGTTCGCATGGATCCCAAGCCAGCCCAAGATCTCAGCCGGGTTTGCGGTAGTCGTCCCTTGCGTCGCGTCCGTCGGGAGCTTGAAGCCACCAACGTAAAGGAGCAGGTTAACCTCAGTAAACACGACCGGCCCAAACAACGCACACCGCCGCCGCGTTCGCTGGAGCGCGGGACTCATAGGTGCGAGCAGTGCACAGTAGGCGAAGCCCGTTGCTAGGACCAGCATTGCCGCGAGCCCGTAGATCGACCGGGACGTAAAGGGCGCAATTGGCGCAAGCCCGAACCGAACGTAGGAGACAGCCGTGAGCGTGACAAATAACCAAAGCGCCATCGCGCGGGCACCCGTGACCTTAGGTGTCCCACCGGGCATAGCCGCAGCGACCCCGGCCAGCATAACCAGTAGCACAAAGACGCGCTCAGGCGTGTCAACCCCGCTGAGATCCACGAGACTGCCAAGCGTCACGCCCAACACTAACAGCAGCCGGACAAAGCATTCCCGCGCGGCGTTATCCTGCGGCACGTCGAACCTCCTTGCGGTACGAACAAGTCGTGCCGGCGCACTTGGCCGTTAAGTGCGTTGTGGCTACGCAGTACGTCCTGCTAAAAACGCGAGCGCGGCCAAAGCGTGCGTCCTTCACCCGCGTCGCGCTCTTCTTTGCGCAGAGCACCTCGAGCTCAGACCGGAACTCGCGAGCATGGCCTTCACCGTAGCGTGGGGACATGGCGTCCACTATCGGAGACTGCGACCCCGCCATACGCGCACGTCTCCCCAGACACACGCTCGCCAATGTGCTCGGCCGCTGCCGCATCTTCCGACACTGCGACACGCGGTCTGGCGCAGAGGCCCTGGACCGTACCTCAGAGATACGTGAATTATCCACCTTGAAATGCGCCGCACGCGCAAAGCCTAGCGTGGCATATCGTCGTTCGTACTGCGTAGCGGATCTACCCTGCGGCACTACGCAGAAAGCTGGCCGCGACCAGTCGGCAACAGTCGACAGACGTTGCGTCGCCGCCGCTCCGCGGGCACCTTGCTCGGCGACGCGTCGCCCGACACGCTCCGTCGTGCCGCCCCGCGTTCAGGTCGACACTCTCGTCTCGCGCCTCGCTGTACGATCGCGCGGGACAGCTGGTATTCCCGCTGCGAAGCAACCACTCGGCAGGTCACTGCTGACAACAGACTGGGCGGCGATGCACACATCATCACCAATCGTCACGCTCTTGAGGATGATTGCGCCAGATCCGATAAAGCACCGCTCTCCTATATGAATGTCGTTGCCTTCGAACGGAACTTCGCTATAAGGACTACTGGGTTGAAAACTCGCTCGCCTTCCGTCGAAAAATCGATGATCACCTGTCAGCACCTGGCACCCGTGAGCAAATGCCGTGTCGTCGCCGATGTGGATATGGCCCGATACCACATTAAACACGGTGTTCATCGTCGAACAGCGTGATCCTAGGTGCAACCGCTCGCTGGAGCCGTGAATATAGGCATAGTCGATGTTAGTAAAGCCGCACCAGAGCCCAAACCGGACAAATGGTAACTGAACTACTGCTCGCGCTCGCGCGCGACGCGACTGTGACCACTGCGCTTTACGGGCAGGGTTAAGGAGAAATGGCATGTGCGCATCGTAACACCGAGCGTGGCCACGAGCGCTGCGTCCATACGCAGTCCTGGGGGCGTCGGGAGCGTACACAGCAGTGACGTCAGGCCGCGAGGCGACGAGCGTTTTGGTCGCAAGCCTAATACCGACCCGCACCGCCACGCCGGATAGGCGGCGGTGGTGCGTTACAAATGTAGTCTCGAACTGCGTGAAACGTCCTGACCGGCGCGCGGGCTCGCCACTCGTGCCGCGTCACGGCCGCGTCTATCACGGCGCTCGTGCGCCATTGTAATCATAAGGTCCACCGCTGCATTGCACGTCGCGCGTCCATCCGCTGCCCGACTCGCCATTGCCCGCCTTTCTGCGCCAACCTGGCTGGGCTCCGGAAGCTGTCGTGCAATCGCGTCGACGGCGACCGCGAAGTCGAGCGGCGTCTTCGCTACTGTGGCGTACTTAGTAAACGGCAGAAGCTCTGGCAACGCGCTCGTGACTACGGGTTTGCCCATCGCCAAATACTGAAAATACTTCAACGGACGCATCGCGCGCGTAGCGGCGTCGACTTTGAAGGGAAGCAATGCAATGTCAAACGCGCGCACGATTTCTGGGATGTCGGACGGCGACACCGCCGGGGCCAGCACGCACTTGTCAGGAAATCGCTCGACGAGTCGATCGAGTTCGGGATTAGACGATTTGCCAACAAGCCGCACGTCAACGTCGCAGCGCACCAGCACCTCCTCGAGCGCCCCGACATCGATGCGAAAGTCGAAATGACCAAGGCACCCGACGAGGGGGCGACCACGAAGTCTCGCACGCGGCACCGAGACCGCGCAAAACGCTTCGAGATCTACACCATTGAGGCAAGTAGCCACATTGGCGCCCCATGCTCGGCGAGATGCGAGCAACTCGTTGCTAGTGCAAAGGCAAAGGTCGGCATTTCTCGCTAGCGCCACTTCCTGCCGTCGGATTATATTCCGGCTCCGCTCGAAATAGGGTAGGAACGCCATGTCGTCGAACGCGACCGTCACGACCACATCGGCCCAACGCGCGCCCGCCAATAGATAGTCCTGCGGCCAACCGAGCAAGAGAACCCGCGGTCCGGATGATTCGGCGAAGAACTCGCGCGCTAGGCGTCCGGCGCCGGCTGCGTTGAAGTGTTCCGCGGCGGCCCTCCATGCTCGGAGCAGACCCCGCGAATGACCTCTCGGGGTCGGCGGCACGGCAAGGCGCCGATGCTGCAGCAGGCCTGCCGGGGCTGACCGCGCCGGGCTGTCCGGTACTTGCCACGGAGCAAATAGCCACAACACGTCCCCGTGGCGTGCGAAGGCCTCGCCGATCATGTCGGACGCGCTCGATCCGAGCCATGGCGGCTGAGCGATGGCGACGAGTCGCGGTCTTGCTTCGCTCAATGCCAACCCCCGATGGAGAGGGCACTGTTCGGACACTCGTTCCGGTCGCCGGCGTCGTGATTCAGTTTGAAGTCGTGGCTGCCGATCCATAGTCGGGTGCCGAGCTGAAAGCATGACGTGCCCGCTACCCACACGCCGCCGAGCACACTATCCCCTATCATCACGGTTTGGCCTCGTACGCTGTCCGGACGTCTTAACTTGACTGCCCTCAGATCTTCGCAGAAGTTCGCACGATGGTTGGAGTCAGTCATCGGATGAGTACGCCGACTGACGCGATATCGCTCGTATGCACTGTCCGCGACGAGGAGGACAATATCGGTGCGCTCCTTGAGTCGATGCTAGCGCAGACTCACCTGCCCGACGAGATCGTGGTCAATGATTGCAAAAGCCTTGACCGGACAGCGGAGATCGTTAAGGCATACGCGCGCCGAGATCCGATGATCCGCCTCGTGCACGGCGGAGTCAATATTTCGTCCGGACGTAACAGCGCTATCCTTCATGCCCGCCACGCAATTATCGCGTGTACCGATGCCGGCCTCCGCCTGGCACCTACTTGGTTGGAGCACATCGTCCGCCCGATAGTCGAAGACGACGCGGACCTCGTTGGCGGATATCCACATCCGGCACCGCAGACAACACTTGAGGGTGTCATCGCCGCAGCTAATTACCGCGATGTGCACGAGCTCGCGACACGTGCATTTGTACCGTACGGGCAGTCCACCGCGTTCCGGATTGACGTTTGGAGAGCAGTCGGCGGCTATCCTGAATGGCTCGATCACTGCGAGGACATCTTCTTCGCAAACCGTGCAAGGGCATACGGCTATAGGATTCGCTACGAGCCCCGCGCGGTGGTTTACTTTCGACCGCGAGCTACGCTGCCAAGCCTTGCACGTCAGTATTTCAACTATGCCCGGGGAGATGCAGTCGGCGGTCTATTTGGTACACGCCACGCCATCCGCTACTCGACGTATGCCACCGGCTTGGCTCTATTGAGTCGGCGTAGTCACGCGAGCGCGCTGATCTGCGCGGTCGGGGCATCGGCCTACCTCAAGCGTCCGTACCGTCGGTTCCTCACACTGTTCCGCCCAACAACTGTCACCGCGATGCTCGATGGCATCGCGCTGCTGCCGGTCGTGCGCGCAACGGACGATCTGGCGAAGATGGCGGGGTATCCGGTTGGGCTCCTTCAACGCTACGTCCGTCAGAGAAGGCCACCAGCCTCTGACTAATTGATGGTTCCCGACGGTGGCGCCATAGCACCGCGTCGTCGAAACGCCGGAATCCAGCTCGGAGCCGCTGGGATCACACTCTTCCCGCGACTCTCAGCGAATTGGATCAACTCCTCGATCTCAAGACAATACCGTTCGTAATGTGCCGCGTAGTCAACATCGCGAAAGAATGCTGGGTGCGCATCAAACACAGACTGCATTAGATCATCCGAGTACTGCAACCCGTGCGTCCAAAAGTAGCGCTCGCTTGGGCGCCGCCCGTCGACACCCGCCACTGACACATGCTGGGCTAGCATCAATGCGACCGGAAGCATGAGGTTAGTGAGCACACTCGCAGTCCATCGGACTGTGGGGTCGCGATCGGACGGCCAACGCCACCTAGGCCCCTGGCCGAATGGAATGACCGCAAGCCGGTTTTCGACCTCCGGGAGGAGATTCATCAGCGGTCCCACCCATGTGCTCCCGCAGAGCAGCAGCGGATCACAGACATCGAGCGCAGCGATCAAGTCTCGACGAAACTGGGCCGCGTAGCGACTCGGACCAAAGTGAAACACTGGATCGGTGAAGGCGATAATCGTGGGGCGAAACGCCTCCAAGCGTGTCAAATCGCGGACCGCCGAGTTACACGTAATCCGGACATCGGCATCAACGGCTGAGCAGTCAACCGTCAGTGCGGATGGGCCGGTAGCAAGGATAAAGGCAGTCGTGGCTCCTCGCGCGGTGTCTCGCAGCCGCGCCAATGACGTTTCGGCAGACGGATAAGTGGGCCAGGCAAGGGAATCACGAAGCCGCCAGTACGCCAGCTCACTCTGAACGTACAACTCATTCCCCACGACGGTAGCGCCCGATCCACCCGCACTGGCGATCCGCTTGAGAGTCGATGGAGTCAGACGATGGACAACGAGATGCGGTCGACCGCCCGGCCGTTCGCTACGCCAGCCAGGGTCACGGACCAGCTCTGGCGCCATGTACGGCACGGCACGCGAATCGAGCGCGAATGACATCCCGCCTCCAACAAAGAGCGGAATTTCGATATCGCCCAGATAACACGCGACCCGCGCTGAAATGTCCGAGAGCTCACGGACATTGCGTGGGCGGGGCGCGAAGTCGAGATAGTCCGGGAGATCCCCTGTAGGTCGTCGACCAAGTTCTTTGACGGCCCGGTACACCACCGCCCGTGCACGTGTTTGTAGCCGATGCCGTGAGCCTAGGGCCGCTGCTGTGCCGCGCGATGAACCGTTGGCCGCCGCCATGTCTCACACGATATCGCGCGTGTCGCGTAGCGCTAGCGCGCTCGGCCGGTCGCCTCCTCTCCTACGAGCGCATACGCTCACCAACCAGTGGCAATACCCACGCTGACGCCGTGTCGACGCGACCGACACCTGACGCGACGTGAGGAACGGCCCCTAGGAGGGATTGGCGAAACTCGTTCGCCCAGTAGCGGCGGCTAGCGTGCGGGGCGGAGCAGACACGGCTAACCCTTTATCTGTGGCGGCGTCACCCCACGGGTCAGGACGCCCCGTATCTCGGCGTGGCGTTGCCCGACCGGCGACTGCGCGCCCGTTTTGCGCTTGGTCAAGGCTGATCGGTTGCACCCGCCAATCCCCGCGAGAGCGAGCGGTCGCACAAGCTGTACCGCAGTCGCGGTGCCGTCGAGCGCGAGTTCGGGTGGCTCAAGCACGAGTGGCGCTGCTGCCGCTGCGTGTCCGTGGCGTCGAGCGCACGCGGTTGCACGCAGACTTGATGATCCTCACAAGCTCCCGCTGGCGCTCGCGCACGTCACCCTCGTCAGTAGCGGGCCACTACACTTCGGCCCATTGCTGCCCCTTACAACGCGCACGTTTCGCCGGGACATGCCAGAGCATAAGACGAGCTGGGTCTCACTCGATGCGGATGGGTACCGGTTCACGGTGGAGCTGAGGGTCCCCGAGCGGTCCGAGTCACGGAATGTAGTCACCAGGCTAATGTCAATAACGTCTGTCTCGTCTTGTCTCGCCTTGAAAGACTAGCGGCGGCGGGCGCGTTGATGGATTGGCGTGCGCTGCGTATGAAACCAGCGCATTGTCCCTTGTGTGGGCCGTCGATGTTGGTGCGCCTGAGCGCGAACGAATGGGCCGTCCGCTGCATGCGATGCGGAGCCGCCCCGGCAACGTTCTCGCTCGCGGCGGCGCTCCAGATATTGCGTCCGCAGCTCGAGAGGCTCAGCGTTTACGAACTCTCGGCGCGAGGGCCACTTTGCGCTTATCTGCGACGGCGCAGCGGAGAGTTCACCTGCTCGGAGTTCTTCGACGACGTGGCCCCCGGCACGTACATGGATGGCGTCCTCTGCCAAGACGTGCAGCGTCTCACTTTCCCAGACGCCAGCTTCGACCTTTGCACTAGCACCGAGGTCTTCGAGCACGTCCCCGATGACGCGCAAGGATTCGCCGAGCTCTGGCGCGTGCTCAAGCCCGGAGGTCTAGCGGCCTTCACCGTGCCGCTGGGGAGGCTTGACATTACGCTTGAGCGCGCCGCAATCGTGGACGGGCAGCTAATCCACTACGTCACTCCCGCTGAGTACCACAATGACCATCTGCGCGGGCGCGGGCAGGTACTATGTTTTCGCACGTACGGACGGGATATTGTGGAGCGCTTGACGCGCCAGGGGTTTGGCCGCGCTGAGATTATTCCCGCCGACCCAGCGCTGTGGTGGGGCTACGCACGACCGATTGTCGTGGCGCACAAGTCACCGGTGTAGTCGCCTTGCGAGCAATCAGGTAAATGGGTTCGGCCGAGCTTTCGCCAATCGTTTCGCAAGCCCTCCTAGCGGTCGCAGAGTATCGCGGCCCCGACGACAACGTCGCTCGGAACTGTCAGCGGACGTCGGCGCTCATCGGATGGCGCGTCGGATGATCGAACTGCGAGTGGCCGAAAGCAGGAACTTGGCGCCGATGGCGACGTACACGCACGCGTCGAGCAACGGGTGGTCACCCGATAGGTGTTTGCGGTAAAACCGTCCCATAGCTCGGTGAAAGGCGTAGTTTGAACGCAGTGGGCGATGATGTCCTACCTTCGACAAGGCTCCCTTCACGTGGACAACAGTGGCTGATCCTTCGTACCACACCGCCCAGCCTTTTTGATGAAAGCGATAACACCAGTCTAGATCCTCGGCGTACATCCAGTACGCCTCATCGAGTAGGCCGACCTCTGTGATTGCGGCACGTCGAACAAGCATGAACGCACCGTTGACTGCGTCCACGGGACTCGATTGCAGCTCGTCCACCCCTGGTGCGCGGTATTGAGCGAGTGGACCACGGCTGAGCTTGCGCCCGACTCCTACAAAGTGGCCGATCGCGCCGGTCATCGTTGGGAACGAGCGCTTGGCGGCGTGATCGAACGTGCCGTCCGGCCGAACCAGCCGGCACCCGATCACACCGGCGTCGGCATGCTGGTCCATCAGATCGATGCATCGGTCGAGCGCGCCTCCTAGCACCTCGGTGTCGGGGTTCAGAAGCAGCACCAGATCGCCATTGGTCCTTGAGATGGCACGGTTGTTCGCTGCCGCGAACCCGGCATTGCGACCAAGCGCCTCGCACTCGACCCAGGGGAAGTTGCGGTGCACCATCTCGACCGTGCCGTCCGTGCTTCCGTTGTCGACGACATGCACTCTCATCGATGCGAGACTTGGAGGGCTAGCCTCAAGGGACGTTAGGCATGTGCGTAGCAGCTCGCGACCGCCATTGGCCGACACGATGATCACATCGAGAAGGTGGAGGCCGTTCGGTCGAGGTGCGTCAGCTTCCGTCGCGCTCATTGACGTCGTCTCGACGTCCATGCGGCCCCGCGGTTCTCGGTGAGTGCTGTGATTTCAGGCCTCCCGATACGTGGCAACCCCAGGCAATCAGGCCCGCAGCGGACGTGCTTGATATCGGTGTGTGAACGCGGTCGCACCTCACCGTCGGCACGGTTCGGGTGAGTCAACTGCGGGGCGTCGGAGTCCATTCCCATGCACGGTTGTAGAGAGTCCCACGTGCGGATACTAGAGTGTGCTGTAGCCGCCGAGCGCCTACCTAGGAGTGCGGCAGAGGAGCTATGACCCGATCATCAGCAGCAAGGTTGGCATCGTGGCCTGGTGGCTGATCCTTCTGATGTTCGCGCTTGTTCTCGTGCGCGCGCTGACCGCGCGCAGTTGGATTGGACTCGGTCTGCTCATCTCGTACGCCGCGTGGATGACACTCAGCTCACCTGGACTTGAAGCGCCAAAGCGCCATGACTGACGTATCGCAGATGCTGCGCTACGTCGCAGTCGCACTAGCCAGCCCGCGAGGTTACGGGCTGCGAGCCTTTGATAAGCCGATGTCCCGCAAGTCAGCATCGCGAAACCATGCGACAGTGCGACGGAGGCCGTCCTCGAATTCGGTCGCCGCGCGGAATCCGATTTCGCGCGCGGCGCGGCTTGTATCGAGCACGCGTCGCGGCTGCCCGTCGGGCTTGCTTGCGTCCCAGCGGATCTCGCCCGTGAAGTCGGTGGCCTGCGCGACCAGCGCCACGAGCTCGCGGATCAAGATCTCCCGGCCGACACCGATGTTGAGCGGCTCCGGCTTGTTGTAGCGCTCGGTCGCGGTCACGATCGCTTGTGCGCAGTCCTCGACGTACAGGAACTCGCGCGAAGCGCTACCAGTTCCCCAGCACGTGATGCTGGAAGCGCCCGCGATGCGCGCTTCCTCGCATTTTCGGATCAGCGCGGGGATCACGTGGCTGGAGGCAGGGTCGACGTTGTCACCTGGCCCATAAAGGTTGGTGGGCATGAGAAAGATTCCGGGGAACCCGTACTGCTCGCGGTATGCGCCGAGCATCACCAGCAGCGCCTTCTTGGCGACTCCGTATGGAGCGTTGGTCGCCTCGGGATAACCGTCCCACAGGCTGTCCTCCGAGAAGGGAACCGCCGTGACTTTGGGATACGAGCACACGGTGCCCACCTGGACGAACTTCTCTACGCCGTGGAGCCTCGCTCGTTCGACCATGTTTAGCCCCATCGCCATGTTGGCGTAAAAGAAGCGCCCGGGATTGTCGCGATTGGCACCAATTCCGCCGACCTCGGCGGCCAAGTGGAGCACAACCTCGGGCCGGGCATCGTCGAACAGTGCCGCAACCGCGAGTGGATCGGTGAGGTCGTGCTCACTTCGGCGCGCGATCCTCAGCTCGCCGACGCCGCGTTCGCGAAGCAAATGACATACGGGCTCGCCGAGAAACCCGGCGCCGCCAGTCACCAGGACACGCTTGCGCGCGAGGTTCAGCCAGCCTAACTCTGCTGACGACACCGCATCAGGATAGAGCCCTCCGTACACTCCGCGATCGACCAGCGCCCCGCTCGCTTACGAGCTGATCGTCAAGCGCAGCGTCAAGCGACCCCGCATCCGCCTTCCGCGGTGATCTACCAAGTGCCTAGTCAAGAGCACGCGCGTGGGGCTACGATGCCGGTTGACCATGGCGCGGTCGGGCGATACGGATCCTGCCTACTGACGCGCCTCGACGCATGGCTGACGATACCCGCAACGAGCCGTTCCAATTCCGGCGGGTCATCGCCATCCTGCGGCGGCGAGCGTGGATTCTTATCCCGTGCATCGTTGCCGGCACTGCGGTGGCGTACTTCGTGAGCCATGGCGAGGAGAAGACGTACTCAGCGACAGCGGCAGTCCTCTTCCAGCAAGATCAGATATCGCAGCAGCTCTTTGGCTTTGGGGCCGCCAACTACGTGGATCCGACGACGGCCTCAGCTACGAACGTCACACTCGCTTCTGAGCCTATCATCGCCGCCAATACCGCCCTGGTCCTCGGCCGGGGGCTCACCCGGGCCGCAGTTGCGCGAGAGGTTTCGGTGAGCGCGGCTGGCGTCAGCAACGTCGTCAACGTCACCGCCACGAATCAGTCCCCTACGCTTGCTGCGACGCTTGCGAACACATACACCGCGCAACTGGTCGACTACCTCGCGAGCTCGGCTAAAGCTCAAGTCGTTCAGGCAGCGTCCCAGCTGCAGGATCAGATTAACAACCTCAAGCCCACGAGCAGCCGACTGCTGCCCGGACTTGAAACGCGCCTTTCCGAGCTTGACGTGTTAGCTTCCACCCAAACGGGCAATATCCAGCTCGCGAATCAAGCCCTCGTGCCGAGCAAGCCGTCGTCTCCGCATGTCAAGCGCTCGGCCGCGCTCGGATTCATTGCGGGTCTTCTCATCGGCCTTCTTGCTGTGTTCCTGGCGGAGCGCGTGGATCGCACGCTGCGCGATGAGCATGAGGCGACCGAGGTCTTTGGACTCCCGCTTCTGGGGATCATTCCCTCTAGCCGATCGCTCTCGAAGGCAGCCGCGAGGAAGCCGCTTACCGCCACGGTCGTAGCCGAGCCGTTCCGATTGCTACGTGCGCAACTGCGCTATTTCAACGTCGATCGAGAGATCAGATCGGTTCTCGTCACATCGGCGGCCCCCGGTGACGGTAAGAGCACTGTCGCATGGAACATGGCCCGGACGGCTGCCTCCCTCGCGCCCGACTCATCCGTGCTGATCGTGGATGCCGACCTACGACACTCGAGCGTTGCCGCAATGACACACCTTGAGCCGGCACCTGGCCTCGCCGAAGTTCTCACACGCGACGTCCCAATCGAGCGAGCCATCAGACCGTTCGAAGTGGACCGTCCATCAGGTGGACCGCCGGCACGGCTGGACGTGCTGACCGCGGGCGCCCCAGCACCCAATCCATCCGAGCTGTTGGAGAGCCAGAAGTTGCGGCGACTAGTTGAGGAGCTCCACGCACAATATGACCTTGTCATATTCGACACACCTCCAACATCCGTCGTATCCGACGCCATCCCTTTGATGACGCAGGTGAGCGGAATTCTCATCGTCGTACGCCTACGCAACACGCGCCGTGATGACGCGAAACGCCTGCATGAGCAGCTCGTCAGACTCGGTGCTCCCGCGTTAGGACTGGTACTAAACGACATGTCAGTGGCGATGGGCTATAAGGGCTACGCCGGCTATTCGGATTACGCCCAAACTCCGAGCGTCCCGGGTGTCTCGGCGCCGCTGGACGCCGGCGCGACGCAGTAGCAAAGTGGCTCGTGTTGGGCATCATGTCGTAGTCGGTGAAACCGAGATGATTCGTTTGACGGGTCGCACTGGGGCGATCGCCTACTCAGCCATGGCGGTGGCTGCCGCTGCGCTCGCCGGTGCTGCTGCGACGACATCCCTCGCATTGATCGGCGTCCTGATGCTGACCTCCGGGTTCCTGTTTGCGCTCCTCGTGGCGCGCTTTGGGACCGGATGCGCGACCGGCCTCCTTATCCTAGCCTCGCTCGACGCCCTACCGGGCCCAAATCTCGAGACCACGCGTATAGCCAACAGCATCACTGCACAGGACCTGGCGGTCGTGGCACTCCTGGCCCTGCTCGTTTATGAGAACGCACGCGACAGCTTTCGGCTGATGTGGCGAGCTCCTTGGGGCCGCACCCTGGCCGTGTGGTCCGTGGTCTTCCTCGCCTGGTATGGCGCCACCGTTGTACGGACCTGGACGACGACACCCGTTCCACTCGTACACGCAGTGACCTATTCGCGCGATTTCCTCTACTTCGCATTGCTCCTCCCGCTGATGTTCGGGCCGCTGCGCGGCCCCACGTTTCGTAACACCGCCCTGGTGACGCTTGCCATCGGCGCAGTCGTAGCCAGCATTGCCCAGGGCATAGCCGTCGTTGGGAGCGTCTCGTTGTCGCTCCTTGTACACACGTACCAACTGGGCGAGGCCGGCGGGCTCACACGTCTATACACGTCCGCGAGCGACATTCCGTTTGCTGGGCTTCCGCTCGGCATCGGTCTTGCGCTCTTCGCGCCCTCTCGGGGTCCGCGTCTCCTTGGCGCCGTCCTCGCCGCAACCAGCCTAGCCGCGGTACTTCTAGGGCTGACGCGCGCAATGTATCTGGGAGAGCTGGGTGGCCTAACAGCGGCGACGCTCTTGGCGCTTCTAAACACGGACGCGCGTGCGCGTCACGGGCGCCGCCAGTTCACGAAGGCCGGCCTTGCAATCCTCGTCGCGACGTCGCTAGTCGTTATCTACGCGCCCGCAAGCGTAAGCAACTCGGCCATCAGCGGGGTGTCACAACGCGCGAGTTCACTGGTTAGCGACCTTACATCGTCAACCGTCACGGATCCCTCGCTTCAAACGCGTGCCACGGAGACAGCCGGCATCGAAGCCGCCATCGGCTCGCACTGGCTATTTGGCCTCGGCTTCCTCGACCCGACCTATGATTACGTCGCTCAGGCACCCGAAGGCAACATCCGCAATCCAGACGTATCACTGCTCGGGTCCATCTCCACTATCGGGGTGTTTGGCACAGCGATCTACGCCTTCCCGCTCATCGCTATCCTGCTCGGGCTCGCATACCGTCGCTGGACAATCAGGAAAACGCCGGCGCTTGAGTGGCTCGCGTTCGGCGCGTTCGCTTGGTGTGTCGCAGCTCTAATAGCGTCCGTGACGCTGGGGCTCTTTTTCAGCCCTGCCCAGGTCAGTGGCTCCGCGCTAGTACTCGCGCTTGCGGCCGCGACCATCCTCACAGACCCTGTTCCTGCGACGACACGTCCCACCTGACTAACTCGCTTCGACCGCCTAGGTTCCACCCGCGCACGAAACGCTGACGCCGCAACTCTGCCCAGCGCTCCGCGTCCGGTCGAAACGCGTCGCGGCCGTTTCCCGCGCACCACCCCACATCGACCTCGACTGGCCGCTTCAGCCCTCTCGACGATCCCGGTGCCGCCCCGACATGGCTAAAGTCCTGCCGTCTCCACGAGTTCCCGCCACCGAGCGTCCCAGGTGTGTGCGGTGCAGACGTGCTCGGCGAGCGTCCGGCGCTCGTCTACGCGATCGTCTCGAAGTGCATCGTCGAGCACCTCCTCGATGGCCGCTGTCGAAGCTGTGGGACTAAGGTCGTGTACGAACCCGGCGTCGGGAAACAGCCGCTCAAACTCGTCCGTAGGCGGAGCCTTACCCACCACCACCGACCCGGATGCGGCCGCCTCAAACCAGCGAAGCGTCACCGCGCCCGCTTCTGCTGCGTGATCTGGCCGCGTGTGCTCTACTGACCAGCTGATCTGGACGCGCGCGCTTTGGCACAGGCGCCCGTGCAAGCTCTGGCTTTCGCGAAGGTCGATGGCGTGAGGACGGTATACGTCCTGATACATATACAGAAAGTCCCTGCTACGACTCAGTCGAAGGAGCTCCGCGTGTACGTGCGGCAAGCGCCGACCAACGGAAAGGACGTCGATCGGGCGCTCTAGCCGATAGGGGCGAAACCAACCGGGGTCGATAGCCTGCGGGAGATAGTGGACCGGCCGTCGGAGCGCAGCGCGATAGGCTGAGACGACGTGCGGAAAAGACACAAACAGCTCGTCGACAGCATCCCACGCCGCGTGCTGCGCGTGCACCGCGGGGAGATCCGCAAGCCAAGCATCGTAAAGATAGACAATGACGCGGGCCGCCCTTTGGCGCAAATGGCGAATGTAGCGAAGGCTTGGGACCCAATACGGCGCCATCGCAACCAATAGGCACACGTCGTAGCGCGACCGTGGTGGCGTGACCGTCGCGAGTCGCCGCCCACGTAACGTCTGTGTGAGGTGAGTTCGGCGCGAATATACCGGCACTGAGACAATGTCCGTATCGCTCGCCGCGGCTACGGCGTCTTCGAAGTCGAGCACAGTCCCGTAGCTAACGAGGCGATGAACATGGCGACTACTAGGAATCAGCACGCGTAGCCGGCTCACATCCAGCGGCAGGGCGGAGGCGGTCATCTGCTCAAGCGCTTGCCGTTACGCGCCGCCCGCGGAGCGGCGGCGCCGACCGGTGACGGGCAGTGCTGCACGATCCCGCTCTGCCGCGCCGGGGAGCGCTGGGGCTACGGTACGGCGTGCGACCTACTCGGCTGGACATGTGCCGATAGTACTCGCGGCCGTATCGTTCTCATTCCGTCAGTCGGTGTTTTACCTTTGCGTCACGACGATCATGTTCGCCGTGCAAGCTGCTCGCGGAAGGTTTGGGTTTGGTGCGATCGATCATGTTCGGTTACGCAGTGACGCACTCGGTCATCGGGTTTCGCTCGCTGGGCTCACGGCCGCTTTGTACGTCTGGGCGCCTGGGTCGCCCCCAGTCTGCAGGATCCATGCCGGTCCACGAGATGCGGGCACGCTGTCACGCGTGCGGCAGTGTCGCGTGAATCCATGAGCGGCTCGGGGTCGTCGACAGACGCTCGACCGCCCAGCGGTCTAGGAAGCGTGATAAGTGGGTTTGGAGCAATGGCTCTCGGCAATGTCGCCGGGCAGCTCATTGGGTTCGCTGCTCTCGCGTACGTGGCGAGGCGCGTCGGTGCGGTGAACCTCGGCGCGTACAACTTCGCACTGGCTCTAGCGAGCTACTTCGGACTCATCGCCAATCTTGGCGTGGCGTACATGGCAATGCGCGATGTGGCTCAAGACCCTGACGGCATTAGGACGACGGTGCGCGAGACGCTCCTCCTGCAAGTGGTGCTGTCAGCGGCAATGTACGCGCTATTCATTGCGCTTTCGTCGGTGCTGGTCGGATACCGAGAGGCGCGAGTACTGGTGCCGATCGTAGGACTCACGTTCGTGTCTACAGCGCTAACGCTGAATTGGGTGCTACTCGCCACCGGTCGCGCCAAGGTGGTGGCAATTTGGAGCTTCGCCGGGCAAGTGGCATACGGCCTCGGGGTTCTCCTGCTCGTGGATTCTGGAGCGCAGGGGGTTGAGCGCTACGCGGCGCTAAACGTCGTCGGGTTGGCGGTGACTGCGGCGGGCATAGGTTGGACGTACCTTCGGATGAGCCGAGGAGCCAGCCGCACTGTTACTCCCGTTTTTAGTGTGCGCCGTCTGGCCACTCGGCTGCGGCGTAGCGTCCCGTTTGGATATGTGCTGATCATGCTCTCGATTTACGGGGGCATCGATGTGGTGATGCTCGGATACCTGGACTCAAGCCGCGCCGTCGGGATCTACGCTGTCGCTAGCAAGATTCCTGCTGCCCTCGTGGCGCTCGCGATCATTTGGACCAGCGTCCTGTTTCCGCATACCGCTCGTCAGCTGCAGGCAAATCCTGAGGGGTTGGCTTCGGAACTCGGGCGCGTGACAACCGCGGCCGTCGTCGTATGGATGCTTGCTGGCTCTGGTGCAGCCGTATGCGGGCGCGCGCTAATCCCCGCGCTCTTTGGCTCGGCGTTCCGTGCTGCCGGCACCCCGTTTGTTCTTCTCTCGGTTGCTGCTGGCTTGGCGCTGATCGAGGCCACGTTCAGCAACGTTCTACTGGCGTCGGAGAGCCGCCGCTACTATGCGATCTGCCTTACGGTTGCGGCCGCGTTAATCGTCGTACTCAACGCGTGTCTCATTCCGCCGCTCGGCGTCGTGGGCTCCGCGATCGCGACAATTGCCGGCGAGGTGTTCATCGCGGCGATCACCGCACGCGGGGCCGTTCGGTTGCTCGGACCTATTCCGGTGGAATGGTGGCGCATCGTTAGAGGCGGAATAGCGGTGGCAGCTACGGCGGCGACAATGACGATCGTCCAACATTATCTCGGTCTCGTGTCGGCGCTTGCGGCGGGCGGGATCATGTTCATGACTGCCGCGTGGGCTCTCAGGGTGTTCGACCGAGCCCTCTGGCAGAGCCGTCAAGCTGCCGCGTAAACCTCGTCGCGCACCTAACCATCGATATCGGCTTGGTCGAGAGGCATGGTGGCCTGCACGAGCCCCTTATCTCACTGCTGTGGGCTTGCTGTGATACGCGTCGACCACACGAATGCGTCACCGAGATGTTCGCGTGGCGTCATCATGGCGACAGAGCTGCTCGCGCATCAACGTAGGCGCCTTTGGGAAGGTCTCCGTAGGCCGCGCCGAGCACGAAGGCTTCGATGCGATCCACGCTTGCTGCCTTGCGCGTAGCTCGCGGCCCAACCCACGGAAGCCGACGTACAGCGCGGCATAAGATCAGCACGTTTCGCAAACATCGCCGGACTGATTGCGCGAGGCGCTCGCCGCGGGCGACGCTCTCCCAGCTCGCTGCACACTGAACAAGGCTGAGGAGCACGCACGCTGCCATGAGATCCTCGTCTCGAGGCGACGATGTGTGCCAGGCGTGGTTAAACCTAAATGCATTTGTCACTCCCACGCGCTTCCCGTGCAGCGCATACCGCTTAGATAGGTCCATGTCTTCGAAATATAAGAAGAGGCGCTCGTCGAAGCCTCCGAGCGCGAGAAACTCTTCGCGGGACACGATAAACGCGGCACCCGGCACCCAGACCGCAGAGCCATGGAGACCCAACGCCGGCCGCCTAAGCGCAAGTTCTCGGGGGACCAGCAATAAGGTGGCAATGGCCCACAAAAGCTCAGCTTGCACCCCCCAACGTCGCGGTAGGGAGTATCTCCGGTGATCAGCAGGACTACCGGCCAGAAGCCCTGGCGCTGGTTCGGCCGCAAGACGGTCCAGGGTACGCTCATCGACATCGGTCAGCTCGACGTCGGGATTTAAGACCAGCAACAGAGGCGCGGTCGCCGCGCGCGCGCCGATGTTGACCGCAGCACCAAACCCGACATTGCCGTGTCCAGTAATCACTGTACTGGCACCGCCATCGTAGGCGAGCAATACCGTACTGTCCGATGATCCATTATCGACAACTATCAGCTCCGCAGTGGGCAAGAGACGACGCGCTGCCGCAAGAGCCGGACCGAGAACCCCGGACGAGTTGTAGGTGACGGTGACGACTGATACAGCGGAGGGTTCCAACGCTCGTCGGAGGGCTGCCGCACTATCAGTCAAGGGCGCAATCCGATCTGTACCTTAATGCGTGGTCCGTCCCAAGGCTGCGACCGCGACGGTCGCATTTATGCGTTTTTCTCCGCGCGCCGTCCCAACGCATATCGGCCGCAGGACTTGTCTCGGCACTAATCCGATATGTTCCGCGCCGCGTGCGGCCAAACATCGCAGGCTCTCTCTCTGCATAAGTCACGTGCGCACGCAGTCTACGCCGCAACAGCGTGGGCGTACGTTGCGACGATCGGCGAAATTCGCGCGGCTCGTGCATGACGAGCGAGCCATCAGGAGCTCCAGTTCCGGACGAAACCACTGAGCGCTAACGTGCTCCACCGTGACGATCACCTTTCTGCTATGGAATGGCGACATAGGTGGCGCGGAGCGTGCGAGCGTGGCGCTGGCCAGCCAGTTGCGAGCTCGCGGCACACAAGCGAACGTGCTGTTTGTCTGCGGTCCTGATCGTCTGCTTCCGCAGTTGGCTGCTGGGCGCGTACCGCACGCCGCCCTAGGCCTAAACCGCGGATCGTGCGTGCTGGTCCACCCACGGCGCCTCGCACGCGCCGCCGAGCGCCTGGGGGCTGACGTCGCAGTGACCGCGACGGTTGGTTACCTCGGCGCGGCACTTCGCCTGGGCGGTTTCCACGCGCCGATTGTCGGCGTGGAACATGGCGACTTACTGCGCCTACGCGCGCAACGCCCAATTCGCCGCGGCATCGATTGGAGCGACAGAGTTATCGGTGCCCTAGCCCACGACGCGGAGGTTGCAGTCTCACACTTTATGGCCGAGCTGGTAACGCGGGGACCCCATGCCCGATTGGTGGTCACCATTCCTCACGGCGTGGCTACCGACACCAGGCCCCCACCTCTTCCCGACAGTTCGGTCTTGAGACTCGGATTTCTGGGCCGTCTCTTCCCGGGCAAGGGCCTCGACCGCCTCCTGCGGGCGATGGCACTGCTTGCCGAGCGAGATGGACTGCCGGTCTCCCTGCGCGTTGCAGGTGACGGGCCGATGCGTTCGCGATGGGAGGAACTCGCGCAACAGCTCGGCCTATCTGATGCTGTTACCTTCGTAGGCTGGACCGATGACATCGTCGGCCACTGGGCTCAATGCCACGTCGCTGTCGCACCCAACGACTCGTTCGTCGAATCGTTCTGCATGAGCATGCTTGAGGCGATGGCCGCAGGCCGCCCTACGCTCGTCACGAACAGAGGCGCGCTTCCTGAGCTCGTGCTGGACGGCATCACCGGGCGCGTCGTTGCCGCGGGTGATGAGCACATGCTTGCCGCGGCTATTTCCGAGTACGGCGCGAATCCCACCCAGATCCAATTGCACGGAGCCGAGGCACGCTCTAGAGCAGAGACCACGTACTCGCTCGAAACAGCCGCGCTCGGTTACGTCGACCTCACGCACCGTCTCGACGTGATGAGGGCCAGGTCACTGCATCGGCGGCGGCGTCCAGACAGGCCATCTCCCGGTCTTTAGCACGCGCTTCGCGCCGTGAGGCGACCGGCTGGGGCTCTTTGGAGCCGGACGGCACTATCGGAGCTGAGCGGCGGGCGCAGTCCCTGAGTTCAGGCCTGGCGTAGGCTGCGACCGTGACGGGGTTGCGACGTGTCCGCACAGGTGGCCGCGTCGGCAGAGGCGGGGGTTTTCTTGGTCCGGCGGAGAAGTGACTGTGGCTTATCGAACGACGCTCTGCGGTCGCCCGTCTGGCAAAACTCATCACCAGAGCGCCGACCGCATGACGCAGGCAACAAGGCCATATTATGCGCCATCTTGTGAAAAATGGCGGGAGCGCGAGGCACCAGTGACTCGGCTGTTGATTGCTTCAGCAGGCGGACATCTTTCGGAGCTTATGCTCCTCGCTCCGCGACTGTGGCCCACGGCCGAGGACGAGCTATGGGTGACGTTCGACTCGGCGCAGAGCCGGACGTTGCTAGCAAATCGCCGCACTAGGCTGATAAGGAACACGGAACCACGGGACTGGCGGTCGGTTGCTGTAAACGCACGCGTCGCGAGGCGCCTCCTAAGCGAGGAGGACGTGCAAACCGTCATTAGCACTGGCGCGGGTGTAGCGCTGTCATTCCTAACAGTGGCGCGCACCAAGGGAATCGCCGCTCACTACATCGAGTCCGCCGCGCGGGCTGAAGCCCCGTCGATGTCCGGCCGGATTCTCGAGCGGGTCCACGGCGTTCGGCTGTACACGCAGCATAGCGAGCTAGCCGATCGACGATGGCGGTATGCCGGTTCGGTCTTCGAGGGATTTCAGACAGTTGGCGTTTGCACTCCGGCGGAGCTACGACACGTGTTCATCACCGTTGGTATGCGCGAGTTCTCATTCATCGGTCTGTTCGAACGTCTACGCGCGATATTGCCGGCAAACATCGATGTCGTAGTACAAGCTGGCTTCGACGCCAGACGGCTCGATTGGCCGGGCGCGCAGGTGAGATCAGAGATGAGTACAGACGAGCTTCGAGTGGCGATGGCGGAGGCTGACGTTGTAGTGGCGCATGCGGGCGTTGGCTCAATCTTGACGGCACTCGGCGAAGGGAAGGTGCCGATTCTCGTCCCCAGACGCCACGGTCGCGGCGAGCACGTCGATGATCACCAGACACAGATCGCGAGGCGTCTCGCAGATCGCGAGCTTGCGATCGTTGCGGACTCCAGGACTATCGGCCTCGAGCACTTCTCTGAAGCTCTGACTCGCCATGTGGAGCGGGAAGCGGTCGACCGCAAATTTATCCTTCAATGACGGACTGGCCGACGGCCGTCTATCACTTCGGCCCAAGCCCCTGCTCGGTAGGGGGGATGGCCTCGGCCATCGACACATTGGTTCGTCTGGAACTTGGGGCCGACGTGGTTCACGCGGTTCCGACGTGGCGACCTGGATCGAAGATGCGGTCTGGTGCGCTCGCGGCCCGCGCAGCAGCCGGCGTATTGCGGCTCACGCCATCGGCAATTGCGCACGTGCATATGTCCGAAGGTGGATCATTCGTACGCGAGGCGGCCGTCCTGGCGAGCGCAAAGCTGCGCGGCGTGCCCCGCGTTGTCACGATCCACGGCTATCGCTTCGCGGCGTTCAGTTCGGAACGGCCACGTCTGGTGGCGCGGGTTCTCGGCATGGCAGATGCGATCACGGTGTTGACCGAATCCGATGGCGCCGTGGTTCAAGAGCTAGCACCCGATGTTCACGTTGAGTTGCTTCCCAATCCGGTGCCACTGGATTTAGGCGCCGGACCGGTGAGTGAAACGCGCGAGGTGGTCCTCTTCGCTGGTGAGGTGGGAAGACGGAAAGGCGCGGACGTGCTGCATCGCGCGTGGCAAAGCGTCTCAGCCAGCCGCCCGATGGCCATCTGCATCATGGTTGGTCCGGCTACCGAGCTAACGCTGCTGAATCTTGGGCGGCTCGAGGTCCGTGGCCCGGTTTCACGAGACTGTGTCAGGAATCTCATCCGGGAGGCACGCGTGGTGGCCCTCCCTTCTCGCGGCGAGGCCCTCCCGATGATCCTCAGCGAAGCAATGGCGGCCGGGCGGCCATTCGTAAGCACGCCAGCCGGCGGCGTGCGTTCACTCGCAGCAGGCGGTCTCCTCGTTCCCGTTGGCGACGACGACGCACTCGGCGCGGCGCTGATTGAGCTGTTGAGCGATCCGGATCGCGCCCAAGCTCTCGGTAGCGCTGGGCAGTCGCTCTGCGAACGTTTGATGGCACCCAAGGTGGTCGATATCCGTCTCCGACAGCTGTACGCGAGCCTGACTGAACGCTCAGCGTCGTGACGTAACCCGCGGTCGGCGGGTCAGCCCCGCCAGCGGTAGGTGTCGGGATCACCCGGCGTCTTACGTAACTAGTTTGGTGCCCTTCCAGAGGACCGCGTCGTGGCTCGTCGGTCGGCGGCTACTCAGCGCGGTCGTCTTGTCGTTGCTTGGCATGCTGGCTTGGACTGCCTCTATGGCTAGTGCCGCCGCTATCCCTCCAGCGGATTACTACGGAGCGAACATTCAGCCTCTGTTCGAGGCGTCGTTCGTTCCATCGACGGACTGGAATGGTCTTTTCGCCACGATGGCGAGCGGCGATCTGAACACCGCGCGAATGGACGCGGTTTGGGCGTGGGCCGAACCGAACGCGCCGGTCAACGGACAGCACACCTACACCTGGTACACGCCCAGCGATCCAGGACATTCAATGGATCAGATTGTCGGCTCGCTGGCTTCACACGGGATACGGATGGTGGCCGTTCTGGACTTGCCGCCGGGCTGGGCAGGCAGCAGTGGCGCCCAAATGGTCCCGGCCTACTACGACGACTACGTCGCGTTCACCGCCGCGTTCGCCGCTCGTTACGGCGACGGCGGGACGTTCTGGCAGCAAAACCCGCAGTTGCCCTACCTGCCGGTGCAAAACTTCGAAATCTGGAACGAAGCGAACTCCACGAACTTCTGGACCGGCAGCGCAAGCCCCACTGAGTACACGAAGGTGCTGATCCCAGCCAGCGCAGCGATTCACGCCGTCGATCCGAGCGCACAGGTGCTCGCGAGCATCGGTTGGCAGAACCTGCAGAGCTATGTCAGCGAGCTCTACACCCTCGGCGTCAGGGGTTCGATACAGGGGATCGCCTTCCACCCCTATGCCCCGGACGCGTACGGCATAGTGCTGCTGACCGAAGAGCTGCGCTCGACGCTGGATAGCTCGGGCGATTCGAACCTACCGATTTATGAAGATGAGGTCGGGTTGCCCGATGCGGCGTCGGGCCCTGGCGCCGCCTTTGCCTACGACGGACCGGTCAGCGACGCAGCACGCGCCGCAACGCTGTCGCTGACCGGCGACGCACTCGCACACGGCGACTGCGGTGTGCAGAGCTACGACGTCTTCTCACTGGTCGGCAGCGACAACAGTGTGAATGGCGCTGGAGGCTACTTCGGCATGTTCAACTACGCAACCGACGCTCCCAACGCCACCGGCGCTGCAATCGTCGCTGCGTCGAAACGCTGGCAGGCCTCGCCTGTGGGAGGCCTCGTAGAGTGCGGCAGCGGCACGACCCCCGCCGCGGATCTGCTCCCACTTGGTCTGGCGCTGACGCACACGAGTCCCACCTGTGTGAGCGCCGAGGTCATATACGGTGGCAACCCGCTAGAGAATGCCGAGCTCGTGCTCCACACCGCCGACGGGCGCGTCGATCCGGCCGGCACGAATGCCTTCGGTCAGACGCAGATGTGCCTTCAGGACGGCCCGCCGATCAAGAGCTTTACGGCCTACGCGGAGGCCTCTTCGCCGACCACGACGGCGTCGCTTACCGCGCCGAACATGGCACGGTCGGCTACCTACACGTGTCCACTGACCACAGCCGTGTGCACGGAGCAGGCCTCCGCGCCTTCTACGGGCACCGGCGCCGCGGCGACAGGCACCTACCATCTCAGCGCAGCGCTTCTCAAGGTCTCACGGAAGCGCGCAACGCTCCGCGCCCGGCTCGTATCCACCGCGGGCAAGCCGCCTGCGGCGAGGCTACAGGTGTGGCTGCCACGTCACGGTAAGACTGCGCGGAAGCTGATCACCACGGTGACGCTGACGGCCGCGCGCTGGCGCAGGTTCACCGCCCGAGTGGCGCTCCGCGTCGGTGGTCACCTAACCGTGAGCCTTGTGGCCAACAAGCCAGCGGGCCTCACGGCGCTTCACACAACGGTCGTAGCCACGCGTAAGCTCGGCGCGCGGTCATGAGACGAGGCGCTCAGAACAGGCCGAAATTCGCGGCTGCTAGCCTGTCGGCGAGCCTCAGCAAACGCTTAGGCAAGCCGGGTCGGGCGGGCGGTGTACCCGCTCCAGGAATGTTGCGCCGACGATCGTTTCTTCTCAAGTGCTGCCCCGCGGTCGCGGTCATCGCCGCGGCGCTGGCGCTCGCCCCGACCGGCGCCGCGCAGGCGCCCGCCACTCCGACTCCCGGCGCCCCGGGCTTTGTCGGCATGGTGTCGCAGGACACCTTCGCCGGCGGGAAGGCCTACCGGGTAAAGCAGCTCAAGGCAATGCGAGCCGCTGGTGTCACCCTCATTCGCCAAGTGTTCGACTGGGCGAGCATCGAGATCCATCGCGGCACTTACAGCTTCTCCGCCTATGACCCGGTAGTGGCTGCTGCGGCGCACGACGGGATTCAGATCATGCCGATCCTTTTCGATCCGCCGTCCTATCTTTCAGCGCGGCCGCGTGGCTCACACAAGGGTGGAACCTACCCTCCGAAGAACCTCGCCTCGATCGCCGCGTTTGCGCGCGCGGCCGCTCTGTGGTACGGGCCAAACGGCGGTTTTTGGAAAGCGAACCCAACGGTCCCGCCGCTTCCGATCACGATCTGGCAGATCTGGAACGAGCCGAACCTATCGATCTACTGGCTGCCTAAGTCAAATGCAGCGCAATACGTGTCGATGCTTAAGAGCGCTGACCAAGCGATCCTCGCCGTCGACCCGCAGGCGGAGATCGTTTCGGCAGGGATGCCGCTCAGTACCCTGCCGGGGATCCCCCTCTTTTCCTATCTGCGGGAGATGCTCAACGCAGGTGCCGCAAGCTGGATGAACACCCTCGGCGTGAACCCCTATGCGCCCAAGGCATCCGGCTTGATCTCCCTACTTCAAAAGGTGCGCGCAGTGCTAAACGCCGACGGCGGTTCGCAGGTCGCGATCCGCGCGACAGAGTTCGGCTGGTCAGACAATGGGCCCGGTGGTCCCTACAAAGTCACTCCAGCCGGACAGGCAACCCAAATCACGCAAGTAATTCGCGACCTCGCAACCGATAGCCAGTCGCTCGACCTGCGCGGGTTCGTCTACTTCGGCTGGCGCGACGCGCGACCCTACGCCGGCAGGACGGACTTCTGGGGACTCCATACCGGCTTGCTCACGCTGAGCGGGAAGCCCAAGCCGGCGCTGGCGGCATTCAGCGCAGCCGCAAACGCGCTCTGATCGCGTAGCGTCGCGTTGCGCGGAAGATCCTGTGGCCTACTGGCCGCGTCCCCGGGCGACGTAGCCGATCGTCTCGATGATGATCTTGAAGTCGGTCCACAACGACCAGCTGGCGATATACAGGTAGTCGATCTTGACCATCTCGGAGAGCGGCACACGCGCCGCACCGAGCGTCTGCCAGCGACCCGTGAGACCCGGGGTGAGGTGGAGTCGCTGGCGGTCAAAGCCCGTGACGCGCGCATCCTCGTCGACGACGAGCGGCCGCGGGCCGACAAGGCTCATATCGCCGCGCAGCACGTTGAGAAGCTGTGGCAGCTCGTCGATGCCGGTCCGGCGCAGAAAGCTTCCGATACGCGTGATCCGCGGGTCATCGGCAATCTTGAATAGGCCGTCAGCCTCGTTGTGCGTACGCAGGCCGTCCTTGAGTGCGTCAGCCCCGTCGACCATCGTGCGGAACTTGAGCATCGTGAACGGTCTGCTATCACGACCAACGCGCGTCTGGCGGAATAGGAGTGCTCCCGAGGAGTCGAGCTTGATGGCGATCGCAACGATCGCCATGAGCGGCCCAACGCAGATGATGCCGGCGCTGGCGGCGACGACGTCGAGTGAGCGCTTGAGCAAGCGCGACGAGTGACTCAGCCCGAAACGCGGGACGCCCATCAGCGCCATCCCGTTGACGTCATCGAATACGACGGCGCCGCCGACCGCTGCGACCAGGTTCGGCAGCAGGCTCACCCGCAGCCCAGTCGCGTTGGCTGCGCGCACAACCTCCGGAGTCACCGCCGCCGAGGCGTGATCGCCGATGTCGACGATGATGCGGTGGATCTGGTCCCGCTCGGCGATCGTGCGTAGCAGGCAGTGGTCAAGCGCGATCTGGTCGGTTGCAACTCGCGTTACGAGCCTCACACGCCGATAGCGTTCGAGCTTGCGCTCGAGGCGGTTCGATGCCTCGGGTCCACCGATAAGCAGGCAGCGCTCGATCGGGGCTAGGCGCGCGGCCAGGCGTCGCGCAATCGAGCGCCCGATGACGAGCCCGCACGCCAGCAGCAGCCAGAGCATGAGGAGATCGACGGTGCGGGGGTCGTCGACCACGATGTAATGGCGTACAAGCCAGACCAGAAGTGCGAAAATTCCGGCGAGGTTAAGCAGGCGGGGCAGCTCGTTGAGGGTCGAATGGTCGATGACACACTCGTCCTTCTCGTAAAGCCCGGCGATCTTCGCTGCGAGCACGATCAACGGTGCGACAAACAAGAAGACCCAGTGCACCTGGTGGCGCCCTAAGCCGGTCAACGCCACGCACGCCGCCATGGCCGCGGCGAGCGCATCGGCGCCGGCAAGCGACCAGCGGAAGATCCGCTCGCGCAGAAACATCTCGCGGAGCGCGTGCGACTGCCTATCGACTGCAACGAGATGGAGTGCGGGTTCGCGGCGCCTGCGTGACTCCGAGTGGAGTAGGCGCGCACGCTCCGAGTAAGCGCTTTCGCCGGCCGCCCGCAGAGCTGTTCGAGGGGCAGTGCGCATCCGTTAGGCAAGATCGCACCGCATGAAGCTCGCAGCGGGGGAGGTTTTAGCCCCCAACAGTGGGGAGCGAGAGCTGAGATCCTGGTCAGGTGCGCATCTGCATCGTCTACGACTGCCTCTTCCCGTACACCGTCGGAGGCGCTGAGCGGTGGTACAGAAATCTCGCCGAGCGACTCGCCTCCGCCGGCCACGAGGTGACCTACCTCACGCTGCGACAGTGGGCGGACGATGATGTGCCCGCGATCGACGGCGTTCGGGTGATCGCGGTCGGGCCTCGGATGGAGCTCTACGTCGACGGACGCCGGCGGATCGCACCACCGCTTCGCTTCGGCGCCGGCGTGCTCTGGCACCTGGCTCGCCACGGTCGGCGCTATGA
>Ga0182015_10000515_pt1 | contig 55167 bp, 53 predicted proteins | sample 712P3MmetaG_FD_120478 | JGI IMG/M metagenome (GOLD analysis project Ga0182015, IMG submission 120478) | Permafrost microbial communities from Stordalen Mire, Sweden - 712P3M metaG | ecosystem: Environmental > Terrestrial > Soil > Wetlands > Permafrost | place: Sweden: Stordalen | collected...
CGCTCAACGCAACGGCGAAACTCTCGATCGGGAAGGAAGCTGATTAACTGCGAGAAGACAGCGCGCCCTTGATTCATGAGCCATTGTGCGCCGTCCGAACTGCCCAAACCTGTCTCGCCGCCGCCAAATCTCGGCAAGCCAAAAATAGCCTCAACTCCTTACCGATCCATCACTTGCCCACCTCACCTAGCGCGTTAGCCGGACAGCAGTGTCTTTCTATAACGCCACTGCTATCAAGGTTCCAATCTATTACAAATGGAGCCTTGAGGTGCAGCAGGCAGTCGGTTGGCACACAACTGTAAACCTGCTTTACGTCGGCAATCACGGATCGCACGAGGAATTCTCGAACCAAGCTTTAAACGCCTGGTGCTGCAATGCTGCACTTAACGGTCCCACCATAGGTGCGTTGCCGTCGTTTGCCAATCTTCCAACCAGCGTTCCAGATTCTAGATTCGGCACAGTATCAGAAGCCCGCGATATCGCCAACTCCAATTACAATGGCCTCACCGCGACCCTAAACCACTCGTTCTCCGGTGGGTTGCAGTTCCAGGCTAGCTATACTTGGAGTCATGCCTTGGACGAAATCTCTAACAATTCTCTTTCGCCCTTTGGCACGAACACGACGGGGGTCTACGCGGATATAGTCGAGCCGCAGAATCCCTTTAACCCTAAACAGAACTACGGCAATGCCGACTATGACATCCGGCAGAACTTCACCATGAACTATGTATGGAGCGATGCCTTCCGTCACCTTACTCATTGGGGTCCAAATGCCCTCGTGAAGGGTTGGGTATTCTCAGGCACCATTTTCGCCCACAATGGTTTGCCATTCTCGATCGTCAGTTCAAATGTCACCGGGGCTTTGGAGGGAACGAACTACGGCCCCGGCGGCGGCATTCAGTACATTCTTTCGAACCAAGTGGGCGGTCCGGTTTCTTGTGGCTCTTCGGCGGCGACCGTTAACTCCGCTGGAGTGGCCAACCCATGTGCGACCGCTTCCCAATTCCCTGACCCAACTAATACATACGGCGACGAGCGTCGCAACCAGAGTAGCGGTCCACGCTATTTTGACACCGACTTTGGCGTCGAGAAGGGTTTCGGCATACCGAAGTGGGAGGGTGCGCAGTTCTCGCTTGGTGCCCGCTTCTACAACTTGTTCAATCACCCCGATTTCTTCTTCCCGGTCATGAACGCTGACAGTTCGCAGTTTGGGCAGATTATTAAGACGGTCAGCACCCCGACCAGCATTTTCGGTTCGGGTCTGGGTGCGGACGCTTCGCCGCGATGCATCCAATTACAGGCGAAAATCGCGTTTTAGGGCTATATTCAGCGGCGGCTGCCCTCAGCCGCCGCTTGCCTTTCTGCTTGCGAACGATTTTGAGTAGGATTCTCGAAGCGATTCTGCCGTACCTCATTTGGAAGAGCGATTCAGGGATCACAGCCCTACGGTGAATAGGCCTCGTTCTTTTACGACCTGGAAAGTATTGCAGGGACGCAGGAGGGTCACAAGTCTAGTCAATAACTTCAACAGCATGGACAAAACGAGCATCTTTCAAGTGTCGGTATCAATCCTTACCAATCGGCGGGGGGATGGAGTTGGCGTTGGGTGTGGGCACAGGTCCGTACATCAGTTCTCACAACTCGCAATTGTTCATCGCTGATTCAACGGTCTGTCCAATGCAGGACCGGCAAAAAGGGAAAACGATCTCGAGTAGTGTTGCAGCGGGGGCAACGCTCCGAAAACCAAAGCATGATAATTCCTACTCTACCGCAAAACGGTCGGTGCCTATCCAGGATTGCGCGAGTACCAGCAAATTCTTCTTGTAAGTGCGAGTAACACCGTACTCCTTTTCTCCTTTCAACCTAAGTATGTATTCACCTGCCCGCGTCAGACAAATCTCTTCGACTAAGGCTGCATTTACAAGGACGGATCGGTGAATTCGTACGAAACCGTGCGGCCCGAGTTTCTCTTCCATCTCTGCCATGGATGCTCTCAGCAAGTGCGAGCTAGAGGTATGAACGAATAAAACATAGATTCCTCTGGCTTCGACCGCGATAGCCTCGGAGTCATTGAACAGAAGAATCCTTCCCTTGGCCTTGATCGCGATCCGCCCAGACTGCCACCTAGCACGCGACGTTTCCTGCGGACGCGGCCCGCTGACGCCCGACGTTCGCCCAGTCGCCATCATTGAAAGCGGCGCCACCAAAGCCGCACGTCTGGAGCCGTTTGACAAAAGTTCAGCAGGTACATCCGCACTCTCGCGCGAGCCGATCCGCATAGTGTTCTCTGGTGAAAGTGGTAACCCAGCATTGGCGTCGGAGATTTTCATTTGTGTTGCCGTCGATAATTGGCAAACTTCATTCGCTGGTATCTGGAGTCGTAGAGGAAGTTTAGATAGTCGGTCCTGAGAACGCTTCGTTTGCTGTAGAAGTATTGATGTCCGACCTACCTTAACGCCGAGTAGATGCGGAGCACTGCCGACTCTTCGCGCTGCGGCCCCACGCTGCTACCAACAGTCGGCATCGTATGTTTTTGGGTATTAATCTCAGGCGTCAACCCAGTGCGGGCGGAAGCCAAAGGATTCAAGACAACTTAGTTTTATCCGAGCCTCCAAAAAGCTTCTTGTCGTAGAGTATCCTTTCGAATCGGTGGTGCCATGCGGACAATCACTAGGCGGACATTGAACTCATCGGGTCGGCAAGCTCCCCCCGTCATCAGTCAGCGCCTTGCCTGCGGCCTCAGATGCGGATTTCAACGCCTGTCTCGCCTCAATTTACCGGAAACAAGGCTCTAGGACGTAAGCCGTGGAGCGAGCTGCACTATTCGCTGAGTCTGCAATGCGGTGATTCCGCTTCCAAGTGTCGTGCTGGTAATTTGACCGAACGTTGCGCTATCAATGTTTGTGTCCGGATTCGCGAATTCTGTGTGGTTAAACACGTTGAAAGCCTCCACGCGAAATTCTATGCTCATCCGCTCTGTGATCGCGGTGGTTTTGGCTAGAACCAAATCAAGGTTGGTGCAACCGGGACCACGAAAAGATCAGATCCATAACGCCGGCAGCGGCTGACGCTATGCCGTAAACGTAAACCCCGAGATTGGATAAGGTTCCACGATTGAACACCTGTGGCCCCCTTTTTTGGTCAGCCGTTACCGATGAACACAGGCTTCCGCCTTCACTTACTCGCCGTCGTAATTAATTGCCTACACTCAATTGCCAGAAATTTACTACTATGCGTGCAGGAAATAATTCGCTTCGGATAAAAGTGTAGATGTCCGGGGGTGATGGCGCCACTCAACTATGCGTCAACACTGCGTCAAAAGGAGTTCTAAAGTTCCATTTTCTTAGTTTTCGTGCGGACTACTGGTTCAGTGTGTGCTTGCCAGCGGCGAAGGAGCTGAGACCAAGTAGCGCTTGAAGAAATCAATCGTCCTCTGATGAATAATTTGTACTGAGGGCGATATCGGGGCATCTCCCATGTGCCGGAAATCGTGTCCCGCGTTTTTCACTTCAATAAACTCCACAGGCACATGGAATCGGCGATAAGCTTCCGCCATTCGGACAGACTGTTTAAATGGAACTCCATCGTCCTTTTCACCGTGAACCAATAGCATCGGGGGATCATCCTTGGAGACATAAAAGATGGGACTGGCTTTCCGATATAATTCAGGGTTTTCCTTTTTGGTGCCTTTCAGAAACTTCACGATGACGGGGACTGTATCATCCGGAAACTGGGCGGTGAGATCCGATACGCCGAAGTATGAAGCTGCCGCCTGTACTTTGCTCGAGGTGTTTTGCCACCCACCCTCACCCTCCAATCCCGCGGTTTGATCCGCAGTTGCGACTAGTTCGGCGAGGTGTCCTCCCGCCGACGACCCGGCCACGCCGATTCGCTCGGGATCGATGCCGAACTTAGATGCGTTCGCACGTAGGAAACGAACGGCACATTTGCAGTCCTCGATTGCGGCTGGAAATGGTGCATCGCCGCTGAGACGATAGGAGAGCGTTGCGGCCACGAATCCTCCATCTGCCAGAAATTCCGCATTGGAATGGCCGTTTTTGTCGCCACGGTCCCAACCGCCGCCGTGAATCCACAGGACGGCTGGCGTCGGTGTCCGGTCGCGCTGCTTTGGAATGACAATATCCATCAGCAGCGGACTTTCTTGTGCTGAGCAGAATTGAACGTCGGAAATCACACTGAAGTGCGTGCCTGTTGATTGAGCAGCGAGGTGGGCTGCAAAAGGAAGTGCAAGGAGAATCATCCCGACGAAACGAAAGCACATAACGGACCTCGTATATCTGTAGACCAGCAATCTGCTTCTTCGATTCCACGGTCACAGTAGCAAACAGAACTTGAAATGCTTCGCTGCGCATCGAATCGAATCTGAGATGGTGGACAACGCGCGGTTTTGCGATGACGGTCCACGGCTTATGACCAATTTGCTGATCATGACTGTACCAAAAGACCGAGCGCCAGGATGTTGTGTTCTCCGAAGTGGCCACCCTCTCGACATCCGCAATATTTTGATGAACGACGAAGCGCTCATTGTCAGCAATTGGCAGAGTGTTATTGAACCCGGGTCAACTTAGTAGAGGTGCGACATTGTGGAACCGGCGCGGGATTCGACCCGAAGCGAAACAGGCGGTAATTTTTATATTTGTCATTGCAGGAATAATTCGTCTAACATAAAAACATGGATGCTTTGACACAGGCCGACGGCGCGGTTTCGAGGATTGCGGCGGCCATCGGAGAACCGGCGCGGGCTAGAATCCTTTACTGCCTGGTGGATGGTCACGCGCGAACCAGCACCGAGCTTTCCGTGGTGGCAGAGGTAAGCCCCTCTACAACGAGCGTACACCTCGACCGTCTGAAGGCCGCGCACCTCGTCAATGTGATGGTGCAGGGGAAGCATCGATTTTACAGTCTGGCGGGGCCGGATGTGGCGCGGGCGCTAGAAGGACTGAGCGTTCTCGCAGGCTGTCGTCAGGAAAAGTTCGTGCCCAGCGCCCCGAATCCGCTACGTCTTGCCCGCACCTGCTACGATCACATGGCAGGTATGGTTGGCGTGTTGCTCAATGACCGCCTGAGGGCATTGGGATGGCTCTCTACAAACCCCGAGGACAATGCATACGACCTGACTACCGGGGGAGCTAAGGCTCTTAGCAGCCTTGGTATCGAAGTCGAGTCTATTCGCGCACTCCGTCGCCGCTTTGCGTGCCCATGCCTTGACTGGAGTGAGCGGCGCCCTCATATCGGCGGTGCCCTGGGCGCTGGCTTATTGAAAGTTGCACTGAAACGAAGATGGATGATCCAGGAGCTCGACAGCAGAGCGTTAGATATTACAAGCCATGGACGACGCGAGCTGCTGAGTCACTTCGGTCTTGAGCTTTGAGGCATATTTCTTGACCTACTCCGCCGCGGGTAGCGATCAGAGATTCCTTGCATTTCTATACTTGAACCCGTGGACTCGAGAAGCTAACTATCGCCGGGAAGCTGGGACCGCTGTTTGAATGATCCACTTCTCGAGCGCGGCGGTGTCGGCGATGTCTCCATCATAAAGCAATGCAGGCTGGAAAGGTCCAAATCGTTCAGGGCCGCTCGGACTAACCACCGATTGTAGCGTGGGAAAGGGCGAATACGCGGACGGAAGGTACTGTTCTCGCACCTCAATGAAATGTGTGGCCGCGTCTGTTGTCTGGCCGACATGGAACGCGCCAAGCTCTGTCACCACGAGGCATGAGCTGAAGCAAAGACTGTCTGTCAAAAGAATCAATCTTCCCTTCAGCAACGACCCGGGATATCGTCCCCAGGCTTGGACGAAGCGATCGGGTACGCGAGCGAACCGGAGAAATCTTTGCCCTGGGTTCGCGCCGCACGAACCGCGCGAAGCTCATCTTCGATTATTTTCCTAGCCTCAGGTCCTCCCGGCAGGTCCGATTGGAGAAGAAATTCTAAATTGCTGATGTTGCCTTCAGAGACGCGCCGAGTCCCATCAAGGCCACCGCGATCGGTCTGCATTGTTGGGCCAAGGCGCGCCTCGACAGTAGATGCGCCAACTAGAGAGATGGCGATTTGACGCCCGGCTTCCGAGGAGCCGCCACCATTTCCTCGCAAGCCGAGCACCACAAACGGTGCTCGCATTAGTCTGATTTTTGGTCCTCGACAGCTTTTACTACGTCGTCCGCGCGGTCGCTCTTCAAGTCCTGTAGCGCAATCCAGTATCCTTCACCGACTTGCCGCACGCCGTAGCCGGCTGCAGCTGCGCCGATCGCCTTCTTCAATAGGGGCAAAAGCATCTCTCTGTTGATACACAGCCAATTTAGTGTGATCGTTTGGCGTTGACCTTTTTCCTCGAATACGCACGCTTTTGGGCGGGTGATGCAAGGGTTGCCTTCATCGACCAAGCAGCCAAGGAGCGGCCTGGATTTGTTGTGCACCAACGCTCCAGTCAGCACGGAATCCTCCGAGGTTCTTTCGCGCTAAGTCGTCTACGTTTTCCCCGTTGCAGGTAATTAGAGATTCACCAAGCAGTTCCCGTTGAGGCAGCTGCGAATCAATGACGATCCAGCTCGCGCCGCGCTTGCTTACGATAATCTTGGGCCAACGCGGAATGGCAAGCACGAATTTGGGCTACTCCAGATGTGCTGTCGCCCATTTCCGTCGCAAAGCCCGCGAGCACGGCAATGTAGCCCTGATACGACGTGACCGTGCGGACGCGGTTGAGCGCAAGCAAGTGGGCGCTATTCAGCCTCTGTTGAAATGTTGAAAAGCCAAATCATGAAGCTCAGGCGCCGCACCGGGATGGTTGTCTCGTAAGAGTCGATAAGCTGCGTCTACGTCCTTCACGGCAATGCGGCTCCAATGAGAATCGGCGGGGGCTTGAAAGCCATCAACGCCCCAGACGGGATCTGCGCTTTGGCTCCGTTAAAGGGAGCGATTGCGATTAATGCTGCGAAGAGCTGGATGATAACGGCCGCTCGCCGCTTTTGGATTAGAATCCGACACAAGTTGAGGTCACCCGAGTATTTTGCGCCGCGTTTCTTTGTTTCCAAGCTCCCCTTGATTAGGTTTTCCGGCAGTTTTCACCCGTGATAGCTATTGCAAGCGTTAACCACTCCGTTGGCGCAACCCCAAAAATACTGCAGAATTGCCTAATGCTGTTTGGCCGTCGAAGTTTGGTGGGGCACCGAATTGCTGAACGGTCGTTCCCCCATGTTCTTCCCATGTTGCTGGTCCAATCGGTCGAGCCAGTTGATGATTATGCTTTCGAGCACGATGCGATGATCTGACCAGTTATGATCGGTGGAGGCGTGTATGACGGTGACATCCTGTCCCCCGAGTTCTTGAATGGTGTGGACGAGCGCGTTGGAGTCGGGAGCAAAGCCGTCGTCCGCTGTAAGTAGGAGAAGCGGCATCTGGGTGAGGTTGGAGGCGGCATTTTCGAATCGGAACTTCCTGCTCAAGGCTTGCATCTCGTCAGCCATATTTTCCGGAGTCACTCCTGCCAAAGGCCCCATGCAATCTGCTAAAAGAGCCAGCACACGATCCCTCGGCATTTCGCCTTGCTTGCCCACGTCCGCCGCGGAGATCAGAACTGCGCCCATCAAGTGGTGATCGCGTGCGGCTGTGTGCACAACTACCCATCCGCCCATGCTATGACCGGCCAGGACGATGCGGCGCGTATCAATGCCTAGCTGACTGGCATTCGCGGCATCGCGGAGATAAGCCAGAACGGCCTCGCCATCCTCGAGGTTCTGTGAGAAGCGGAAGGCCCCAGGGCTGCCCCATGAGCCGCGATAGTTGAAAGCCACGGAGTTCCACCCCGCACGTCGGACGGCTTGCGCAAGATCGAGAAGTTTTTCATTTCCGGGCAAGCCATGGAAGATGACGAGAGTCGGATGCGGGCCTGCACCCGAAGCTTGGTAGATAATGCCGTTAAGCTGCACTCCGTGGGTCGGTATGTGAACGCCGATCGTTCGAGCAGGATGCAGGGGGTCCGCTGCTGGATCCGTGAAAATGGCAGCAGGGACAGATTGGGAAGACATCACGCCTCCAAGGAGCGCAAGACTTGAGAATAATAAGAGATATAGGCGCATCCCGTCCCCATTAATTCGTGTTGTTGCTCTGCACCATTAGCCCTCTACGTCGTTTTTGACGTGGGGGTCAAACAACTGTCCGAGAGATAGCGCTCGACGAGTCTCGTGTCACCGACTCTCCTTCACAACCCTTCCATTGAGGGGTTGAAGGGGGCGGACATCGTGCGGGAAAAGCTCCGCGAATGCGTTAATCTGCGCTGCCGACATGTCCACCGGAGTCTTCAGCACATACCACGTGACGCCCTCAGTGCAGGGCGGAGCCGACACCGAGCCCATATACATGTAATAGTCGAGCTGGCGGGGCAGCAGGCCACCGGGATTAATCTCCACTCCAGCGATCTCCTCCCCTGGATGGGAAAAATCAGCTAACACCTTGCTCTCGGTCTTTGGCATATGTTCCCAAAGCTGCCGAATGGTAGCGTTCGCTTTGCCCGCCTCCAGAAGAACCGCGACTCCCGCAACTTTCCCGTCGCCAGTTCGGTACATCAAGTGGGCCACCATGTCGTATCGCTTACCGTGAATGTATTCTTCGCTGGGACGGTGAAAGTGGAATTGTATGAGCTGGTAGCGCTTGTCTCCCACAATTAGAAGGTTTCCCATTCCCGGAGCGTCGTGGTAGTCCACTCGGATCGTGTAGCCGTTGTTGATTAAATATTTGAGCGGGCCGCCTTTGGATTCGAATCGTATGGCGGGGAGCTCAGCTTCCTCCGCATTTTGAATGTCGATGGGAGACTGTTCCTTCCCGACATTGCAGACGGCATAGTCCGGATCGAGCTCACTCCAATGCTCGGGTCCTTTTGGCCCTTCGTATTCCCATCGTGTCCTCCACTGTGCTTGTGAACTCGCCGGCATCAAAACCGTCGCTACAACCAGCCATACAAACGTGATCCAATCTCTCCTCAAATTGCACCTCCGATGTCTGGAAACTTACAGTTCGACACTTGATAACACTTCGCTTGACATCAAAGTGCCGGCGCTGAGTCACACGGGCACACACAATTCCTTTTTCTCCTCTCTGACCGTAGAGTCAAGGGCTGCCGACCATTCATTCCAAGTCGAGCCGCTGCTAAATCTTACCTGTTCTAGAGCTCAGGCGAACAGTGCACGCCGCGCTCTAACTGGGCACCCGGGTAGAACCCCGGGCCGTAGTAGATTGATGTTGTAGTCCTTTGAGCACAGCCTGGAGTCTCAGTGCGGCAAGCCCTGGATGCTTTGAACGGCGGTGCCTTGGGTTTCAGCCGCCGGTCACCTATGCTATTTTCGACATCAATTGTTTGATGATAAACGAAGTATCCGTGCCCGAGAATTGGCATCTTGCTTAACGTAGAGGCCCCGAATGGGAACTATCAGACCGAAGTTATTGGTTCCGAACACCAGGCATGTGGAACCGGGTAATTGCTAAACCGCTGCACGGGCTAACTCCTGTGCCGAAGGTTCGAATCCCTCCCTCTCCGCCAGTGGTTACACACAGAGAAATGTGAGCATTGACCTATAAATTTACTCTCCGCTTGAGACGGACTCGGCTGATGGCAGATATGCATCGTATGCCGCTTTCAAAGAGGAACAAACCCGATAGTAGCTTCGGCCCTTCGGCTCGATATCTCGGGGGTCAAACCGTGCGCTATCCCAGTTTGTGGTGTCCAGCCAACGCCCCACGGTGGTGCGGCTGATGGCGCTCATCGAATTTGCGACCGAGCGCGCTCTGCCGATTTAGATAGACTTCGTCAATGAAGCGGGGCGATTGAGCGAGGAGCAGATCGTGGGGATTCTGAAGAAGCTTTCCTTCCACTGCGCTTTCATCCCTTCCTCGATTCCGTCCGGATTAACAAGGCAAGCCGCGGAAACAGGAAGTGCCCGCCGGCGTCGTCGATCACATTTATCTGGCAGGTATAAAAGCCAGGTTTGAAAGATGTGAGGGGCACGTCCAGCTGGAACACGGCAGCCTTTCGCTCTCGCGCATTCAGCTCCGTCAGCTCCACCAACGAACTTTCGTAGGCTTTAGCTTTGCCCTGGAAGAAGGCCACGTTCGTCAAAAGCCGGATGCCAGGCTTGTTGTCTCCGCCTTTTGCAGGGTCTGCGGCCGTCGGCCGCGCTGGGTCGTACACTTCATAATAAAGAAACAGGTGCTGCGTGGCCGAGAATACATGGGTGATGTTCGGGATGATCTCAGAACCATCGTGAACCAGCGGGTTCAGGTTCGTACTCTTCTTTGCCGGTTGAGTCTGACTGGCCAGCACCACCGAACTCATCTTCAGTGGCTGCGCCTTCAAGTCCGGCACGCTAATGTCAGCTTCGAACGATCCCATGCGTCCGGTCTGATTCTCGCGCACAACAAATTTCAGGTGATAGTTGCCGCTTAGCAGACTCATCCCGGTATCATATTGCACATTCTTTTTTTGCACCTCGGCCGATGTGTTCACGGCGAGCTTTACGGTATCGCGAATTCTGTTCAAAGGGTGGTGTTCGCTATCGAGCACGATTCCGATCACATCAAGCGTGGCCTTGTCGCGGTCGCTGCTGCGGACGAATGGAATTTGCGATCCCGGCACCACCAGCGAGATGGGAACAAAAAACTTGTTGCCCTCCAGGCGGAAGTAAGCGACGCCCAGATACAGCGGCAAATCCGTGGCCGGCAGTTCGGAAGCAAGTTCCTGCTCCAGCTGCCGCTCCTTGTCGTCCTTCGTGGAATGCTGATAATCCGCGGGAGCGTAATAGCCACGGCGGTACTCGATCTTCGCTCCGGGAACATTGCTCTTCACGATAATCCGCCGGTAATGCCCGTCCCGCGCGGGGTTCGTGCTGTGATAGCCGAGCAGGTAATAAGTCGACGTGTCCTGCTGCACTCCTCTGAAAATCTTGCTGAAGTCGTTGGAGTCGAGAAAAGCGCGACCGCCGGTGTCGCTGGCCAGAGTCACCAGCGTTTCCTGGGTGGTGAAATTGGAATTCAAGGCATTGAGGGTGGCCTGTCCGGAATACGCCGAAACGCCGCGCAGGCTGGCGTTCTGGGCCTCTCCGCCAGCCACCAGCGCCTGCAGGCCGCGCATGTCCATGGTGTAAATCGCCAGGTTGGAGCGCACGGCCGCGTTTACCGCCGCGCGCAGTTCCGATTGATTCTCGATACCGGTGCGGTCCATGCCGCTGGAAAAATAAATCAGCGACTTCTTCTGCTGAACATAGGAAAGCTTTTCCGCGACCGATCGCAGCGCCTCCAGCCGCCGGTCGGTGTTGAAAATGTTGTATTCCGTATCATCAGCGGTAAATGGCTGGCCGGTGTCGGGTGTCCCCTCGGTCGTACCCGTAGTGCCTTCCTCGAAGCCCTGGCCGCTGCCCGAACTGAATTGCTCTAGCTGTTTTTTGAGCAGCGCGTGATCGGTCGTAAAATCCTGATTCACCAGCAGCGAGCTACCCAGCGAAACTATTGACACCAGGTCTGCGGGAGCCATTTGGGTATCGACATAGTGTTCCGCAGCTGTAACCGCGTGGTCGATTTCGTCCGGTTCCATGGCGGAAAGATCAAAAAACAAAACGATAAGCCGCCGATCTTTGAACTGAAGCGCCGTATTTGCCGCCGAAACCCCTGGACTCGCCTGCCCGGGCGCCGGTTCCGGCAGCGGCTTCGCCTGGGTCACATCCAAGGGCGGCACGGCATCTACGTTCTCCATATCAAAGGAAACAATCTTCTGCGCTTTGTTGTCCTCGAGAATCGTGAAGTTTTCAGGTTTCAACCCCTGTACAAAGTTCCCGCTCTTGTCCCGCACCGTCACATTCACCAGCACGAGATCTGATTCCACGCGAAGCACGTACTCCGATTGCTGCTGTGAAGGCAAGAGAGTAGACAGGAGGACCAGCATCATCAGCACCGCTACAGCTTTATCGGCGAATCGGTTTGGGATGGATGTCATGGCAATCCTCGTCGAAAGTATCCTCGTACCGTCCTTCTCAAAAGCGAAAGCGCGCCGTCATGGTGAACTGCCGCATGGCCCCGACCGAGATAACCCGGCCGAAGGTGGGCGAGTTTACGGTGGTGTCAATCGAGGAGTAGTTCGGGATGTTGAAAATGTTGGCGGACTGCGCCCGGAACTCCAGCACGCGCGATTCTTTCATAGGAACGATTTTCGTGAACGCCATATCAAACACTTTGCTGCCCGGGCCGATGATGCTGTTGCGCCGTGCATCGCCGTATTGTCCCGCGGGTGGCGCAACGAATGCAGCGGTATTGAACCATTCCGAAATCGAAGGATTCGCCAGGCTCACCGATTCCCCAGGAACCAGGTTCGGTCGCAGCGTACCGTTGGTTCCCGCGTTCACGTCATCGATGTCGCCGAGCAGCCGCGGCGTAAACGGCAGGCCGGATGCGATCGTCCAATCGCCGCTCCATTGCCAGTCGCCAAAGATCGCGCGCCACGGAGTATTTCCGGTGAGCCAGTGTTTGTCGTGGCCAAAGGGTAGCTCCCACAAATAGTCCGCGGTGAACTTATGGGTCTGGTTGAAGCTGGAAAGCCCACGCTCCCCGGATAGATTGAAGGGATTCTGTGCAAGGTTGGCTGTCCCTCCGCCGGTCGAAGGCCCGCTTCCGGCAGCGCCGGTTCCGCCTGCACCCAGTCCAGGTGTACTCGCTACCGAGGTTGCTCCGGCACCGATAGAAGATGCGTCATCGAGCGACTTGGAAAAAGTGTAGATGCCGCCAATGGCGAATCCTTTCGCTAACCGCTTGCGCAGCCGTACCGATCCCGCATTGGCCTCCGAATCCGCTACTGAGCTTTCGTAGGTGAAGGCGTCAACTCCGGGAATACGAATCCCGATTGCGGTCCGGTTCGGCGCTTCCAGAATGTCGAGATTCGTTCCCTTGGTTCCGGTGTAGTCAATATTCAGCAGCAGAGTAGGGCGAATCGTCTGTTGAATGTCCAGATTGCGAATCTGCACATAACCCAGCCGGTAATTCGGATTCACCGCATAGTCATTGGTGATGGTGCCGGGAGGCGGCTGGGGAAATCCACTTTGCAGCGTGAGTTCTCCGGGAGCCGTCTGAATGTTGGTCGCCGTAGTAGCGAACGGCGGCTGCAAGGCGAGTTGCTGGGCGATACCCTGATACGCCGTCGTATTGTAGTTGATGCCATATCCGCCGCGCACCACCGTCTTCGGAAACGGCTTCCAGGCAAAGCCGATCCGAGGCGCAATGTCTTTGCGATCTGGACGTATCAGGCTCGCCGGTAAAGGTCCGTTGTATGGCCCCGCTTGCCCCGACTGAATCGGAGTCACCTCCAGCGGCAAGCCCGGTGCCGGATTCAGCACGCCAGGAGAAAGATCGAGATTTACAAGGCGATTGTTCACTTCCGTCAGCGGCGAAACGTATTCGTAGCGTACTCCGAGATTGAGCGTGAGATTGGCGCGCATCTTCCACTCGTCTTGCGCATACAAATCCCAGAAGTTCCCGCGGAAATGGTTACTTTCTCCAAACTGCTCGGAGGTCTGCTGAGGTAATCCGAGCAGAAAATCAGCAAAATCATATCCAGTGCCTGCCACCGGCTGGCCGCCACTCATCTCCGAGGTATTGAGGCCGGTGAAGACGAACGAGCCGCGGGGATTGCCATCCGTGTCTGTATTCACCTGCACCCGGCGGAAATCTCCGCCCCAGCGCCAGGTGTGTTTGCCGTGGTTCCAGATGATGTTGTCGGAGAAGGTGTAGGTCTGATTTCGCGTAAGCGCCGGAGTCGTGTCCTGAAGACCGTTGAGGTCGGTAAAAGACAGATTCGGCAGCCCCCAGTCGAACGGATTCTGCGAAACTCCCGTGATTCCCAGCGCACCTGTAATGTCGTCGCGGAAAGCGTACAGATTCTGCGTGCGCGTGCGGCTGCGGTTAAAGTCCGCACGAACAATATTGGTCAGCTTTCCGATGCTGCGCGTGTAAGACACCGGAACATCAAAGCTGCGGACCGATGTGCTGCCGCCGACACTGGGAAACGGATTCGTCAGAGTGGCGCCGGATCCGTGGTAGTGGAAACCCAATGTCAGGTTGTTGCGGGGAGCGTTGCGGCCTCCGCCCCGGCGTCCGCCCGCGGGCGCGGCCCCAAAAGTGTGGTTCAAGCGGAGGTTCAGGTCGTCGCTGTCACTGTTGGCGGAAGTCACGTAGTGAAAATTTTGATAATTCCCCGGCAAGTTTGGCAACGGGATATATGGCAGCAATCCTTCCGCGATGCAGCTTATCGCTCCGGGCTTTGGAATACAGGCTCCTGATGAGGTAAAGGTCGGCGGCGAGATCTGGTTCCCGGTGGTGCCGGTAACGGGATTGAAAATCACTACCGGTTGCCCCATGGCTGCTCCCGAAGTGTATGTGGTATCGGAAAAGTCTCCGTTCCGCTCGGCCGGCGTCGGCACCGTCGAAAACTGATCGAAAGGATTTTCCGCGCGCTTGCCGTTGTAATTGATGAAATAAAAAGTCTTGCTCCCGCCGTGGTAGATGTGCGGAATGTTCAGCGGCCCACCCAGGGAACCGCCGAAACTATTCTGCAAGTATGCCGGTTTTTCCGTCGGCTGCCCGGTAATCGAAAACGGCGACGCATTCAGAGCCGAATCGCCGACGCCGTAATATAAGGATCCATGCGGGCGATTGATGTCAAAACCACGCCGGCCAAAGATCATCGTCCCCCCGCCACCGAACCCTCCGCCTCCGGGACCAGCCCCCGGACCGCCAAATCCGCTCCCACCGCCGAATCCTCCCCCCTGTTGACGGGCATCGTTGAAGCGCTGCTGCAGTTCGTCAGCGCTCATCGCATTGAATGAGTTCGAGGTGTTGCCCGAAACCGCCACAGATTCCGTAGCACTGTCCGGGGCGATCCCCGGAACCGGCATGCCGGAAGGCACTACCTCGCTCAGAGAACCGCCTGCCCCTTCCGCCCCCGCTCCACTCTGAACCACGGAAAGACTCTGAAACCCTCGACCGGCCGCATTCGCCCGCCGCTGTTCGTTGGCAGCCTCCCGTGCCCGCGACAGCAGAACCAGTTCAAAATTTGCCGGCACGTCCTGATGGGCTGCATCCAACACCACTTCTTGCGCTTTTCCGGCAAACGCCGCCATCTGCACCTGAACGGTGTAGTGCCCATCGGCGGGAATCTGCAACCGGTAAGTGCCGTCCACATCCGTCCAGGTATTGACCCGTTCCTTCGTGGCCGCACTCGCCGCGGAAACTCCAGCCCCGGGAATCGGCATATTGCCCGACGTCACCACGCCGTGAATGGTCCGTCCTCCTGCCCGTGGCGCAGCAGCCTGCCCCCGCAACCAATGCGGGTGAAACACGACCACAAGAAACAAGAACGCTACCTGAAAGACGAACTGAGGGCGCAGTTTGCTCCTGATCGCCAGAAAACCTGGAAAACGAAGACCGGAATTCCTCATAGCATGGCGCAGACGGCCGGCGTTCCTTGCTCGGATCATACCGCTGTCCCAAGCCCGAAACTGTAAAATTATGTGAAGGTTTCCTGAATTCTGAGTCGAAACCATTTGCAAGTTAGGCAAAGATGATACGAATCCTAGTCGCTGCCGAGGTCACGTTTCGGGATCGCTTTCGCCAGAGCCGTGGCGTGGGTTGTTATCGGGGCAGAGCGAGTCGCATCCGCACGTCGGCAAAGAGGGGACCTGTCACCTGAGAACGATGATGGTCGAGAACTAGTACCTTTCTACAGCGTCCGAGACCGCTGTAGAGGGCAAAGGCGCCCTTTTTTGGTGCCTCGAGAAATCTATCGCAACGTCACTGTGATGGGCGACGAAGTCGCGTGGCCGTAAACGGTAGCCGGCGGTCCGGACACAGGACAACACGGAGCGATCGAATTCCCGGAGTACACTGCCGTCAACGTGTTGGGGCCTTGCGCGAGCTGTGACGCACTGAGCGGCAGACTCGCCGCAGACGTGTTGGCGCCGGTTGGCAGCAGAGTTCGTGTCGACAACAGGGTTGACCCAAGCATGAAGTTGACTGTACCGCTCGGCACACCGCCGCCGCCGGGAACGGCGGACACAGAGACCGTCAGCGTAGTCGCTTGACCGGGCTCGAGAGTGTATGTCCCCGAGGTCAAATTCGCTTTCAATGAGTTGGCGACTGCGACTCCAGTGTTTTCGTAGGCGCCAATGTCGATGTTCGAGCCGCTCGTCCGAGGATTGCCGAGGAAGTCAGTGCTGCCATAGATGGAGTCCGGGGAACTGCCATGGGGATCACACCAGCCATCGCTGCACGAGAGGCTGGTGCTGCCGGTTCCTACGGTCGGGGAAGATGGTTCGGTGTCAAAGTTTGGAGGTGCGGCTCCCAGATCGACGAAGAGGGGATTCGTGTTCAGCGAGTTTGCGTCCTCCCTGCTGGAGGTCTGCCAGTTTGAAAAACTCGCGTAGGTATTCACGTCGTCCCACCAGATTGACGTTCCTTCTACGTAACCCGCAGCCGAGTGGTACAGATTCCAATTGAGCGTCGCCGGCGGTGCCGGATACGACGCCGAAAAGGGGACGTAGCTGAAGATCCAGGTGTTGTATGCGCCGGCGTAGACAATGTTGTTTTCGTAGATGTTTCCTTGAGCTCTGCCCACCTGGTACTGAATTTGGAATTCGCCGGTTGAGCCGCCTTCAGATGCGCTGCCCGGTTGGGTAGCGTTGTTGTACAGAGAGTTGTTGACGAAGACGTCGTGGTAACTGCTGCCTCCTCCATTGCTCTGGCCGCCCGCTTTGGACGCGGCCGCGTAACCGCCGATCGAGTTACCGCACGCGTTCGACTTGTAGAATATGTTGTTGCGCACCGTAACATATCTGCCGTAACACGGAGACTTCCCTGTAGCAGCGGTTCCGGTATTGTTCGGGCCGGACCACTCGGTGCCATTGGCTTGGCAGATTTGATTTTCGCTGGTCGTCTCGATGCCGTAGTCGGCCTGCAGGATCACGTTCCGCTCGATCGTGACATAGGCGCAGCCGTCACAATAGAGTCCGTCGGCGTCGTATTCGTAGCCTTCACCGGGATTCGTGATTCCGCTGATGTTGTAGATCGTGTTCTCGCTGATTTTCCCATACATAGCCTCGTCGTAGCCAACCGGACCGACGCCTTCGTATCCAATTGCGTCGATGCCGATGTTGTCGTTGTCGTGCACGAGGTTATTAGTGATGCGAAAATGGGTTACGTTGCCATCCACATTCACCGATTCGCTCTGCCCGGTCCTCAAGTCGTAGACCTCGTTGCCACCGATGACCAACTGCGTGATGGGAGTCTTCGAGGTGCCGTACACGGAGATGCCAAAAGCGTTGCCGTTCGCCTCCGACGTGGTCGTGATGTTGTGCACCAGATTGTTCAGAATCTGGATCCCCGTGCCCGAGCCTGTGATCCAGACGCCAGCCGGAGTGTCTGCGGCTTTGCTGGTGGTGTAATTGCGGACTTCAAATCCGCTGATGGTGATGTAGCTCAGGCTTCCCGTCATATTAATAAGACCCTGCGTCTGCGATGAGCCGCAGCAGCTCACACCGGTCCCGTCGATGACCGCAGTCTCTCCGGGATAGCTTTCGAATGTAATCGGCTCCGATGCCGTTCCAGACCTCGAAAAGTTCACGGACTCGTGGTAAACGCCTCCCAAGACGTACACTGTGGCGCCTGCCTTGACTGTGTTCGCCGCATGCTGGATGGTGAGCCAAGGCGCGCTGAGGGTGCCAGGGTTGCTGTTGTTGCCGGTGGCTGACACATAGTAGGTGGCTCCGGTTTGTCCGGCAAGTGACGGCGCCAGCACCAGAACAAGCACGACGAGCGCGGCATATGCAACGTCGGGCTTCCCGGTAGTCAAGAAATTGGGTTTCATCATCTCTCGTTCGAAACAGTGCCGGCGACCGCGTGAGTGACCGCTCGACTGGAAAACAGATTCAGAAATAAAACTTCAATGCGAACTGGATCTGTCGAGGCGGGCGCGCTGCCAGAGGATATCCGAAGCTGCTCTGGCCAAGTTCGAGGGGCGTGGGCTCGGCGCTGATCGCGCCAAACTGTCCAAACAAATAATTCACATGGTTCAGCACATTGAAGAATTCCGCGCGGAATTCGAGATGTTTTTGTTCGTTGATAGGAAATTGTTTCACCAGAGAAGTATCCCAGGTCTTGTATCCCGGGCCCTCGATGATGTTGCGTCCGGCACTGCCAAATGTTCCCAGGGGGATAATTCCGGGGATGGTGCTGTCGTCGGCAAAGGCACAGGTGTTGAACAGCGTTCCCGGGACGCACGGCTTGGCATTGGGATTGCCGACCACGGCGGGGCGTGAGCAATAGTACCCAACGGTGCCGCCGCAATCGCCGCCGGAGATATCGTTGATGTCCGTGGCCGTGTAGTAATTGCCGGTGGCCACGGAAAGCACGCCGGCCATTTGCCAGTTGCCAAGAATCTGGTTGATGACACCGGAAGCGTCGCTCCTAAACTTGCGCCCGCGACCGAAGGGCAAATCGTAGATATAGTTGAAAACGAAGCGCTGACGCACGTCGAAGTCGGAATTGCCATAGTTAGCCTGAGGGAATCGCTGGTCCTGGAAATCCCCGTTGTTCACCGAGCCCAGGCTGGCGCTGGAAGCGGTATCGAGGGCGTGCGCCCACGTGTAAGCCGCTTCGTACTGGATTCCGTGAGTGTAGCGCTTCTCCAAGCGAACCTGCAGCGAGTTGTAATTCGACAGTGCATTCGAGCGGAAGGTGTCGATGCCGACATCGAGCGCTGGATTGCAATTGCTGGCGTCCGCGTAGTTGTTCGCAGGATTCAGATCACAAGGGCCGCCAGCGCCGGGCCAGTTGTTGTTCTGGGCGGGACGCCGCGGCGCGGTGGGAAGCGAGTCCGTTCCCAGGACGGGAACCGCCTGATTGCCGTTGTAGAAAGCGAAGAGCTTCAATCCGCGAGAGCCGGCGTAGGAAAGTTCCAAAACGGTGTCGGCGGGCAATTGGTACTCGAAACCGAAATGCCACTGCTGGGTGTAGGGCGTCACCAGACGCGGATCGAGCGAGTAAAGCTCGGGTGCGTTTGGGTTGCTGAGCGATGTGGAGGGGAAGCCCTGCGCCAGTACGTTGAGCGCCAAACCCCCGTTGTTCGCGGCCGAGATCGAGCAATCCGTCTGATTGAGCCCTGGATTCGCGGTGGGCGCGGTACAGGGAGTGTCGAATGCCTCCGAAGATAAATAGGGAGGATTAAAGCCGGGACTCGGGTTTGAGAACGGTCCGTTTTCCTGGCCGCCATAGAAGATTCCGTAGCCGCTGCGCAGGACAAGCTTGTCAGACAGTTGGTAAGCCAATCCAATGCGAGGCGCGAAATTATTGAGATCGGGGCTGATAAGACCGGGAGAACCGTTGTTCTGAATGGTGAGCTCGGTGCCGAGCGTGGGCGTCAATGGCGTGTTTTGTCCGCTGGGAGCAATCAAGGAAAGCGTGTTGAAATTGAACGTGGCCTGGTGGTTATTGGCTTCTTTTATGGTCGTGAAGAGTTCGTAGCGGAGGCCCAGGTTCAGGGTGAGCCGCGGAGTTGCTTTGAAGTCGTCGAGAGCATAGACCGCATAAATCTGGCGGTTATAGATGATGTTCGGGGTCACGCTGGTAATGGATCCGCCATCGCTGATGCCCTGCATGAAAGAGGCGAATGCCTCGCCCCCGGTGCCGGGGTCGGCGAGATTGTCATTGATGAGGAAGCCGCCGCCGAAGTCCATGGAGCCACGAGCGGCGGCCGGCTCGAGTATCGTGAACTGTTCGAAGCGAAGCTCGGTGCCGAACTTCGTGGAATGGCGTCCCCGGGTCCAGCTCAGATTGTCGGTAAAAACGTAGCTGTGCTGGTGTTCGATCGCGGGAAGGTATTCTGAGGCGCCAATGGTCGCGGTGCCGTCACCGAAACTAAGAGAAGGCAATCCGCCGATGTTCTGGCCCGCTTCGAACGGAACTCCGGGAAAGGGAATGGCGAGCTCGGCCGAAACATTGTCGTTCGAATACAGATTGTAGCGATGGGAGCTGAGGTGATTGAAGCCGAAGCGAAATTCGTTGATCAGGTGGCTGTGAAACGAGTGTATCTCGCTGGCAGCCAGACCCTCGGCTGTGTTGTCGCTGAAGCCATCCTGAAAGCTGCCACCGTCGAGCACGTTGTGGAATGGTGAGGGAAGGAAATTACTGTCGTTGCCGTAACTGAAGCGGACGAAAAAATTATCCTTGTTGCTGATGGTCTGGTCGATGCGAATGTCGAACTTGTTCTCCGTTTCGCTGCGTTCGGGATCGGACAGGTAGTTGCCCGCGGCCTCGAGCGTACTGATGTTGACATTTGGCGCGGGAAACAAATTGGCCAGCTCCTGTCCGAGGGGATCGATCGGTGTATTCAGGCCACTGTTACCCTGGAAGATATTGGTCGGTACACCGCTCGAAGTAGTCCCGATCGGGACGCTGCAAACTCCGCCGTTGTACATCGAAGTACTTTGAGCCAGCACTGGATTAAAAATCTCTCCCTGATACGTGGGGTGGCCGCTGCAATCGACCACCCCCGGGATGGGATTGTTGAGCTGGAGAAACGCGGAGAAATCCCCGCTCACCTCGGCTGGCGTGGGTACGGTGGACAGTTGCGGCAGTGCCTGGCGAATGCGCAGGCCCTCGTAATCTCCGAAAAAGAACAGTTTGTTCTTGACGATGGGCCCGCCCAGCGTAAAGCCGAACTGGTTCTGCTTGTAAGGCTGCTGACCGAAGATGTCGAAGGCGTTAATCGCGTCGACTTTGTCGTTGCGCAGAAACTCCCACAGATCGCCGTGGAGCCGGTTGGTGCCCGACTTGATGACCGCGTTCATGATGGCGCCATTCCCGCGGCCGAACTCCGCACTGTAGGAGTTGGTTTCAACCTTGAACTCCGCGATGGCATCCACGGCGGGCTGGACGACATAAGCGGCTCCGTTGAGGACGTCGCCCAGATTCGCATTGTTATCGATGCCGTCGAGCAGGAAGTTATTTTGCAGCGACCGCGCGCCGTTAGAGCTGAAGCCATATGTGGTTTCGACACGCGATCCGGGTTCGGCGGCAGCAATACCGACCCCGAGTAGAGCCAGTTGCGCGTAGTTGCGTCCGTTCAAGGGAAGTGCGTTGATACGTTGGCTGTCGACCACTTGTCCGAGATCGGAGGTTTCGGTGTCGAGTTGTGCGCCCTCGGCCGTGACGGTGATAGTTTCCGTTGCCATGCCAGGCTGAAGTTTGAGGTCCACGTTGACGCGATCCTGAATGTTGACTTCAACCGGGCCGGCAACTTCCTTCTTGAATCCCTGCTTCTCGACGGTGACACGGTAACGGCCGATCTTGAGTGGGCTGGCCACATATTCTCCGTCATGATTGGTGGAGAGGGTCAATTGGGTGCCGCGATCGACATCCACCACGGTCACCTTGGCATCGGCGATCACCGCACCCGTGGCATCGTGCACCAGACCTACAATGGCTCCAGCATCCTTTTGGGCCCACAGCGGCGTGGCGAAGGGAATGACTGCCAGGAGAAGGAGAGCCCCGAGAATCTGTCGGGTATGGAAACGCACGGCCATGGCTAGCCTCCTGAGCTGGGTGTCGAAGCTGCAGACATTGCTGTTCAATTATTACGAACGATTACTTTTACTTGCGTTTGATGGCTTTTGTCAACTGGGATCTTTCGGGGCGGAGCCAGTCGAGAAGTCCGCTACCGGTTCAGCGCGAACCCCGGGCCCGGCGGGGGCGACTGCTGGCCTGCGGAAGGCCATGCCTCGTCAGTCCACACGCTGTCGCATAGACCCGCAGCACGAGCTGAATGTGATATCGAATGATGGCCTCGGGCTGTTCCTCGATTTGTCCCGCTCTGATCGCCTCGTACTCCTGGGGAAGATGCTGGCTCACGAGCGTCAGGGGAAACGAGTGCGTCTTGAGGTTCTCGACCAGGCGTGCGATCTCTGCCCGGACCGCAGGCTCGTGCCAGTAGTATCGGCAGCGGTCGCTATAACTGTAGGCTCGCGAGAGCCGTAGTTGCCTATCATCCCCGTGATAGTAGGAGCGCCAGTAGGCGGGTTTGCGCAGCATCGCCCGATCGAGAACCTCCCGCACCTTCGACAACTTCAGGGCTTTTTTCCCGGCAAACATCTCTCGTTCGATCGCGCTCAAAGCAAACACAGCTTCCCGGAACGCGAAGGTCAACCAGGGGCCAACTTTCAGAATAGCGAAGTGGTCTTTGACCATTTGAGCCAGAGCTCTGGGAGACTGGTAGTCCGTGGAGTGCGCCTCATATACCAGCGAAGGGCTGCGAGGCAATCCTAGCGAGAGTGAGCGCGCTCTGCTGCCATCGTATTCAAATACCACGTCGTCGCCGAACTCCACCCCGGGCTGCACCACCACACCGACCACTCTTTGCCAGGCTGCGGACAAGCCTTTCTGTTCAAAGGCCTGTTGAAAGATTTGCAGAGTCCGATGGAGACTCTCGACCGTAGTCGCGACCAGAGGTGTTCCCGAAGCCGACTCGCCCCCAGGGACCGGCACTTCGGTCCCGATGACATACAGAGGAAGGGCGGCGCCTTGCGGTGAGTCTTTCAGAGCCTCTTCGGCAGCTTCGCAAAGCATGGCCGCGCGCTCGGCGACAATGTGTTCCGGCAGCAGCTTTGTGTCCCCAACACACGCCATGCTCGCATCCAAATGGATCTTTCCGTATCCGGCCCGCACACAAGCGCGAACCAGTTGACAGGCCTTTTTCAGGGCGTTGCTTGAGGCTGTCGCCCTCCATGGAAATGGCCCGAGGTGATCTCCGCCCAGCAATATTCGATCGGCCGGAAGCCCCAAGTGCCGCGCCGCGGAGTGGACAAAATCGGCGAACTGGCCCGGCGTCTGCCCGGTGTAACCGCCCAGTTGATTGACCTGACTGGAGGTCGACTCCACCAGGAGGAAAGAATCGTCTTCCATGGCCTGGCGGATGGCCGCGTCGATGACCGAGGGATGCGCGGAGCAGACCGCATAGACTCCCCCTTTTCCCGCGACGCGATTGCGGTTTACGGCATCCCGGAGGGTGGCGCTGGAGCGGCGTTCCGGCTGAATCACTGACTTCAAACCATGCTCCTCGAAGAGTCTTCTCGCAAAGCCCTACGTCGTCGTTCCGGTCCCGCCGACTTTCTGCATATTACGAATAATTACGAACGAGTTCAATGTGTATCGAATATGGCGAATCGCCGGCCATCGCTGCTTGACAAGCAGTGCAATAGAAAGTAAAAGAAATGGATTCGCAACATATCGCAATATTGGCGGAGGCGGGCGGCGTGAGATCATGAAAATGCTCAAGGGAGCCCTTCGATGATCACGCGCCGGCAAGCCCTGGTTCAAACCTGCTCGGCCTTGCTCGGTCTTGCCCTGCCTCGGTGGAGCTCGGGGCAGAATAGTTCGGCCCGCGACTCCGCTCCTGCCACGGGGGCCAACGGCGTTTCTGATCTTCAGATCCAGAGCTCAGTTTTGCGGATTGAGTTCGACCACCACCTCCGCAGTCGTGTCGTCGCGTTGTTGGGGCCAAATCCAAAGGTTCTGGCTCCGTTTTCCGCGTCGGAGACGGTTACCGGCATTCGCACCTGGAGCGACTTTGCCCTGAGCGCGAGCCGCCGGGGGCCTGTGTCTGACGCATTTGGCTCGGGCGAGCGGCTGTCGCTGACCGGAAAATCCGGCGATTTGCGCAAGGACATCTCGGTGACGATTTATTCTGAGTTTCCGTCCTTCGCCATCTTTGACATTACATACAAGAACGAAGGATCTGCTCGACTCGCCATCCGGGGCTGGGCCAACCATCAATATTTGCTGAGCGCTATGCCCGTCGCACATGGCCCTGCCTTCTGGTCTTACCAAAGCGGTTCCTACGAAAAGCGGCCAGATTGGGTGGTTCCGTTGCGCGCAGGATTCAAGCAGGAGAATTTTCTCGGCATGAACGCCAGCGACTACGGCGGTGGTACTCCCATTATCGATGTCTGGCGCAAAGACCTTGGACTGGCGGTAGGTCACGTCGAGCCTGGACCGCGGCTCATCTCACTTCCCGTTTCCATGCCCGACGCAAGTCATGCTCTCGTGGCCGTCCGCTCCGCTCGGGAGCGCACGCTGGAGCCGGGAGAGAGCTTCCATACCCTGCGCACCTTTGTTTCCGTGCATCAGGGGGACTACTTTCGCACCCTCGCCGAATACCGCCGCCTCATGGTGCGGCAGGGATTTCATATGGCTTCGGCTCCCGACAGCGCTTTTGGCCCAATCTGGTGCGCTTGGGGTTACGGGCGGTCGATGCAACTCAAGCAGGTCTATGACACCCTTCCTACCGTCAAGAAAATGGGTTTCTCCTGGGTGACGTTAGACGATGGCTGGCAGAACAACTACGGCGATTGGGACCTCGACCCGAAGAAATTTCCCCACGGCGATGTGGACATGAAAGCCCTCGTCGATCGCGTTCATGACGAGGGATTCAAAGCGCAACTGTGGTGGTCGCCGCTAAGCGCCGTCTCGGATTCCGAGCTGCTCAAAAACCACCCCGACTTCCTTCTGCTGAATCGCGACGGCTCGAAGCGGAAGATCTCCTGGTGGAACTCGTTTTATCTATGTCCAGCCGACCGAGAGGTTGTGGAATACCACAAAGCGCTGGTTCGGAAACTTCTCGGAGATTGGGGATTCGACGGCCTCAAACTTGATGGTCAGCACATGAACGGCGTCCCGCCTTGCTACAATTCCGCCCATCATCACAAGCGTGCGGAAGACTCGGTCGAGGCGCTGCCCGATTTTTTTCGGGAGATTTATGAGACCGCCCGCAGCGTGAAGCCGGACGCGCTGGTGGAGTTTTGTCCCTGCGGCACCGCCTACTCGTTCTTCACCATGCCGCATTTCAATATGTCCGTCGCATCCGATCCGGAAAGTTCGTTTCAGATCCGCTCCAAGGGAAAGACCTTGAAGGCTCTCATGGGCGACAACGTGCCTTATTTTGGCGACCACGTCGAGTTGAGCGACGGGGCGATTGATTTCGCCTCCACCGTGGGTGTGGGCGGGGTTGTCGGAACGCAATTCGTACTGCCAAATCTTGTCAAGAAACACAGCACGTCGGACCTGACCCCGCGGCGTGAGAAGATCTTTGAGCAGTGGCTCAGCATATACAAAGACAAGATGCTGTCGAGAGGCGAATACCTCGGAGACCTTTACGACATAGGGTTCGATCGTCCGGAGGCTCATGTGATCCGGAGAAACCGGGAACTTTACTATGCCTTTTTCGCCCGGCAATGGACGGGGCCGATCGAACTGCGCGGTCTCGAGGACGGCGCCTATCGCATCATCGACTACGTCAATAACAAAGATCTCGGAAAAGTACACGGCCCACAGGCTAGAATTCCTACCGACTTCCATCAACATCTGCTTCTTCAGGCTCGACCGGAATAGCGTGGACGAACGAATGCTAAGCGAAGAACGACAGAGAGCAATCCTCGAGCTACTGCATCGCGACGGTCGGGTCTTGGTCATCGACTTGGCCAGGCATTTCCACACTTCCCAAGTCACCATCCGTAAGGACCTGGAGATCCTCCACGTAAAGGGCCGCGTTCATCGCACGCATGGTGGAGCGCTGCCCGCAAGCGACGGTGCTCTCGAAGACCCCAGCTTACGAGAAAAAGAGAAGCTGCATCGCAAGGAAAAGTTGCAGATTGCTGCGGCTGCCGCACGGATGGTTGCGGAAGGGCAAGTGGTGATTCTTGATTCCGGCACTACGACGACCGCCATCGCTCGCACCCTGCGAAACTTTCAACACCTGACGATCATTACCAACGCGGTGAACATCGCCGCCGAACTCTCCGGGTCGGCGCTGGAAGTTATTCTGACCGGGGGCAGTCTAAGAAAGAACTCGTTTTCTCTGGTGGGGCCCATCGCCGAGGAGACACTCCACAAATTGCACGGCGACATCCTATTTCTGGGGGTCGACGGGTTCGACGTTCAGTATGGACTGAGCACGCCCAATCTCCTCGAGTCGAAGGTGAACCGCGCGATGATTGAGATTTCCAAGACGACGGTGGTGGTTTGCGATTCCAGTAAATTCGGAAAACGCAGTCTTTCCTTGATTGCTCCCACTTCTTCTCTTCACCACGTCATCACCGACTCACATATTCCCAAGCCAGCCCTAAGCGCGCTGAAGAAGTCCGGAGTTGCGGTTACGCTCGTCTGACGCTTTGCTTGGTGGCCAGGGGGCTGGAATTGCGGCGCCGGAATTTCGATAGGCGCGCCAGGTCGGGCTGCCCGGCTGTGCCTCCCACCTCGAGCGTAGATAGAGCACCGCAGGCGTTGCCTTCGACCAGGCATCCGTGCAAATCGCGGCCACAGAGGAAAGCATGCACGAAGCCCGCCGCGAACGAGTCTCCGGCGCCGGTCGTGTCTACGGGAGAAACCTTGAAGGGCGGCGCGGAGACGACCTGGCCGTCAGCCGCTGCGATCGCTCCGCGAGGGCCGAGTTTGACCACGACGCAGCGCGCTCTTTCGGCTAACCGCTTGAGCGCTTCCCGGACATTTGTTTTCCTCGTCAAATGAAGCGCTTCTTCCTGATTGATAAAAAGAATGGTGGTTTCATCCATCACCCTCCAAACGTCCGGGCCCCAGGATGACTGAGGGTCTGAGTTGGGATCGAACGACGTGGTCAGGCCAAGTTTCCTGGCTTGGCGCAGAATGCGCGGAAAAGACGGGCGCAGAGCTGTCTGCAGAAAAAAGGAAGTCATGTGAAGGTGGCTGTGTCCCTGTAAGGCTTCGAGATCCAGATCCTTGTAACGCAACTCGGAAATCGCCCCCAGGACCGTCACCAATGCGCGATCAAGGCGTGTGCTCAGCGAAATGGTGATGCCCGTCTTCGAGCTCGGAAGGGAGGCGACATTCTCCGTGGAAATACCGGCCTTCTTAAGGCAATCGAGCGAGAAACGTCCGTATTCGTCGTCTCCGACCTTACTGAAGAAACTCACGGGATGCCCCAGTCGCGCCGCGCCACAGGCGAAAATCGCAGACGCGCTGCCCAGAACAGTCTGGAAATCTTCCGCCAGAACCTCGCGGCCAAGCACCGGGGCGGAAGTCAATCCGCTGGCGACGAGGTCCACGTTGAGTTCCCCGATGACGGCAACCGCCCGCGCTTTTCCCGTCCCTAGTCCAGCAGTTTGAGGTGGTTTCGTTTTGTTGCTATAGTAGTTGCTAAACATTTCTATATATTTCGCGAATGCCTGTGAGTATAGTGCAGTGGGGTAGAGTTGGAAAGGAGGAAACTTGGTTCAGGGGCGCGTAATCGACGGACTTCAGGCGTTGATCGGCGCAAGCGATAAGGAAAAAGAAGCCCGCGGCACCCGCTACACTCCGCACGAAATCCTGCATCAGCCCGCGACCTGGCAGACCACGTATAGGATTTGCGCGGAGCGGCGGCCCGACTTGATACAGTTCCTGCGGGGAGCACACCTCGGTGCAGAGTACTTGCTCCGCCCTACCGTATTTCTTGTGGGCGCGGGGACTTCCGACTACGTCGGGCGGGCGCTGGCGCCCTTGCTGCGCCGGTTGTGGGGATGCGAAGTGTGGGCGGTTCCGAGCACCGACCTTCTGACTAACTTTGAGGATTTCGTGTTTCCGGACCGGCCGTACCTGTGGATTTCGTTTTCGCGTTCGGGCGAGAGTTCCGAGGGGTTGGCCGTACTCGAAGCTGCGATCGAAAGATACCCCAACGTGGCTCATGTGCTGGTCACTTGCAACCAGACCGGACCGATGGCTGCGGTTTGTGAGAAGATCCCGGACCGCGCCTTCGTGCTTGTCCTGGACGACACGGCGAACGACCGCGGGCTGGCGATGACCAGTTCTTACACGAACATGGTGGTCGCCGGTCATTGCCTTGCGCATGCGTTTTCTCCCCACGATTACGATCCACAGTTTTCTTTATTGCGGCAAGCGGGAGAACGCTTCCTCGAGCATGCCCAGGAAGTTGCCGCTGTGATGGCCCAGGAAGACTTCGCAAAAGCATGCTTTGTGGGTTCTGGAGTACTGCGCGCCGTGGCCCAGGAATCCGCGCTGAAGCTGCTCGAGCTGACTGCGGGCAAGATATACACCATGTCGGAATCTAGTTTGGGGCTGCGGCACGGCCCCATGTCGGCGCTCGATGGAAACACGCTCTTCGTGAGCTTGGTTTCCCGAGATCGCCGGCGGCGGAACTATGAACTGGACCTGCTTGAGGAAGTCCACAGAAAGCAACTGGGGAAGCTCCGAGTAGTGGTGACTCCCGACTCTACGGATCGGCTCGGCCCGATCGCGGATCATGTCCTTTCCCTGCACGCACCAGACCTCGCCGACGAATACCGCGCACCTGTGGACGTGATGCTGGCCCAGTTGCTGGGTTTGTTCAGTTCCTTGCGGCTGGGGCTTAAGCCGGACAGTCCGAGCCCGAACGGCGCCATTAGCCGGGTGGTGTCCCAAGTGAACATTTACACTTGACCGCGAGGCGAACCCGCTATTCTATTTTGCTCTCAAACGGAACTGGAGAAACTGTCTACGGGTTGATCGGAATCAAGGAGGGAGTCAATCGCCCTCGCGCCTATCGGAGGCTGAGTGGCCGCCCCGGAGCCGGCACCGAGCTAACGATCGAGATCCCACCTAGAATTGATTTCAGCGGCACGGGACAGGATGGAGCGGCATGGAACTGCACAAGCTAGAAGGGAAGTCGCATCGCCGATACAATCCGCTCGCGCGCACCTGGATTATTGTTTCACCCAATCGCACAGAGCGTCCCTGGCAAGGGCAAGTCGAGAAACCCGTAGGTTTGTCCTCTCCCCCCTACGATCCAGAGTGTTATTTGTGTCCGGGCAACGCACGCGCCGAAGGGATGCGCAATCCTGCGTATTCCACAACTTTTGTTTTTGACAACGACTTCTCCGCCCTGCAGTCGGACCTGCCGAACCTGACGATCGAGGATGGCCGTAAGAATCTGCTGATCGCCGCGACCGAGGCCGGCGTTTGTCGCGTCGTGTGTTTCTCGCCCCGTCACGATTTGACGCTGGCGCGGATGGCGACCAGCGCCATTGGTGGCGTTATCGATGTGTGGGCCGAGCAGTACCGAAGTCTTGGCGGTTTCCCATCGATCAACCACGTCCAGATATTCGAAAACCGCGGTGCGATGATGGGGGCCAGCAATCCTCATCCCCATGGTCAGATATGGGCTACGCAAACGATTCCAAACGAACCGCGAAATGAGCAGGAGTCGCTCGATGAGTATCGGCGGAAGCAGGGTAGTTGTCTTTTGTGTGATTACTCCGCGTTGGAGCTAGGCCTAGGAGAACGAATCGTCTGCCAGAATGAATTCTTTGTTGCCGTGGTACCTTTCTGGGCGACCTGGCCATTTGAGACCTTGCTCGTCAGCAAGCGGCATGTTGCCGATATCGATGCACTGAATGCGGGGGAACGCGCGGGTCTGGCGGATATGCTAAAACGTTTGACCACGCGCTATGACAACCTGTTCCACACAGCCTTCCCCTACTCGATGGGTTTTCACCAGCGCCCGACCGACGGCGAAGAACATAGGGAGTGGCACTTTCATGCACACTTCTTTCCCCCGCTGTTGCGCTCAGCCACGATCAAGAAGTTTATGGTGGGCTTTGAGTTGCTGGCATCGCCCCAGCGCGACATGATGCCCGAACTTGCAGCTGAGAGACTGCGCGAGCTGCCGGAGAAGCATTACCTAGAGTCAGAATAGGGCGATACACGATTCCCGTCCGGCGAGGATCCAACTTTGGTCGGAGCCAGCTACAGGCTGCATCATGTTGAGCAGGAGAATGTGGCACTACCCGATGATTTTGAAATTCAGTTCAGGCAAGCAACTCATGGATCGACAGGACTTCATAAAGAGAACCGGAACACTTCTTGTCCCAGCCAGTTATATCGAGAATTTTCTCGCGACCCGACAACGCTTGCGGCGGTGACTGAGACCGCCCCGACGAATCGATAACCGGTCGCTTTACCAGTTTGTACGTCTGGAAACTTGCTCTAAGCAATCACTTCAGCCGCAATCCGCTCGGTCGCAAACGCTTCGATCACATCGCCGACTTTGATGTCGCCATAGTTGGCAATCGAGATACCGCACTCCATGCCGTTCGTGACCTCTTTGGCGTCGTCCTTGAAGCGCCGCAATGATCCCACCTTGCCCTTGAACACCTGCACGTTGTCGCGCAGCAGCCGGACTTCGGAGTCGCGCTTGATCAAGCCGTCGCTCACCCTGCACCCGGCCACCGTTCCCACCTTGGGGATGCGGAAGGTATTCAGCACCTCGGCGCGGCCCTGGTAGGTTTCCTTGATGGTGGGTTCGAGCAAGCCGCTCATGGCGCGCTTGATCTCATCCTGCAGTTCGTAAATGATCGAGTGCAGGCGGATATCCACTTTTTCCTGCTCGGCGATTTCCTGCGCCTTGCGCTCCGGCCGCACGTTGAAGCCAATAATAATCGCGTTCGACGCCGAGGCCAGCAGAACGTCGGTCTCGGTAATCGCGCCCACGCCCGAGCGTAGCAGCTTCAACCGCACCTTCTCGTTCGAGAGCTTCGTAAGCAGGTCGGTGATCACTTCCACCGATCCCTGCACATCGCCCTTGAGAATCACGTTCAATTCTTTGGTGCCCGCGGCCTTGATCTGCTCCGCCAGTCCTTCAAGGGACACACGCGAACTCTTGGCCAGCGCTGCCTCGCGCGACTTCTGTTCGCGGTATTCCGAAATGCCCCGCGCCTTGTCGCGATCGGCGACGACGACGAACTGGTCCCCGGCCTGCGGCAGCGCCTCCATACCAATGATTTCCACTGGAGTAGAAGGCGGAGCCGTCTGCAGCTGCGCGCCGCGGTCGTCAAACATGGCGCGTACTTTCCCGTAGACGTTGCCCACCACAAAATTGTCGCTCGCGTTCAGCGTTCCGTTTTGCACCAGCACCGTGGCCACCGGACCGCGCCCGCGATCCAGCTTCGCTTCGAGCACCACTCCCGTCGCCGCCCGTTCTGGCGTCGCTTTCAATTCTCCTATGTCCGCGACCAGGCAGATCATTTCCATCAGCAGATTCAGATTCGTTTTCTTCTTTGCCGAAACATCCACGAATACCGTCTTGCCGCCCCACTCTTCCGGCACCAGTCCGCGGTCCGCAAGCTGTTTCTTGACGCGGTCCGGCAGGGCGTCCGGCTTGTCGATCTTGTTCACTGCCACAATAATGGGAACTTCAGCGGCGTGCGCGTGGTCGATGGCTTCGACGGTCTGCGGCATCACGCCATCGTCGGCGGCCACCACCAGGACCACAATGTCGGTCGCTTTCGCGCCGCGGGACCGCATGCGCGTGAAAGCTTCATGACCGGGCGTGTCGAGGAACACAATCTCCCGCCCGAACGCCGGCGATTCCTTATCCGTGATTCGCACCTTGTAGGCGCCGATGTGCTGCGTGATGCCTCCCGCTTCGCCTTCCGCCACATTGGTCAGGCGAATGGCGTCGAGCAGCGTAGTCTTGCCGTGATCGACGTGGCCCATGATCGTAACCACGGGCGGCCGTATCCCGGTTTCCGGAGCCAACTCTTCGCTGGCCGCCGCCGCATCAATTTCTTTCGCCGTCTGCTCTTCGAAGGTGATCACGTTCGTATCCGCACCGAAGAAGCGGGCCATTTCGCTCGCCAGTTCCGCGTCCAGCGTCTGGTTGATGGTGGCAAAGACACCGCGGGCCAGCAACCGCGAAATCAGATCCTTGGCGCGAATGTCCAGCTTCTCGGCCAGATCCTTCACGCTGATCCCTTCGGTAATCGTAATGCTGCGCGTGATTGGCATGGGCTCATTCGACACCACCAATCGCGGTGGCGGCGTATAGCCCTTCATCGGGCCTTCCTTCACGCCGCGCGGAACATAGCGTTGACCGGGCCGTCGCGCCGGCCCGCCCGGCCGGCTGCCCGGCCGCGTGGTTCCCGGAGGCGGAAGCGCCGGACCCACGCCCAGCGGACGCGCTCCCGCAGGCGCCGACCGCGTGGGATGCATCGGCCGGCGCTCGCCCGGACGCAGCGGCGGACGCGGTGCACCTGGACCTCCACCCGCAACCGGCGGGCGGCGTTGAAAGATGGGCTGGCCGGGCACGGGACGTCCGGGTATGGGACGCGCCGTGCCGCCGATTGGCACCCCGGGCTCGATCGGCGGTGGAGCAGGACGCAGCGGAGCTTTGTATACCGGCCGTGGCCCGGTTTGCGGAACGATCATGCGCGGCACCGGAGCCGTCGCAACCGGACGCGCCGTAACCGGAGCTGGGGGCGAAACCCCCGCTGCAACGAGCGGAGGGGCTGCCGCCGCAGGAACCTGAGCTGCTGGAGGCGGCGCCGGGCGTGCGGGCGGCGCACTGACAGGTGACGCTGGGACGGGTGGCGATGCGACCGGAGGCGCAACCACCGGGCGCACAGGAATGGTTGGAGGCGCTGGTTGCGCAATCACTGGAGCCGGCGGAGGCGGCGCCACCGGCTTGGTCACCGGAGGCAAGACCACCGCGGGTTTTTCCGGCGGCGCTGCCGCTTCCTTCTTCTGAGTGATCGCTTTTAGCACATCCCCGGGACGGGAAATGTGCGACAGGTCGATTTTGGTCTTGATTTCTTCTTCGCCGCGAAGCCCGCGCGAACTCGACCTGCCAGCTGGGGACGAAGCTTCCGCCGAGGAGCGGAGGTACACCCGTACTTTCTCCGCTTCGTGCTCTTCCAGAGAACTGGAGTGCGTCTTCTTCTCAGTCACTCCGACCAGCAGAAGCGTGTCGAGTATGGCTTTGCTCTTCACTTCCAGCTCTCGGGCTAGATCGTTGATTCGAACCTTACTCATCCGGCCTTTCGTTTCTCCGTGCTGTAGTTAGGTCATCATTGCGACCTCACGGAGTCCGTTTCTTCGGTCCCACGCTGTCGAACTGATACGAGCGTGCCATGATTATTCTGTCGTTTCGGAAGCGCGACTTTCTTCCAGGGCCGACTGCTCCACGGAATGCTTCGCCTGCCCATCGTTCTCGTTTGCTGGTGCCGCAGCGGCTTCTTCACCCGGCGCCGCTTCCTCGCCAGTCGCCACTTCTTCGGCGGCCGCGACTTCTTCCCCGACCACAGCAATTTCCGCGGTAATGTCTTCCCCACCTGCCTCAGAAGATTCCACAACCGCTGCCTCGGCCGCGCCTTCTTCGGCCGCGACTTCTAGCGTCGCACCCTGCTCCAGGCTAGCAAAGTAATTATTCACCGCAAGACTGATTTTTTCCACCGTCTTCGGCCCGATGCCTTCGATCGCTTCCAGCTGCTCCGGCGTCATGTCGGCCAGAGCTTCGACCGTGGTCACTCCCGCAGCGTTCAACTTCTCCACCAGCCCTTCACCCAGGCCCGGTACGCTCTCCAGCGGCGTAGCCGTTTGCGTGACCATAGCCGACATCTGCTGCTCTACTTCCTGCCGCTTCTCTTCCTCGCTCTTGATGTCGATCTTCCAGCCCAGCAGCTTCGCCGCCAGCCGCACATTCTGCCCCTTCTTGCCGATGGCAAGTGAAAGCTGGCTGTCGTCCACCACTACTTCCAGGTGCTTGCCCCCGGAATCAACCACCGTGACCTTGCTCACCTTCGCTGGCTGGAGCGCTTTTTCGGCGAAGGTTACCGCATCTTCGTGATACTCGATGATGTCAATCTTTTCTCCGTGCAGTTCGCGGATGATCGACTGCACCCGCATCCCCTTCATGCCCACGCACGCACCCACCGCATCCACATCTTTATCTTTCGACATCACCGCTATCTTGGTGCGCTCGCCGGCTTCCCTCGCAATCGCGCGGATCACCACCGTCCCGTCATAAATCTCGGGCACCTCCGTCTGGAACAAATGCTGCACCAGGTCCGGCACCGCGCGAGACACCACCACGCCCGGCCCCTTCGAAGCTTTTTCCACGCGCGCAATCACCACCCGCACCCGCTCGCCGATGGCGAACGACTCCAGCCGCGACTGCTCCTTGCGTGGCATGCGCGCTTCCGCCTTGCCGATGTCGAAGATCACATCCGGACCCTCCACGCGCTTCACCGTGGCGTTCACCACTTCTCCTACCCGTCCGATGTACTCGTTGTAGACCGTATCGCGTTCCGCCTCACGCACCTTTTGGAAGATCACCTGCTTCGCCAGTTGCGCCGCAATGCGTCCCAGGATCCCTTCCGTGACCTTGGGAATCCGTAACTCCCCGCCCACTTCCAGATTGGGATCGCTCTTGCGCGCATCTTCCAGCGTGATCTGCAGCAGCGGATCTTCGACCTGCTCGGGAGTCTCCACCACCGTTCTTACCGCGAAAGCGTTGATCTTGCCGGTTTCTTTATCCAGCTCGGCGCGCAGATTCTCCTGCGTCTTGTAGTACTTGCGCGTCGCCATCACAATGGCGTCTTCGACCGCGCTCACTACAATCTGCGGATCAATCCCCTTCTCGCGGCTCAACGCATCGATCGTGTTGTAGAGCTCACTTGCCATAAAAAGATTCCGTTAGAAAACGAACTGCTTCTCAGGCCGTAGGTCTCAGGTCTCAGGCCAAACCCTAAGACCTCACCCCTTGGACCTAAAACCCGCTTCTAGATTTCCGGCACCAAGTTCGCCTTTTCCACATTGGCGAATTCAATCTCGATCTTCTGCGCGGGCTCTGCTGCCGCCGCGCCCATCTTCTTGCGCGACTTCTTGCTCGCTACACTCAAGTCCAACGTCAGCCGCCCTTCGCGAAACGCTTCCAGTCGGCCTTCAAAGTACCGGTTGTTGTTCACCGGATTCCTGGTCATCACCTTCATCCGGCTTCCAACAAAGCGTTCAAACTCAGCCGCCTTCGTCAGCTTCCGGTCCAAACCCGGGGAAGAAACTTCCAGCGTGTAGCTGGTCGAAATCGCATCCTCGACATCGAGAATGGTGCCAAACTCGCGGCTGAAGTTGGCGCAATCTCCATGCGTCACTCCCGCCAGCGGATCGCCACCTGCCGCTCCCGGCTTATCCAGGAACACGCGCAGCATTCGGGCGTTGCCACTCCCGCGAAACTCGACTTCGACCACGTCCAGCCCGCTGGAGGCCGCAACCCGCTCCGCAATCTCTCGTACTCGATCAAGCTCAAGTGCCATGCATGCAATCACTTGCAGCCCAGCCCACCCAGCCGATTCTTCCGCAACGAAAAAGTGGGCTTGCGCCCACTGGTGTGCTCCGCCAAATCCTGGTACTACACAACAGTTCTCAGTTTTCTAATATACGCCGGGTGGGGGGTAAAAGACAAACCGCCCCAGCCTACACTGGGAAGCCACCAACGACTGGACTGGCCAGGAGAATCATCCGCTCGTTTTCGGTTCGTATTCCGCCCCAACGGCTGCCGCCGAGTGGGTGGCGCGATTGCGTACCGGAAGCAACCTCGGGGATGGACCGAGGTGGAAGCGCGTCGGCGCCATGGGCTTGGCCCAAGAATTATCGGGAAGCGCAACCAATAGGTTGCATTTGTTCCCCGGCCTGCGCTAATATGCAACCTGGAGGTTGCCTAAATGAACGACCGTATCGAGAAGCGCATGGAACTCAAGGCGCCGGTTTCGCGGGTCTGGCGTGCCCTGACGGATTACCGTGAGTTTGGCCAGTGGTTTGGTGTGAAACTAGATGGCCCGTTCCTACCCGGTAAAGTGTCGCGCGGCCAAATTACCCATCCCGGCTATGAGCACGTCAAATGGGAAGCCGTCGTCCAGAAAATGGAGCCCGAACAGCTCTTTTCCTTCACCTGGCCCCATCCCAAGTCCCTTGACAAAGTGGATATCCCGGTGGACTACTCACAGGAACCGAAGACGCTCGTCGAATTCAGGCTGCAGAGAACCGCTACCGGCACTCTGCTTCTCGTCACCGAGTCCGGCTTCGATCAGCTTCCCGGCGACCGCCGCCTCGAAGCCTTCCGCAGGAATGAGGGCGGTTGGACCCAGCAAATGAAGAACATCGAGAACCATGTCGCAGCGTCGTAGCCGCAGGGCCGCCAAAAGGCGGCCTCGTGCCCCCGTATTCGCTGCCCTTGGCGACGAGGTTCGACTGTCGCTGATTGCGAAGCTCTGTGCCGGGCAGCCTTATTCGATCTCTCAGCTAACCGAGGGGACCGGCCTGACCCGGCAGGCGATCACCAAGCATTTGCGAGTGCTCGAGAGCGTCGGGATCGTGCATGGCGTCCACAGGGGTCGCGAGAGCCTATTCGAGTTCGATCCGAAACCGATGGAAGAAACTAAGAAATACCTCAATTTCGTCTCTGAGCAGTGGGATCAGGCGCTCTCCAAGCTGAAGTCGTTCCTCGAAGATTGAGTGTCTGGGTGAGATGATAGATCCTAAGCTCAGACTTACGGCGTAACCTGGGGCTTATAGGGTTTATCAATGGCCGCTCTGCGCCCGAAAATTTTCGCTTGCAGGGAAGCGCGCGCACTGGGCAAGTTCAGGTTGCCTCATTTCTCCGCGCTCTCTAGAATGAAGATTCACCCACAGGCGGGGAGAATTTCCGAGAAACTTATGATTCATTTTCCCGTACCCGAAGCTCTCACCTTCGACGACGTTCTTCTCTTACCCGCCTGCTCCGATATAGTTCCGGCGGCCGCCAGCACCCAGACGCAACTCACCCGCAACATCAGCCTGAACATCCCCATCGTCAGCGCCGCCATGGACACGGTCACCGAGTCGCACATGGCCATTGCCCTGGCCCAGCAGGGCGGCCTTGGCGTCATCCATCGCAATCTCACCATCGAGCAGCAGGCCAATGAAGTCGATAAAGTAAAGCGCTCGGAAAGCGGCATGATCGTCGATCCCGTCACCATGTCGCCCACTGACAAAGTTAGCGATGCGCTCGAAGTCATGCGCAAGTACAAGATTTCAGGGGTGCCCATCACCCAGCATGGCAAGCTCGTCGGCATTCTCACCAATCGCGACCTCCGCTTCGAAACCCGCTTCGATATTCCCATCGATCGCGTGATGACCAAGAAAAATCTCATCACGGTGCCCGTGGGCACCACGCTCGAAGACGCGGAAGAGATTCTCCACGAGCACCGCGTCGAAAAACTGCTCGTCGTCGATGACAAGTACAACCTCAAGGGACTGATCACCGTAAAAGACATCCAGAAGAAGCTGAAGTATCCGAACGCCGCCAAGGATCCTCAGGGACGGTTGCGCGTAGGGGGGGCCATTGGCGCCACCGGAGATTTTCTCGAGCGCGCTCAGGAATTAGCCGAAGCCAAAGTAGACGTACTGGCCATCGACAGCGCCCACGGCCATTCCACCAAGGTGCTCGAAGCAGTGAAGCTGGTGAAGTCGAAGCTGCCTGAGATGCAACTCTTGGCCGGCAACGTCGCCACCTTCGACGGCGCCTGCGCGCTGGCTCGCGCCGGAGCCGATGGCATCAAGGTCGGCATCGGCCCGGGCTCCATTTGCACCACGCGCGTGGTCACCGGCGCCGGCGTGCCCCAGATCACCGCCATCGCCGAAGCCTTCCGCGCCACCAAGGATGCCGGCATTCCCATCATTGCCGACGGCGGCATCAAGTACTCGGGCGACATCACGAAAGCGCTGGCCGCGGGCGCAAGCGCGGTTATGATCGGCTCGCTGTTCGCCGGCACCGATGAAAGTCCCGGCGATCTGATCCTTTATCAGGGCCGTTCCTACAAATCCTATCGCGGCATGGGCTCGATCGGCGCGATGGCTCAGGGTTCTAGCGAACGCTACTTCCAAAGCACGGAAGGTGATTCCTCGGCCGCGGTTTCTTCGATGGACGGCGATTCCAACCGCGTCGGCAAACTTGTTCCCGAGGGCATTGAAGGCCGCGTACCCTATCGCGGTTCAGTCGCCATGATCGTGCACCAGATGGTTGGGGGATTGAGGTCCGGCATGGGCTACTGCGGCAGCGCCTCCATCCCCGATTTGGTGCAGAAAACGCGCTTCGTGCGCATCAGCGGAGCCGGACTCCGCGAAAGCCATGTCCACGATGTCATGATCACCCGCGAGGCTCCCAACTATGGCGTCGAGTAACCCGCGCGCTTGAACTCCGATCGCCACGACGTTCTGAAGGCTTGGATTGCCGCGATCCTCTGGCTGGTCGTCATCGCCATTGAATCCACGGCGCAGCTCTCTGCCAGAAACACCAGCCGCATTCTCTATCCGCTGCTGCATTTTCTCTTCGGCATGAACTTCGAGCGCTTCCAGATTTGGCACTTCTACATTCGCAAGACAGGCCACGTCATCGGCTACGGCACGCTAAGCATCCTGCTTTTCCGCGCATGGCGCGCCACCCTGCCCGCACTGACCAACGTGAAGTGGAGACTCCGCTGGGCCAGCATCGCCATCCTGGGAACCGCCCTCGTAGCCAGTCTCGACGAATGGCACCAGACCTACATCCCGTCCCGCACCGGCTCGGTGCGGGACGTTGTCCTCGACACGTGCGCGGGGATAGCGGCGCAAGTGCTCGTATTCTTGTGGATCCGGAGTTTTGGGAAGGCCTGGACTTCCGGTTCCTAGTGGGTGGAGCCGGCCTGCGTTCAGAGTGAGCATTTCAGTCGGCTTTAGCCCCTGCGGGGCTTTTGCTCGCGCGCCCCGCCACCTGCAATAAAGCCGCCGCGACGATCGCCGTCCCCGCCGAACAGTAAAATGGAATCGCAGCGCCCTCCTGCTTCCACAATTCGCCCGTGATTAAGCTCGCCGCCAACGTGGTCACGCTCGTCACGAAGAAATAAATCCCCAGAGCGCGGCCGCGTACTCTCTCGTCGACGGTCTCCACCACCAGGGCCTTCAGCACAGGCTGGGTCAGTGCATAGTAGAAACCATACACCGCCATCGCAATCCAGATGGCCAGACTGGAGGGCGCTCGTCCGAAAACAAAATACACCGCGGCGAAAACTACGTAGCCAGCGGAGCCAACCAGGCGACGCGAAACGTGATCGCTGATCCAGCCCGCAGGCCAGGATGCGAGCGTGTAAGTGATGTTGAAGACCAGCCCGAGCAGGGGCGCGAGCGCCACAGGAATCCCCACATTCTGCGCCCGCAAAACCAGGAACATGTCGCTCGAGTTGCCCAGAGAAAAAAGCGTTACCGCGACGATTACGAAGTAGAAGCTGGCGGGCCAGGTAATCCGCTCTTCTTCGGGCCGCTGTTGTGAACGTGAGATGGCGTCCGTCGTGAGCTTCCGAGCTCTGGGACCAGCCGCGAACCCAGTTGCCTGGCGCTTTTCCCGGACGCCCACCAGCGCAACCAGGACGCACAACGCCCCCGGGACCGCGGCGGCCCAGAACACGCTGCGGATTCCGTAATGCGCCAGCAGGACCAGCGCCGTCAGGGGCCCGGCGATGGCTCCGGCGGAATCCATCGACTGGATCAGTCCGTAAGCCGTGCCCAGCCGGTTCTTCGGCACTGACTCGGCGACCATCACGTCGCGTGGCGCCCCGCGTACGCCTTTGGCAAGGCGATCGGTGAAGCGGATCAGCAGAATTTGCGGCCAGGCAGTGACTATCGCAAGCAGGGGCTTGACCGCGTTGGCGACAAAGTAGCCAGCGACTACGACCGGCTTGCGGCGATGGATGTGGTCGGTAAGATATCCGGAGAAGAGCTTGGCAAGCGACGCCACGCTTTCGGCCACGCCCTCGATCAATCCCAACTGCGCCGGCCCCGCGCCCAGAGACGCCAGAAACGCCGGCAGCACCCAGTACGCCATTTCCGTCGCCGCGTCGTTCAGAAAGGAAGTGATGCCGAAGGCGTAAACGTTGCGCGCAGCGTACGGCTCACGCTCGGCAGGTCGGGGCATGCAAACGTTTTACCACGGAGGCACCGATACATGGGGAAGACAATAAAATCCGGGAATCGGATAGTGGATCCGATCGATCGCACCGCAACCCTGAGAACCGCCTTCAGTACATCGAGTCGTACTTGGTGACGACCCACTGACCGTCCTTGTTCTCGGTAGTGATGGTGAGGAGTTCCTTGTACGTGCCGGGCTGGTCCGCATGGTTAAGCCGCTTACCGCGGTACTGAAGGATGGTAAGGGGCGGCGCGCTTTCCCACTCCGCCAACTCCCAGGAAAGCAGCGGATGCTGCGCCTCCGAGTTGCAGATGAAGTGAGCATACTTCTTGCGGTAATCGTGCTCCCACCCGGAAAGCACGTCGTCGCAGTGGCCATCACGCAACTGGCGCAGAAACAGGTTGGCGCTGTGCTCAATCGTGCGGTCGCGCAGTGGATTCATCCGGATGCTGACCGGCAGGCCGGTCAGAGGATCGTGGTCTTCGGACCGCGCCAGCACTGGTCCTTGATTGCTCAGCCACCAGATGTAGCCAAGAAAAACAAACACCAGCAGCGCGCCGGCGGCGACGGCAATGCCGATCTGCGTGCGAGTGAAACCCATCCTGACAGAAAGTCTATAGAGATCACAACGTACGGCAAGATTACCAGCGGGAGCCGCGGGAGGACATGTACCGACGGGGCGGCCGGGGCCGCTCTTGATGTTTATGGGACATTACGGCGCGGCTCGAAGCCGCCGCCGGCGCCTCGCTTGGCTCGGCTGAACGGGCGAGGTGCCCGTTCCCACACGAGTATGGCCAACACAACTACTCTTTCTTGTCTTCTTCCTTGTCCTTGACCGGCTCGATGCCGCCATCGTGCTGAGCTTGCGCTTCGGCGTCTTCCATGGCTTTCCTGGCTTCGGCGACTTTTTTGGCGCGGTTCTCGGCGCGCTTCTCGCGTTTTTCGTCCAGCACCTTTTCGCTGCCCAGCAGCTCAAGGAACGCCTTGTCGGCGCCGTCGCCCTTATTCCAACCGGTGCGGACGATGCGCAGATATCCTCCGTTGCGGTCGCCGAAGCGCGGGCCAACGGTGTCGAACAGCTTCACCACCGCTTCATTGGTCATGAGGTAGGCCGCGGCCAGACGGCGGGCGGCGAGGTCGCCGCGTTTGCCGAGCGTAATCATCTTCTCGACCAGCGGGCGCGCGGCCTTGGCCTTGGGAACGGTCGTCTCGACCCGCTCCTCGACAATCACCGACGTGACCAGGTTCCGCAGCAGCGAGCGCCGGTGCGCGGTGTTCCGTCCGAGTTTGTAGCCTGCTACTTTGTGACGCATGGGAAAATACCTGTTTCCAGTTTCCAGTCTCCAGCTTCCAGTTCCAGGTGCCGGCAGCCACACCCTGGAAACTAGAAACCGGAAACTGAAAACTATCTCTTAAAGCTGATCGTCCGGTCCGTAGGCCGAAGCCGGCAGCACCAGATTCGAGGTGGGGCCGGGCACCGCGTTGCCATGCTCGTCAATCTTCATGCCCAGGCTCAGACCCATCGAGGAAAGAATTTCCTTGATCTCGTTCAGCGACTTGCGGCCGAAGTTCTTGGTCTTGAGCATTTCCGATTCCGTCTTCTGCACCAGCTCGCCGATGGTCTGAATGTTCGCGTTCTTCAGACAGTTATAGCTGCGCACTGAGAGTTCGAGTTCCTCGACGGAGCGGTTCAGGTTCTCGTTGTGGATCTCGGGTTTGCGATCATCCGACGAAGACACACCCGTTTCAATCTCTTCCTCAAAGTTGATAAAGATGTTCATGTGGTCCTTGAGCAGCTTCGCCGCCAGGCCGAGGGCATCGGCGGGGGTGATGGAGCCGTTGGTCCACACTTCGAGAGTAAGCTTGTCATAGTCGGTAATCTGGCCGAGACGTGCGGCTTCCACGGTGTAGTTGCACTTGCGAACCGGCGAGTGTACGGAATCGATGGGAATGAAGCCGATGCCGAGATCCTCGTCGAAATTCTTGTCGGCGGAAGTGTAACCGCGGCCGCGCTTCAGGCGCATCTCCATGTCGAGCTTGCCGCCCTCGCTGACCGTGGCGATGTACACGTCCTTGTCGAGAACTTCCACGTCGCCGTCGGCTTCGATCATGCCGCTGGTGACCACACCGGGCTGGTCGGCGCGCAGATAGATGGCTTTCGGGGCATCGCCGGCTAGCTTGAAGGGAATCTGCTTCAGGTTGAGGATGATGTCGGTCGCGTCTTCCACCACGCCGGGGATCGACTGAAATTCGTGAAGCACGCCTTCCATCTTCACGGCAGTGACCGCAGCGCCTTCAATGGAACTCAGCAGCACCCGGCGCAGAGCGTTGCCCACGGTGGTGCCGAAGCCGCGCTCAAAAGGTTGCGCCCAGAAGATGCCGTACTTGTCGGTGAGGGTGGAAGTATCAACTGCGAGACGTTTCGGTTTCTGAAAACCTTTCCAAAGCATTTGTTTCTCCTTCGGCCGTTTGGCTCAATTCTGGCTCGCTGAGTGGTCCAACTCAGGTCAACGTCAGAAAAGGCTGATCTGGCTCGAAAAATGGACCGTGTTTTCCATCTACGTCAGCTTACTTGCTATAAAGTTCAACGATCAACTGCTCATTGACCGGCAATTGAATATCTTCGCGCTTGGGCAAGGACAGCACTCGCGCCTTGTACGCGTCCCGGTCAACTTCCAGCCAGTTGGGCAGCGTGCCGTGGCTGGCAAATTCTTTGGCCATTTCGAGCACGGCCAGCTTCCTGCTGTTCTCGCGAATGGAAATTTCCTCGCCCGCACTCACTTGGTAGGAAGGAATGTTGACCTTGCGGTTGTTGACCGCGACGTGTCCGTGGCGCACCAACTGCCGCGCCTGCCGCCGCGACTGCGCGAAACCCAGGCGATAAACCACATTGTCCAGACGCCGCTCCAGTTGCTGCAGGAGCAGTTCGCCGGTCACACCCCGGGTGCGCGCAGCCTTCTCGAAGTAGTTACGGAATTGGCCTTCCAGCGTGAAGTAGATCCGCTTGGCCTTCTGTTTTTCGCGCAACTGCAGGCCGTAGCCCACAATCTTGGCCTTGCGGTCCTTCCCGTGTTGTCCGGGAGCGAAGTTGCGCTTCTCGATAGGACACTTATCGCTGAAACATTTCGCGCCTTTGAGGAAAAGCTTCATGCCCTCGCGGCGGCATAGACGGCAAACTGCATCGGTATAACGTGCCAAGTTATTCTCCTTTTAGATGACCGGTTTACGGGTTTGGCTTCACCCTTCGTCCCGGACGGTAAAACAGTCTCAGTTTCATCGATGCCGCTTCCCGACAGACTAGAAACTGGAAACGGAAGCTGGAAACTCTTACACTCTACGCCGTTTCGGCGGACGGCATCCGTTGTGCGGGATGGGCGTCACGTCGCGAATAGAGCGCACTTCAATGCCGGACGAGGCCAGAGCGCGCACCGCCGATTCGCGTCCGGAACCGGGGCCGCTCACGCGTACGTCCACGCTGCGGACGCCATGATCGCGCGCCAGGCTGGCCGCATTCGAGGCCGCCTGCTGCGCGGCGAACGGCGTACCTTTGCGCGATCCGCGGAAACCCAGCGACCCCGAACTCTTCCACGACAGAACGTTGCCATTCATGTCGGTGATGGTCACGATCGTGTTGTTGAAGGACGCCTGCACGTAGCACAGTCCATGGGGAACGTGCTTGCGCTCCTTCTTCTTGAACGTCTTCTTCTTGCCTTTTTTCTCCGGTGCGGCCGTGCCGCCCGCTGCTGCTGGTTTTGCCATGAATCAGTTCTCGGTTCTCAGCTCTCAGTTCTCAGAAACCCCGGTTCTAACTGAGAACCGGGAACTGAGCACTGAAAACTGGTTCTTAGGTTTTCGACGTCGCCTTCTTCTTGGTCGACACAGTCCCTTTGCGCGGGCCTTTACGAGTGCGCGCGTTGGTATGAGTGCGCTGCCCGCGGACCGGCAGGTTCCGGCGGTGACGAAAGCCGCGATAGGAGCCGATTTCGATGAGCCGCTTGATGTTCATCGAAACTTCCTTGCGTAGATCGCCCTCCACCATCCCCTGCGCCTCAATCACGGTGCGAATGCGGTTGACCTCTTCCTCGTTGAGGTCCTGGACCTTTTTCATTGGGTCCACCTTGGCCTCGTCGAGAATGCTGCCGGCGCGCGGATGCCCGATTCCGTAAATGTAAGTCAGCGCGATGTTGATGCGCTTGTGGCGCGGTAAGTCAATGCCTGCGATGCGTGCCATATTTCTGTATGCCTCCGACAACTTCCGCGCTTTTAGCTTCTAGCAAATTCAGAGTTTAGCCAGTAGCTAGAAACCACGAGCTAGAAGCTGCTACCCCTGGCGCTGTTTATGTTTCGTGTTGACGCAGATCACCCGCACCACACCCTTGCGGTGGATGATCTTGCACTTGTCACAGATTTTCTTTACCGATGCTCGTACTTTCATATCAGTTCCCAGTTCTTAGTTCTCCCGTCTCAGTTCGACTTGAACCGAGTTGAGAACACGATCCTCACCATCTCATTTATAACGATACACAATTCGGCCGCGATTCAGGTCGTAGGGGGAAAGCTCCACCGCTACCTTGTCACCGGGCAGGATGCGAATAAAATTCTTGCGCATCTTTCCCGAAACATGCGCCAGCACTTGGTGCTTGTTCTCCAGTTCCACCTTGAACATGGCGTTGGGCAGCGGCTCGAGAACCACTGCCATCACTTCAATCGCGTCTTCTTTGCTCATCGACTCCTTAAGAAATCAGTTCTCAATTGTCAGTTCCCAGTTTCTCAGTCAAAACCAACGGTTCTCCACGGAGAACCGAGAACTGAACTGCCTTCTCACTTCGTCAAAATCACCGGGCCGTCTTTCGTCACCGCCACGCAATGCTCGAAATGCGCACTGAAACTGCCGTCCACCGTGACGGCCGTCCACTTGTCGTCGAGCACCCTCGCTCCCGGCTTGCCGTAATTCACCATGGGCTCGATGGCGAGCACCATGCCTTCGCGCAACTTCGCTCCGTGACCGCGCGCTCCGAAGTTCGGAATTTGCGGCTCTTCGTGCAAGCGCGTCCCGATGCCATGCCCCACAAAATCACGCACCACGCTGAAGCCGTTGGCTTCGACGTGCTCCTGCACCGCCGCTCCCACATCGCCCACCGAGTTGCCGATGAGAGCCTGGTCGATGCCGCGGTAGAGCGACTCCTCGGTCACCGTCAGCAGTTTGCGCAACTCCGGCTTCACCGCACTGACCGGAACCGTGATCGCAGCGTCGCCGTAGTATCCATCGAGCACCACTCCGCAATCAATCGAAACGATATCGCCTTCCTTCAGGGCCCGCTTTTCCGACGGGATGCCGTGCACAATCTCTTCATTCACCGAGGTGCACAGCACACAGGGGTAATCGTAATATCCCTTGAACGCCGGCTTGGCTCCGAGTTCCGCAATCTTGCTCTCGGCGGCCCGCTCCAAATCCATGGTGGTGACGCCGGGCGCTACCATCGAGCGTACCTGATCGAGAACCTGGCGCACGATGCGGCCGCTGTGCCGCATCCGCTCAATCTCCGACGCCGATTTGCACACAATCGTCATGCTTAAGAAGTTTCCAGTTTCTGGTTTCCAGTCTCCAGTACTCCCGCTGGAAGCGGAACAAGAAACTGGAAACCGGAAACCAGAAACGCTTAACTGTGACGACCCTCAAGCCTGATGGTCCTCGACAATCCTGAAAATCTGCTCGGTAACCTCGTCCATCGGCAAATCGGCCATCACCGAGAGCAGCCTTCCCGTGCGCTGGTAGTAATCCACTACCGGAGTAGTTTGCTCCCGGTAAGCCGCCAGCCGCGGCTGAAGCACTTCGAACCGGTCGTCATTGCGGGTTACCAGCTTCGTCCCGTCAAAGTCGCAAACTTCATCGGCATGGGGCGGCTGGAAGTGGACATTATAGATCCGTCCACAGGTGGGACAAGAACGGCGTCCAGTAATCCGGAGCAACAATTGATTATAGTCCACGTCCATCAAGATCACAATTGGCCAGGCGCGAGTCGGGCGCGAGTTGTCAAAGAGCCTGTCGTCCAGCAATGCATCCAGCCATCCGGCCTGAGCCGCGGTCCGGGGAAAACCGTCCAGAACATAGCCGCGCTTGCAGTCCGGCTGGCTCAGCCTGTGCCGGACCATTTCACAAACCAGGTCATCGGAAACCAGTTCGCCTCGTGCCATAACCGCCTTGGCAGCCATGCCGAGTTCCGTGCCCTGGGCCACGTTGAAGCGCAGAATGTCTCCCGTGGAGACCTGCGGAATCAAGTACCGTTCCATGATGCGCTTGGCCTGAGTGCCTTTACCGGCACCCGGGGGTCCAAGCAGAACCACGGGACCTATATCGCGCGAGGTTTCCTGCGCCATCAGTTGGCCAAAGCCTCCCGATCTTAGTGTTACAGATCAGCCCGCCCACGAGGCGGGCCAGGTGCAGCAACCCCAGATTTCTCAGCGGCCTCGGGTCTTAGTCTTAGCCTAGGTCTTCGGCAAACCCGTCTGGGCCCCTAAACCCTAAGACCCTCACCGATAGGGCCCGTCCGACGGGACCTTCCTTCCGACCCTTCCGGCGCTTATGACCAATTCCGGCGGCCGCGAATGCGTCCGCTGCGCGGCGTGAATCCATCATAATGGCGCATGATCAACTGCGCTTCGACCTGCGTCACCGTATCCATGGCTACGCCCACCACAATCAGCAGCGACGTTCCGCCAAAATAGAAAGTGACCCCCAAGCCGTTCGTCACCCAAACCGGGAGCTGCTCAAACAGCCTCCCTCCCAGCCAGAAGGGCAGATGGTTCAGATGAATGCCGGCCATCATCCATTCGGGAATAAAGGAAATGATGATCAGATACAGAGCGCCCACCAGCGTGATCCGGGTCAAAACCTCGTTAATGTAGTCGGCCGTGCGCTTGCCCGGACGAATGCCCGGAATGAAACCGCCATACTTCCGCATATTGTCGGCGACTTCGCTGGGATTGAACACGATCGACACATAGAAGTACGCAAAGAAAATGATGCCCAGCGCATACAAGACCGTATAGAGCGGCTCGCCCCAGCCGAGCATTCGAATCATGTCGCCGAAGTAGCGGCTGTTTTTCAGGCCATATCCCAGCATCTGGGGCAGACCCAGAATCGACGAAGCGAAGATCACGGGCATGACGCCGCCTGCGTTCACGCGCAGGGGCAAGTGCGTGGACTGCCCGCCCATCACTTTGCGTCCCACCACGCGCTTGGCGTATTGCACCGGGATGCGCCGCTCGCAGCGCTCCACGTAGACGATGAAGGCCACCACCGCGATCATGAACACGATGAGTCCCGCCATCAACACCGGTGTGATCGCCCCCCAGGTTCCGTTCCTGGCTTTGTCAAAAAGGTCCTGCACGCCGCGCGGCAGGCCCACCACAATGCCGGCAAAGATCAGCAGCGACATGCCGTTGCCGATGCCGCGGTCGGTGATCTGCTCGCCCAGCCACATGATGAATGCGCTGCCCGTGGTCAGCGTCAGCATGGTCATTAGGATGAACCCGGGACCGGGGTGCAGCACGAAGTCTCCGGATTTCTCGAGGCCGATGGCGATGCCGAAGGACTGCACCGCGCTGAGAATCACGGTAATGTAACGGGTCCACTGGGTAATTTTCTTGCGGCCAAGTTCGCCTTCCTTTTGCAACTTGGCCAGGGGCTCATACACCACGGTCAAAAGCTGAAGGATAATCGATGCCGTGATGTAGGGCATGATGCCCAGGGCAAAGATGGTCATTTTGCGCAGGCTGCCGCCGGAAAACAAATCCACGAAACCGAGAAGCGATCCCCCGCTTCGATTGAAGGCTTCTTCGAGCTTCATGAAGTTGACGCCCGGAGTGGGAAGATGTCCGCCCAGCCGGTAGACCGCGAGCATGGCCAGCGTAAACAGAACCCGCTTCCGCAAGTCGGGGATGCGGAAGATGTTCGCTAGCTTGTCAAAAAGTGGAAATGCTCCTGACTCAGCCATTACTGCAAGACCTCAACCTTGCCGCCTGCCTTGGTGATTTTTTCCTGCGCCGACTTGGAGAACTTGTGCGCGTGTACGGTGATGGCAATCGTCAACTCGCCATCGCCGAGAATTTTCACTGGAAGCTTGGCCTTGATCACTCCCGCTTGGCGCAGCACTTCGGGCGTGATGGGCGCGGCATGCAGCTCCCCGCCCAGCGCGGCCAGCCGCTCCAGGCTCACGATGTTGAATTCCTTGCGGAAGATGTTGGTGAAGCCGCGCTTCGGCATGCGGCGGTGCAACGGCATCTGGCCGCCTTCAAAGCCGCGGATCAGGCGCATACCGGTGCGCGAACGCTGGCCCTTGTGTCCGCGAGTGGACGTCTTCCCCATGCCGGAGCCCATCCCGCGCCCCACGCGCTTGCGTTTTTCCGCCGCCTTCTTCGGTGCCCGAATATTGGATAAATTCATGAGTCTCTCTCTACGACCTGCCCTAGACAATGACCTGCCCTAGACAATGACCTGCCCTAGACAATCTCGACTAGGTGCGGAATCTTGGCCACCATGCCTCGAATCGCCGCATTGTCCGGACGCTCGATCACCTGGTTCAGCCGGGTGAATCCCAGTCCCTTCACCACCAGCTTGTGTTTCACCGGGGCGCAAATGGCCGAACGCACCCACTTCAGGTGAATCCTTCCACTCCCCGCAGTCGTCTTCTGAGCCGTCATCTTTAATTTCTTAGCCGTCATCTTGAATCCCTCAATCGCAACCAGTGCCGTTTCTCGTTATTTGCTACAGCTCCTGCACCGATTTGCCGCGCATGGCCGCTACGCTCTCTCTGCTCTTCAAATGCCGCAGCGCGTCGAAAGTCGCTTTGATCACGTTGTGAGGGTTGGTGGTGCCGATCGATTTGGTCAACACATTCTGGATTCCCACCGATGTCATCACCGCACGCACCGCGCCCCCGGCAATTACTCCCGTGCCTTCCGGAGCCGGCTTGAGCAGCACTTTCCCGGAACCATAACGTCCCAGCACCAGGTGGGGAATCGAGGTCTGCGTCAGATTGACCTTAATCAGATTCTTCTTGGCCGCCTCGATCGCCTTGCGAATGGCCTGCGGAACTTCTTTAGCCTTGCCCGCGCCGTGGCCCACCACCGCCGCCGACGGATCGCCCACCACCACCAGCGCGGCAAACGAAAGGTTCTTGCCGCCCTTCACCACTTTGGTGACGCGGTTGATCGCCACAACCTGGTCTTTCAACTGAAACGAATTTGCATCGAGCTTCTTGATAACAGTTGGCATTCTTAAATTCTCATTTCCATGAATCCCTTAGAATTGCAATCCCGCTTCGCGGGCCGCATCGGCCAGCGCCTTCACCCGCCCGTGATAAATATAGCCGCCGCGGTCAAACACCACCTTGCCCACGCCTTTGGCCTTGGCGCGCTCCGCAATGATCTTGCCCACGGTCTTCGCCGCCGCCACGTTGCCGCCGGTACGCCGGTCTTCCTTCTTGCCTTCGGCGGAACTCGCCGAAACCAGCGTCTTGCCGTGCAGGTCGTCGATGACCTGCACGTAAATGTGATTCAGCGAACGATACACATTCAGCCGCGGACGTTCCGCTGTCCCCTGCATCTTCTTGCGGATGCGATCGTGAATGTGCCCGCGTTTCTGGTTCTTCGAAATCCTCGTAAGCATAAAATCTGTCCTTGATCCCGACTGGGTTCACCACCGCCGGCGACCGCACCGGCTGTTACTTCGCTCCGGTCTTGCCCACCTTCTTCTTCAATCTTTCGCCCGCGTACCGCACACCCTTGTTCTTGTAGGGATCGGGCGGCCGCAGCGAGCGCATTTCCGCTGCCACCTGGCCGACCTGCTGGCGGTCGATTCCGCTAAGCGAGATCTTCGTCTGCTTGGGATCGACGGCGGCATCCACGCCGGTTGGCAACGGGTACTCGATGGGATGCGAATATCCCAGGCTGAACACCACCATCCCTTTGCCCTTCATCTCGGCGCGGTAGCCGATGCCGACGATTTCCAGTTCGCGCGTCCAGCCCCGGGTGACGCCCTCCACCGCATTGTTTACCAGGGCGCGCGCCAATCCGTGCAGAGCAGCCTGCGAATCGTTCTCGCGCAGGGCGACGATGTTTCCGTCCTTCTGCTCCACCTTGATGCCCGCGGGAAGAGCCGTGTCCAGCTTGCCCTTCGGCCCCTCGACCAATACCGTGTTGCCTTCGATTTTGACCGTCACCCCTTTGGGGATCGGGATCGGTTTTTTCCCAATTCGTGACATAAGATCAGCTCTTCGCTTCTGGCTCCTGGCTCCTGGCTCCTAGCTTGTTCGACTTGACTTCGGCCGCACGCGCCGGCCAGAAGCCAGTAGCTAGAAGGGGTTCTCTACCAAATCTCGCACAACAACTCGCCGCCCACGCCTTCTTTTCGCGCCTGGCGTCCGGTCATCACTCCGCGCGGCGTGGTGAGAATATTGATCCCCATACCGCCCAGCACCCGTGGAATCTCGCTGCGCCGCACATACACGCGACAGCCGGGGCGCGACACGCGCTCGGCTTTTGAAATCGCCGCCTCGTTGTGCGCGCCGTATTTCAAATAGATCCGGATCACTTTGTGCCCCTCTTCCTCGGTGGCCTTGAAGTTCGAGATATAACCCTCTTCCTTCAGAATGCGGGCGATCTCCACCTTCAGCCTCGAAGCCGGAACGTCCACCTTCTGGTGCCGCGCCTGCAGCGCGTTGCGCACCCTCGTCAGCATGTCTGCGACCGGATCGGTCAACCTCATCTTTTGCTTCTCCTCTCGCCACCCGTTCGCTCCGTATTCAGCGGAGAACCTGCAGCGGCTTCTTCGGTCGTTCGTCGTTGGTCGCTAGCCAACCAGCTAGCCAACCAGCCCAACAAACGACCTGCCCCATGAACTGGACTGTTACCCTACTTCTCTCGCCATGGCCAACGACGAGTGGCCGACGACCGACGACGCTCTACCAGGACGACTTCGCAACGCCCGGAATCTCCCCGCGCAGCGCCAGCCCGCGGAAGCACAAGCGGCACAGGCCGAACTTGCGCAGATAAGCGCGCGGCCGTCCGCAAATCTTGCAGCGATTGTGCCGGCGCGTGGAAAACTTCGGCGTCTTCTCTTTGTTGTTGCGCGCCAGCTCAAACTTCTTTTCGATCTTCGCGTCTTTCACTCGTTTTGCTGTAGTCATGAAAATCCTTGGAGAATCTGTGTTGCCAAACCCTGAGATCTTGAAACCCTGAAACCGAAACCTTATTGCGTCCGGAAAGGCATGCCCAGGTGCTTCAACAGTGTGCGCGCCTGGTTGTCATTCGCCGCCGTGGTCACAATGGTGACGTTCATTCCCTTTTGCTTGTCGACCTTCTCGTAAGAAATCTCCGGGAAAATCAACTGGTCGTGCAGGCCCAGCGTGTAATTGCCGCGGCCATCGAACGATTTGGTGGAGACTCCGCGAAAGTCGCGCACTCGCGGCAGAACGATGTTCACCAGCCGGTCGAAAAACTCATACATACGGTCGCCGCGCAGCGTCACCATGGTTCCGATGGCCTGCCCTTCGCGTACTTTGAAAGCCGCAATCGACTTCTTGGCCTTGGTGATGATCGGCTTCTGTCCCGTGATCTGTCCCAGTTCGTTCACCGCCGGATCAAGCACCTTCGAGTTCTGCGTGGCCTCGCCCATGCCCATATTCACCACGATCTTGTTGAGGCGCGGGACCGCCATCGTGTTCTTAAGCTCAAGCTCTTTCAGCAGTGCCGGCGCCACTTCCTTCTCGAATTTGGACCGCAGTCGCGGCCGCTCCTTGGCGCTGTGGTGCGCTTGTGCCGGAGCCTTCTGCTCCTGCGCCGATTCCTTCGCTGCCTTCTTTTCTTTATCTCTTGCCATCGCGTCTGTTCAACTTCCCCTCGAGAGTTGAGTAATCGGGCAATTTGGCAATGGAAATTTCAACTACCAACTTCGTCAGTCGCCAAGTCGCAAAATCACTTGTCTAACGTCGTTCCGCACTTCTTGCACACCCGGACCTTGCGGTCGCCGCGCTCTTCGTGTCCAATGCGCACCGGGCCGCAGCTCGGGCACACCAGTTGCACGTTGGAAAGCGCTATCCGGCTCTCCTGCTCGGCGATGCCGCCTTTGATGTTGCGCTGCGGGTTCGGGCGCACGTGCTTTTTCACGACCATCACGTGCTCGACCAGGAGCTTGTTATCGTCGGGAAACACGCGCAACACACGTCCTTCCTTGCCCTTGTCGCGTCCCGTAATCACCTTCACGGTATCGTTGCGGCGGATATCCACTCGCTTGTGTACTGTGCTGACAGTTCGCATTCTTAAACCCATTCCGTAATCTGGTAATTTGGAATCCCAAAACCTCAATCGGTAACAGGTTTCAATGACCAAATTACCCGATTGCCAAACTACAAATTCCTAAATGACCTCCGGCGCCAGCGAAACGATCTTCAAAAACTTCTTTTCGCGCAACTCGCGGGCCACGGGACCGAAAACGCGCGTCCCCACCGGCTCCCCGGCATCGTTGATCAGCACCGCGGCGTTCTGATCGAAGCGGATGTAGGTGCCATCGCGCCGCCGATGTTCCTTGCGCGTCCGCACGATCACCGCCTTCACCACTTTGCCCTTCTGCACCTGCCCATCCGGCGCCGCTTCCTTGACCGCGGCAGTGACGATGTCGCCCAGGCCGGCATTCAGGCCGGTCGAACCGCCGAGCGGCAGAATCATCTGCAGCTTGCGGGCGCCGGAGTTGTCGGCGACCTCCAGCATGCTTCTCATCATCACAGCCATGGCAATCTCCCATTCCCTCTGTCATCCCGAGCAAGCCTGCTTGCTGCGCGAGGGATCTGATCGAGCCGCGCGCAGCGTCGCGTCCTTTGCAACGCGTAAATCGCACGCTCGGCTCGCTTCCTTACTTAACGCCCTGCTCCAGCACGATCTCCGGTACCAGCGTGGTCTTGCGCACGATGTCCTTCAGCTTCCAGCGCTTCAGCTTCGATAACGGACGCGTCTCTTCCAGCCGTACCACGTCGCCGACATGCGCTTCATTCTTCTCGTCGTGCGCGTAAAACTTCTTGTTGCGCGCCACCACCCGCCCGTAGAACGGATGCGCCTTCTTGCGCGTCACCTGCACCACAATGGTCTTGGACATGCGGTTAGCGACCACTTCCCCCACTACTTCTTTGCGCCGGCCCTGCACCTGCTCGCTCCGCGGCGTGGCAGACTTCTTGCTTGCGGCTTCCGCCATCAGCGTTTCTCCGTTGCGGCGACGCGTGTACGCTCGCCTAAAATTGTCTTGACGCGCGCGATGTCCTTGCGCAGACCGCGAATCTTCTTCAAGCTCTCGGTTTGACCCATGTTCAGCTGAAACTTCAGCTTGAACAGCTGGTCCGCGAGATCCTGCCCCTGGTGCTGGAGTTCCGCGTCAGTTAAATTGCGAATCTTGTCGGATTTCATAAAATCAGTTTCCAATTTCCGGTTTCTAGTGCGCCGTCTCGCGCTTGACCAAAGTCGTGCGCAGCGGCAGTTTATGCGATGCCAGTCGCATGGCCTCGGTCGCATCCACGATCGTGACCCCTTCCATCTCAAACAGAATCTTTCCCGGCCGCACCACCGCGACCCAATGATCGGGCGCACCCTTGCCCTTGCCCATACGGGTTTCGGCCGGCTTCTTGGTTACCGGCTTGTCGGGAAACACGCGAATCCAGATCTTGCCACCGCGCTTGACGAAACGCGTCATGGCCACGCGGCTGGCTTCAATCTGCCGGTCGGTGATCCAGCCGGGCTCCAGAACTTTCAACCCGAAATCCCCAAACGCCAGCGTGCTGCCGCGCCAGGCCTTGCCGGTCATGCGCCCGCGCTGCTGTTTCCGGTACTTCACTTTCTTTGGCATCAACATAAGTCAGCTCTTTGTCCGTGTCATCCTGAGCGAGACGCCTTTTGTCTCACCAAGCACCCAGGCGCCTCCGGCGCTTCTTAAAACGCTCCCACGCCCGTCTGCTGCTCCCGCTTCTTGGCCGGAAGAATCTCGCCCTTATACACCCAGCACTTCACCCCAATCACGCCGTACGTGGTCCGGGCTTCCGAAAAACCATACTCGATGTCGGCCCGCAGCGTGTGCAGCGGCAAACGTCCCTGCAAGTACCACTCCGAGCGCGCGATTTCGTTGCCGTTCAACCGTCCGCTCACCCGCACCTTGATGCCTTTACAACCGAAGCGCAGCGCCGAATCCACCGCCTTGCGCATGGCGCGGCGGAATCCAACGCGCTTTTCGAGTTGCAAAGCAATCGCTTCCGACACCAGCTGCGCATCGAGCTCCGGCTTGTGCACCTCCTGGATGTCGACAAACACTTCGCGCGACGTGCGCTTCTGCAAGTCGCCCTTCAGCTTGTCGATCTCCGCGCCCTTGCGCCCGATAATAATGCCCGGCCGGGCCGTCTTGATGATGATGCGCAGCTTGTTTCCCGGCCGCTCGATCTCAATCGCGCTCACGCCCGCCGACTTGAGCTTGTCCTTCAGTTCGTTCTTCAGCTTGATGTCTTCGAGCAGCAGCTTGTCGTAATCCCGCTCCACAAACCAGCGCGACTTCCAGGGCTTGGTATAGCCGAGGCGAAAACCATAAGGATGGACTTTTTGTCCCATTGCATCTCCTAATTCAAACTCTTTAGAACCGCGCCCGCCGAACTCTTATTTCGCAGCCGCCTTCTTTTTTGGGGAAGCGCCCGCCGCCTTCTTCGCCACCGGCGCCCGCCGCTTAGCCGGAGCAGCACTCGCCGCCGCCCCACCACCACTCGCAACGTGAGCCGAACCCTTCCCGCGCTCCGCCAGCACCAGCGTAATATGCGAGATGCGCCGTTGATACCGGTAAGCCCGTCCCTGCGGCGCCGGACGAATCCGCTTCATGCGCGGACCATCATTGGCAATGGCGCTCTTCACGTATAAATTGTCGATCTCGACGTCCAGATTTTTCTCAGCGCTGAGAAAGCTAGCGTTGTCAAGCGCCGACTGCAGCAGCTTGCCCACGTGTGCCGCGACGCGCTTCTTGGTGAACAACAGCGTGTTGCGCGCTTCCTCCACTCTGCGCCCTTTAATCAACTCCAGCACCAGGCGCGCCTTTTGCGGCGAGACACGCAAGTAACGCATTTCCGCTCGGAATTCCATCCCGTCTCCCCTTATGCCTTCGGTGGCGCAGACGCTGCCGGAGTCGACGAAACAATCGCTCCCGGACCTCCCGGAATACCCGCCGGTTTCGCCGCCACTTCCGTCGCTGCCCGCATGGAGTGGCCTTTGAAGTTGCGCGTGAAACTGAACTCGCC
>Ga0182015_10000516_pt1 | contig 55167 bp, 47 predicted proteins | sample 712P3MmetaG_FD_120478 | JGI IMG/M metagenome (GOLD analysis project Ga0182015, IMG submission 120478) | Permafrost microbial communities from Stordalen Mire, Sweden - 712P3M metaG | ecosystem: Environmental > Terrestrial > Soil > Wetlands > Permafrost | place: Sweden: Stordalen | collected...
ACACGCGGCGAGGACCCGGCCATCGTCGACTACCTCAACCGGCTGACGGCGCGCGCACATTCGGTCGTCTACGTCGCGACCGCGCGTTCGGGCTGGGACCGTGCGCGCTCGTTCGTGATGCGCGACTTCCCGCGCGAGGTCCGCCGGTCGTGGGCTCCGATCGGGTTCTGCGTCGCGGTGACGATCGTGGCGGCGCTCATCGCCTACGGTTCGGTGGCAACCGATCCCACCAACGCGCGCGCCCTGCTGCCCGGGATGACGCTGCCGCCGATCACGAGGGCGCTTCACGATTCGAACTTCGGGTTCGACCGGGCCTACTCGCCGACCATCGCCTCCGAGATCATCACCAACAACGTCAAGGTCGCGGCGGTCGCGTTTGCGGGCGGGATGACGGGCGGGCTGTTGACGGGCTGGATCATCCTCGAAAACGGGCTGATGGTCGGCGCGCTGAGCGCCCTCTACGCGAGGGCCGGTTTCGGTCCCGACTTCTGGGCCACGATCGCGCCGCACGGCGTCATCGAACTGACCGCGATCCAGATCGCCGGCGGCGCCGGCCTGCTGCTCGCGGCGGGCTACTTGCGCCCGGGACGCGCGCGGCGCAGTGATGCGCTCGTCGTCGCAGCGCGCCGGGCGGCCACGCTCGTCATCGGGGTCGCGCTCTTATTGTGCGTGGCCGGAACGATCGAGGGCTTCATCTCGCCGCAGCGCCTGTCGATTCCGATTCGCGGCACGATCGGGGCGGTGACGGCAGTCGCGCTGCTGGCGTACTTGCTCGGCGCCGGTTCAGAGAAGCCCGCGGGTCTTGATGTCGACGTAGGCGTCGAGAAGCGCCAGCGTGAGCTCGGCGGCGGGGACGTCGACGACCAGGATCCCGCGCTCGCGTAACGCGGCGACCGCATGGGCGCGCTCGTCGGCGAGCGTTGCGGCAACCGCACCGCGATAGGCGTCCCGCGCCTGCTGCGGAATGCGCCGCAGCGCGCCGGCGATCGCGGCGTCGTTCATCAGGACCACCAGCACGAGGTGCCGCGGCCCCAGCAGCTGCGCCGCGCCGAGTACGGCGCTCGAGGCGACCGGATCGAAGAGGTCGGTGAACAGCACCACCAAACTGCGGCGGCGCAGCGTCTGACGCAGGTCGAGCATCGCGCGTTCGTAGTCCGACTCCTCGAAACGCGGTTCGATGTCGGAGAGCACGTCGGTCAGCCGCGCCGTGTGGGGCATCCCGGTGCTGGGCAGCACGCGCGCGATCGGGGCGGCCGCAAAGGCGTAGACGCCGACGCGGTCGGCGGCGAGCCGGCCCATCGCCGCGATCGCGAGGCCGGCGGCGACCGCATAATCGAGCTTGCGCCGGTCGCCCAGCCGCGCCGCCATCAGACGCCCGCAATCGAGCGCCACGACGATCTGCTGCGCGCGTTCGACTTCGTAGGTCGCGACCATCGCTTTCCCGCGCCGCGCCGACGCCTTCCAGTCGATCGCCCGGAAGCTGTCGTCGGGGCCGTACTCGCGCAAGCTCGCAAACTCGCCGCCCGTACCGCGCCGCCGCAGCCGCCGCAGGCCGGCATCGAGCAGTTTCGTGCGCGCGACCAAGTCGCCGCCGCGGTCGAGCGCCGAGAGGTCGGGCATCACCCGCACGGCGACCGGTGCGCGCACCGCGCGCCGCTGCTCCAGGATGCCGAGCCGCGACCGGATGCGCAGGTGAAACGAGCGCAGCGCGGTGCGGCCGCGCTCCCGCGGCACGACCTCGATGCGCACGCTCGCGCGGCTGCGTCCGGGAACGACGGTGACGGCTTCGCGAACGTCGATCGCCAACCGGTCGACCGGCGCTTCGACGACCGCGACCCGGCGCGCGACCGGCGTTCGGTTGGTGATTTCATACCCGAACGCGGCGGGGCGTGCGAGCGCGAGCCGGGGCGGATCGGCGCGCACGACTTCGAGCGGTCCGCGCAGTGCCGCAGCATCGGCACCCGCCAGCGCCGCGAAGACCAGCAGCGCGATCGCGCCGGCCAGCGGCCACGGTTCGATACGCGCGAGCAGATACGCGAGCAGCGCGACCGCGACCAGCACCGCGACGCCGCGCGGCGCGATCCACACCACCCTCAGGTCTCGGGAGCCGGAACGCTGGTCAGCACGCGCGCGATGACGTCGTCGGCGCTCGTGCCGTCGAGTTCGGCCTCGGGCCGCACGATGATACGGTGCGCGAGCACGGACGGCGCCACGTCCTTCACGTCGTCGGAGGTCGCGAAGGTCCGGCCGTCGAGCTGCGCTGCGGCCTGCGCCGCCACAACGAGGGCGAGGCCGGCCCGCGGGCTGGCGCCGAGCGCGACGTCGGCGGACCCGCGCGTCTTCGCCACGATGTCGTACACGTAGGCTTGCAGCGATTCGGAGAGATGCACGCTGCGCACGGCCTTCTGCGCCGCCAGCAGCTCGTCACGGCTGACGACGGCGTGCACGCCGGCCGCCTCCAGATCGCGCGCGTCGAAGCCGGCCACCGCGCGCGCGATCAGCGCTCGCTCGTCGGCAGCACTCGGATAGCCGGTTCGGACGCGCACGAGAAAGCGGTCGAGTTGCGCTTCGGGCAGCGGATACGTTCCCTCGAACTCGATCGGGTTCTGGGTTGCGCAGACGAAGAACGGCGGCGGCAGCTCGTGGGCTTCACCATCGATCGTGACCTGACTCTCCTGCATCGCTTCGAGCAGCGCGGCCTGCGTTTTCGGCGGGGTGCGATTGATCTCGTCGGCCAGCAGCACGTTGGTGAAGATCGGTCCGCGGCGCAGCGAGAACGTCGCGCTGCGCTGATCGAACACGGTCGTGCCGATCACGTCCGAGGGCATCAGGTCGGGCGTGAACTGAATGCGTCCGTATTCGAGCCCGAGCAGGCGCGCCAGCACCCGGACGGTGAGCGTCTTGGCGGTACCCGGAACGCCCTCGATGAGGGCGTGACCCCCCGCGAGCAGCGCGACGAGCAACGTGAAGGCCGAACGGTCAGCCCCAACGATGACCTGCGCCAGCCCGGCCTGCAGGCGTTCGGCGACGGTTGGGGGCGGCGTTGCGTCCTGCACGGATCATCTCCTCACGAGCGGTTCGAGAGAGTAGGGCCAGCCCGACGAGCGCGGCATCGTTCGGTACCGGGCGGTTCGCGGCGGCGGCGGCTTGCGCTTGCAGCACGAGGTTCTCGGGCGTCCGCGGCGCGCGCTCGAGGTTGCGCCGAGCGTCGGCGAGCAGCGCGTCGCGGGCGTGATCGCGCGCACGGGCACGCGCGTACAACGCCGCGACCGCATCGAGAAACTCGCGCGAGGTCGGCTCGCGCGGCGCGCGCAGCCGCACCGCGGGGCCAAGCGGAAAGAAGCCGTACACGAGCCAGGCCAGGCCGGCCAGCGCCAGCAGCGCGAGCCCCAAGCGTTCGGGAACGTCGAGCGCGCGATACCAGGGCTTCTCGGTGATGTCGCCGCGAATCGCTTCATCGAAGGAGACTGCAGCGCCGGCGTGGCGCGGCCGGCCGACGAGGTAGGCGAGTCGCGCCGAGTCGCCGCGGCCGAGGTTGCGGTTTTCGAACCAGCGCGGGTTGGTGAGCGCGATCACGTCGCCGCGGCCGAGCCGGTACCGCGCGACGAGGATCCCGGCGCGGTCGGCGAGCAGCGTCTCGACCTGCGCGTGCGGCTGCGGCTTGAGCCGCAGCGAGCCGCGGTCCGGCAGCGTGCGGACCGCTGCCGCCCAAGCGCCCTTCAGCGGCCCACCGCCGCCCGGCGTGCGTTTGCCGAGGACGGCTTCGCCGCTGATGTCGGTATGAGGCGTCGAGGGGGTCGGGCCGATGTCGATCAGCCGGCCGCCGCCGCGAATCCAGCTGCGCAGTGCCGTGCGTTCGCTGTCGTCCCAATCCGCATCGTGCTCACCGCCCGGAAACGCCGCCACGAGCGTGTCGGTATCGCCGAGCGCGTCGTGATGATGGCGAAAACGATCGACCCGAATCCCTTCGCGCGCGAGCAGTTCGTAGAATCCGCGATATCCGCCGAAAGAATAGTCGCTGCTGTCATGGGTCGCGTCCTTGGGCGGCGGCGGTTTCTTCGCACCCAGCACGGAAACGACCACCAGCGCGAGAATGCAGATTGCGGCGACGAGCAGGTCGCGCCTCATGCGCCGGTCACCAGCGCATCGTAGGCCGAACGCATGCGCGCGACCAGCGCCGCGTCGACGTCGCGGTCGCCGAAGAGCGCGACGACCGCATCGCGCGACAGGCCGTCGAAGGCCGGATCGCGCACGGCGCGGCGCCATTCGCCGGGCGTACGGGCGGCATCGAAGCGCACCCGGCCGCGTTCATCAAGCGCGCGCAAGGCCGATGCCCAAAGCAGCGCCGCCGCCTCGTGATGGCGGGCCGCCGCCGCCGCCGATAACGCGCGCTCGAAGAGCGCCCGCGCGTCGCCGCTCTGATCGAGCGCGCCGGCGTTGCCGAAGCGCCGTACGGCACGCACGCGACGCTTCAGCTGAAAGCGCACGAAGCGCACCGTGACCACGATCAGGAACAGCAGCGCGAGCGCGAGCACGATGAAGCCGATGATGGTCGTGACCCGCTCGTTGCCGGTCACGTGCCCGAGCGGTCGGGTGAGCTTCTCCCACCAGTTCTGGAGCCAGTCGAAGACGATGTCCCAGAGCGACTTCGGTTCCGGTCCCTGCGGCGCGGTTTGGAAGCGGTGATCGGCCAGGATCGCGTGCGCAACGGCGCGTGGATCCCCGTGCGGCCAAACCGGCGTCATTTCGGCGCGCGCCCGTTCAGCGCATGGGCGAGATCGGCACCGGTGCTGCGATTCCGGTAGTCGATCGCTGCGACCGTTTCCACCGCTGTCGCGTACATGTACACCGGCGTCAGAAGCGCGAACATGAGGGCGAGTTTGCACAACAAGAGGAACGGCGGCTGGTGCGGAATCGCACCGACGCCGAAGGTCGGCAGGAGCGTCAGCGCGCAAAGCGCCGCACCCAGAATCAGCAAGCGCCACGATCCGGTGGTCGTGCTTCGTTGTTTGACCGCACGGATCGCCGCCAGCGGCGTCAGGCTTTCGAGCACAACGTTGGCGTAGCCGATGCAGGCGTAGCCCGTGAGGAACGACACCGCCGCGATCGCGAGCCCGATGCCCAGGATAAAGGCAGCGATCGCAAGCCCGGCTTCGTGATACCTCAGGATTGACGACGGGATGAACGATACGAACACAGCCGCGATGACGGCGAGGTAGTAGATCAGCGTCAGCCCCAGCGCCGACCAAAACCGCCGCAGGCTCAGGCGGAGAAGCGACCCCAGATCGTAGGCGCCGCCAAAATCCGCCACGATCGCGACCATCGCGTTGAAAACCACGACACTGCCGGCGAGCGCAATGGGTTCGGCCACGCCAAACGCCCACACATTGGCTCCCACCGCGTTGATCAGCTCGCTGACGACGTTGACGACGCCCAGCGCTACCGCCCACGGCAAGAGCAATTTCCAGCGCGGCACGACGATCGTCACCGCGCGATCGAAGATTCCCCCGATCGTCAGCGGCTCGTTCGTCGTCATCCGGGCAGCGGCTGGGCCGGCTGAGCCTGCGTCAGGGCGACCAGGTCGAGGCCTTCGCGCCGGACGCGCATGTCGGTGGCGTACACGACGACGAATGCCGCCACCAGACCGTCGAGCAGAATCGTGCCGGTTCCGAAGATGGCGAAGTAAAGGCCGTCGATGTGCGTCACCGCCACCAGAAGCCCGGCCAGGAACAGCAAGGGCAAGAGGCCACCCTGCGTGATCGCCAAGACGACGAGACCGGCGACGACGGTCCGCCACCAGGTCGCGCGCGACACGGTGCGGCGGATCGCCGCGGTGATGGCGGCAACCGCGTTGGGCGACTCGGTGACGATGTACACCGTCGCGAGTTCGTACGTCATGTACACGAACGAGCCCACGATCGCGAAGGCCGCGAACAGCACCACGATCCCGAGGATGACGAACGTGACAGTGATGGCGGTGTTGACATGCAGGAAGGCGAGCGCGAAGATCCCGGCCAGGATCGCGATGTACAGCAGCATTAGCGGCATCAGGCAAATCGACCCCAGCACGGAGAACACGATCCCCACCAGCAGCTGGGCCGGCCAGCAATTCGCGCCGACTTTGTAGGCGTCGCCGACGCTGGGAGATGCCCCGGTCGCATAGGCCGCTGCGATCACGTACACGATCGCGCTCCACATCAGCAGCCGTGCGAGCATGGCGACCAGCACAAAGACGAGCTGCGGCAGCAAGCCGGCGTTGAGTTTCTCGAGGTCCGCGGTCGGGTCGCGGGTCGCGCCGGCGGTCCCCGCCGCGGCGAGAATCCGCCCCATGTCGCTGAAGACGTGCGCCGACTCCGGCGTGGCGATCGCCTGGAGAACGAACAGCGGCACGATCGTTATCGCAAGCACGATGACGATCGGCACGAAGCGCCGCACGAACAGCGTTACCGCGCGATCGAGAAGCTCGCCCGCACCTAATGGCCGCAGCTCGTTGTTCTGCACGCAACGAAAGGCGTTCGCGCGCGCCGGGCGCGAATCCCGGGGCATGCGGATCGGAACGGTCGTGAACCTGTGGCGCTATCCGGTCAAAAGTCTGAAGGCCGAACCGCTGGAGCGTGCCGAGGTTCTCAGCGACGGCTTGGCCGGCGACCGCGCCGCCGCGCTGCTGGTCGAGTCGCCGACCCACGCGCGCGCCGGCAAACCGTTCCGCGGTAAGGAATCCTCACGCCTCCACCTCACCGCGGATCCCGAGACGGCGGCCTCCTACGCCGCCGACGCGAAGACGCTCGTCAGCCTCACGACCGAGCCGTCACGCTGGTTCGACGCGCGCCCGGTCTCCATTTTGCTCGACCTCTGGGTGCACGACGTCGAAGCGCTGGTCGGCGAACCGCTCGATCCGCTGCGCTGGCGACCGAACCTTTACGTCGAGGCCGCACCCGGCTTCACCCGGCGGGAGGCCGACCTGCTCGATCTGACGCTGCACGCCGGCACGGTCGAACTGCGCGTCGTCGATACGAACCAACGCTGCCTGACTATCACCTATGACGTCGCGACCGGCGCCTCCGATCCGCGGGTGCTGGGCGAGGTGGCGCGCAATCGCGACAACGTGGTGGGTATCTACTGCGAAGTCGTCACCCCGGGCATCGTGTCGGTCGGCGACACCCTGTCGATCGTTTAGACACCGTCGACCGGCACGGCCGGTTTTCCCAAGGAGACTCCGCGTGGACTTTACGCATATCGACAAGTCGTCGCTGGCCGGAAGAACGCCGCTTGGCGAATCCGAACAGTTCGCGCTCTACGCGGTCGGCGATCAAACGTATCTGCTCGTCCAGCGGCACGAAGGAACGGATTGGACCGCCCTGCGCGTCTCCGGTGACGGCGTGTTCCGGATCGCCGCTCTCATGACCGAAGCAACGCGCCACCTCTACCGCGACGTCGCCGCCCAGCTCTCCCCGAACTACCAGCGCGGCTAGCCGCGCTAAGCGGGCGCCGATGTTTCCGTTGCCCGCGCATCGAGCGCGGAGTTAAGGTCACGGCCGAACTCGCGGTCGAGCATGGCGTTTCGCCAATGCCACACGAACATGAACCCCAGCGTATCGGCAATTCCGGCCGGGATCGCAATGATGGGCCTGAACCAGTGAAACGCCTCGGCGGCAAGCGACAGCAGTTCGCTACAACCCGATGTCAGCACGACAAAGACGACGCCGGCGAAGAGCGACGTCACGATCGTTCGCCGTCGAAAGCCGACCCGGATCCAGCGCCGGAATGCCGGCCACGCGCGCGCACCGTCGGCCACGACGTCCATCATGCCCGCGATAACGGCGAGCTCGACCAAGACCACCGCGCCGACGAGCAGTGCTAAGCACGCTTCGAGGCCCACGGAACCCGCGATCACCAGCAGGTATCGAACGGGATCGATAAGCCGCATCCAGGCCATGGTAGCCGCCCAGGCCGGCACGATGAGCATCACGCCGACGGCGAGAAATTGAAGATACGCGAGCGGCGTGACCAACGTAAACCAAAGACTGCGCGGGTAGCGCACAGCCGCCGCCCAAGCTATCTGACCGCCGCAGCTATCGGCGAGCGACCGGATGAAGACGGCCTGCAATCGATTCTCTGCCAACGCCAGCAGCGGATCGATGAGGAACCAGGAGAGCGCAGGGCTCGCGGCACCTAGAAAATCGTCGATGACGAAGGGGATCGCGAGCGGCCACAGGCGGCGGAACGTGTCGTGCACCGCGCGGTCGAGCAGTCTGCCGATAAAGCGCAGCGCCGGTTCGCGCGGCGCGGCGGTCATAGCGTGCGGCGACCTTCGATCGCGCGCGCGAGGGTGTTTTCGTCAGCGTAGTCGAGGTCGCCGCCGATCGGCAGGCCATAGGCCAGGCGCGTGACGTTGACGCCGCTGGGCGTGAGCAGCCGCGAGAGATAGAGCGCCGTCGCTTCACCCTCGGCGTTGGGATTGGTCGCGATCACGACCTCAGCCGGCGACCCCGCCGTGACGCGCTCGATCAGTTCGCGCACGCGGAGCTGCGAAGGGCCGATACCGTCCATCGGCGAGATCAGGCCGCCCAGCACGTGATACCGGCCGTGATACGCCGACGTCCGTTCGATCGCGAACACGTCCTTCGCTTCGCCGACCACGCAGATGATCGACGCGTCGCGGCGCGTGTCGTCACAGATCGAGCACGGGTCGTCTTCGGTGATCGCGAAGCAGCGCGAACACAACCGCACGCGGTCTTTAAGCGCCACGATCGCCTCGGCCAGCGCTTCGGCGTCGTCGCGCGGGCCGTTGAGAAGATGGAAGACCAGCCGTGCGGCCGTCTTCGGTCCGATCGTCGGCAGCTTGCTGAACTCGTTGATCAGCGCCTGAACCGGAGCCGCAATGGTCGTCGAGATACGTACTCCTAACTTAGAATCCGCGGGGCGTCACATTCCCGGGATTTTGAGACCGCCGGTGACGGCGCTCATGCGCTGCGCGGCGTAGGCCTCGGCTTTGCCGCGCGCGTCGTTGAAGGCTGCCACGATCAAGTCTTCGAGCGTCTCGACGTCGGCGGGATCGACGGCGTCGGGTTTGATTGCGACCTTCGTCACCCGGAAGTCGCCGGCCATCGTCACCGTCACCATCCCGCCGCCGGCCGTCCCCTCGGCGGACGACCCCGCGATGTCGTCTTGCGCTTTGGCCATCTCTTGCTGCATTTTCTTCAGCTGGTTCATCATCTGTGGGTTCACGTGCGGTCCTCGCGGCGGTCAGGTAGGCGACGGGAGTGTCTTGAGTGCGTAGTCGAGCAAACCGGCTTCGCCGTCGCTCACCGGTTCGCCGCCGCGCGCCGCGCCCGCATCGGACGCTTGCGGCACCGCACCCGAGCCGCCGACGACCCGCACGCTCAGCGCGCGCCCGGTCACCTTTTCGATCGCGCTCGCGAGCGTGGCGAGGTTGCCTTTGACGACGTCCGCCAGCGGCGGCGTCGGAACGCGAATCACCAGTGTCGTTCCGTCGAGGTCATCGAGCGTCGCGCGGCTCAGCGGCGCGTTCAGCGACGGCCGCACCTCTTCCGCGCGGGTCCGAATGCTCTGCCACAACGAGCGAATCTTCTGCAGCGAGAGTTCTTTGGGCGGGCCATCGTCGACCGCATCGACCGTCACCGGAACCTCGACCGCGGGCGGTTCAGCGGCGAGCGGCTCGGCGCGGACCGCGGCGACCGGTTCGGCCGGCGGCGCCGGCTGGGGCGCATCGACCGCGTCCACCGTGCGCTTACCGCCGGGCGGCAGGGCAGCCGCGCGCGGGGGTGGGCCGGACGCGTGAGTTGCCGGCGGCGCGCCGCTTTCGAGCGCGGCCACGCGCGCGCCGAGCGCTTCGAGGGTGGGGTCCTCGGCTTGCAGGGTGAAGCGGAGGACCGCGCTCTCGAGTTCGAGCCGGGCATTTCCCGAGCCGCGTGCCGCCCCCAGCGCATCGCCCAGCAGCCGAAGCGCCCGCACCAGCCGCCCCTGGGGGACCAGCGCGGCGCGCTCGGTCGCGATCCGGGCGTCGGCTTCGGACAGGTCGCGCGCCAGCAAGTCCGGGTTCACCCGCGCGACCAGCAGATGGCGGAACTCGGCGATCGTGCTGCGGATCAGCCCCGGCATGTCGGCGCCCCCGTCGGACGCTTCGTCGATGATGCGCAGCGCGCCGGCCGCATCGCCGTCGAGCGTCGCGTCGCGCAGCGCGCGCGCGAAGGCGTGTCCGGTCGTTCCGAACGCCGCATCGACCACCGCTGCGTCGACCGGGCCGCCCGCGAAGGCGAAGACCTGTTCGAGCATCGTCAGCGCGTCGCGCAGGCCGCCGTCGGCGCGGTACGCGATCGCGGCCAGCGCCGCATCGTCGATCGTGATCCCTTCGGCGGCCGCGATCTCGCGCATCCGCGCGATCATGGTCGGGATCGCGATGCGCCGGAACGCGTAGCGCTGGCAGCGCGACAGGATCGTCGGCGGCAGCGCTTCGGGTGCGGTCGTGGCCAGGATGAACACGGCCCATTCCGGCGGTTCTTCCAGCGTCTTGAGGAAGGCGTTGGCGCCCTCTTTGGTCAGCATGTGGGCTTCGTCGATGATGTAGACTTTGCTGCGCATCGTCGCCGGCGCAAATTTCACCGCGTCGCGCAGCGCGCGAATCTCGTCGATGCCGCGGTTGGATGCAGCGTCGATCTCGAGCACGTCGAGCGCCGTCCCCTCGAGGATCGCGCGACAGTTCTCGCAGGTGTTGTCGGGGTGGGAAGTCGGGCCGTTCACGCACTCGATGCAGCGCGCCAGGATCTTGGCCGCCGACGTCTTCCCGGAGCCGCGCGGCCCCGAGAACAGATACGCATGCGCCAGACGTCCCGTATCCAGCGCCGAGGTCAGCGTTTTCACCACCGCATCCTGGCCGACGAGATCGGCAAACGTCCGCGGGCGCCAAGTCCGGTAGAGTGACACCCCGGCAGATTCGGGGAACCGGAACCCGGTCCCGTCCGATTTTCGGCCCAGCAAGCAACCGAATCGCCCGCCCGGACGTTTTAAGAATACCGGGTCCGGGTACCCGAAGAGAGCTGGCTTAGAAGCCTGCCGGCGCCCGCTTTATGCGAGGCGTCACATGGCGTCGGCCGGGAGGACAGAATGGATTCGAGCGGACTGCGCGCTGCGTTGCGCGACAAGTTCGGATACGAGCATTTCAACCAAGGTCAGGAAGAGGTCATCACGCGCGTGATGGCCGGCGAAGACGCGCTTGCAATCCTGGCCACGGGCGCCGGAAAGTCGCTGTGTTATCAGCTGCCGGCGCTGCTGCTCGACGGGACCACGATCGTCGTGTCGCCGCTGATCGCGCTGATGAAAGATCAGCTCGACATGCTGGCCGAACTCGGCGTCACCGCGACGGTGGCCCTCAATTCGACGCTCTCGGAAGACCAAGAACTCACGGCCATGGCTCGCATCGCCTCCGGTCAGATGAAGATCGTGTTCGTCACGCCCGAGAAGCTCGAGCACGACGCGTTCGTGGCGATCCTTGCGAAACTGCACATCCCGCTGTTCGTCGTCGACGAAGCGCACTGCATCTCGCAGTGGGGCCACGACTTCCGGCCGGCTTACCTCAACCTCGGCAGGGTGATCAAGCAGCTGCGAAATCCGACCGTGCTCGCGCTGACGGCCACCGCCACGCCGGCGGTTCGCGAAGACATCCTCATGCAGCTCGGCATCCCCAACGTCAAACCGGTCGTGAAGGGCTTCGATCGCCCGAACCTGCGTTACGAGGTCCGGCGCGCCGAAAGCGAAGCCGGCAAACTCAAGACGCTCAAGGAACTGTTCCTCAAAGGCGAGCTCGACGGCACCGGGATCGTCTACACCGCGACGATCAAGAACGCGCTCGAAGTGCAGAAGTATCTGCAGGACGAGCTCGGCCTGCCGGCGGCCGTCTACCATTCGAAGCTGCAGAAACACGATCGCACCGCAGTGCACGAACTCTTCATGCAGGAGGCGATTCGGGCGGTGGTCGCGACCAACGCCTTCGGTCTGGGAATCGACAAGTCGAACATTCGCTTCGTCGTGCACTACGATCTGCCGGGCTCGGTTGAGGCCTACACCCAGGAGGCCGGACGGGCCGGCCGCGACGGCGACCTCTCGAAGTGCGTTCTGATCTACCGGATGAGCGACACGCGCGTGCAGAACTACTTCCTCACCGGCAAGTATCCCGGCATCGAGGAAGTGCAGAAGGTCTTCGGCACGCTCGAGATCTTCGGCGATCAGGAAGGCGGCGTCAGCCTCACCGACCTGCGCAAGATCACCCAGCTCCCGCTGACCAAACTCAAAGTGATCATTGCCCTGCTCAAGAAGAGCGGCTTCATCGAGAACGGGACGCAGGGGAAGTACGTGCTGACCGCCGCCGCGCGCGAGCAGCGCGAGATGGTCTTGAACCTGGCCAACTACGAGACCAAGAAGAAGTACGATCAGTCGAAGCTGGCCATGATGCTGCAGTACGCCGAGAACACCGGCTGCCGGCGGCGCTTCATCCTCAACTACTTCGGTGAGGACTACGCGGCCGAGACGTGCGGCGCGTGCGACAACTGCCTGCGGGGGCACCGCGTCCTGACCTCGTCGGGCTATCGCATCGCCGATGTCGTGTACCACCCGAAGTTCGGGCAAGGCACCGTGGAGCGCGCCGAGAAAGACTTGGTTACCGTTCTGTTCCCGAACGTCGGGTACAAGACGCTTCTGGCCTCGGCGGTTTCTCGCGAAGGCGCCGACGCCAAGAAGATCGCGTAGCCGTTCTCTTCGCCCCCGTTTAGGAGCCGCTTGCGACGCGTCATCGCGCCGTTCTCTAGTCTCGCATTCGTTGTCGCCGCTGCGCTCGCTGCGGCGGCGCAAACTGCGCCTCCGCCGGGCACACCGTCGCCGCTCCCGCCGGCGGCTTCGCCGGGTGCGCCCTCCGCCGCGACGACGCCGGCGCCGAGCCCGGGCGAAGCGCCCACCGAGGCCCCGACGCCGACGCCGCCGCCCTACCTCTTTGCGCCGACGCCGCCGCCGATCATCGTCGAGCCGCCGGAGGTCGGCGTCGAACCGGGCAAGACGGCTACCGCGCGGATAAACAGCGTGCTGGGGACCGTCGCGGTGACGGTCGCCGATCCGACCGTCGCGACCGCCGTCGTGGACCAGCTGCAGCGTGTGCTGTTCGTCACCGGCGTGAAGCTCGGCACGACCACGATCACGCTGACCGACTCGCGCGGGGTGACGCGCGACGTGCCGGTTCGGGTTGCCTATGCGGCCGGAAGCGCGCCCGACGAGACGTCACTGCGCATCACCGGCAATTCCGCCTCGGCGGAGTTCGTACGCGAAGCGATCGCGGCGGCGGTCGAACGAGCGGTGACGCTGCGCCCCGGCGCTTCGGTGAACGTCAACCCGGACGGCGTTCCGGTGCGGCGCGAACTGCACCTCGACGACCGCCTCGCGGTCGACGTCCCGGTGACGATCGCGGGCGACGGCTACTTCACGGTCAACGGCAACACCCACGTCATCGTCGAGAACGTCGCGCTGCCGCCGATCGAACCCGCCCGACTGCTGGTCAGCGACTACCCCGAACGCCTGACGGCCAACGGCGTTCTGTTCACGGCCCGGCTCGACCGCACGCAGGCGCAGCGGTTTCTGTATTACCACTTCAACCCCGGCAACGAGCCGCCGCGCCGTATCCTGCTCAAGGCCTATAATTCGTCGAACGCGCCCGCCGTGGTGCAGCTGATCGACGGCAGCGCCGGCCCGGGCGTCAACGAGATGGAAGTCGGCCACCTCTCGACCCGTCGTTTCCTGGTCCAGCAGGCGCGCAACGAAGGGCTCGTGATCACGGTCCCGCCCGGCGCGACGGTAAACCTGGTCGATCATCCGCTGCCGCCGCAGAACATCGTCAGCGCCATCCTGCAGCTCCGGCTCGTCACCGGCGATCCGCTCGATCTCGCCCTGGTCGCGCAGGACGCCAACGCGCCGCTCGACCAATCGGCCGATGTGACGCAGCTGCTCGCCGGCGGCGTGCCGCACGCGCGCGGTGTCTATCCGGTGCCGACCTTCTACTTCGAGCGCACCTACGACGTCGACGGCGACGACCTCGAGATCCCGATCGGCCAGCTGCCGCTGCCGAATCTCCGCCGGGGCGAAGCGCTCGGCGGCGACTACGGCGTCGAGCAATCGATGAACGTGGTCATCGTGAACATGACCCGCGGGCCGCACCCGATCGCGCTCTACGCCAACCCGCGCGGCGGCCGCGCGACCGGCACCTTCATCATCGACGGCACGCTGGTGCAGGCGCACGCGCTGCCGCCGTTCTCGAAGTTCAAGCTCTGGCAGGAGACGATCGCGCCCGGTACCTTCCGCCGCATTCGCATCGTCACCATGCCCGAAGGCGGCTCGTCGTATCCGTTGCGCTTGATCTTCGCACCCGACGACGGCTCGGTCGCACCGGGCGCACCGGGTTCGCTGATTTACTGAGCGTTCGCGACGCGCGCGTAGACGACGAGCATGCGTTCCGCCGCAGTTCGCCAGGAGAAGCTCGCGATCGCTGGAGGTCGCAGCGCGGCCGCCTGAGCTTCCGCGTTCCGGTAGTCGGAGAGCAGGCTCCCGATCGCCGCGACCCAGCCGGGAATGTCGTCGGGATCTACCAGCGTCACGGTTCCGCCGGCCAGCTCGGGCAGCGATGCGGCGCGCGCGGCGATCGCCGGCAGCCCGGCGCACATCGCCTCGGCTAGCGCGTAGCCGAAACCTTCGTAGCGCGAGGGTACGAGCGCCAGTGCGGCTCGCGCGTACAGTGCGTCGCGCTCTTCCGGTGACACGTAGCCGCGCAGTTCGAGCCGCGTCCCGACGCCGAGCTCCGCCGCGCGAGCGCGCACGTGTTCCGCGTACGGCGTGAACGGTCCGATCGCGACGACGCGCAGTGCGGGCAGCGCGGGGAGCGCCTCCACGATGGCCAGCAGATTCTTGCGGGCCTCAACCGTGCCGACCACGAGTGCGAAGGGCGCCTCATCCGGTGCTCGTTCGATGCGGGCAAACCGCTCGTCGACGCCCGGCGGCACGACGTCCACCGTGCGATCCGCTTCGATCAGCGCCCGATATTCCGCAGCGCTGAAGTGCGAATCGCACACGATCGCCGCCGCGCCGCGGTATGCGCGGGCCTGCAGCGTTCCGAAATAGGCGCGCGCGTAGCCGCGCGTGTGGGCTTGGACGCGCAGCCAGGCCAGGTCGTGCACGGTCGCGACGGTCGGCACCCGGCGCAGCAGCGGCAGCGTACCGGCCGAAGCGTGGAACAGATCGGCTCCGCTGCGTGCGACCGCCAGCGGCAGCAGCACCTGATCCCATAGCAGCCGGCGGTCGAAGCGCCACGGGTCGAGCCAGGGCGCGCTCAGCGCGCGCACATCCGTGCCGCCCGCCCGCAGCGCCGACACGAGATCGCGCTGATAGACGCCGACCCCCGTCGCGGTGCCGACGGCGAGCTGCGTGTCGAAAGCGACGATCACGCCGTGCAGCGGCGCAGCGGCGGCCCAACCAGCGGATCGTCGACCGGATCGCGGACCGGCAGCGTGCGCAGTGCGCGCGAGCGCGCGAGCTCGGCGCGCGCCGCCGCGCACTCGCCGCGCGCCGCCGCCGTCCAAGCGCGGCCGGCGAACGCATCGGCGCTGTTCGGCACGACCTCCGCGGCGCGGCCGTACCACCGTTCGGCCGAACCCAGGTCGCCGTTCGCCAGCGACTGATAGCCGGCCGCCAGCAGATAGGTCTCCTCGTTGGGCGCAAAGGCCAGCGCGCGTTCGTACGAAGCTTCGGCCGCGAGCCAGTACGCGGCGCGGCGCGCCGGCGCGCGATATCCCGCCGCCGCCTGAAGCTGGCCCAGCCGCCACCAGGCCTGGCCGGTCACCTCGGACGCGCTGCTCTCACCGTGCAGCGCGGCGACGAGTGCGGCTTGGTCGCGCAGCGCGCGCTGCGGATCTCGGTCGGCCAGCGCATCGATCAAATTCTGCGCGCGAACGCCGTCGCCGGCACGGACGTAGGCTGCGATCGCGCCGTCGGAGTCGAGCCGTGCCTCCTCGAGGCGCCCGCGCAAATCGGCCGTCTGCGCGTCGTCGGGCAGGGCGGCAATCAGTTGCTGCGCGCCGTCGAGATCGCCATTGTGGAGGGCCGCCGCTGCCCGGGCGGCCGGTCCGCCCAGAAACGGCCGCAGCAGTCCCGGCAGCGCGGCGTGCAGCGCGGCCGGAAGCGACGGGCGCGCGGCCAGGTCGCCGTACGCAGCTGATGACGCCAGCTGCACGGCACCGAGCCCGGCCACCAGAACGAACCCTACGACGATCGCGAGCGCGCGAAGCACACGCTACGCCTACAACGACAAGAGCCCAGCACCTAGTAGGTTCGGCCTGGGGGCCGAACCCGTCGCGTTTGGCCCTCCGGGCCAACCCGCCGGTGCTGGAGTCGCTCGCTGCCTGCTAAAACCGGATCGAGAAGTTGACGTCTTCGCGGTTCTGGTTGAAGTTGTACGTCGGCAGGACGCCGTCGGTGTACTTCTGGTTGCGGAAGAAGGCCGAGACCGAGCTCGTCGTCTTCGGGATGTTGTAGGTGGCGGACAGCGTGTACTGGTCCTTGCGCTCGTTGATGTTCTGGCCGACCGTGGTGCCGTACGAGCCGTGGTAGGTCTGCGTGCTGTAGACCGCGCCGAGCGAGAGGTCGCGCGCGATCGGGATCGTCAGGCCGCCGCCGAGCGTGGTGTGATACTCGTCGATGTAGTTCGGATAGAACAGCACCGGGGTTGCGCCGCCGGCGAGGTACGCGCTCGCCGCCGCGGCCGAAGCGGGATCGGGTCCGCCGGTCGTGAGGTTGAACGGCACGTAGGCATACGCCGTCTTGTCGAGACGGTAGAGGCGCTCGACCGCGGCACTGAGATTGACCGCCAACGTCGTGCCGAAGGTCGGCAAGCCGAACTGCAGGCCGCCTTGCAGTTTGTCGAACTTGAGACTGTCGAGGCTGGCAAACCCAGGGCCGTACGCCAGCTGGCCGAAGCCGTTGGGCGTCATCTCCTCGAGGTGCTGCGCGAGACCGCTGGCCGTGATCGGGAAGCTCGCCAGCGAGAACGGAACGACCGCGTTGCCGGTGAAGCCGCGCGAGTTCGGCGCGAACGCGCTGAAATATTGCGGGCCGCTGGCCACGAACGGGTTGAACACGGGGTAGATGTAGGTCGTGTTCGCGTTGGCGTGCGAGCACGCCGTTCCCGCGCACGCCGGCGTCACCGCCGAGTCGAACGTCGTGTTGATCGCGACGTTGTTCGCGAAGCCGTAGAACTGCGGGAAGTAGTTACCCTTCCAGAATTGGAACGTCGACGGCGCCGGACCGAAGTACCGCAGCGGCGCGCCATCCAAGAAGTTCGCTCCGACGGCCTGGTATTGGATCGACGCGGTCGCGTTGAAGAGCTTCAGCCGCAGGCCGACGACGGCGGCGCTGTCGGTGACCGTCGGCGTGTTGTAGAAGTCGGGGGTGAACTTGCTCTGGGCGCCTTCGGCAAAGAACGTCGGATGCTGCGTCTTGTCGTTCCCCAGCGTGATAAACCACAGCGGCACCTGGGCATCAAGCCCGAACACCGTGTCGCTCACGACGCCGTAGCCGTTCCCCGCCGCGTTGCCGTTGGGAGCCGACTGATAGAACACCGTGTTCTCGGAGTTCGAGAGGTCGGCAAAGTCGAAGATGCGGCTGATCGACAACCCGACCTCGGCGCCCGGCAGGAACTTGATCTTCTGGTTGACGCGGACGTTCGCGTGATAGCGCTGGTATTGATCGTTGTTGTTATACGTGAGCCGCACGTAGGTGATCTGCACGACCGACCCGACCGGGAGCGGGGTCGTGAATACGACCTGATTGGTCGCGTCGATGTAGTACCAGGCGCCCCCGGCGATCGGACACGCACCGCCGGTGGGGGTCAGCGCGGTTGCAGCGCATGCCACACCGTCGATCGACGAAACGTACACGCTGCCCAGGACGGCTTTGGTTGACAGATAGACCGCCGCAATCGGCCCGCTGCTGGCGGTGAAGGTATCGGTCTTGAGCGAGCCGGCAGGCGACGCCGGCGCGCCGGGCTGGAAATAACTCGTCTGCGGGCGATCGACGATGAAGAAATAGTTGTTGTTTGCGAACTCGCCGTTCGGATCGGCAACGCCGGTCAGCGTGTTGATCATCGACTGATCGATGCGCGTCCAGGAGAACTGAAACTCGGTGAGGCCGTTGATCACGCCGCCGATCTCGTAGCCCTTCTCGTAGGGCTGAACCGGGTTCTCGTAGCCGGGACCCTGCTGGGTCGCATCCGGCGCGCGATAGGTGAGGCCGACGCGCGACGACTTCAGGTTGTCGAGCTGGCCATCGCGCAAATAGAGGTTCGTGAACGCGCCGGCCTTGGCGATGTTGACGACGACGTCGGGCTGGATCGAATACTTCGCGTCGGGCGTGAACTCGCCGCCGTACTCGTAGTTGATGATGTGGATCGGGATCGAGACGCTCAGGTTCTCGTTGATCGCGTACGAGAACGTCAGCTTGTCGTCGAACCGGATCAGGTTGCCCGCGCCGGCCTGCTCGAGCGGACTGTTGTTGTCGGGCGAGCTGAGGAATACGTTGGCGAAAGAATCGGCCGCAGCGTGGCTGATCGTCTGAGACACGCCGTAGCGCTGGCGGTACGAGTTCTGGTCCAGGATCGCGCCGTGCAGCGCAATCGACTGGGCAAACTTGGTGCGCTTGTCGAGCGCGTCGAGCGCATCTTCGAGGTTGCTGACGCGCACGCCCAGTGAATCGAGCTCATCCTTGAGCGAGTCGATGAGCTTCTGCAGCTTGTCGAGATCCGACTTCGAAGCGTAGCCTGCCCCGTTGGCCTGCAGCTTCGCGATGACGCGGGCAACGATGACTGCCATCTCGTAGCGCGTCAAGGGCCGGTCGCCCTTGAACTTCCCGTCGGGATAGCCCTCGACCAAACCGTCGGCGGCGAGGGATTGTATCGCTTGATACGCCCAGCTGTTCGCCGGCACGTCCGAGAAGGGGGTGGCCCACACGCTCTGACCCGTCGCCACGAGCGAACTTACAATGAAGCCCGCTACGATGACGAGGGTGACGAGACGCTTCATCCGTGTCCTCCGAAAAGGGGTGAAAGAAGAACCCGTCTCGGTCACACCGGCAACGGGCACGACGAAATGCGTTCGGGTCGAAACGCATGCCGCCGTTGCTATACCGAAGCGAGCGTGCCTACTCCTCCCCTTCGGTAAGCGAAGCCAGGAAGCGTTCTGCGATTAAAAGGGCGGCATAATCATCGATCGGCCGGTCCGGCAAGAGCATGCCGCGGGGGATCAGCCGGCGCCATCCGCGCGGCGGGTGATCGTCGAAAAAGCGGCCGCGTGCCTTGAGGGTCGTTTCGTACTCGTCGACCAGTTCGACCCGCAGTCCGAGCGCCCGCACCACCTTCGCCACCGCCGCCGCATTCGTGCCGCGCCCCAGTGCCACCACATCGGGTGGGGTCGCCGCGACGATCTCGAGCAGGCGCCGGGTCAGGTCTTCGATCGGTGCGATCCCCAGTGCCGGCGGTCGTCCGCCGGCACTGTCGACCACGGCGAAGCCGCACTTCCGCGTCCCGGGGTCGAGTCCGAGGACCGTCATCCCGCGTCAGCCGCGGGGTTCGAGGCTGACTGCGAGCACGAACTGTCCGGAGTGCGGGTAGAGGTCGCCCTCCGACCGCGCCACCAGACGGAAGCGTCCGCGCAGACGCGCGAGTTGGGCCATCGCGGCTTGAAAACGGGCCGGATCGAAACCGCTCGGCGGTGAGGCGAAGAACGGGTAGGGCAGGCCCCGTTTGGCGAGGGCGTCGGTCGCCCGTGAGGCGAGCAGGGTGTAATCGGGAGTGGCGATGGTGCGGCCGCCCTCGACGTCGATCGAGGCGACCTCCTCGCCGTTCGAATACAGTTTCTTGTCCGGCCACGGCACCAGTGAGAACGTGATCCGTTCGCCGCGAAACAGATTCTGCGGCGCGAGCGGCAAGAACAGGATCGGCGCCGAGCCTTCACCCGGCACCACGTAGTGATCGCGTACCGCGTGCAGCACGTCGAGCAGCTGCGCGCGGACGTGCGGATCGCTCGAGCGGTTCTTGTCCGGCTGCAGTCCAGTCCGCGAAGCGGACAGGTTGACCGTGCGCACCGTGTCGTCGAAGAATTGCGAAAACGCGCGCAGCTGCTGATCCTCCGGCATCGTCATTTCGATGACGACGCCGGGTGCTACCAGCACGCCCTTGGCGACCACGAAGTTGGCATTGCGGGTCGTATCGAGTTCCTGCTGCTGGGCGATCGCCTGCGCCTGAAGCGCGTTGAGCTGCGCGTTGATCTGGCTCATCCGAAAGAAGGCCTGGCGCACTTGATTGGAAGCGAACAGCGCGATCAGCGTGACGCTGAGCGCGATCAGCATCCCGGTAGCGACCGCCACGATCGTCGACGTGTACTTGGGACGTAAGCCGAACAGCGTCATCCGTTTGCGGCCGACCTGATGCCCCACCCGGTCGCCGATGTAGGCGATCGCTCCGGCGACGATCGTGATCCCCAAAACCGAGATCAGCCCCGGCAGGACGGAGAGCATCAGACGCGCGATGCCCGGCGCAGCAGCAGCGCGCCGAACGCGGTGAAGAGCAGGTTGGGCGTCCAGGCCGCGATCCCGGCCAGCCAGGTCGCGAGGCCGCCGATCGTCAGGAAGACCGTCGAGATCACGTAGTACACGAAGACGATTGCGATCGCGAGCCCAAAGCCCAGCCCCATGCCGCCGCCGCGCACGGGGCGCATCCCGAACGGGACCGCGATCAGGACGAACACGAAGGACGAGAACGGGCGCGCCAGCTTCGCGGCGTACGAGGCGGTGAACAGATTCGTCTGCTGGGGCGACAGCTGTCCGGAATCGAGCCGCTCTTTGATCTCAGCGCGCGAGAGGTCTTCCGGATTGGATATCTGCAGCGACTGCTTCGCGATCTGGTTGGGCCGTTCGCCGACGTCGACCGCCAGCGTCGGTTCGGTCGCCACCGAGGTCGTCCCGTCGGGCGAAAAATGATACGTGGTCGCGTTCTGAAAGGTCCAGGTCGGTGCGTCGTAGTTCGCGCGGTCGGCGAAGATGATCTCCTGCGCCTTCTGATGCGCGTCGTAGCGAATGACGGTAACGTTGAGCAGCGCTTGGGTGGGGACGTCGAGCGCGCCCGCGATCGTGACCTGCTTGCCGCCGCCCGGCAGTTCCGACACCGCCGAGAGATTGGACAGCGCCGAGGACGCGTGTTCGATCACGGCTTGCCGCACGTACGCCGCCCGGTCGTTGGCGAACGGCACCAGGACCTCTTGCGCAACCAGCGCGGCCAGCGAAAGGACGAAGCCCACGACCAGCAGCGGCGCGACGATCCGCGCCAGCGAAACGCCGCCGGCCTTCATTGCGGTGAGTTCGGTGTCGCCGGAGAGACGCTGCATCGCCAGCAGCGTGCCGAGCAGCATCGCCATCGGGATCACCAGCACCAGATAATACGGCATCTCCCACAAGAAGTATTCGACCGCAGCCCACAGCGGGGCGTGTTCTTCCGAGACGAGCCTGCCGATCGCGAGGATCTGCGTCGCGACGAAGATCAGCGTGAAAGCCGACAGTCCGAACAAGAACGGACCCTGCAGCTCGGCGACGAGATACCGATCTAGGATCGTCGGCGGCCAGTACGGCGCGCGCGGCGCGGTGTGCTCGAGGATCTGCGGCGAGGCTTCGGTCACAGGCGGAAGCCCGCGCCGAGATAGAACTGGCGCGCGACCGGCGAATCGAGCACATCCTGCGCCGTTCCGCTGACCACGATCTCGCCGTCGTTCAGAATGTAGGCGCGATCGACGATCGCCAGCGTCTCGCGCACCTGATGATCGGTGATCAGGATGCCGAGCCCGCGGTCGCGCAGCTGGCGGATCATCGCTTGGATGTCGGCGACGGCGATCGGATCGATTCCGGTGAAAGGCTCGTCGAGCAGCAGAAACGCCGGTTCGGTCGCAATCGCCCGTGCGATCTCCACCCGCCGGCGTTCGCCGCCCGAGAGCGAATCGCCGCGCGCGTCGATGAACTCCTCCAGCCCGAACTCCGCCAACAGCTCCGGCAAACGACGCTCGCGCTCGGCGCTCGGCACCCCGTTCATCTCCCAAATCAGGCGCAGGTTATCGCCGACGCTCAGCTTGCGAAAGATCGAGTTCTCCTGTGAGAGGTAGCCGATGCCGGCGCGGGCGCGCTCGTGCATCGGTGCGCCGGTGAGTTCGCGGCGGTTCCCCTCGCGCTCGAGCACGACGCTTCCGCCGTCGGGTCGAATCAAACCGACCACCATGTAGAAGGTGGTCGTCTTTCCGGCCCCGTTGGGGCCCAGCAAACCGACGACCTCGCCGCGGCGCACTTCGGCGCTGACGGCGTTGACCACGACGCGCTGCCCGTAGCGTTTGAGCAGATCGTGCAGGACGATGCGGTCGCTCACCCCCGGCCCCCGGAAGTAACGCGGACGTCGTGCAAGCGCACGTCGCCGTCGAGGTGGTCGCCGCGAAGCTGCAGCCCATTGGGTCCGGTCAGCACGACATGTCCTTCGCCGTACAAGCGCTCGCGATTGGCGTCGTACCGTAAATCATCCGACGTGAGGACGCCGCCGTCTGCCGTTCGCGCGTGCACCCCGCCGGTCATATCGATACTGTTGTCGCGTTGTTTCACCGTCGCCTTCGGCGCGTCGGCGATCGTGATCGCGCCGGTCTTGTCGACGAAGGTCACGTGCGGCTGCGCGAAGACGGCGACCCCGTCGGTGCCGATCAGGTTGCCCTCGACCGTGAGTGCGCGGACCGTGAACCGGCGGCGATTGTTCTTGGTCTCGGTCAGCACGGTCGGCGTGCGAGCATTCCCGACGCCGCGGACGTGGATCGGGACCGGCTCCGGCGTGGCGGTGACTGCCCTCGGCGCCGGGCTTGCGGTTCCCGTCGGGGCAGGTGCGGTGCAACCGGCCGCCAGCACGAACGCGGCCAACGCCGCCGCCCGCTCAGTACGCATCGGTTCGAACCACACCCAGCGCAAGCGGCACCATCTGGAGGTACAGCGGCAAGAAGATGCTTACCGTGTTGATGCCGCCGTCGACAAGCAGTGCAACCAAGCCGGCCGTCAGCCCAAAGGCCAGAGCGCGCGGTGTCCCGACGGATGAACGAGCCGTGCCGACGACCTGCCGCAGCACGATCGCAAGTGAGGCGATCAGTGACACCAGCACCAGCATACCGCCCTCGGCTGCGTACGCGATGGGAAGCGAGTGAGGATCGAACGCGACCGGCGTGCGCGAACCGGGGGCGTCGGGCGGACGCACGGCATCGTAGGTACGGCCATAGGCGAAGATCCCCACGCCGGTAAGGGGGAAGCGGGCGATCGTGGTGAGCCCGGCCTGCCAGGCCACGGTCCGCGCCTCGGTGTCGCGTGGATTATGATGACCTGCCCCGGCCGCGATATCGAGCCCCACGCCGAGCACGGCAACCGCCAGTGCCCCGAGCAGGAGCCCGCGCGCGCGCGTCAGCGCAGCGTAGGCGACGATCCCGCAAACGGCGCTCAGGATGCCCCAGCGCGAAAACGTCGCCCCCAGCGTCAGTGCGAAGACGACAGCCGCGCCAACCGCGAGGCGATCGCGGCCGCGACTGGTCCAAGCCAGCGGCAGGGCGAACGCGAGGCCCATCAGGGTGTAGGCGGCCAGTTCGTTCGGATTGAGGAACGTGCCGACGGCGCGGCCGTTGTAGTAGGCGAACACCGCCGCGGGGCGGTGCGCGAATGCCATCGCCAGGGCCAGCAGCGACCCGGCTGCCCCCGAAATCAGAAACGCCCGCACGCAGGCACGAAGGGTCGCCGCGTCCGCGTCGCGCGCGAGGGCCAGGCCGGCCGCACCGACGCCGAGGATCAGCAGCGCTGCACCGACGCCGACCACGGGATCGAAGCCGACCAGCGACGCGACCAACGAGTCGATGCCGCCGATCAGGAGCGCGAAGGTCAGAGCGTCCCGCCGGGCTGCACGGGCGGCCGCCGGCGCGATCGCGACCAACGCCCCCAACACGACCACCAACGTCGCGGTAGCCACGCCGTCAGGAACGACGCGCGGAATTGGGGGTCGGGTCGGATCGAGTTCGGCTAAGGTGCCGTAGAGCGGGATGATCGCGGCGAGCACGATCAAGCCCAGCGACGAAGGGCGGATCACGCGGCGGCCTCGGCGACAATCGCTTCGGCGATGGCATGGGCGCCGCCGGCGCTCCCCATCCGTTCGCGGCCGGCCGCGGCCATGCGCGCCAGCCGCGGTGCGTCGCCCAGCAGCGCCGCGATTGCGGCCGCGGCGGCGGCGGGTTCACCCGGGACGATCGCCATCGCGTCGCCGAGCAGCCCGGACTGACGCTTCCGGTACCAGCCGTCGCGCGGCACCCCTTCGAGCTCGAGCGCGACGACCGGGATGCCTTGAGCGGCCGCGGCTTCGTTGGCGGTTCCGCTCTGACCGATGACCAGCGTCGTGCCGTGCGTCAACGCACCCAGCGGACCGCACCACGGGCGCAGCCCGCCGCGCGCAAGCGCGGGCGCGAAGCGCGCGGGATCGAGGTTCGGCGCGATCGAGAGCACCGCATCGAGCGTGCCGACGCGGCTGCGCAAGGCGGTGACCGCATCGGCGAGCGTCAGCGCATCGGCGTACGCACGTTCGCGCGAGCCGGGCAGCAGCGCCAAACGCAGCGGCGCTTGCCAATCGACCCGCTGGTCGGTCGCCAACAAGTCGACGATCACGTTGCCGGGGGCCTCGGCCGGCAGGCCGTGCGCGCGCAGGTCGGCGGCAGTGGCTTCGTCGCGCACGAACACGCGCCGCGCGCCGCGCAGGACGCGCCGTTCGCCCGGACCGTACGGCGCGACGTAGACGCTCTTGGCGGTGCCGACGTAGATCAACGGGAGCCGCGCGAGGCGTGCCAACCCGCAGGCGTACGCGTCACCGACCGCCACCACGACCGCGTAGCGCGCGCGCGCCGCGCGCAGAAAACGGAGCTGTCGCAGCAGCAGGCCGAGAAAGCCGGCCTGCAGATCAAGCGCGAACGCGCGCACGTTTCCCATCGCGACCAGCCCGCCGGACGGCATCGCGCGCTGCGGTCCGACGTCGGGAAAGCCGGGCCCGCCGAGCCCCGCGCCGACCAAGCCGAAGTGTTCCGTGATCAGCGGCGCGCGCGCGCGGGTTTCGCGCGCGATCGCGGCGGCGATCGAGGCTTCGCCGTGCCCGTTGGTCACGAACAGAACCCGCGCTTCGTCAATCACGATCGGCGTTGACAGGGGTCGTCTCATGTCAGCGGCTCGAGCGCGAAGTCGGCGATCACGGCGCGGCCGCCGTCCGTCTTGGCAAGCTCGGTGCGCGAGGCGTACCGTCCGTACGGGCCGGCATGGACGATCGGAACGCCGTCCACGTATTCGGGTTCGGGCAGCGTGTCGTGACTGTGTCCGCCCAGGATGAGATCGAGCCGCGGCACGTGCTGCGCGAGCAGGCGGTCGTGCGGAAGACCCAGATGCGAAAGCGCGATCAAGGTCGTTTCGGGCGGCGTCGTCGCAGCGATCTGCGCTGCAACCTCGAGCGGGTCGGAGAAACGCCAGCTGAAGATCCGCTCCCACGGCGAGCCGCGCGGATACTGCACGACCAGCAGGCCGAAAAAGCGGAGCGACCACGGCCTCCCGTCGTCCACGCGCTCGAGCGTGACGTCGGCGCTGAAGGGGAGCGCGCGACCTCGCGCATCGGTCAGGTTCGCGCAAACGACGCGGTGCTTCATCCCGGCGAGCCGCGCGCGCACGGCGCCGGCGAGGTAATGGAATTCGCGATTGCCCATCGCCTGCACGTCGACGCCGGCCCGGTCGAGTTCGGCGACGATCGGTTCGTTGCGATGATAGACCGTCTGCGAACCGCGCAAACTGTCGCCGCAATCGACATAGAGTCCCGGCTTCGCGGCCCGCAGTGCCAGCAGCGGCGCCGCGATGTGCCGGCGGTCGTGCACATCGCTGGTGTGGTAGATGCGCACCCGCTCAGACGGCCGGTTCGGCCGCCGCGGCGAGCACCCAGTCGGCGTTGCGCTGCAGCGCGTCCGGCGGTCCCAGCGCGGCGCGCAGGCGCACGTAGCCGTCCCGCTGACGGGTGGGATCGGTCAACAGCGCAAGCAGCTCGTCGGCGATTGCGGCCGGCGTCGCGCGTTCCTGCAAGAGTTCCGCAACCATCGGCTCGTCGAGCACCAGATTCGGCAGGGTGATGTAGCGCCCGCGGTAGACGCGCCGCGCGATCTTGGCCTGCGTCTCCGAGAGCACGTAGAGCGCGAGCGCCGGCACCTGCACCAGCGCGGCTTCGAGCACGGCCGTCCCGGACGCGATCGCCGCCGCATCGGCGTCGTGCAGCGCCGTCCGCGTGTCGCGCACGATCGTGACCGGCAGCGGCGAGCGGAAATTGAGGAAGTGCTCGATCGAACGCTGCGCTTCGTCGTCGGCGGCGACCAGCAGCGCGCTCACCGCGGGCCGTCTCTCACGCACGCGCGCCAGTGCATCGAGCAGCAGCGGCGTGTGACGCTCGATCTCGCCGGCGCGGCTGCCGGGCAGCAGCGCGATGACACCCCCGCCGGCCGGCGCGGCCGGCCGCTCCGAACGCGGCAGAACCGTCGAGACCAGCGGATGGCCGACGTAGCCGATCGGAAGCCCGAGCCGCCGATAAAAGTCCGCCTGATGGCGAAAGAACGTCAGCGGATCCGACAGCGCCGCGACCGCGCGCGCGCGGTGCGCGTTGTCGAGCCACGCCGCCGGCGGCGCATAGTACACGATCGGGCGCGCGAAACCGAACCGGCGCAGCAGCCAGGCCAGGCGCAGGTTGAACGCGCCGAAGTCGACCAGCACCAGCAGATCGGGCGGCTCGGCGCACAATTTGGCCGCGGTGCGAATGCAGATGCTCAGCAGCTTGGGGATCTTGCGCAGCGCATCGATCGGCCCCATCGAGGCCCAGCCGCGCGTGCGCTGTACGATGCGGACGCCGGCGCGCGCCAAACGATCGCCGCCGATTCCGCTCGCATCGATTGCGACGCGCGCACGCAGTGCGCCCAGCAATTCGGCCGCCAGCAGTTCGCCCGACGCCTCGCCGGTCGAAAAGAAGATGTTTATTTCAGGATCCCGCGTTCGGAGGGGGCCTCGAGGAACGCGAGCAGCGAGCGGCCTTCATCGGTCGTGACCATCTCGCGCAGTGCGTCGATCGCCTGTGAGACGTTCCGTTCCGAACGATAGATGATCTTGTAGGCTTCCTTCAGTTCGGCCAGCGTCTCGCGCGGCAGGCCGTGACGGCGCAGCCCGACCGCATTGAGGCCGTATACGGAGGGGGGATTGCCGTCGGCCAGCAGATAGGGCGGCACATCGCGCGAGATCTTCGCGTAGCCGCCCACGAAGGCGTAGCGTCCGATCCGTACGCCTTGGTGCACGCCGGCCATACCGCCGATGCCGGCATAGTCGTCGACGGTGCACTGGCCGGCCAGCTGCGCCAGGTTCGACATCGTCACGAAGTTGCCGATCTTGCAGTTGTGCGCGACGTGGACGTAGGCCAGCAGCAGCGAATCGTCGCCGACCGAGGTAACGGAATTGGGGCCGGTGCCGCGGTGGATCGAGACGTACTCGCGGATCACCGACCGCTTGCCGATCGTCGTGTAGGCGATCTCCTCCAGATCCGCTTTGCGGTCTTGCGAGGGCGCGCCGATCGATGCGAACGGATACACGACCGTCTCGGCACCGATCGAAGTGCGGCCATTGACCACCACGTGGGCCAGCAGCTTCGCGCCGGGGCCGATCGAGACGTGTTCACCGACGATGCAGTAGGGTCCGATCTCGACCGACTTTTCGATCGTGGCGTTGGGGTGCACGATCGCGGTCGGGTGGATCACTGATGCAGCACCGATGCATCGTTGGCAAACGACGAGGGATCGCTCACGATCGAGAACATCAGCTCGGCGGTGACGACCACTTTGTCGTCGACCGAGGCCTGACAGCTGACCCAGCCGATACCGAGCTTGACCTTGACGACGCGCGCTTCCATGTCGAGCCGGTCGCCCGGCACGACGGGCCGGCGAAACTTCGCTTTGTCGATCGCGGCGAGATACGGCACCTTGCGAGCCATGTCGCCGGGCTGCAGGATCGTCGTGCCGCCGAGCTGTGCCAGCGCTTCGATCATGTACACGCCGGGCAGCAGCGGGTTGCCCGGAAAGTGTCCGCTGAACACCGGCTCGCCGATGCTGATGTTCTTGTAGCCGCGGGCGAACACCATCGGTTCGAGCTCGGTGATGCGGTCGATCAGCAGCAGCGGGTAGCGGTGCGGCAAGAGCTTCATGATCTCGCGCACGTCGAGGCTGGACACGGTGCCGGCCCTTACGACGTCGCGGTCGCCGCGGCGGTATCACCGCCGGGGGGCCGCAGTTCGCGCACGGCGGTACAATGCAGTTTGTGTCCGCTCTTGATCGCGATGACCTCGCATTGCGGGTAGGCACCGAGCAGCGCGAAGTCGCCGATCAGATCCAGCATCTTGTGGCGGGCCGGCTCGGTCGGCGAGCGCAGCGGCGCGAGCGGACCGTCCGGCCCGAACACGACCGCGTTGTCGAGCGTCCCGCCCTGCGCAAGCCCGCGTTTCACCAACGCCTCGACCTCGTGCAGAAAACCGAAGGTCCGGTTCGGTGCGATCTCGCGCCGGTAATTCTCCGGCGTCACCTCGGCCTCGACGTACTGGGTGCCGATCGGCGCCGGGTAGTCGACCGTCATCCGCACGCGAAACGACGCGGCCGGCGCGACGACCAGCAGCTTGTCGCCGTCGCGAAACACGCGCGTCTCACGCGGCAGCCAGCGCAGGCGCGCCTCCGGCAGGGTCGTGATCCCGGTCGCGTCGATCGCGTCGGTGAACACCTTGGCGCTGCCGTCGGCAACCGGGATCTCGGGCCCGTCGACCGCAATCAGCGCATTGTCGATGCCGGCGCCCAGCAGCGCGGAGAGCAGGTGCTCGACCGTGGAGACGCGGTGTTCGCCGCTGCCGAGCACCGTCGCGCGCACCGTATCGACGACGTACTCCGGGCGGGCCGGAAACTCGACCGCGTCGTCGAGCCGAAACCACAAGCCGCGGCCGGCCGCGGCTGGAAAAACGCGCACGCGCGCGGGGGCTCCGGTGTGGAGCCCGACCCCTTCGATGGCGATCGCGTCGCGCAAGGTTGTCTGGTACTGCACCGCTAGCTCCGCTTCGGCAACCGGGTTAGTCTTCTTTTTCCAGGGCGTCGACGCGAGCGTAGAGTTTGGGCAGGCGGCGGATGTAGGCCTGAAGCCGGACTTCGTCGCGATGGTTCTGGGTGGGGCGTCCGGTGACGGTCGCGCCGTCCTCGACGTCGCCCCACACGTGCGAGCCGCCGCCGATCGTGGCCCGGTCGCCGATCCGGATGTGCCCTTTGAAGACGGTCTGTCCGCCGACGCGAACGTAGTCGCCGATGACCGTGGTCCCGGCTAACCCGGCGAACGCGGCGATCGCGCTATGCTTCCCGATCGCGGAGTTGTGGCCGATCTGACACAGGTTGTCGATCTTCGTTCCTTCCCCGATCGAGGTGACGCCGGTCTGCGCGCGATCGATGCACGTGTTGGCCCCGATCTCGACGTCGTCGCCGAGCGTGACGATCCCGATCTGCGGGATCTTCACCAGCCGCCCATCGAGGAAGGCCCAACCGAAGCCGTCGCTGCCGATCACCGCGCCGGCCTGCAGGACGACGCGCTCGCCGGCGATGCAACGCTGTGCGAGGTAGGCCCGCGGATGGAACAGGCAGTCGGCGCCGGCCACCGCGTCGGCACCGATCGTGACGCCGGCGTCGAGAACCGTTCGGTCGCCGATGCGCGCCCGCGCGCCGACGCTGACGTGCGGTCCGATCCAGACCTCGGCGCCGAGCTGTGCGCTCGGCTCGACGGCCGCGGTGGGGTGCACGAACGGACCGCGCGGCCGCTCCGGCTCGAGCGCGGCCAGCAGTGCGGCCAGCGCGATGCGGGTCGATTCGACCGCCAGGATCGGCTTCGGATACGACGCGCCGGCGTCGATCAGCGACGCATCGGTGAGCACCGCCGCCGCCCGCGAGCCGAGTGCCACTCGCAGGTAGCGCTCGTCGACCGCGAAGGTCAGGGTCGACGCATCGGCGTCGTCGACGGCGGTGATGCGCTCGATCGCAACGCCGGGATCGCCGACGACTCGTCCCCCGGTGCGCGCGGCGAGTTCCGCCAACGTCCCCAGCGCCGGGTTCACGGCGAGGGTGTCGCCTTCTCCACAATCTGGAGGATCTTCTCAACCTCCGGTGTGATGTCGACGCCGCCGTAACCGACGTATTGCCGGGTGAACACGTACGTCAGGTGCTTGTCGGCCGCAACTTGGCGCGCCGCATCGGTCACGTCGCTGGTCAGCTCGCTCTGTTCCTGGACGTACTTCTGCGTCAGCGCAGCGCGCTCTTGCTGCTTGCGGCGCTCGGGATCGCGCGAACGCTCGATCGACTGCGCGTCGTACGTCAACTGGTTCTGGTAGTTGAGAAACTTCGGCCAGTTGGACTTGATCCGCTCCTCGTCGATCAGACCGATGTCGCTCTTCGGACCGGCGCAGGCGGCGAGCGACGCAACGAGCGCCGCGGCGATGATGATTCGTCTCATGACTCTATTCGTGCAGGCTTTCGATGTCTTTGAGGGCGTCCGGCGTGAGGTCGACTCCGCCGACGGGAGCGACCACGTCGCTCAGCACGACCGAGACGCCGTGCTGCTGCGCGAGCAGCCGCACTTCGCGCTCGATCTGGGCGATGATCTGATCGTAGAGATCGTCACGTTTCTTGCGCAGCTCGGCGATCTGCGCCTGCGCGCCGCCCCGCGCCGCGTCGTCGACGCCGTGCAGTTCGGCGTAGCGGCGGGAAAGGTCGGCGCGAGTGGCTTCGAACGCGGCGATCGTCGTCTTCGCGTCATCCTGAAAACGCCGCTGGTAGTCGTCGTGCAGGCGCTGGATCCGGCCGCGCAGCGCAGGCGGCAGGTTCGGGTTCACCTGCTGCTGGGGGCGGCCGCCGACGGTCGTGGTCCGGATCACCGAGCCGCCCAGCGAGGCGGCCTGGCGCGTGACGATCTGCTGGCGCTGCGTCATCGAACCGGCGGAGCGCTGCTGGATACTCCGGGCGGTCTGATTGAGGTCGGTCTGCACGTGCGCGTGCAGCTGGGCCTGCAGGGTGGCCAACGTCTGCTGATCGCGATTGCGCTGCGCCCCCAGCGCGTCGCTCTCTTTGCGGTCGAGCGCCTGCAGCTGCTTCTGCGCGTCCTCGCGCGCCGCGTCGTCGAGCGCCAGCGAACTGAGCTTCGTGTGAAGTGCGAGCCGCTGCGGCGCGTCCTGGTTCGCCATCGCCAGCGACAGCGCCGACTCCTTGGCCTGCAGATCTTCGGCTTTGGCGCGGTAGGTGCGCGCGGCGCGATCGCTCAGCGCCTTCTGCGCGGCCGCAATCTGGGCCTGATCCTGCCGCATCAGCGTCGTGCGATACGACTGCAGATCGTGCTGCGCTTGGGACGCGACAGCGCCCTGCTGCTGCTGTGCCGTGACGTTGACGCTGCCCGCGATCTGCGCGGCGCTCGCGCCGCCGACATTCGCGCCGCGCAGGGCCGCGGCGATCGCCTGCGACTCCTGGGCTTGATATTGGCGCTGCTTTTCGTCGAGCAGTTTCCGGGTGCGATCGGCGGCCGCAGAGAGTTCGCGCTGCAGTTCGGCCTCGCGCGCCTGCATCTGCGGATCCGCTGCGACCGCCCGTGGGGCGGTGGAGGTGAGATCGAACGCGGCGATGCTGCGATCGTAGCGCGCGAGCTGCTCGTAGAGCGGATGCTTCTGTACCAGCTCGTCCATCCGTACGTAGCCGATCGAACCCGAGCCGCCGTCGTTTGGGGCGCCGCCCAGCGGCGCGTGCGAGCACGCGGCCAGCGCGGCCAGCGCACACGACGCGAACCAACCGGCTCCCGCGCGGCCGGACCGGCTCACTTCAGCTTGGCGGTCACGTCGGTCGTGATGTCCGTTCCGCCGAAGACGATGTTTCCGCGGTCGACGACCAGGATCAGGCCCTTCCCCTTGGCGACATCGGCGATCGCCGCGCGCGTCGAGTCGATCACCGGTTTGAGGGTCGTGTTCTGCCGGTCATCGAGCGTCTTGCGATAGTCTTTGAGGACCGCGTCGCGATCCGCGTCGGTCTTGGCGTCCTTGAGCCTCTGCGTGTAGATCTTGTCCTGATCGGCCTTGTACTTGAGGAACTCGTCGGTCGCTGCTTTGACCTTCGGCGTCTGATCGATCGCCTGCTGGTCGACGTAGCCGACTTTGGACGGCGGCGGCGTCGAGACCGGCGGCACGGGATCGCCGATACCGGTCAGCAGATCGCGGACGTTGCCGGTGATGTCGGTCCCGCCGTAGACGACGATGCGCCGGTCGATGACGACGCTGAGATTCTTCGAGGACGCGACCGACGCGACGGCCACCTGGGCACGCTGCAGCAGCGGCGCCAGCACCTGGCGCTGTTTGTCGGCCATGCGCGACTGAAACTCCGCCACGAGCTTCTGCTGCTGCGCCTGCGATGCGTGCGCACCGCGTTTCTGGTACTGACGCTGCAGCGATCCACCGTAATCAGAGAGCTTCTTGTTGGCCGCCGCAAACGCCGGCAGCGCCGCGATCGCGCTCTGATCGATCGCCCCGATATCGGTGACGTCGGTCGCGCCCGCCGCCGGCAGGGCGATACATGCGGCGACGAGCGCGCAGGCCAGCGCGACGGTGCGGCCGCGCGATGTCCACATATGCATTAGAAACTCTGGCCGATGCCGAACGAGGTGTGCGTACCCAAGGTGCCCTTGGCGAAGTCGAGGCGAAGTGTGTGAAGCCCGAGCTGCGGAACGTCGAAGCGAACGCCGACGCCGTAGTCCGAATGGTATTGATAGGCGTTGAGATCGTAGGTCGCGATTCCTGTATTGGACACGCCGCCGCGAATCCGGACCGCGCCTTGGTCGATGAAGGTGACGATGGAGAACTTCCGGTCCGGGGTGAGCGGAATGCGCAGTTCGACCTGGCCGAGCAGTTCGTCGGTTCCGTAATAGGGATCGGTGTACCCGCGCAGCTGCTGGTCCGAGAACACGAACAGCTTGTTGGTCGGTATGGCCCCGGTCGAATCGCCGACCACCCCGTGAAAGCCGAGCGTGACGTTGTGGGGCAGCGGGAAGAACTTGGCCACGTCGATGGTGATGATCTGGTAATTGAAGTCCGACGACAGGGCACGGTTACTCACCTCGTCGCTGATCGTGGCGAGGATGCCGCGGCGCGGGTTGAGGACGTCGTCGCGGGTGTCGGTGCGCAGTCCGAACACGAGGCTGTGCAGACGGTAGGTCTGATTGTTGTTGACTTGCGCGATCGACGGCGCGGTGACGCCGTATGCGTTTGAGAGCGAGCTGCACGATGGATCGAGCGGGTTCGAGGCGCAGGTCGTCGCCGAGACGATGTTCTGGTCGAGCGGGAAATAGTAACCGCCCGGGAGCGAAGCGCCCGCCGCGACGGTCTGGATGTTGGCCCCGAGCTGGACGGTGAAGATGTCGTTCAGCCGGCGTCCCACGGTGGCCGAAATACCAGCCGACCGCGAGCTGTAGGTCGACACGATGCCGTTGACGATGGTGGTCGACACCGTCGAGAGCAGCGAGACCGGGAACGCACCGCTGACCGGACAGGCCAGCGTCGTCGAGGTGGCCGGCCCGCCGAGCGGGGTGGCGATCGGGGCACCGATCGCGGCCGCAGCGCTGGCGGTGCCGACGCAGGCATTATAGACCGGATAATAATTCCGCTGCTGCTGGGTGAAAATCGTCGAGGACAGACTGTACTTCTGCGAGGCTTCGGTCTTGCCGAGGTACGGAACGGTGAACGACAGCTGCACGTCGCTGACTTGGCTGCCGCGTTCGAAGCGCAGCGAGCCGCCGTTGCCGGTTCCGTTGATGTTGTTCTCTTGGTATGACAGCGTGCCGGTGAGGCCGGTCCCGGTGATGCCGCCCGAGTAGCCCGCACCGACCGTTGCAGTGCCGGTGCGCTGTTCCTTGACCTGCCAGTTCAGCGTGACCAGACCCGGGCGTTTCGGATCCGGGCCAGGTTTCGCCGTGAAGTCGACCTTCTCGAAAAAGCCCAATCCGTTGAGCCGGTCGTAGTCGCGGCGCAGGGCCGCATCGGTCACGACCATGCCCGGGCGCAGGCGCAGTTCGCGACGGATCACGTCGTCATGTGTCTTGGTGTTGCCGGTGATCTCGATCGCCCCGACGCGCAGCACGCTGATCGTGTAGCGCACGTCGGCGGTGCCGGCCTTTTGATCGATCGAGGACGGGTCGACGCCCGCTTCGACGTCGCCGATCTTCAGGTCGAATTTCTCGTAGAGCGCCTTGAGCGCGTCGTAGTCCTTATCGCGCTGCTCTTCGGAATACGGGCTGCCGGGTTTGGTGACCAGCGCTTTGATGATCACGTTTGGCGGCAAGATCGGATCGGCGTCCGGCGGCCCGGTGATGATGATGTTGCGGACGGTGAGACCTTCTTGGATGCCCAACGTCAGCACGCCCTCGGGCGTGATGTTGACGTCGGTCACGTGCGAGGGCAGCTGTCCGCCGAAGCCGATCTTGTCGTAGTAGCTGTTGATTTTCAGGACGTCTTGCTGATAGGTCTTGATGTTGAAGACCTGACCCGGCGCCGAATCCATGAGGGCCAGCAGCGTGTCCGCCGAGACGCTGCGATTGCCGGTGAACCGGATCGATGTCACCACCGGGTTCTCGATCACGCGGTAGGTGATTGCGATGCCGTCCGGCCGTTGGCGGATCACCGGCGGCGCCTGGTCGGCGAAGAAACCCAAGTCCGCGATCGCGCGCAGATCGGCTTGCACCTTGGCCGGATCGAACGGGTCGCCGACCTTGGTGGAGATGACCGCCAGGATCCGATCGGTGGGGACATGGGCGTTCCCGGTGACCGAGACGGCGACCACCGTCGGTGCGGCCGGCGCGGCGGCCGGCGCGGCGTTCGCCTGCGGCATCACAAGACCGAAAAACGCGAGCACGGCGAGCGCGAAGCGCGACGTGCGGCGGAGCCGTTCGAACAAGCGGGAAACGTCCTTCGTGAGGAGGGGACCCCGGGCGCCGAGGCGTTCGCCGGGTTGCTGATGAGCGGTCAACGCGCCGATGCCTGGACGCGTTCCCGGTCCCCAGGGTACGACAGAGTACGCCGAGGGCCTTGTGAGCGCAAGCGGCCGTCTGATCGCGCGCGGCAAGCGCTCACGGATACTTCCGCACGATCGAGAAGGTGAATCCTTGCCGCCCTGAGAGCGGCTGAAGCCCATGCAGCCGCTGCACGTAGCTGAACGCCTGGGTGCCGTTGGCATTGGTCGTGATCGCCGGGTCGCCGTTGGCGGTGTAATAGTTGAACTCGACCGAGGTCGTCGCATTCGGCCGCGCCGTGACGCCGGCCGTCGTGCGGAGCGGGTACGAAAGCACCTGCCCGAAGTTCGCGTAGAGGTCGCCATGACCGATCTGCTTGAGCATGTTGTAACCGACGCCGCCGCCGTAGTCGACCGTCAGCTCGACGTCGGTCAGGTTGAGCGCGCCGCCGAGCACACGCTCCATCGGGGCGAGGAAACGCTGCGTGAACTGTCCGTTGACCAGCGAGAATGCCTCTTGGTTGAAGTTGATGACGCCGGTTTGGCCGGTCGTGGTACCCGGCGGATTCAGGGCGTTCGATTCGCCGGGCGCTCCGGGCAGCGATGTCCCGTTCTGCTGCTGCGCGAAGTTGACCGCACCGAACAGCGACGCGTCGAGCAGCAGGCCGAGGATCTGCTCTTGCGAGTACGGCGGGCTCGAACTGAACGTGATGCCGGTTCCCTGCGCCAGCTCGTCCGCCGGTCCGCGCACGGTAACCGTGATGTCGGCGCTGCCGAGGGCGTTGCGTGCCGGGTCCGGATCGGGGTTGGTCACGTGCGCACCGGCACGCAGGTCGACGTAGGGCACGACGCCTTGGGCCGGGTCGAAGCGCACCACCGCTTCTTGGATGCGGAAGACGCGATTATAGGTCGAGAAGATGCCGCCCGGAGTCGCCGTCAGCACGCCGTCGAGCCTGGGTGCAGCGAGGGTTCCGGTCAGTACCACGTTGCCGGTCGCACCGACGTCGATGATCGAGGACTGCACGCGCACGTTGCGTCCGGCCACCAGCGTAAGGTCGAAGCCGATCGGGTACGGTGCTTCACCGGATCCGCCGCCGTTGTTCCGGTACACCGCCGCGAACGGAATCGATGCGTTCGACAGCGTCAGGCTTCCTGACACCAGCGGCATCGTTGCCGCGCTGGCGACGCGTATCGTGCCGTCCACCGTTCCGCGCACGTACTGCGGCGAATCGATACTCGCGCCGTGTGAGGTCAGGGCGACCGTGTAGCCGCTGGTATGCACGCCGGGAAACGGAAGGTCGAGCGAACCATTCCCATCCAGGGTACCGTTGCCGAGTTTCGCGTGGAGCGTATCGAGTGCAACGCTGGTGCCGGAGAACGTGAGCTGTGCGTTCGCGGCGGTGATACCCGCGCGGTCGAGCGCCGAGGAGTACGAACCGTTCGTCAGCGTAGCGCGCCCGACCACGCGCGGCGCGCGCAAGGTTCCGTCGATCGCCAGCCGCGCGGCGGCGGTCCCGCCGAGCTTGGTGGGCGGCCCGGGTACGAAGGGTGAAAACGGCGCGAGGTCGAGCGAGCTCAGCGCGAGCGTGAACGAGAGCGGCGCGTCGGCCGCGACGCCGAACGGCTCCAGCCGCAGCGGCAGCGATCCCGCGACCAGCAGGCTGCCGTGCGCGAACGTCGCCTCAGCATCGTCGATTTCGAGCGTCTTGCCGTCGTAGGTCGCGCTGCCGAGGATACGCGGGACCGCAAGCGTTTTGTAACGCGCATCGGTGACGTCGAAACCGGCCTTCGCGCGCGGATTGCTCAGCGTCCCGCTGATGCGGACGTCGGCTTCGACCGTACCGCCGACATCGTAGCGCGGGCTCTTGGGAAACGCGGTAGCGAGCGCGGTCGCGAGATCCGGGGTCAGCCCATGAATCGAGAGTGCCAGCGGGATGTCGCGCGCGAAGACGATCGAACCGCCGACATCGAAGCGTGCGAATCCGAGATCGAGGACGCTGTTCGTGAGCGCAAGACGCGTGCCGTCGCTGCTGGCGTGCAGAACCCCCTCCTTGACCGCATAGCCGTACAGTGAACCGTCGCTCAGGCTCGCGTCACCACCGATCATCAGCCGCGGCGAGCGACCGTTGACGGTGGCGTGCAGATTCGCGCTGCCGAGGATCGGCGCCGTCGTGCCCAGCGCCGGCAGCCAGGTGCCCAGATCGACGTTCTGCGCGTCGACCGTGGCGTGATAGGCCGCCCCGCGCAGCGCCGCGGCGAGCTTCCCGGGCGCGGGGGCGAGCGTCCCCGCGGCGTGCAGCGAACCGTGTGCGCCGTGCACCGCGAGCGCGACGCGCACCGCTTGCGCCTGCTGCGCCCAGGTCGCGTCCACCTCGCCGAACGCGAGGCGGCGATAGCGCAGCGCGCGCACAGCGAGCCGGCCGTCGGTGCGAATGCGGCCGCCTTCATCGCTGAACGCGAAGGCTACCGGCCCGCTCCCGTCGAGCATGTCGGCTTCGTCGAAGTAGTCGTCGAAATCGCTCAGCGTCGCGTCGGCGCTGCGCACGTCGAGCGCGAATTCACGCCGCGCGAAGAGCACGTTCGCCGCAACCTGCGTGTGGGTGGAGCCGACGGTCAGCACGCCGTCGCGCGCATCGAGCATTCCGGAGGACAGCGCGATCGAGGCATGGCCGTCGCGGAACGCGAGCCCGTTGTACGAGCCTTCCGGCACGCGGAGATCGCCCGCTGCCCGCGGCTGCGCGCCGCTGCCGCCGACGTGCACGTTCGCCGCGAAGCTTCCTTCGAGCGTGCGCGCCGGCACATGCAGCACGCGGCGCAGGTCGGCGATCTCGCCGTCGAGGACCGTCGCGTCGAGATCGTAGCCGACGGCGCGCCCCAGTCCGTCGAGCCGGCCGTGAAAACTTCCGAAGGTCGCACCCAGCGCACCGCTGCCGCCGCTGACGGTCAGCGAGCTTCCGGCCAGCGCGAGGTCGGCGGCGCCGCTTACCGGGTAGCCGGCCGCGACACCGTCGTCGAGCGCGACGCCGCCGTCGAAGCGCGGAACCGCGCGCAGGTCGCCGCTGCCCAGCACCGCGATCCGGCCGGCCTGGAGCGGCAGCCCCATACCGCGCAATGCGGCGGCGTCAAGCGACGGGGCGGAGATCAAAAAGGGGCCGCCGGCGTCGCCCGCCACGGCGTGACTGCCGGCGACGGTACCGTCGACGGCCACGATTCGCAGGCTCTTGCCGGCGATCAGCATCGTCCCCGCCAGCCGTTCCACCGGCACGCCGCGAACGCGGCCCTCGGGCAGGTCGACGCCGGTGGTCTGGATTGCGATGCGGCCGGCGCTGACCGCCGCTCGCACCGGACCGTGCACCTCGCCGGTGTCGCCGGCGTCGCCGGTGAAAGGCCGCAGCTGGGCCAGGCGTCCGTCGTACCGCCCTTGGGCGGCAAAAACGTTCTTGCCGTAGGCGCCGTCGCCGCTGAACCGCCCGAGCGGCCCGTCGATGCGGATCTCGCCCAGACGCATGTCGGCGACGGTCCCGCCGAGCGTGAAGGCCACGTCGCCGACGGCGTAGCCGGAGATGCGCGCGTCGCGGGCGTGGAAGGTTCCCGCCAAACCGAAGCTCGACGGCGTCCCGCCGCCGGAAACGTCGCCATCGACGATTCCGGCCAGCGGCGGCAAGCTTGGGATGCGCGCGCCGGGAAGCGTTGCGGCGGCATTGATCGCCGCCAGACGATAGTCGCGGAAATGCAGCCAGCCCGCGCTGGCCGAGATCGGTCGCGCGAGTTCGAACGCTCCGGCGAGCGACGAGCCGTCGGAGCGCGAAAACGAGAACGGGCCGAACTCGCCGACGCCGTACTGATCGACCGCGAACGTCATCGCGCCGATCGTCGCACCGGTCGCCGCGACCGTCCCGCGCGCAGAGAAGCGTTGCCCCGGCGGTTCGCTGAGCAGCGCCGTCGCAGCGATTGCACTGTCCGGCGCGAATTCGTTGGTGTACGGCAAGTCGATGCCGGCGCCGCGCGCGTTCGCAACCAGCACGATGTCGTTGCCGCGGTCGCGGAAATCGATGCGCCCGCCGATCGTCGCGGCGGCGGCGCCGTAACGGGCCCGAATTCCCGGTAAGAGCAGCGATGAATTGTAGTAGTTCGCGAACCCTGCGACGTCGTCGATCGGGTAGCGGCCGTACGCGACCTGCGGCGTCGAGAACCAGATGCGGATCATCGGCTTGGCCAGCTGCGCGGCCAGCAGCGTCTCGAGGTGCGCGGTGCCGCTCAGCGGCAGGTGCGCCGAGAACGCGAACAGCGTGCGCAGGGCCGCGATCTGGCCGTCGCCGCTGACCGCCATCCGGAAACGCGGGACGGCGAAGAGGTCGAACAGCGCGCCGCGCCCGTGCAGCGGAACGCCCGCGACCGAACCGGCGAGCGCGGCCGTCGTCAGCGACGTGTCGCTGAGGGTGAACGTCGCCTGCAGGTCGCGCAGCGGACGCTGCAGCGCGGTGACGACGATCCGCCCGTCGCGCAGCGCAAACGTCCCGCCGAGCGTGTAGGCAAAGTCTGCGCCCGGCTTCGCCAACGCGTAGGCGCTCGCGTTGACCGCCTCGATGCGCCCGTCATCGAAGCGGACCGCGTGCGTGTGCACGATGAAACTCAGCGGGCCGCGCAGCGGCAGTTCCCGCGCGCGCAGCCGGGTCAGTGCGAAGCCGCGCTGCACGTCGATCACCGAACGCACTTCAAGCGGATAACGCTGCAGCGCCGCGCCGGACGCGTGCCGCGCCAGCAAGACACCTTCGATGTGCGCGGTCGTGCGGGCATCCGACTTTACCGAGGCGTCGAGCGACACATCGACGATCGTCTGGGTCGCGAGGTCGGGCTGCTGCGGCGCTTGATCGACCAGCCGAATCACGCCGTCGCGAAAGCGCGCCGTGAAGTAGTAGGGTGCGACGGCGCGCCGCGTTGCCGCCGGTGGGGCCGCCGAGGGCGCGCCTTCACTGCCTGGTGGCCGGAACGTCAGCGTGCCGTCGGCATGGCGCGTGATCGTCAGCACCGGCCGCTGGATCGCGACCGCGGCAAAGCCGAAGCGGTGCTGGCCGCCCGGAAAGATGTCGCGCAGCGCATACTCGACGTCGACGCGCGCGGCGTCCAGCACCGGGTCGCCGTTCTTGCGGAGGTGGACGTCGAAGAACGCGCCGTGCGAAACGCCGAGGTGCTGATCGCGGAAGCCGACGTCGTAGCCGGTGGCGGCCGAAAACACTTCCTCCAGGATGCCGCGGATCAGGGCGTGGCGGCCCAGGACGCCGGCGATCACCAGCGCCGCGACGATTGCGGCGAGGATCGTCGAACGCCGCGACAGTCTCAGCCTGGCCACCGCTTCCTATCCCCGAGCGCTCGCGCCGGTAAACGTGCTGCGGGGCCCCGGCCTAGAGATCCAGATTGCGGACGGTCCGCGCGTGCTCTTGGATGAAGAGCTTGCGCGGTTCCACCTTGTCACCCATGAGGGTGGTGAACATCCGTTCTGCGTCCTCGGAGGCCTCTTCGAGCGTAACCTGCTTGAGGCGCCGTTTTTGCGGGTCCATCGTCGTGTCGGCCAGCTGCTCGGCGTCCATCTCGCCCAGACCCTTGAACTGCTGAATCGTCCAATCTTTCGGATCGCTGCCGTTGAAGATCGCGGTCATCTCGGCGTCGGTGAACGCCCACTCTTGCCGCTTGCCCTTCTTGAGGCCATACAGCGGCGGCTGCGCGATGTAGACGTAGCCGCGCTCGACCAGTTGCCGCATCTGCCGGTAGAAGAACGTCAGCAGCAGCGTGCGGATGTGCGAACCGTCGACGTCGGCATCGGTCATGATGATGATCTTGTGATAGCGCAGCTTGTCGGCGTTGAACTCTTCGCCGAAGCCGGTTCCCAGCGCCGTGATCATCGTGCGGATCTCTTCGTTCGAGAGCATCTTGTCCAGACGCGCCTTCTCGACGTTGAGGATCTTGCCGCGCAGCGGAAGGATCGCTTGGGTGTTCGGATCGCGGCCGCCCTTGGCGGTGCCGCCGGCCGAGTCGCCTTCGACTAAGAAGATCTCCGACAGCGCCGGATCCTGGGTCTTGCAATCGACCAGCTTGCCCGGCAGCCCGCTGCCCTCGAGCACGTTCTTGCGGCGGGTGAGATCGCGCGCCTTCTTGGCCGCTTCGCGGGCGCGTGCGGCCTGCATGCACTTGTCGACGATCGCGCGCGCGATCTTCGGATTCTCCTCGAGGAAGAAATCGAGCCGCTCGCTGACCAAGCCGTAGACGATCGGACGGATCTTGGCGTTGCCGAGCTTGGTCTTCGTCTGACCTTCGAACTGCGGGTCCTGCAGCTTGACCGAGACGATCGCGGTCAGCCCCTCCATGCAGTCGTCGGTCGACAGGTTCGGATCGGCCTCTTTGAGCATCCCGCGCTTGCGGCCGTACTCATTGACCTTTCCCGACACGGCCGTGCGAAAGCCGGTCAGGTGCATCCCGCCTTCCATCGTGTTGATGTTGTTGGCGTACGAGTACACGACTTCGTTGTAGCCGTCTTGCCATTGCAAGGCGCACTCGACGATCACGTCTTCCCGCTCGCCGTTGGTCGAGATGACGGGCGTCAGCGATTCCTTGTTCTCGTTGAGCCAGTCGACGAACGAGACGATGCCGCCTTCGTAGCTGTAGACGCGCTCGCGCACCTCGTCGCCGCGTTCGTCACGCAGCGTGATCGCCAGACCGCGGTTGAGGAAGGCCAGTTCGCGCAGCCGGTTCTCGAGAATCTTCCACGAGAACTCCAGCGTCTCGAAGACCTCCGGATCCGGTTTGAACCACTGGTAGGTGCCGCTGCCCTCGGCGCGGCGGAGCTTCTTCAGCTTGTGCGAGGTGGCGCCGCGCTCGAACGTGATCTCGTATTCCCAGCCGTCGCGGCGCACGCGCGTGACCATTTTCTCGGACAGCGCGTTGACGACCGAGATGCCGACGCCGTGCAGGCCGCCGGACACCTTGTAGCCGCCCTTGCCGAACTTGCCGCCGGCGTGGAGCATCGTCATGACGACCTCGATCGCCGGCATGCCCTCTTCCGGGATCAGGTCGACCGGAATGCCGCGGCCGTCGTCCTCGACCGAGCACGCGCCGTCCTTGTAAAGCACGACCCGGATCGTTTTGGCGCAGCCCGCCAGCGCTTCGTCGACCGCGTTGTCGACGGCTTCGTAGACCAGCTGGTGGAGTCCGCGCTCGGCCGTATTGCCGATGTACATCCCGGGACGCTTGCGAACAGCCTCGAGGCCTTTAAGTACCTCGATTTGTTCGCCCGTATAGTCGTTCATTCGAACCTATGTCTTCGCCGTGAAGGCTCAAAAATCACCTTTCACGCCGCCGCTCAGCCGGGCAAGGTCTCGATTTCGCAGACGAAGTCGTAGAGCTCGCCGAGCGCGTTCTTGCGGACCGCGGAATCCATTTCGAGGCGGTTCGGATCGATGTGCGTCTCGAGCAGCACGAACGAACTGGCCAGCTTGCGCAGGCGGCAGCGCTCTATCGGCTGGCGCAGCCGATAGAGCTTGCTCGCGCGCCACATTTCGTCCCACCACGAGCGTAGCAAACGGCGCCGGATCGCATCGAACTGTTCCGGGGTGAGGCCGTCGACCAGCACGAGCACTTCGTTCGGCGCAAGCCAGGGCGCCTCGAACAGGAGGCGCTCGCAGTCAAACCGCCGCCGCCGTTCGAGCTCGTCGCGACACGGCACGCAGCGCGCGGTTCCGGCTGCGGTCGGCGCCTCGCACACCGCGCAGAAGCGGCCGCCGAGCGCGCGATGGGCGGCGCGCGAACGCTCGACCGAGCGTCGCAGCCGCGCCAACGCATCTTCGAGCGTCTTGGCCGGAGGCTCGACCGAGACCGGCTTGCTCGCACGCCGCTGCTCGGCGGCCGTTGCCCTCGGCGACGCGCGCCGCGGCTTGCCGACCCGGAAGCGCAGCCGCGTGATCGCCGCGGTCTGCGGCAGCGCGGCGAGGCCCCGGACGATCTCGGGTTCCAGAAAGGCGAGTTGGTGAGACCACGACGCCGAGGTGGTCAGGACGACGAGCGCGTCGCGTTCGATTGCGACCGGCTGCGCGGCGCGCGCGACGTCGGCGCCGACGAGCTCCGCCCACACCGAACGCGCCGCGGCCAACGGATCGCCGCCGGGTCCCGGCTTCGGCCGCCACGCGTCGAGAACGCTGCCGAGCCTCAACATGGCGTGAGCGTCGCCGTGCGAATCGACCACGTCGCGGCCGCGCCGAGGTCGCGCGGCAGATCGGTCGTGGTCAGGAAGGCCTGTTCGAATCCCTCGACCGCGCCGAGAAAGCCACCCGCGCGTTCGGCGTCGAGCTCGCTCAAGACGTCATCGAGCAAGAGAATCGGAGCCTCGCCGCTGCGGGTGCGCATGACGTCATATTCGGCAACCTTGAGCGCCAGCACCGCCGTGCGCTGCTGGCCTTGCGAGCCGAAGGCCGCCAGCGGCTTGCCGTCGATGAGCAGCCGCAGATCGTCACGGTGCGGGCCGACCAGCGTCGTGCGTCGCCGAACCTCCGCCTCGACGTGCGCGGCAAACGCTTCGGCGATGTCCGCCTCGGGATTCGCCGCATACGTCACCGTCAGCCGTTCGCGCGCGCCGCGCCAACGCGCATACATCGCTCCGGTCGCCTCGGAGAGCTCGGCCACGAACGCGCGGCGCGCCGCGATCAGGGCCTTCGCCGGGCGCACCAGCTCGTCGTTGTACGCGAGCAGCAGTTCGCGATCCGGCGCGATCGTGCCGCGCAGCAGCGCGGATTTCTGCTGCACGATTTTCCCGTACAGGGCCAGGTCGCGGTAATAGACCGGCGACAGCTGCGCCAGCGCGCCGTTCAGAAACGCGCGGCGCAGTGAGGGTCCGCCGCTCACCAGCTGCAGATCGGCGGGGACGAAGGTCACCACCCGCGTGCGCCCGAGAAAGCGCGCGAAACCAACTGCCCCGCCGTTTACGGCAAAGGTCTTGCGGATACCGGCCGGGGTCGTCGTCAGCGTGCAGCGCAGCCGAATCTCGCCGGCCGCAATGCGCGCCGCGCCGCCGATTTCCGCGCGTTCGCTGCCGGTGCGGATCAACTCGCTTTCGCGATGGGCGCGAAAGGATTTCCCCGTCCCGAGCATCGCCAGCGCTTCGAGCAGATTCGACTTCCCTTGCGCGTTCGGCCCGACGAACACGTTGAGCCCCGGCTGCGGCGCGAAATCGAGACTCGTGTAGTTGCGAAAATCCGCCAAGCGCACGTGCTCGAGCCGCACGTTCAAGCGGAGGGAGAGGTCAAGGCCTGCCGGCTACTGCCGCAGCGGCATCAGGACGTAGAGCTGTTCGGCGCCATCGGTTGTTTCGAGCGGCCGGATCGCAGCCGGCGAGAGCGGGCCGAGGAACTCGAGGACGGTCTGCGGCGAGTCGACGTGGTTGAGGATTTCGACCAGATAGCGGGCGTTGAAGGCGATCGCCAGATCCTCGCCGGTTTGCTCGACTTCGAGTTCTTCGTAGGCGTTGCCGGTAACGTCCGACTTGGCGGTGATCATCAGCGTTTGGTTCGCGACCTCGAGCTTCACCATCGAGGCGCGGTCGCCGGCGACGAGCTCGGCGCGCCGCAGGCTGCCGATCAAGGCCTGCGTGTTGACGACGACGCGGCGGTCGAACTTTGCCGGAATCACTTGCTGATAATTGGGATACTGACCATCGACCAGCCGTACGACGACCGAGGTCGTGCCGGCGCTGAGCTGAAGCTGATTCGACTGCGCACCGAGCGCGGTCAATTCGACGACTTCCGCCGCACCGAGATTGCGCGCTGCCTCGTTGAGCGCTCGCGAAGGAACGATATATTTCGCCGTTCCGTCGATGCCGGTTTCGAGTGTTGCCGTCCAGCGCGCCAACCGGTATCCGTCGGTGGCGACCAGCGTGATCGTCGAACCGTCGAGTTCGAGCAGCGTCCCCATCAGCACCGCACCGCGCGCTTCCTCGTTCGAGGCGGCAAAGATCGTCGCGGCGACGCCCTCTCGAAACCGCTTGGCACCGATCGCGAACGACTGCCCTTTTTGTGCGCTCGGCAGCGGCGGATATTCATCGGCGGGCAGAGCGTGAAAATCATAATTCGACCGTTCAGCTTTGACCGATGCCCGCGAGGGAGAACCGGTGAGCTCCAGCAGTCCCGCCGGCAAGTTGCCGAGGTATCCGCCGAACAACCGGGCCGGGACGGTTACCGCGCCGCTTTCGGCCACCTCGGCCGGGAACGACTGCTCGAGCGTCAGCTCCAGATCCGTCGCTCGCACGCGGATGCTGCCGTCGTCGGCGGTGAGGAGCACGTTCGAGAGGATCGGCACGGTGGTGTGCGCGTTGACGATCTTGCTCGCCGCGCCGACCGCGGACGCGATGTCTTTCGTACTACACGTGAACTTCACTGATCCACCGTTCCGAGATCGATGCCGGCGTCCGTCTTTAGTATAAGAAAGATCGTCGTACCAGCAGTAAGGCGGTGATTAGCGGGGACGACCGCTCGACACCAGGTGCGCCGTGGCTTTGAGCTCCGATCGGGGTGTGGACGAAACCGGCAGTCCCTCCACCCGATCCCCATCGGCACGCGATTCCCGGTTTTCCACCCGTGCGCAGTCAACCCTGGTGGATTCATCTGAGGATGAATCCTTCGCGGCCCGCGCACCCGACCAGGCGCTCCACTGGGGTTGTGCCCGGAGGGCAGACACACGAGAGCCCGGGGCGAACTCCGGCTCGAGCATGTGTGTGAAGGACGGCTCGCAGGGCGACGGGGTTATTCGCTTTGGATCTGGGCGACGAGCGAGCGCACTTTGTTGCGGAAGGCTTCGTCGGCTTCCATCATGTCGGCGATCTTGTCACGCGCGTACATCGCGGTCGTGTGGTCCTTCTTGCCGAACTCTCGCGCGATCTGCGGCAGCGATGCGCCGGTCAGCTGCCAGGCGATGTACATCGCGATCTGGCGCGGCAGGGTCACCCGCTGATCGCGGCGCTGGGCTTCCATCTCCTTGATCGAGATGGCGTACTGCTTGGCCACCCGCTCTTTGATCAGCGGGATCGTCACGCGATGCATCGGGGCCGCGGCGACGGCGTTCTTCAGCACGTCGGCGGCCAGCTCGACCGTGATCGGCGATTTCGTCAGCGACGCGAAGGCGACGACCCGGATCAGCGAACCCTCGAGCTCGCGGATGTTTGACGGAATCACTTTGGCGATGAAGGCCAGCACTTCGTCGGGGACCGGAACCTTCTCGGTCTCGGCCTTCTTGCGCAGGATCGCTTCGCGCGTTTCGAAGTCCGGCGGCTGGATGTCGGTCAGGAGCCCCCACTCGAATCGTGAGCGCAGCCGATTCTCGAGCGTTTGAATCTCTTTGGGCGGGCGGTCGCTGGAGATGACCAGCTGTTTCTGCATCTCGTGCAGCGAGTTAAAGGTGTGGAAGAACTCTTCTTGGGTCTGTTCTTTGCCTTCGAGGAACTGGATGTCGTCGATCAGCAGCACGTCGACGTGGCGATAACGGTTGCGAAATTCGACCGTCTGATTGTTTTTGATCGCGATGATGAATTCGTTGGTGAACTTTTCCGACGAGACGTACACGATGTTCGCGTTAGCGTTGCGTTCGAGGACGCGATGCCCGATCGCGTGCATCAAATGGGTCTTGCCCAAACCCACGCCGCCGTAGAGGAACAGCGGGTTGTAGGCCATCGCGGGCGCTTCGGCGACGGCTTGTGCGGCCGCATGCGCGAACCGGTTCGAGTTCCCGATGACGAAATCGTCAAACGTGTAGCGAACGTTGAGGTGTCCGATGCGCAGATCGTCGGAAGGCGCCACCCGCGCTGCGCTGGGCACGGCCGTATCCGGGGTTGCGGCCTCATCGCCGGGGTCGACGATGACGCGCAGAGCGATTTCGCCCCCCAACAGTTCGCCCAGCACCGAGGTGATGTCGGACTTCAGGCGATTCTCCACCCAGTCGCGCGCAAAGGTCGTCTGAACCGCCAGCACGATCTCGGAAGGCGACAGGGCGACCAGCCGCATCGGTTTGAGCCACATCTCGAAGACTGGCTTGTTGTACCGCGGTTCGAGCCGCTCGAGCGCCGCGCTCCAAAGTCCCTCGGGAGCGACCGTGCTGGTCTGGTTCATGGGCAATAACCTACGGGATGAATACGAACCGGCGCGTGGTGACAGCGTCGGAGAGATGAGGAACGGGGATTGGCAGGGCGAGGTAGCAGTCCTGCGGTCTTTTCCCCCGGAATTATCCACTTTTCCACAGGCTTCGCAGGCCCGTCCTGACGAGGCGCGCGGTCCGTTTCCACGACTTTCAAACACGCACGAATGGGGGCAGGAATCCGTTGCTGGCGCGGGTCCGGGCCACGCCGGCCGCGCCGGCTGTCCACAGGTCTATCCACCGTTGTGGACAAGTCAGGAACCGTTCGCGGTTTAGGCCTTTTCCTTGACGCTGGGAGGGGTGCGCCCGTATACTGTCTTGTCGCACGCCTGGGTCTCACCGCCTCGGCTCACCCACTAGGAGAACTCGTTCGTGAAGCGGACCTACCAGCCGCACGATCGGCGCCGTAAACGCGTTCACGGCTTCCTCGAGCGCATGCAGACGAAGAACGGCCGTCGCGTGATCGCCGCGCGCCGCAAGAAGGGCCGTCACCGCCTCACTGTTTAGTGGTTCGGCCCTACGGCCGAACTCTTCGCGGTCCGTGCGCCTGGGGCGTTGCGGGTCCGCCGCCCTTCTAAAAATGCAACGTTTTCTTATGCGGATGTACGAGTCGCTGCGGCGGCGGAGTGACTTTTCCCGGGTTCGGGGGCGCGGGAAGCGGTACGGCGGCGCGCTCCTCAGCAGTTTCGTGATCGACGGGCGGCACCGAACCCGGGTCGGGATCACCGTCGCCACGGTGGTCGGTGGGGCCGTGGTCCGGAATCGTCTCCGGCGACGTCTGAAGTCGATCCTCGATCGTTACCCTCTCGGCGCGCCGCCGTGGCGCGATATCGTCTTCGTCGCGCGGCCCGGCGCGGGCGAGGCAACCTTCGCCGCGCTGGTTACCGAGGTCGCGCGGGTGCTCGGTCCGTCCGCCTGATGCAAACACTCGTTCTGACGATCCTACGGCTCTACAAAGGTCTCATCTCGCCGATCGTGCCGCCGGCTTGCCGCTATCTGCCGACCTGCTCGGAGTATGCCGCGGAAGCGATCGAGAAACACGGATTCCTGCGCGGGGGTACGCTCGCGATGCATCGGCTCTCCCGATGCGGACCCTGGCAACCGGGCGGCTACGACCCGGTCCCCTCCCGAAAGGCCCCCTGACTCCGTGCTCGCCTCGAACATCTTCTTCGATCCACTGGTAAACATGCTGGGCGGCGTCCTCACCGGCATTCATCACATCATCCCGTCGTACGGCTGGGCGCTGATCGCGCTCGCGCTGGTGGTGCGCGTCGTGCTGTGGCCGCTCTCCGACATGCAGTTCCGTTCGATGGCCGAGATGCAGAAAGTCCAGCCGCTGGTCAAAGCGCTGCAAGCAAAATACAAGAGCGATCCGCAGGCGCAAAACACGGCCATGATGGCGCTCTACAAAGAGCACAAGGTCAACCCGTTAGCGGGCTGCATCCCGATGCTGATCCAGTTTCCGATCCTGATCGGTTTGTACTGGGCGATTCAAGGCCAGCTCGCATCGTTCCAAAACGAACACTGGCTGTGGATCGGATCCGCGATCTCCAAGCATTGGCCATCGGTCTTCGCGACCAGCCTCGCCGTGCCGGATGTCGTGCTGCTCGTGCTCTACGTCGTCTCGATGTACTTCACGGTGCGCTACGGCAGCCCGCCGTCGCAAGACCCGCAGCAGGCGCAGACGCAGAAGATCATGGCGATCGTGTCGCCGGCGATGATCGCCTTTTTCGGCTTCAAGTATCGCTGGGCGTCGGCGCTGTACATCTACTGGCTGGCGCTCAACGTGTTTACCGTGGCGCAGCAGTACGTGATGTTTCGGCGCTATGGCTTGATCGGCGGCAAAAAGACGGTTGCGGCGGCTGCCGTTGCGACCCCGGCGCTGGCCGGTGACGTGCCCAACCAACTGAACGGCGCAGCCGCGGGAACCGCCGCCGCGTCGAACGGAAGACGGCGATACCGCACGAAAAAGCGGTCCCGGCGCTGAACCGCTGAAGAGATAGGGAGCATGGAAGACAACGAAGCAGGGCGCCGTCGCGCTCACGGCCAGCGGCGTCGCGCAGGGCAAGGTTCGCCGGCGCGGAGCGCTCCCGCAAGCGGCGGCGGCGAACGCCGGCCGCCGCGGCGTTCGGGGCCGCCGCGCGAGCCGATGGCCGCCGTCGAACCGTCGGTCGAGCCCGACGAGGCGAAACCGGCGCGCGCCTTGCTCGAGGAGATCCTCACCAAGATGGGGCTCGACGATGTCGAGATCGTGTACATCGCGCGCAGCGAGGGCGAGTACTTCGAGGTGCGCGGGCCGCGGCTCGCATCGCTGATCGGACGCGAAGGCAAGACCCTCGAAGCGCTCAACCTCATCTACAACAACATCATCAACGTCGGCGTGCGCAATAACCGCCGCTATTACACGATCGACGCCGAGGGGTATCGGGCGCGGCGGGCGGATCAGCTCAAGACACTTGCGCTCGCAACGCTGGAACGCGTGATTCGCGAAGCCCGGCCGATCAAGCTCGACCCGATGCTGCCCTCCGAACGCAAGATCGTTCACCTGGCCCTTTCCGACTCGCCGTTCGTGCGCACCGAGTCCGAGGGCGTCGAGCCGGAACGGCGTCTGGTCGTGCATCCCAAGGAAGCCGCCGCCGGCGCGTAGGGACATCCCTAGGCTGGAGCGCGGCGCGCCCTCGCGCGTGGATGAGACGATCGCCGCGATCGCGACGGCGCCCGGACGCGGCGCGATCGCGATCGTGCGCTGCAGCGGCCCCGAAGCCCGCGCCATCGCGGCGCGCGTGTTTCGCAGCCGTGATCCGCTCGTCGATCGGGTCGCGACCTACGGGACGATCGTCGATCGCAACGGCGGCGTCATCGATCGCGGCCTGGCGTTGGCGATGGATGCGCCGCGCAGCGTGACCGGCGAAGACGTCGTCGAACTGCACGTGCACGGCAGCCCGGTCGTGGTGCGTGAAACACTGCGCGCGCTGCTGCAGGCGGGAGCGCGTGCCGCGGGGCCCGGCGAGTTCACGCGTCGTGCCTTCATCAACGGCAAGATCGATCTGAGCGCCGCCGAGGCGGTCGCGGACATCATCGCGGCCGAGTCCGACGCCGCGCTGCGGGCGGCGCAAGCGAATCTCGCCGGGGCCTTGCGCGCCGCGATCGAGGAGGCGCGGCGCCCGCTGCTGACGATCGTCGAAGAACTCTCCGGCGCGATCGACTATCCTGACGAGATCGCGGAGCCGCAGGCGGCGAGCGTCCGAAGCGCCGTGCATGAGGTCGAGGCGGCGCTGGCCCAGCTGGAGCGCGATTGGGAACGCGGGCGGCTGATTCGCGAAGGGCTGTCGGTCGCGATCGTCGGGCCGCCGAACGCCGGCAAGTCGACGCTGCTCAATGCGTTGCTCGGCGAGGAGCGTGCAATCGTGTCGCCGTGGCCCGGCACGACCCGCGATACGATCGAAGAGGCGTTCGTCGCCGACGGGATCACGGTGCGCGCGATCGACACCGCGGGACTGCGCACCGGCGCCGAGCCGATCGAACGCAGCGGGATCGAACGGACGCGCAGCGCGCTCGCGGCAGCGACGCTGGCACTGGTCGTCGTCGACGGCTCGGAACCGCTCGGGCCCGACGCCCGGCAGGTGCTGCGCGACACGCGCGGGCGGCCGCGGGTCGTCCTCTTCAACAAGCGCGACCGCGGAAGCGCGGGCTACGTGCAGCGCGAGGATGCCGAGCGCGATGCGATCTGCGGTTCGGCGCACGAGCAGACGACGATTGCCGAGGTGCGCGCGGCGGTCGCACGCGCCGCTACGAACGGGGCCACGCTCGACGTTGCCCGCCCGCATCTGGCCTCGGCGCGACAGGCCGACGCCGTGACGCGCGCCCGCGCGTCGCTGGGCGAGGCGCTGGCGACCATCGCCGCCGGCGAGCCGCTCGACCTGGCCGTCCCCTCCTTAGTGACCGCGGTCGCGGCACTCGGCGAGATCACGGGGGCCGAAGCGACCGAAGCGATCCTGAGCGGCATTTTCGCCCGCTTCTGCGTCGGCAAATAGCCCGCCGCTCGGTGAGGCAAGCCGCCGTTCGGGGCGGATCGACGACCTCTTGCGCTCGCGCGCGGCGCGCCGGGGCGCGCTGGTGCTATGGCCCGGCTGGGCAATGGCGCGCCGGCCCGCAGCGTGTTACGATGCGGGGCGTTCCATGAGTACCGTGCTGCGCGGCGATGACGCCGCGGTGATCGTCGTCGGCGGCGGCCATGCCGGCTTCGAAGCAGCCCTCGCCGCAGCGCGCCTCGGCGCGTCGACACTGCTGGTCACCGGCGATCCGGAGCGCATCTGCACCTTGGCCTGCAATCCGTCGATCGGCGGCAGCGCGAAAGGCCAGCTCGTGCGCGAGATCGACGCGCTCGGGGGGGCGATGGCGCGCGTCACCGATCGCGTGTCGCTGCACGCGCGTTTCCTGAACGAATCGAAGGGCCCGTCGGTGCGCGCGTTGCGCGCGCTCGCCGACAAGCCGCGCTACGCCCGCATCGCGCGCGAGACGATCGCTGCGCAGCCCAATCTCGACGTCATCCCGGCGATGACCGAGGATCTGATCGTCGAAGCCGGCGCGGTGCGCGGGGTCGTACTCGCCGATGGGCGCACCCTGCGCGCACCGAACGTCGTGCTGGCGACGGGCACGTTCTTAGGGGGCAAGACCTTCCGCGGCGACGACGTGCGCGCCGAGGGCCGTATCGGCGAAGCGCCGGCGGTCGGACTGTCGGCGGCGCTCGCGCGGCTGGGCTTTCCGCTGGCACGCCTCAAAACCGGGACGCCGCCGCGCGTCGCGCGCACCTCGCTCGATACGTCGCTGATGGCGATGCAGGCTCCAAGCCCGACGCCGCTGGCTTTTTCGTACACTGCACCCGGCGGCTTCGCCGGACCGCAGCTGCCCTGCTGGATCGTGGAAACCAACCCGCGCACGCACGCGCTCGTGCGCGACAACCTGCATCGCTCGCCGCTCTATGGCCTGGCCCTGATTGCGGGAATCGGCCCGCGCTACTGTCCGTCGATCGAAGACAAGGTCGTCAAGTTCGCGCACAACCCGACCCATCAGATCTTCGTCGAACCCGAAGGCTGGGACGAGCCCACCTATTATGTCGGCGGTTTCTCAACCTCGCTTCCAGCGGAGGTCCAGGCAGCGATGCTGCGCACGCTGCCAGGCTTTGAAAACGTCGTGATGCTGCGCGCCGGGTACGCCGTCGAATACGATTTCGTGCAGCCGACCGAACTCGACGCAAGCCTCGAAACGCGCCGCGTCGCCGGGCTTTTTCACTGCGGACAACTCAACGGCACCAGCGGCTACGAAGAGGCGGCTGCACAGGGATTGATGGCCGGCATCAACGCCGCACAGCGCGCGCACGGCCGCGCCGCGCTGCGCCTCGGCCGCGAGACGTCGTACATCGGCGTGCTGATCGACGACCTCGTGACGCGCGGCGTCGACGAACCGTATCGTATGCTGACCTCGCGGGCCGAACACCGGGTCGTGCTGCGCCATGACAACGCCGATCTGCGACTGACACCAACGGGCCGCGACCTCGGCCTCGTCGACGATACCGTCTGGGACGCCTTCGCCGCACGCCGCAGCGCTCTCGCACGCGGCCTCGCGACCGCAAAGACCACCCGTGCTCCCAAAACCATCGGCAGGGTCAACCTTTCTCCCGGCGCGACGGTCGCCGACGCCCTGCGCCGCCCCGATCTGACCGCCGCCGACCTGGGCTCCACCCTGCCCGACGTCAGCGACACGATCGCGGCCCGGATCGAAATCGAGCTGAAGATGGACGGCTACGTGCGGCGCCAGCAGGCCGCGATCGACCGCGCCGCCGGCGACGAAGCCGTCGCTGTCCCCGCGGATCTCGACTACGCGCTGGTTCGCGCGCTGTCACGCGAGGCGCGCGAGAAGCTCGCCCGCACCCGCCCGCGCACGCTCGGTGCCGCTCGCCGCATCCCGGGCCTGACCCCAACCGACGTCGCGCTGCTGAGCGTCCATCTGCACCGGCACGCCGCCTCCGCGTGAGCGCGCTCCCGCTCCCGAATCCCGAAGCCTTCGCCGCACTCCAAGCCGCCGGTCTCGACGCCCCGCTGGCGGAACGCCTCGCCGTCTATGCGGCGCTGGTCCTGAACGCAAACCGGCGCGTCAACCTGACCGGCGCCAAGACGGGCGCCGCCTTCGCCGAGCACATCCTCGACGCGCTGACGCTGCGCGCCGACATCGCCTCGCCGCTGATCGACGTCGGCTCCGGCAACGGCATCCCCGGAATACCGCTCGCCCTCGTAACCGGAGCGCGGGTGACCCTGCTCGAGCCGATCAAAAAACGCGCCGCCTTCCTTACCTCCGCGCTCGCCGCGCTCGCCATCGACGGCGACGTCGTCACCGCCCGTGCGGAAGATGCCGCCCGCGATTCCGCGTTCCGTGAAGCCTACCGCACCGCCACCGCCCGCGCCGTCGGCCCCGCCCCCGCCGTCGCCGAGCTCACGCTGCCGTTCCTCGAGATCGGCGGCCGCGCACTTCTCCAGCGCGGCGCCCTCGACGACCGCGAACGCGATGCCACCGCCGACGCCGCCCTGGTCCTGGGCGCCGAACTCGTCGAGGAACGCCCCCTCGCCGGCGACCGCCGGATCCTCATCCTCAAGAAGACCGCACGAACGAACCCGCGTTTCCCAAGAAAAGACGGCGTCCCCACCAAACGCCCCCTATGCCTGCGATGAAACGTTCCCCGGGAAACATTCCTCTGCCACGCAAAGCAACGTTCTCCGTGGAACACTCCCCAACCCCTGCCGACCCCTCTCCGGACGTCGTCCAAGGGCCTCGATGCAATCAGGGTTCCTCGAGCCGGCGATCGTCCCAGGAGGGCCGGGGGCGCCCGAAGGGCCGCCCGGGGTGCTTTGCGCAGGCGCGGAGCCAGGATGGCGAGAGTGCCGGAGCAAGCAGCGACCGGAGCGCAGGAAGCGCGAAGGGAGCGTGCCCCGGGCGGCCCTTCGGGCACCCCCGGCCCGAGCCACAACCCGCGAACGGAACAACCCGAACCAGATGCGCCACCCACTAGACGACGTTCTGACCACGATCCTCACCGGCGCGCACGTATACGCAGTCGGCGGTCGCGTGCGGGACGAGTTCCGCGCCCAGCTCGATGCTGAGGAGCGTCCGCCCAAGGATCTTGATTACGTCGTCACCGGCATGCCGCAGGACCAACTCTTGGAGGCACTGACGCGGGCAGGCCGCGTCGATGTGGTCGGCGCGTCGTTCGCGGTGCTGAAATTTCGCCACCCGGCCGGCGAGGCGGACATCGCCTTGCCAAGGCGCGAGCATTCCACCGGCACCGGCCACAAGGAATTCGCGGTCGAATCCGGCCCCGAGATTCCGATCGAGGACGATCTGCGCCGCCGGGACTTCCGGATGAACATGATCGCGCGACGGCTCGATGATGACACGATCGTCGATCCGTACGGCGGCATCGAAGACATTCGCCGCGGGTGGATCGACATCGTCGATGAGCGCGCGTTTGAAGAAGATCCGCTGCGCACGCTGCGCGCCGCGCAGTTCGCGGCGCGCTTCGTGTACGAAGTGACGGAACGCGCAAAAACGGCGATGCAGCAGGCTTCTGCGCTCATCGTGACCGTGTCGGCCGAACGCGTCGGAGAGGAATTTGCGAAGCTACTGAGCGCGGCCGCGCCGTCGATCGGACTCGAGATTCTGCGCACCACCGGCGTGCTCGGCCAGCTCTGGCCGGAGCTGCTCG
>Ga0182015_10000517_pt1 | contig 55131 bp, 39 predicted proteins | sample 712P3MmetaG_FD_120478 | JGI IMG/M metagenome (GOLD analysis project Ga0182015, IMG submission 120478) | Permafrost microbial communities from Stordalen Mire, Sweden - 712P3M metaG | ecosystem: Environmental > Terrestrial > Soil > Wetlands > Permafrost | place: Sweden: Stordalen | collected...
GGAGAGCTTGCTTTACGCCTCTCTCCTTGGCCAGCAGTCCTACAAGGATAACGCCGGTCGCAATGACCGAGCCATTCGCGAGGGAGACGCTTCAACCCAACACCCCAATGTCCTTCCAAATGTTCAAACCACCCTAAAAGCAGCTTGACCGGGGTCTCCCCATATTAGGGGCCCATGGCGAGCCGCACCTTGTAGGTCCGGCTGAACCCGGTGGCGGGGATCAAGATGGTATAGGACGTCCCCGCGGGATCGACCGAGAGCTTGATGTAATTCGCGTCCCGGTGGTTGGGGTCATGGGCAAAATTGGCGATGTAGGCGTCGGCGGTGTTGTCCTGCGGATCGCCGGGCCGCAGATTCTTGTGCATCTGGTACATGGCCTGGATTCCAGGGGAGGATCCCAGGGCGGCAAGGGTGGACGCGGCCGTGCCTTTTTCGGCGCCATTGTTCATGACCGAGACGGTCGGGGAGAGGCTGTGGATGAGGACCGGGTTGTTGCTGACGTTCAGGCCGTGATGATCGACCTGGTAGACGTCGACCTGGCCGACGCGATTGACCGGCGCCACCAGCGCGCCCTCCATGTTCCAGGTAAGGTCACCGCCGTCCCAGAAGCGGAATGCCCCGAACTCCAGCACCCAGGCACTGCTCAGGTCGTTGTCGGTAGGAGACAATTCGAGGTGCGAATTTTCCCCCGCAAGCGGGTTGGGAGGGGCACCCTCAGGAGGGTCGACGAAATGGCCGCCGCTGGCGACGCAGAGCAGGGAACAATGCGGGCTGTTCACCGCCTGGCGCAAGGGCAGCGCCAGCCCAGGGGTCACCCGATTGCGGCCGTCGGCCGCGAATGCGCGATAGGGCCCGATCATCTGGAGCCACAGGGCGTCGCTGGGGCTGTGGTCGGGGTCGTGCTCCGGAATGCCCCGGTCATAGACCTGGCCGATCGGCATCAGCGCCGCCAACTGGGCGATGCCGCCGTAATGATCGAGATGAAAATGCGTGGTGATATAGTAGTCGATCTTCGTCAGCCCGGCCACCGCCGCCGCCGTGTGATGGATGCGCCCGGCATCGCGTGTCCCCGGGTTCCCGGAATCTATCAGGATCGACTGCCCGGCAGGCGTGACGATGAGAGTGGAGCCCCCGCCCTCCACGTCATTCCAGTAGATGTCCAGCCGGTGATCCGCGGCGCCCGCCATCGCACGCCCCGCCATCAGGCCCCATGACATTGCAAGGAGAATCCGTGACCATGATCTCATGTGCGGGCGGCGGATGAAGTTCGTGCCGAGGGTCCCAAGAGGACAAGCGGCGATCCGGCACACCAGCGGGCGAACCAGGCATTGGCAAGGCCTCGATCCCTCCGGGGCGCTATGTCCGACCTTGCCCATTTTGTCCAACCGGTTGCCGATATTACCCGTTTACCGCCGCGCCCGGAACCCATTCAGTCCAGTGCGCCCCGTCTGACATCAGCCGCGCACCGGCGTGCGGCGGGCTCCAACCCCAGGCAACCGCTCGTGAAGAACCCCTCCCCCCCATGAATGAACCCTCCGGCAAGCGGCAAGGAACCCCGAACGAAGGCGACCAACGGCCCTCCATGGGCCGGCGTTCGTTTGTGAAGCGCGTCGCGGCGATAGGGGCCGGGATTGCGGCGCCCGTCCTCCTGGCAAGGAACTCCCGGGCACAGGCTGCGCAACCCGAGCCGGCGTCCGGACCGCCCCCGATGGCCGCCGGCAAGAGCGACGTCATTGCGTCCGACGCCAAGACCGTCGTCGAGACCCCGTCGGGAAGGATCCGTGGATTTCAGCGCAAGGGGGTGTACGCCTTCAAGGGCGTTCCCTATGGCGCCTCCACGAGCGGCGCGAACCGGTTCATGGCCCCGGCAGCGCCGGAGCCCTGGACGGGAATCCGGAATGCGCTGCAGCTGGGACGCGCGTGCTTCCAGGCGCGGGCCTCCTCCACGCATTTCAACTTCGATGGAAGGAACCTGGCCCCGTCGGACGAGGACGCCTTTCTCCTGCACCGGGGAATGGGAATCCTGGTGCCCGGGGAGGATTGCCTGCGCCTCAACGTCTGGACGCCGGAAATCAACGGGCCGGGCCGGCGGCCCGTCATGGTCTACATGCACGGTGGAGGCTATGAGGGCGGCTTCGACAATGACCTCCTCTCGTACGACGGAGAGAACCTCTCGCGAAACAACGACGTCGTCGTCGTCACCCACAATCATCGCCTGAACGTGTTTGGATTCCTCAACCTGACGGAGCTGGGCGGCGCAAGGTACGCGGACTCCGCCAACGCCGGGCTGCTGGACTACGTCGCGGTCCTGAAATGGGTCCGCGACAACATCTCCAACTTTGGCGGGAATCCCGGAAACGTGATGATCTTCGGCCAGTCCGGCGGCGGCGGGAAGGTGATCAACTTGATGGCCATGCCCTCGGCCAAGGGCCTGTTCCACAGGGCCGCCTGCCAAAGCGGCCCATTCCTGAAGGCGCTCGAGCCGGACTACTCGGCCAAGGTGGCCGCCGGCGTCATGCAGGAACTCGGCCTGTCGAAGTCCCGGGCGGACGAGATCCAGAAGGTCCCGGTCGATCGCCTTGCCGGCGCCGCCGACGAGGTCATGAAGAGGCTGAATCCGCACGAACCGTTGGCTTTCGGCCATGAGTTCGGGCTGGCCGGCTGGGGGCCGACGGTCGACGGGAACATCCTCCCCCACCACCCCTTCGACCCGGGCGCCCCGCTGGAGTCGGCCGACGTCCCGCTGCTGACGGGCACCATACTCAACGAATCGGTGAGCGGCCTGGATCATGGCGAACTGGTGTCGATGACCGACCAGGAGCTCAACCGGAAGGTGCGCGCGGCGTTCGGCGACAGGGGGGACGCCATCATAGGGGCCTACCGCCGGGACTATCCCCAGGCGACGCCTTTTGGCATCTATGCAGCCATGGGAGCGGCTCCCTTCCGACGCCCTGCGGTGGAACAGGCGGCCCGGAAGGCCGCGATGGGAGCGGCGCCCGCCTATTCGTACGTCTATGCATGGCGAACCCCCATGCTGGACGACCGACCGGGCACGTTCCACGCCTGCGAGATCGGGTTTGTCTTCGACAACGCCGAGCTCTGCGACCACTACAGCGGGATGCTCCCGGAGGCGCTCGCCCTGGCGAAGCAGGTCAGCGGCGCGTGGGTCAGCTTCGCGCGGACGGGAAACCCGAATCACGCCGGCCTGCCGGACTGGCCCGCCTACACCGCCGACAGGCGCGCGACCCTGTTCTTCGACACACCCTGCAGCGTGCGAAACGGCCCCGAGGCCGAGGGGCTCCGCCTGATGGGGACATGAGTCGCGGCGCAGGCTGGCCTGCGCCCAAGCACCGCCGAGGGGCTGCGCCGCCCGGCAGGGCGGCTTCGGGCCGGCATCACCGCGTGGCCTTGCCGGGCGGCGGAATAAACGCCCGTTGCCAAAGCTCTCCCGTTTGCGTTCTTATCCCCTTGCCTTCGACCTGCCCCGCTTTCGACAACCGATGCGCCCATGAAGCCGCTTTTCAGGCGAACCTTGACCGGCGCTTTCGCGGGCCTGGCGTCGAGCTATCCCCTGGCAGCGACGAACGCGGCACCGCACGCAAGCCTGCTGGTCGGAATCGTGCTGGGAGCGGCATTCGCCGCCGGGCTGGGAAGGATCCGGGGGGCGTACGCGGAAGGAGCCATGGCCGGGGCCGCGCTCGGGATCCCGCTCTGGATCCTGGTGACCTGCATCGGCGTTCCGAGCCTCACCGTTGGCTTTCCACCGTTCGATGCCGACTCGATCCGCACGCTTTTTCCCGCGCTGGTGGGGTGGACGCTGTACGGTGGCTTGCTGGGGGTGCTGACGCAGGCGTTCAGCGAGGTCGTCGACCGGGTTGCCGGCGCGGAATCCGAACCCGCCCAAGCCCAGGGCCCTGCGTCGAAGAATGTCGTCATCCTTGGCGGGGGGTTTGCGGGAATGGCCACGGCCGCCGGGCTGGAGCAGGACCTTCACGGCGGAGGGCCGGTCTCGGTCACGCTCGTGAGCGACCAGAACGCGCTGCTGTTCACCCCCATGCTCGCCGAGGTGGCAGGAGGCAGCCTGGAGGCCAGCCATATCAGCACGCCGCTGCGCTCGTCGCTCCATAGAACCGAGTTTGTGCGCGGACTCGCGGAGGCGGTCGACTTCGAGCGGCGGGTCGTGAAGGTGTCCTGCGTGGGAGGGGCCCCCGGCACGGCCCGGGAAATCCCCTACGATCACCTCGTGCTGGCCCTGGGATCCGTCTCGAACTACTTCGGCGCGGACAACATCGAGCGGCATTCCCTTGATTTCAAGACCCTGCTGGACGCGAGCCGCATCCGCAACCACGTCATCGAGATGTTCGAGCGCGCCGACCGCGAGCCCGACCCGGAAACCCGCCGGGCGCTGGTGACATTCGTGGTGGCGGGGGGCGGGTTCGCCGGCGTGGAGCTCGCCGGGGCGATCAACGACTTCTCGCGCGGCATCTCGGCCGACTATCCGGCGGTCGCCTCCGGCGAGATTCGGGTCATGCTGGTCCATTCGCGCGACCGGATACTCCCTGAGCTCAGCGAGTCGCTCGCGCGCTACGCGCAGGGGCGGATGGCAGCCCGGGGCGTCGATTTCCGCCTCGGCACGCGGGTGCTGGACGCCCAGCCGGGCCAGGTCACGCTCAGCGACGGGGTCGTCCGCACGCAGACCCTGGTCTGGACCGCGGGGACGGCGCCCAACCCCCTGCTCAAGTCCTTCGGGCTCGAGACGGACAAGCGCGGGGCCGCCGTGGTCGAGAGCACGATGGCGGTAGCCGGGCGCCCCGGGGTCTGGGCGCTCGGCGACTGTGCCGCGGTGAAGGACGGGATAAGCGGCAAGGCGTGCCCTCCGACGGCGCAGTTCGCGCTCAGGCAGGGCGCTGCCCTCGCCCGAAACATAGGCTGCGCCCTGAGGGGCAAGCCCCTGGCCCCGTTTCATTTCGATTCGCTCGGCTCCCTCTGCGTGGTGGGGCACCAGACCGCCTGCGCCGAGATCACCCTTCCCTTCGCGCGCAGCCGGTCGCTCCGGTTCTCCGGTTTGCTGGCCTGGATGATGTGGCGCGGGATCTACATCTCCAAGCTGCCCGGGCTGGAGCGCAAGGCCCGCGTCCTGCTCGACTGGACCTTCGAGATATTCTTCCCCCGCGACATCGTCCAGACGATCGAGCCCAAATAGGACGAAACGGCATGCCAATCCCCGAAGCGCAAACGCCCTCCCTTCCCGCTGCCCGTGGAAGCGGAATCGATTGGGTGGAAATCCTGCTGGCGATCGCGGTCGGGGCTGCCGGGGGTGCTCTCGCGGCCGCAATCGGCCACTCCTCCATCGCCCGGCTGGGCTCGGCCGGGGCAGCCTTCGGACTTGTCTTTGCCCTCGCGCTGCGCGGAAAGGCGACGAGCCCCGGAGCGGGAATGATCTGGGGCCTCGGGGCCGGATATATGCTCTGGATGGTCCTCCCCGCGCTGGCCGTCATCCTCCATGGCGCCGGATACTCGACCGACGCGATGCTCGGCGAGTCGCGCGCCCGTTTCCCGGAGCTGGTCGGCTGCATCACCTGCATCGGCGCCCCGGTCGGATTTTGCCTGGGCGTCTGGGGCACGGTCCGCTCGAAGTCGGCCGGCGGGTTTCATTGGGGGCGCGCCATCGTGGCCGGGGGCGCGGCCGGCGTCATCGCGGCGCTCATCTTCACCCGATGGATGTACAAGGGCGACTTCTACCCGCTGATCTACGGATTTGGCAGGCTGGAGTCGCACTCGGGAGCCGTCGTGTTTCACTTCTTCGTAGCCTGCCTGATCGGCACCACCTTCGGCCTCCTTTTCCAGAGGGATGTGCGCAACCTCGGGTCCGCGATGGGATGGGGTGTCGCCTATTCCATGTTCTGGTGGTTCCTGGCGCACTTCACCCTTTTCCCGCTCGCGGCGGGCGCGCGGGTGGACTGGTCGTCGGATCGCGCGAGCCGGCTGTTTGGCCCGATCATCGGCCACATCCTCTTCGGCCTGATCCTCGGCATCATTTACGCCGGGGTCGACGTCGTCTGGACGCGCCTTTTCGTCGACTCCGATCCGCTCAACCGGAAGCGGCAGGGGCCCGGCGTGAACTTCCTGCTGGCGCTCGGCTGGGGCTCGGCCGCGGGCTTCTCCGGGGGCCTGGTTTCGCTGCCGCTGATGATGCACGCCGGAATGATAGGAAGGCTCGCGGGTCATGGCGCCGGGCTGCACCCGGTCTTTGGGGTCTGTCTCCACCTCGCCGTCAGCACGTTCATCGGCGCGAGCTACGGCCTCCTGTTCCGCGGCGAGACATCCAACGTGGTGTTCGGCAGCCTGTGGGGGCTGCTCTTCGGCCTGATCTGGTGGTATGCGGGGCCGATGACGCTGCTTCCGATCCTGCGCACCGGCGAATGCGACTGGACGCCGGAGGCGGCCGCCGCGCACCTTCCCTCCCTGGTCGGCCACCTCCTGTTCGGCCTCGTGACGGCAAACGTGTTCCTGGCCTTCGAACGCCGCTATAGGAGCTGGCTTCTCGAGGATCCCCGCTATGCCGCGCTGGAGAAGCGCCGCACCAGGCCGGTCGCCACCCCGGCCCCGGCCCTTTGCCTTTTTGTCATCGGTCTCGGGGTTCTCCTGCCGATATTGTTGTCCTGAGCCCAAAACGCACAGCCCTTCTTCCGGTTCGCTTTCCGCCGGCTGTCGGACGCCGACGACGCATCAAGGTCTTCCCGTTTTGCCGCTTTCGGACAAAAATCCGGGGCACACCATGAATGCCCCATTCCTCCGCATGCGGTTCCCCGTGGTGGGCCGCAAGCGGTCCCCCGAAGATTCGCCGGCCTGTGCGCAACGTGCCGCTTTCCTGGGCCGCCGGGACAAGAACGCGCCCCGTAAAAACATGTAGAATTCGTCATAGACGGCAAAAATGGAATTCAATCCAACTACGGTAGGTTGAATTCACTGCCGCGCATCCAGCTGCGAGGGCCGCGACACGATTGGGGCCGTGCGTTCGCGCCGTCGCCCGGGTCGACCTGCAGGACACAGCTGGAGGTCGACCGCGGGCGGCCCGGCGGCTTATTCCGCCGGAATCACTCACCCCTACCCCCATGAATCCAGATCTCCATCGAATCGCCGGCGTGGCCTTGGCCTCGGTCCTCCTGTGCATCGCGACCGGCTCCCGGGCCGAGACGAGCGCGGCGCCCCTGCTCCCGCGATTCCCGGACTTTGGCCAGCTGCCGCCTCCGGGCATGTACCAGAGCCGGATCTTCAAGCTCAGCCAGGATTTCCCGCAGGCGAAGCCCGAGACCGAGCCGGCCGTCCAGAACATCCTCCAGATCGACTACACCAAGGACTGGAAGAAATACATGGAGGCGGTGCGCGCCTACATCTACGAGGGCAACATCGAGGGCGGCAGCATCGCGAACGACTTCTACCTGGAGGACAACAAGGTCCGCACATGGTACCACGTGCCCTGGCAGCACTATGGCCCTTTCGGCCGCGAAGGCATCCATGGGCTGACAAAGGAGGGGCCCGTGTTCCCCTATGTCCTGTCGGCGTCGCAGCCCGGCCAATGGCAGACCTATGCCGTCGGCTTCTACAATCCCCCGGGCGGCTACATGATCGGGAAAGTATGGAGGGATGCCGAGAATCCGACGACGACCGTGATGCAGTCCGAGGGTTTCCCGATAGGAACGGTGGTGGCCAAGCTGCTGTTCACCACCGCCCCGGTCGGCGAGGTGCCGTTTCTCACCAATCCGATCGAGTGGCTGGCCTACACGACCAAGGAATTCATGCCGGTCACGTCCCCGCGGGTGATGAGCACGGTCCGGTTCATCCAGATGGACATCATGGTGCGCGATCCGCGCGCAAAGGAGACGGGAGGCTGGGTCTTTGGGACGTTCGTCTACAACGGCGCCCTCGCCAATCCCAACCTGTGGCTCAATGCCGTTCCGGTCGGGATCATGTGGGGCAACGATCCGGAGGTCACGAGCTTCTCCGACTCGAACCCCAGGCCGACCAAGACGGTCATCAATCCGGAACTCAAGCACACGATCATCAACACCTCGGCGGACCTTCCGCCCATGCACCTGGGGTGGGGCCTGCGCCTGAACGGTCCGGTCGACAACACGATGTCCTCCTGCCAGTCCTGCCACGCGACCGCCCAGTTCCCGCAGATCACGCCGATCCTGGCCTCGATGTCCACCAAGGATGGCAAGCCCCTGACGCCGAGCGATCCGGAATGGATGCGCTGGTTTCGCCGGGGAGGACGAAAAGGTGGCGTTCCGCTGGCGCATGAACGCCACGGACCAGGCGAGCGGGAACAAGGGATATGTGAGCGGGACCAACATCATCGTCTGGGTCGACGGCAAGGTCCTCTCGAACGACCAGGCCGGGGGCACGCAGTTCATTCCGCTCCCTTGAACGCGGCTCCCGAGCCCCGACGCGCCGGCTGACGGCCCCTGGGCCGACCAGCCGAAGCCGGCCGTCCGCGGCGGATGATCCCGCCGGAAGCCGCTAATGGCGCTTCCGCGTGCGCGAAGCAGGCGGCAGCCTTTTTGAACCCCCTGCCGTCCAGGTCCACGTGATCATTGATGAACTTGCCTTGGCCGCCTTCGACTTGGGTTTCTTGGACTTGGCACGGGTCTTTGCCGGGGCCTTTTTCTTTGAGGGCATTGTGTTATGTGTGGGTTGTGACCGCGTTTGCCTGTTGCGTTTGCAGCTCGACCGGCAACCGCGATCGATTGCCGCCGATGGAGCCGGAATCTCAGTACACCTCGTACACCTCGACGAGCGCCACGCCCGTGTCCCCGCTGACCCCCGACACCTGCGCCGTGTAGGCCCCCGGTGGCAGCGTGACGAGGATCGCCGAATCCAGGCTGCCGGAATCCGACCAGCCGAAGGCGCCCACCGCGGCCGCCTCGCGGGCGATTTGCGTGCCGCCGCCCCACCCGGCGTTGGTGCCGAGGAGGGTCGAGCCCGTGTAGAGCTGCAGGAGGGGGTCGGGCAAGGTGCCCGTGACGCCGAAGGGTACGAGCGCCGGGCCCGAGGCGCGGATGAGCACGGTCTTGGCGGTCGAGCCCCCGATGACGAAACCCGCGATGAGGACGTTGCCTCCCGTGCCGACCTGCACGCGCGCCGAGAGGTTTACCAGGCGCGGGGTCGCCAGGGTGTAGGAGCTGTCCGCCGTGGCATCGTAGACCTCCACCAGGGCAACGCCGGTATCGCCGCTTTCCCCGGCGGCCTGGGCGGTGTAGGCTCCCGGCGTCAGCGTCTGGAGGAAGGCCGCATCGTGGCTGGAGGGGCTTGCCCATGCAAAGGCCCCGACGCTGGCCGCCGCGGTGGAGATGGCCGAGCTGCCTCCCCAGGCGTCGTTGGTGTCCAGCAGGGTGGATCCCGAGTAGAGCTGCAGCTGCGGGTCGGGGAGCGTGCCCGTCACGCCGAACGGGACGAGGGCGGGACCCGAGGCCCGGATCAGGACGGACTCGGATCCCGTTGTGCCCGCCCCGCCCGAGACAAACCCTGCGATGAGGATGTTGCTCCCGGTGCCCACCTCGGCCCGGCAGGAGAGGTTGACGAGGCGCCCGACATTGGTCGTGGACGCCACCGCCAGGGTCGCGGTGTTGCTCTGCAGCGACCCGGACGCGTTGGTCGCTATGCAGTAGTAGGTGCCCGCGCTGGCCGCGGCCGCGCCGTTGATGACCAGCGCGGGTCCCGTGACATTGTTCACCCCGCCGCCGTCGGAAAGCGTGTGGCCGTCGAAGTACCACTGGTAGGTCGGGGTGGGCGACCCGTCCGCCACCGCGGCGAACACCACCGTGCTCCCGCCCGCGAGGGTCTGCGACTGGGGCTGGGTCCCGAAGGAGGGCGCCGCCGCGGTCGATGTGCCGATGGAGAGGGTGACCGTGTTGGACTGGGTGTAGCTGCCGTCGGGAGCGATGACGTCGGCGTAATAGCTGCCGGCGTCCGAAGCCTGGATGTCCACGAGCCTCAGCCCCGAGCCGCCCGGATTGTTGTCGTTGCTGATCGCGGCGCCGTTCTTGTACCACTGGAACGCGTCCTGGCCGCTGAAGCCTAGGGCAAGGGTCACGTTCGCCCCGAGCGGCGCCGTCTGGCTGGTGGGCTGCAGGGTGATCACCGGCGCGTCCGGGGCCGTCCCGCTCGTCACGATCTTGAAGCCGGTGAGGGCGCTGTAGACCGTGGAGGCGGACTGGTCCGTCACCGTCGTGTTGTTCACCGCCTGCACCGAGTCGAACTCGACGATGCCCAGATAGATCGACCCAGGCGCCAGGGTGCCTGCCGGGATGACGTAGGACGTGAATGGGGATGGATTGGTGGGGGTGATCGCCTGCTGGATCAGGCTCACCGTGCCGCCGTCGTAACCCCTGACCGTGATCTGCATGTGGCTTCCCACCCCGGCCGTGCCGTAGGACGAGAAGGTGTTGAAGGTGATCGTGGCGGACTGCGTCGAGTCGATGACGTAGTCGCCGGAGGCGTTCCACGTGCCGTTCGTGACCTGCGGCATGTTCGGGTAGCCGTCGCCGGTGAGGCTGAGGCTGAACGTCGGGTACCCGGTGACGTTGAAGGCATAGCTCCCGTCCGGAAAGGCGGCGTCCAGGTCCGCCTGCGTGGCATAGTACTTGTCGTACTCATACTTGCTGGTGGCCGTGTCGAGGACCAGCGTGGCGCCGGCCCCCCCGGGGGGGGTGAAGCCCCCGGGCAGCGGGGACTGGGCATAGAACTGGAAGGGGTTCGTGGGATCCGCCACCGGCGTGGCCACGCTCGTCTGGAGGAAGACATGCTCCTTCTGGCAGGTGATGTAGACCGTCGAGGCAGAGAACAGCGGGCCGGCAAGGGAGGCGGCCGCCGCCGAGAAGACAAGCATCCGTATGCCAGGGGCGTTCATCGGTGCTCTTTCTGCCCGACGCGTGCGGCTTGTCAAAACCGTTTGGGCGCCGGCCGCATCCGGGACACGATTCCCACCCGCCCGTCGGGGCCAAGAAGGGCTCGCCCGGGAAGGCCGGGACGCCACTATCAGCTGCGATGCACCCAACCCATCCCGCCAGGCTGCTCGCCATGCTGGCGCTGGCGGCCGCAATCGCGACCGCCGCCGAACCCGCCGCTTCGAAGCGCGCCATCACCGCCGAGGACCTGTGGTCCGTCAAGCGTCCCTCGTCCCTTGATCTTTCGAGGGACGGCGCCCGGCTCGTGTTCGCGCTCAAGGAGTACAACCTCGAGAAGAACAGCTCCGTCACCCACCTCTGGCTCATGGACACGTCGAGCGGCTCGACGCGCGCGCTCACCTCGGCGGAAAGCACCGACGCGGACCCGAAATGGAGCCCCGACGGCGGCAGCGTCGCCTTTGTGTCGAAGCGCGGCGCCGACGAGGAGGCCTCGCTCTACGTCATCCGCGCCGACGGCGGCGAGGCCGAGAGGGTCCTCGGGCTGCCGCTCCCCATCTCGTCCCCCCGCTGGCTTCCCGACGGCCGGCACATCGTGTTCGCGACCAGCGTGCTGCCCCGGCTCGCGGGCGACCTCGCGGCGACCCGGGCGGAGCTCAAGAAGCGCAAGGAGAGCAAGATGACCGCGAAGGTCACCGAGAACGGCTTCTACCGCTTTTTCGACACCTGGCTCACCGACGGCTACGCGACGCACCTGATGGTGGTCGACCTCGACACCGGGAAGACGACCGACCTCACCCCGCGATGGGACCGGGCCTTCCGGTTCGACGGGGAGAAGCAGTACGAGGTTTCGCCCGACGGCAAATGGATCGCGCTCTGCGCGGGGACCACCCCGCCGCCCTTCCGCGAAAGGGAGAACACCGACATCTACCTTCTCTCGATCGACCAACCCGGGACCGACTGGAGGAACCTCACGACCGACAACCTGGGCGACGACGCCAACCCGCGCTTCACCGCCGACGGAAGCGGCATCCTGTTTGGCCGCAAGCTGAAGTCCGATGCGGGCCCCGAGAACACGAGGCTGATGCGCGTGGACCTGGCGACGGGAAGGATAAGCCGCCTGTTCGCCGGCCTCGACCTGGCGCCGGAGGACTGGCACTCCTCCCCGGACGGCACCGCGCTCTACTTCCGCGCGGAGGACCACGGCCGCACGAAGATCTTCAAGGGCGCGCCCGACGGCGGCACCGTCGGGGTGGTGGTGGGCGACGGCACGAATTCCGAGCTCACCGTCGGCGCGAAATCCCTGTATTACCTCAAGCAGAGCTTCAGCCGGGCGGACGAGGTCTATTCCCTCGACCTGGCGACCGGGGCCGCCTCGGTGCGCTCCCACATCAACGACGCCCTCTTTGCGCAGCTCAAGCTCGGCAAGGTGGAGGAGCACACCTTCACGGGCGCGGACGGGGATCCGATCCTTCTCTGGCTCATCTACCCGCCGGACTTCGACCCGGCGAAGAAATACCCCCTGCTCCAGCTCATGCACGGAGGGCCCGCCACCATGATTGGGGACATTTGGCAGCCCCGCTGGAACGCGCAGGTCCTGGTGACCCCCGGCTATGTCGCCTCATGGATCGACCGGCACGGCTCGACCGGATTCGGGCAGAAGTTCCTCGCGTCGATCACCGGCGCGTGGGGGGAAAAGCCCTTCGAGGACATCATGAAGGGGACGGACTACCTCCTCGCCAACTTCAGCTTCCTCGACGCCTCCCGCACCGCCGCGCTTGGCGCCAGCTATGGGGGATACATGGCATGCTGGGTGTGCGGGCACACCGACCGCTTCAAGGCGATCGTCTGCCATGACGGCGCCCTGGACTTCACCACCCAGTATGCCTCGGACGTCGGCATCTACTGGCAGGAGGGCCCGATGGGCGGATCGCCCTGGAACCGCACCGCCGCCTATGACAAGGAAAACGCGATCAACTATGCGTCGCACTTCAAGACACCGACCCTCGTGATCCACAGCGGGATGGACTACCGGGTGCCGATCGACGAGGGCCTGGAGTTCTATGCGGCGCTGCAGGCGCAGAACGTGCCTTCGCGCCTTCTTTATTTTCCGGACGAGAACCACTGGGTGCTGCATCCCCAGAATTCCGTGTACTGGTATGGCGAGGTCCGGGACTGGCTCGCGCGCTGGCTGAAATAGCGGCGCCCCAGGCGGCGAAGGAGAGGGTCGACGCGGCCATTTGGATTGCGTCGAAAAGCCGTTTGGCCAGCGATATCCATGATGTACCACCGCCTGTTGCCCGGCATCGCGGGGGTTGCGCTGGCCCTGTCGGCGCTCGGCGCCGACACCGGCGCCGCGTCGGCTCCCGCTGCAGGGAGCCTGCAGCTTGTGCCCGCCTCCGACCCCCGCTTCAGCTACGATGGCCGGTTCGACTTCAGCGCTCCCGCGAGCCCGGTGGTGATTTGGGAGGCGAGCACGATAGGCATCGATTTTGAAGGCGACCGGCTCGACCTCCGGTTCGGCGGTGTCACCGGCCAGGTGTTCTTCAATGCGTCCGTCGACGGCGCCAGCACGGTCGTGGCGCTGCGGGAGGGAATGCCCGACCGCACCATCGCCCTGCCGGTCCCGGGGTCCGGCCGGCACCACCTCGCGCTTTTCAAGCGGAGCGAGGCGACCGCCGGGACCGCCCATTTCAACGGCATCGGGATCGCACGCGGCGGGATGGTTTTTTCGCCGCCCGCCCCCCGTTACAGGATGAGGATGGAATTCATCGGCGATTCCATCACGGTCGGGGCCTGCGATGAGGACGGGGACAAGGACCAGTGGGACGATCGAAGCACGCATGACGCCGCGTTCAGCTGGGCCGCCCTGACCGCGGCCGCCTTTTCCGCCGACTACGAGAATATCTCCGTGAGCGGCATCGGTCTGGCCACGGGCTTTGTCGACGTGCTCGACGGGCAGGTGTGGGACGGGGTCTACCCCACGGCCGCATCGGCGAGGGCGAACCTCGACGCATGGATCCCCGACGTGGTCTTCGTGCTCCTCGGGGACAACGACGACTCCTTCCCGAGGTCCCGCGGCCTCCCCTTCCCCGGCAACTTCGCCGAGAAGTATGTCTCGCTCGTGCATGCGATCCGCGCCGCCTATCCGAAGGCCTCGATCGTCCTCCTCAACGGCGCGATGTGGGCGGGCACCCACAGCACGGAGCTGGGAGCGGCGTGGACGGCCGCGGTTTCCAGCCTCGAGGCCAGGGATCCCGGCATCAGCCATTATGTCTTTGTTCACTGGACGTCGAACCATCCCCGGGTGGCGGACCACCGCGTCCTGGCGGATGAGCTGGTCGCCTGGCTCAAGGCGCAGCCGTTCATGAACGGCAGGTCGTAGGGGCTCGGGCCCCTCAGCGGCTCGGCGTCCCGTCCGGGGTCGGTGCCGCGGCGGGCGGGTCAAAAAGATATCCCCTGTCGCGGTTCGGGTCCTGGGATTGCGTCACGATCTTTCCGCTGGGGATGGCAAACTCCCCGGGTGCGAGGTCCACGTTTGTCTCGACGGTGGTCTCATAGGCCGTCTCCCCCATGGACCAGTACATCAGCGAGCCGGTCGAGGAGCCTATGGCAAAGCGCTCCACGTCCCCGCGCTGCGAGGACACCGTGACGATCTCGACCGCCTGGCTGCCATAGGTTCCGGCGCTCTCTGAATAGGTGCTTCCCGGGTCCATGGCCGCCTGCGACTGTGCCACAAAGGCGTGCTGCATCTCCGCAGGCGTGGAGTCCGACGTTGGGCCGGTCACATGGAAAGCGACCTCCTCGCTTCCTTCAAAGTCGGAGAGCTCCCAATCCCCGTCCTGGTTCGTGATAAAGCTTCGGCTGAGATGGGGCATCACCTTCCCGGAAGCATCGTAGTTCACCGTGTCCATCCTCAGCAGGTTTCCATCGGCACCGGTCCTCTGCCTCAGGTAGGTGAAGGTCGCCCAGCTCCCCGACGGCTGGCGCGCCGTCGTCACGATGCGGTAGGACTTCGCGTTCACGAGGTCCGCATAGGCCGAGCGCAGCTTCTCGAATGCGCGGCGGGACCTCTCGGCCGGATCGGCCGAGGCCGCCCCAACGGGGGGACTTCGCGCGGACACCGGGTCGTTCGCTCCGGCCGCAAGCGGGGCGGGAGGCGTTCCCTGCGGTTGCAAGGCCCTGGGGTCCGCCGGCTTCTGTCGCCTCAGGTAGAGAAGGCAGAAAACCAGCACGGCCACCATCAGGGCCATGATGGCCGGGCGTCCCGCCCCCGGCCTTGATGCTTCCGCGCGTTCCATGGATTGCTCTACCCCCGCGCCGGAGCGGCGGCAATTTCTTATGATCGGCGGTGCGGGATAGCTCGGCCCCGCCGGCGCCATGGACTTGCAGGCCCTCCCGGGCCGATCACCGCTGGAGGTCGCCGGGATTCTCCGGGATTCCCGGGTCGTCCAGGACCTGGATCGCCGTCGCCGGCCCGAAGTCCTTCCAGTCATACATCGCCCACACGACTTTCTTCCCATGGGTGATTTCAACCAGCTGGCAGCCCTTGCCGGAATCACCCCTTGAGCAGAGGATCGTGTTGCCGTTGGCGAGCCTGGCACAGGATTGGGAGCCGTGAAACACGATTCCCGGCGGCAGCTCGGACAGCCTGAATTCCCAGACCGTTTCACCCTTCGGGTTCACCTCCCGGGTCAGTTCGTCCTTTTCATCGGTGATCAGGGTGTTTCCGTTGCGCAGGCGCACCGCCGCCCAAGGGGAGCGAATTGCGTACGACCAGATTTCCGTGAAGTCCTTGTCGTATTCGACGACCCTGTTCATCTCGAGAAACGGGGCGAGATAGGTTCCGTTCGCGGTGATCCGCATCCGGCGGAACTGGCCATGCACCGTGCCCCGGTCCGTGAGGCTCGGAGCCGGCAGAGCGTGTTCCACCTCCGCCTGCCCCGTCTTCACATCGACGATCATGAGCTTCGGCGGCAGGCCGTTTTCAACCAGCAACACCCTGTCCAGCCCAATGGGCTGCACGGTGTGGATCTCCGTGCCCTTGGGCGCGTCCAGATGCCATACAACCCGCTTCTGGGGTGTCACTTCCTCGGCGTAGCTCATCCGGGAGAAGAGGATGTTTCCGTTGCCGAGCATCCAGATATCATCGAATTCCCAGCCCTTCCCGGTCGAGTAGGTCCACAGGATCCTTCCATCCCGAACCACGAACATCGTGTTGCAGCCCTCCCCGATGTAGAGCATCGGGTGCTGGGCTGGCCCGTTGCCGGGCAGCGCCGCCTGTGAAAGGGAAGGCGAAACCGTCCAGTTAGGCGGGTCGGAGGGAAGTTCGCCGGGGCCGACCACAGGTACGTCGGGTGCGGTGAACCGAGCCAAGGCGGCGAGCGCCGGCGTGGAATCCGAATGAAACCCATTCGCGTCCTGCGAATAGGCGGAACCAGGCGCATGCATGCAGGCCAGCGACAACAAGCCGGCGATTCCCCGGAAGAAGCGGCCGGGCGGTGAAGGCAATCGGTCCATGCGAGAAGGCCGTCCGGGGATGAGGGGATGCGCAACAGGCTTCAGATCTGGTCACTTGGGAAGATGCGCCCCCGGCTTGGGCGACGGAAGCCAGGCCCCCGAGAAATGGGCGCGCTGCAGGCCCCTCACCACCGGCTGGCAGTTTCGCATGAGGCGCCCGATCAGGCCGGAGCGATAGCATTCTATCATCAGGATCAGCGGGCCGTGGTTCAGGCCAAAATTGTGCTTCGACCTCCACTCCCGGTGCCCGGCCGAGTCGCCGACCATCGGATTGAACGAGACAGCGAACCCGCAGGGCCGGCTCCCGACGTCCGTCTTCATGAAGTAATCGATCGTGGGAAGGACGATCTCCGGCGCGAACGGAACGGATGCCACGGCGGCTCCCGCCGAGATCGTCCCGTCGTCCGGCCCAAAGGGAATCCCGCGCGCATGATAGCCCAGGAAGTTGATCCTTCGGCCCTTGACCCGCCGCACGAACGGCCCGGGCCCGTCGGAGGCGGTGATGCCCCAGCTCAGATCCGAGTGGCATTCGAAGCCCCGGGGATTTCTGCGGCAGTATTCCTGCTGGACATAGGTGGCTCGGCGGCTGTTTTCGAAATAATCGGACGACTTCGCCCTCATGAAGTCATCCTGGAGCCCGCGAAAATCGATCCAGGCATGCATGAATTGGTGGATGAAAAGCGGCCCGGCGTAGAGATATTCGTATCCGTAGACGCGCTTCCATCGGTAGGTTCGAGTCCATGCCCGATAGCTATCGTGGGACAACGGGTGTGTCGGTGAACCCAGGGCGAGGAGGTACATCGGCAATCCCTCGCTGTAGCCCTGCCACCGGTACTTGATGAAGCCCCTTTCGGGGGTATGGCCATGGCTCAGCGTCAGGGCGCCGTTGCAGGCCCAATCCCACTCCATCCGGCGGTAGATCTCGCCGACGCGCTCGCGAATCTCCCGCTCCTCGGCGTTGGCGCCGGAGAAGTATTCGGCCGCGACAAGCATCCCCAGGACGAGGAAGCCGCTGTCGACCGTGGAAAGCTCGCATTTCCACACCCGCGCACCCTTCTTCATGTCCAGGAAATGATAGTAGAAGCCGCGATGGCCGGTTGCACCGGCGTCGCCGCCCTGCGAGCTGGCGTCGAAGAACCTGACCGCGGCCAACGTGCGCTTCAGCGCCTCGCTCCTCCTCATGAAGCCGCGCTCGACCGCGACGACGTAGACCGCGAGCGCGAATCCCGTGACCGCGATGCTTGACGGGGAGGTTGACTTCGTCTTGTCGCGCACCAATCCGGTGGCCGGATTATATTCACGGGCGAAATAGGCGAACGACTCCTTCTGCAGCCGGTGCAGCGTCTTGTCATGGGATTGCGCCATTGGGCCTGATGTTAGGCGGCAAGCCTTCGGCGGAAACCTCAAAAGTGGGGAAAAGTGAGCGCGCGGATCCGCATCGGGACCTCCCTTGCCACGCCGGGGCTTGATCAGCCGACGGCCATGATGACGATGCCGATCGCCATGGCCGCCGAGGCGATGATTCGCCGACGGCCCTCCACCTCCTTGAGGCGCCTCGCGCCGATGAAGGCGCCCATCACGATGCTGACCTCGCGGACCGGGGCGATGTAGCTCACGGGCGTGATGGCCAGCGCGGTGAGAACCAGGATGTAGGAGATCGACGAGAGTCCGGCAACACCGGTGGCCTCGAGCCTGTGCTCGCGCCATTCCCGCACGACCTCGGGCCAGCGTCGCGCGGCAAAGGGGGCCAGGAGGACGACGCCCGTGAGCGTCGTGCCGGCGTCGTAGATCAGCGGCGCGATCGCGAGCGAGGCGACGCCGCGCCGGTCCCACACCGTGTAGGCCGCGATGAAGACGCCGGTGGCGATGCCGTAGGCGATCGCGATGCGCGTGTGCCCCGCGCTCCGCTTGAGGAGCATCGGGCCTCCCGCCAGGAAAAAGATGCTTCCGACGATGATCAGGCCCCCGGCCATCGCGGCCGGCGTGGGCCTCTCTCCCAGGAGCCAGACGGCGGCGAAAGTCGAGAGGAGAGGCCCGGTTCCGCGTGCCAGCGGATAAATGAGCGAGAAATCACCCGTCTTGTAGCTCCGCTGAAGAAAGAGCGCGTAACCGGTCTTTAGAAGTCCGCTGCCGGCGATCCACAGGAGCGCCGCGGGCGGAAGGATCGGATGCCGCCAGATCCAGTAGGCAACCACGAATGGCGCGTAGAGGACCACGTTCACGATGCCTACAAGGGTGACAAATGCCAGGCCTCCGGCCGCCCGCTTTGCAAAGAGATTCCAGGTCGCATGCAGGAGGGCTGCGACGAGAACCAACGACAGGACGAAGACGCTCATCTTGGGTTCGCAGGATCGTTGACGCTGCGTCGCGCCCGCACAAGCCGGCGCCGCGTCAGGTTGCCCCAGAAGTCGCCGGGACTCGCAGTTGAGATTCGATCGATATCCCAGGAGCGGTGAGCCGGTCCGATCGCGCACCTCCCATACGGCGCGGCATCAATTTAATCTCCACGTCATCAAACAGATGTGCTTATGTCCGCGATCAAAGCATGCCAGAGTCTTCCTGTTCGTGTTCGAGGGGGAATGACAACCCTTGTCTCCCGGGCGCCAGGCCTTTTCGACGCGTTTTTTTGACGGGGAGCACGGTGGCGGCTAGGGTAAACGACCATGGACATAGACTCCCCGATTGGACTGAAGCTGTTGGCGGGGGCCAAGCTCGTGAAGGGAGTGGTCCTCGCGTGCGTTTCGCTGGGGATACTGGACCTGATTCACAAGGACCTTCCCGGGATTGCGCTTCACTTTGTCGAGGCCGTCCGGATATCACCCGAAAACAGGTACGTGGCGCTCGCGCTCGAAAAGCTCGGGTTGGTGGAACCCTCCACCCTGAAGCGCCTCGGAGCCCTCTCGGCGCTCTATGCGACGGTCCAGCTGACCGAAGGTATCGGGCTATGGCTCGGGGCGGCCTGGGCGGAATACATGGTGGTGATATCCACCGGGTTGTTCATCCCGGAGGAATGCCTCGGCATCATCCACCGCTTCAGCTGGCTCCGCATCTCCATCCTCCTGGTCAACGCGGTGATACTGACCTACGTCGCCAAGATTGTATGGGACCGGTACGAGCACAGAAAAAAGGCCCTCGCTGTCCCGGAAGGCTAGCACGCGAACCGTTGCGGCTGGATCACCTGCGGCAGAATATAGAGCGCTTCCCGCCGAAAATGTGCGAAAGATGGCACCGTCAGTTGACCCGTGAAAAACCTTCTCACCGCTTTCGTCGTCGTTTGCGCCGTGTTCTTCGTCTTCCGCCTGTTCAGGCGGCCGGTGAATTTCGCGCATGCGCCGGCGGACCTCGTGGTCACTCGGATTGACCCGGGCGGAGCCGTCGTCCGGGAGACGCTTCACCCGTACCAGACCCCGTATCTTGCGGTGTACCACGGCGCCGGCTGGTGCCCTCCCTGCCAGCAGTTCGCGCCCACGCTTGCCGAGTTCTACCGTTCCGCGGACAAGTCCAGCATGAAGTTCCAGCTTGTCATGGTCGACTACGACCAAAGCGAGGAGGACATGCTGGCCTACATGAGGCAGCACAAGATGGGCTTTCCAGCCGTGATGCGGGGATCGGCCGGGCCCTGGGGAAAGGCGACGGGCAGGGGCATCCCCAACCTCATCATCATCGACACCGCCACGGGGAAGGTGGTTTCCTCGTCCTATGACGGGGATTCGTTTGTGGGACCCGATGTGCCGCTCCAGGTCCTGGAGAAAATCGCCCGTTGATCGCACCCGCTCCCCAACCCCAACCATGCGACCCCCGCACATGAAATCCAGAATCGTCGCGACCGTCCTTCTTTCGCCCGCCGCCTCGATATTCGGGCAGGCCTCCCCTCCCCCCGAGACCGACACGTCGTTCATCGACGCCGCCGGGAGGGCTCATGTCACCCGGGTGGTCCCGGTGCCCACGACGGTGAGCCCGGAGGCGCAGGAGGCGTTGGCCCATCCGTTTCCCGACGTCGCCGACACCGACACGCTGGCGGTGGCGCGAGCAAAGGTTGACGCATGGCAGTCAGGGGCGGCCACGAAGGCGCTTTCCCTGTACCCGGTGAACATTAGCCAGTCCATGATCGCAGGGATTCCCGTGCGGGTGGTCACACCGCTGGCCATTCCCGCGGGCAATGCGCATCGCGTGCTGATGAATGTCCACGGGGGCGGCTTCAAGGTCGATTCCGGCTCCTTCACCGAATCCATACCGATCGCCAATCTCACGCAGACCGAGGTCGTGTCGGTCCTGTACCGGATGGCGCCGGAGCACCCGTTTCCCGCTGCGGTGGACGACGCGGTGGCCGTCTACACGGAGCTGCTGAAGACCCACGAGGCGCGGGATATCGCGATCTACGGGACCTCCGCCGGCGCCATCCTGACCGGCGAGGTCGCCGTGCGGCTGAAGCAGCTGGGCCTGCCGCTTCCCGCCGCCCTCGGCATATTCTCGGGAAGCGGCGACATGAGCCGGCTCGGCGACTCGCAGAGCTTTTTTTCGCTCCATGGGCTGGCCGGGCACCTCGCCACGCCGCTTCCGCTTTCCGATCCCGAGTATGTGGGGTCGACCGACCGGAGGAACCCGGTGCTCTCCCCCATCTATGCGGATCTGAAGGGCATGCCGCCGACCCTCTTTGTCGCCAGCACCAGGGATCTCCTGCTCAGCGGGACCGTCAACCTCCACCGCGCCTTCCTGCGCGCGGGCGTCGACGCCCGGCTGGTCGTGTTTGATGCGCTCCCCCATACATTCTGGGGAAATCCCAACCTGCCGGAGTCGAAGGAGGCCCATCAGATCATGGCGAATTTCTTCATGGAGAAGATGGGCGCGGGGCCGCCGTGAACCGCGGACGTCCCCGGGCGGATCGCGGGCCGGGAGCGTGACGGCGCTCAGAACAGGACGGCGTTGTTCCTTGGGTCGGTGAACAGCTCCTCGAAGCGCGGGTCTCCGTGCAGAGGGGAAAACATGGGCTCGCTCCGCAGGTACCCGACATCGACGCGGGAGGGGATGCGCAGCAGGCGGGTGAGCTCCGAGAGCGCGCGCTCCTTGTCGCCGGTCCACGCGTATATCTCGGCAAGATAATAACTGATGTACGTCCCGTCGATCGTGTCGCGGGACTCAGGAAGCATGTCGACCGCCCGCCGGCCAAGGCGCACGGCCTCGTCGCCGTGGCCGAGCAGCGCCTCCATCTGGCCCAGGTAGCTGTAGAGGCGCGAGTTGGCCGGCTCGAGTTCGATCCGGGCCCGCACTTCCGCTGGAAAATCAGCAAGCCGGGCCCGAGCCGCCGAGAGGTCGCCGTGCTCGGCATAGACCTCGGCCGCCTCCTCCGCCTGCAGCGCATGGTCCAGGCCGTCCTCGTCAAAGAAGGGCTGGAGGCCGTCCAGGCGCTTGAATTCAGCATAGTTCTCATCCGAGATCGCCACGCCCGTTCTGAAGCGGATGCCGCGAGGCGAATTCAACTGTTCCGGCGTGAGGCGGGCGAGCAGCTTGTTGAGCTCTTGGGTCGAGCCGCTGGACTCGCGGTACATGAAGGCAAGGCTGATCTCCTCCCTGAGCTGCTGCTCCGGCAGGAACGCGATCAGCCTGCGGTGCATTTCGGCCGCCTCGTCCCAGCGCCGGGCGTAGGTCAGCGTCTGCATGATGTTGCGCGTGTAGGCGATGTTTCCCGGGTCAAGCTCGATCGCCTTGCGCGATTGGACCAGCGAATCCGCCCAATGCCCCTGACGGCGGAGGATGAGGCCGAGCGAGGAGGGAACGGTCGGGTCATTCGGCTGGAGCCGGGCGATCTTTTCGTACTGGGCCAGGGCGCGATCGTAGTCCCGGTACGCGTAGTAGGCGTAGGTGCCGAGCGAGCGGATCACGTCCGGCGAGTCGGGCGCCAGGCGGACCGCGTTGGCGATGGCGGCGTCCGCCTCGGCAAGCCGCGCGGCGGTATGGTCGATTTCCCAGAAGACGAAGAGCGAATGTATCTCGGCCAGCGCGCCCCACGCGGTGGCAAAATTGGGATCGGCATCGACCGCGCTCTGGTAAAAGTCCTGGCTCTGCTTGAGCGCGACGCGGCTCCCCGAGGGGGAGCGGTTGAAGACGTCGCGGCCCTTCAGGAAGAAGTCATATGCGGCGAGGTTTTCCGTCGGGCGGCGTTCGATGAGGGTCTTCTCCTGCGGTGAGAGCGCGGCCGCCAGCGCCCCGGCGATCTCCTGCGAAAGCTCGGCCTGGATGGCGAAGATGTCGGTCATGTCGCGGTCGTAGGCCTTCGCCCACACGTGCTCGTCCGTGCGCGCGTTGATCAGCTGTCCGGTCACGCGCACCCTGTTCCCGGCCCGGCGCACGCTGCCCTCGAGCACATAGGCCACCCGCAGCTCCGAGCCGATCTGGCGAATGGTCTTGGTCGTCGCCCGGTACTGCATCACCGACGTGCGCGACACGACATGCAATTCCCGGATCAGGGCGAGATTGGTCAGGATGTCCTCGTGGATGCCATCCGTGAAAAACATGCTGTCCTTCTCCTCGCTCATGTTGTCGAACGGGAGGACGGCGATGGATTTCGCGTCGATCGGCGCCGCAGCGGGGGCCGCAGGATGCGGCTCGGCGGCGATCGGCTGGGGCGCCGGCCTGAGCGCGAACCAGGCGGCGGCGGCGACCGCGGCGAGGAGGCCCCCGATGAGCCACAACGTGACGGGAGCGGGGCCGCCTTTCCGCGCGGAGACTGATTGGCCTACGTCGCCCCGGACGGGAGCCGCGAAGGGTGCCTGCGGACCGTCCAGCAGCCGTTTCACGTGCTCGATGAACTGCGGCGAAGGCAGCGCGGCCGGGAGCCGCGTCCATTGGACGCGGCGAAATTCGGGGGGAACGGCGATGGCGGACTCGGGCGTGTCGTCAACCACGACCGGCACGAGGAAGGGAACACCCTCCATCAGGAGGTGGGTCTGCTCCACCGCCAGCTTCCACTCGAGGCGGAAATACCCTTTCCCGCGCTCCTCCGTCTTCTTGGAGATGATCGGGATGAAGAGCGCGCAGGCATCTATCTGCGTGCGGATCTTCTGGTCCCAGGCATCGCCTCCCCGGAGCTCGTTCTGGTCAAACCACACCTCCACGCCCTGGCTGCGCAGCGCCTCGGCTATGCGTCCGGCGGCGGCGGTATCCTCGCGCGCGTAGCTGAGGAACACGGCGCGATTGGCGGTCGAAGTGGAACTGGCCGGCATTTGTCGTTGGGCGGCGTAGGATGGCCCCGCCATCGCTCGGGTGACGAGCACAAATCCGAGGGCCGCGGCCGCCGTCAGCATTTGACCCTGCGGCAACACGGCCCGATTTTGGGGAGCGCGGCGCCTCCCTGGGACCACAAGAAGCGTCCATATATAATGATGCATCCGTTGCTGCGGCAGACCGCCCATCGCCCCTGGCCCCTGCCGGCGCGCAGATGGATTTGGCGCCAGTCCTGGCGGGACCTGGCCTTCATCCACTATCGCGTCGACTCAGGCCTGCTTCGGCGAAGGCTGCCGGAGGGCCTCCGATTGGAGGAATTCGATGGGTCGGCCTGGGTGGGGCTGGTCCCGTTTCGGATGTCGGGCGTCATGCTCAGGCCCTTTCCCGACCTTCCCGGCTTCTCGTCCTTTCCGGAACTCAACCTGCGGACCTACGTCGAGGCGGACGGGAAGCCTGGGGTGTGGTTTTTCAGCCTCGACGCTGACTCCTGGCCCATCGTGTACGGAGGGAGCAGGTTCTACGGCGTGCCCTATTTTCACTCCCGCATGAACCAGGAAAAGTTCGGCGGATGGTTTGAATATTCATGCCGGCGCCGGGACGGGACGGCCGGATTTCGGGGACGATACCGGCCCATCGCCGCGCCGTTTCTTCCCCAGCGCGGCTCGTTCGAGCATTGGGCCGCCGAGCGGTATTGCGTCTATTCGAGCCTTGCGCGCGATCAACTGGCCCGGACCGAGGTGCATCACCTTCCATGGCCGATGCAGCAAGCCGAGGTCGAGATACATGAGTCGAACATCCTGACCGCGGCCGGCATCTCGACCGCGGATGAAAAACCGCGATGTCACTTCTCGACCGGCGTGGATGTCCTGACATATCCCTTGGAGAAGATGGGCCATAACTCCTTGCGCCAAGGGTCAGGTGGCGGATCGGCGCTCCTCCTTTGCCTCGGACTCGCCTGCATCAGCCAAGGGATGTCCGCGGGCGACCGGCCCGCGGACTACAAGGGAACGCCGTTTCATGACAGCGTCCATCAGGGGGGGCCGCAGAAGATACCGGGACGGGTGCAGTGCGCCTATTTCGACCTCGGAGGCGAGGGTGTCGCGTATCACACCACGGACACGAGGAACCAGGGCAGCGGCATGCTGAACCCGGCAAACGGCTCATACCTGAACGAATTCCGGATGAATGAGGCGGTCGGGACTTCCTACACGAAGTTTCACGACGCGATCGACGACAATCCCTTCAGCCTTGTGCGGCCGCCCGAGGGACAGCTCTACGTGGGTTGGACGAGCCCGGGGGAGTGGTTCAGAATGACGGTGCAGGTCGAGCGCGCCGGAGTGTACGCGGTCGATCTGCTGTACACATCGAATCGAGGGGGAAGGATTACCCTGGAAGTGAACGGCAACGCGCCACCCGCGGCGATCGACATCATCTCCACAAAGAACGCCGCAGAAACCGTTCCGTGGCGCCAGTGGCACCATTGGAACCTGATGAAGGACATCGCCGACGTGTTCCTGCCCGAGGGAGTGAGCGTTCTCACCGTCCATATCGTATCGGGGGGCAACATGAACTTGGCGTACCTCGATTTCGAGCCGAAGACCTAGGAAGATCGCATCACATCCCGGCACGGTCCCGAACCGCCGATACCGAGCCGGAGACGGCTCGCGCGAACGCGCACGGAGCCTACAGCCGCGCGTCGGAATTCCCCGGGGAATTCCCTCCAATCCGCGCGGATTGATTTTCTGGCCGCAGGCGGGCACCCACGCCGTGTCCGTCTCGATTCCACCGTCGGCATTTTGCTCATGCGCCGCCAAAACCATTAAATAGTGCGCATTTGCGTGCACGGTCAGGTTATGGATTCGAGTCCGGGACCCGGGGTTGCTCGTTCGATTCCCGAAAGCAGCTGACCGTGTGTTTCCTAATAGATTATTATTTGGCATAATAGGTAATTATACCGGGCGCCGAGACGACGATTTTCCGCATCGATCCCGACGCCCATTCGCCCCATTTGGAGCCTGCAAAGGAAGTCCAAAATGACCGGTTGCAAAAGCAGTGTTAGATATAAAGTGCACAAAAATGTTGACAGTTAATTTGAGCCCTCACTAGACCTCGACGTGCACAGGGAAGAGCTTCGCTCGGGCCCTATGACACCCATTACCCCAAGGCATACCCGGACCCCATTGACGATCCGTCGCTCCCCGCGGCGGACGCGCAAGCAATGGGACGGAGCATGCCCGAACCCGTGAATCCACAACCAGGAACTACACCGTGTTTCTACCAACACCCCAACCCAAGATGAAAATGATCCCAGCCCAGTCCACAGCCATGCCGCGCCTCGCAGCGGGCCTCGCCGCTCTCGCTGTATTGGCTTCCCTGTCCCTGCAGGGCCAGACGCCTACCCCGACCCCAACCCCGACGAGCTCTCAATCCACGGCGTCGACGGCGGCCGCGGTCCAGCTCGATCCGTTCACGGTGAGCACGTCACAGGACAAGGGATATTCAGCGACCAACGAGATTTCGGGCTCGCGCGTGGACACCCCGATAAAGGACATTCCGATTTCGATCGATGTCATCACGTCGCAGTTCATCTCGGACATCGGCGCCACCGACCTGCGGAGCGCCCTCGCCTACCAGTCGGGCATCATGACCCGCACGCAGAACGACCTTGAGAACACGGGCGGCACTTTCGGTTCAGCCTACGGCCAGGGCGGCGTCAACAATCCGCAGGGCGTGACCGCGAATACCGACCAGTCGCAGTTCAAGATCCGCGGGTTCATCACCGACAACACCCTGCGCGACGGCTTCCTGCGGCTCACCGGGGTCGACACGGTCAACCTCGACCGCATCGAGGTGGTTTTCGGGCCGAACGCCCTCCTGTACGGCACCGGCAACTTCGGCGGCGTGGTCGACTATCTCCCCAGGCGGCCGATGGACGTCCAGTCGGGATCGTTCAGCGCCTCGTTCGGAAGCTATGATTTCGAGCGCGCGATCCTGGACGTCACGGGACCGATCAGCGGGGCGAACCATCTCGATTACCGGGTGGATGCCGCCTACGAGGACACGGACTCGCAGGAAAGCTACTACAAGGAGCGCCATTTCTTCGTCGCGCCGCAGATCTCGTGGAGGCCGTTTGAGGGCACCTATCTCCTGGCCGACTTTGAGTACGGCAAGGAGTTCCAGGACGGAACGGGCTTCCAGGCCTTCAGGGCCGTGACGGCGACCAGCAGCGCCCTTCCGACGAACAACGATCAGTTCGAGGCGGTCGGCTTCTACTATCCGCCCGGCAGCGACCCCAGGTCGTTCAACATAAGCGGCCCGGACGCCTTCGTCGACGACCAGGACAAGAACCTCGAGCTCAAGGCCACCCAGCGGATACTCAAGGAGACGAATGTCTGGCCCAGCCTGGATTTCCTCGTCGCCTGGAATCGCTCGAACGCCAACGAGCAGACGCGGTCCGTCAACGGGGAGATGGAGGTCGACACCGACACCACGAACAACGGATACGCGCTCGGCGAGACGGTCATCACGAGCCAGGCTGCCAACTCGATCAACGGGCAGGGGACGAACAACGGGAACCTGGTGTTCGGGTCCGTGGCCAACTCGGTCGATGCCTACCAGTGGGACGAGACGTTCGCGAACACCGAGCGCGACCAGACGAGGGTCGAATTCGTGGCGAAGAAGACGCTCTTCGAGGGACGGTGGTTCCAGTGGGACAGCCAGGTCCTCGCGGGATATTCCGATCTTTACCAGCAGACCTATGATTCCACCGGGGGATCGACCGGGAACAACTACAAGAGCCCGAACGCTCTCAATCCCATCATCTACGGGATCCAGGGCGACGGCTCGCCCGATGTCCCGGAGACGATCACGATCAACAACGAGACCAAGAACTGGGACAGCGCCTATTACCTGAACTATTACGCCAAGCTGTTCAGCGACCGGGTCATCCTGATGACGGGCGTGCGCCGGGACACCAACACCTCCTGGGACAACGCCACGCTGAGCAATCCCGACGCGGGCGTCGAGTCGGCCAGCCTCACCAACAAGACCTACCAGAATGGCGTTGAAGTCGAGGTCACCAAGTTCCTGTCGCTGTTCGCCCTGAAGGCGGGGGGCGTCGAGCCGAACTTCGGCGGCCTGAGGAACGCCGAGACGGGAAGCCCCGTGAGCTCCAACACCGGCAAGAGCAACGAATACGGCATCAAGTTCGACGCGTTCCATGGAAAGCTGACCGGGACGATCAGCAGGTACACCATCTCCAAGACGTCCTGGTCCGCCGAGCCCTTCTACGCGCCGGCGCCCCTGGGCCATCCGCGCTTCAACCCGAACAACCCCATCATCTACAACCTCAGCGACGAGGACAATCCCGGCCAGGGCATGATGCCCAACAACGCCGTGGTCGGCGGCATCACGTGGCCGGCCGCCAGCGACGGTGCCCTGAGCGGTTCCGCGCTCACCGCGAACCTGGCAGCCGGTGGCAACGGCCTTAGCGGCGGCAACAACACCGGGCCGTCCGTCACCGCGTTCAACGCGGCCGTGGCGGCCGGGTCGGTCTACGTGTCCAGCGCGGGCATCGGAACCCCCCAGGTCTACATCAATGCCAGCACCCCGACCGGCGCCGCGTACCTCAACTCCGTGTTCGCCGCCAACAACGAAGGGCAGAACGGCGGCTGGCCCGGCTGGATGTACGCCGGAATGGACGCCGGCCCGACGACGCCGAGCAACCACGATGACAAGCTCCTCAACAACGCGAACCAGGACGCGGCCGGGTTCCTCAACACGGGACTTGGCGCCGCAGTCCAGGTCATCGACCAATCGAAGGGCTACGAGGGCCAGATCCTCTACACGCCGAACGACAGCCTCCAGTTCGTGCTGAACGCGAGCGTCGACGCGACCGTCACCCGGATCAACAACGGCACCTGGCCGAAATACCCCTTCCCCCAGGACATGTGGGCGTCATGGTACTTCGCGAACTTCGGCGGCGAGGAGGAGCCGTTGACCACGGCCTACAAGAACCCGGCGGACACCTCGACCTACGTCAACAACACCTTCCCGGGCGACGACTCGCCGAAGTACTCGGCCTCGCTGTTCGCGAACTACAAGTTCAACGGCGCGCTCCGGGGCTGGACGGTCGGCGTCGGCGGACAGTGGCACTCGCAGGAGGAGTATTTCTCCGGCATCACCCACGGATCCGGCCAGATTGAGACGAACGCCGCGGGCCTGCTCATCGTGGCCTACGCTCCCTCGGAGTTCTTCCTGAACGCGTTCGTGAAGTACGACTGGAGGAGCTGGGGGTACAGTCAGTTCATCCAGTTGAACGGTTATAACCTGACCGACAACAACCAGTTGTATGGGCTGATATACAACACGCCGATCACCGGCAAGATCACCTACGGGATCAAGTTCTGATTCGCCTCCAACCAGCGAAGGCTAGCACAGCGCACGCGGCGATCGCCGTGTGCGCTTTTTCTTGGGGCTCGGGCGCCATTCCAATTTCGTTTTGCGCGAACAATGAATTCGTCGCAGTACCGGGATCGGAATGACCCGCAGGCCAAACAAGGATCGGCAGCGCGCGAAACCCGCGACGGCGTCTCCGCCCCGCGCGGCGCCGGCTGAACGCGGTGCCGGCCCCGCCGGGCCCAGGTGGCGCCGGGACTGGATTCCCTGCCTCCTGCTGGCGGCGGCCGCGCTGGTCGCCTACCAGAAGGTGTGGCATGCCGGCTTTGTCTGGGACGATGACGCCCACGTGATCCGGCCGGACATGCGCCCGCTCCACGGGCTGTGGAGGATCTGGTTCGAGCCGGGCGCCACCCAGCAGTACTACCCCGTCCTCTACAGCGCGTTCTGGCTGGAGCTTCGCCTGTGGGGATATTCAGCGCCGGGGTATCACGTGGCCAACGTGGCGCTGCATGCGGCGGCCTCATGCCTCCTGTACCGGGCCCTGCGGCGCCTCTGCGTGCCAGGGGCGCTGCTGGCCGCCGCGGCGTTCGCCCTCCACCCGGTCTGCGTCGAATCCGTCGCCTGGATCTCGGAGCAGAAGAACACGCTTTCCGCCGTCTTCTACCTCGCGGCCGGCCTCGCCTATCTCCGGTTCGACGAGGAACGGCGGCCCCGCTGGTACGCCTTCGCAACGACGCTGTTTGTCCTCGCCCTGCTGAGCAAGACCGTGACCGCGACCCTCCCCGCCGCTCTCCTGGTTGTCCTCTGGTGGAAGCGGGGACGGCTTGCGTGGAGGAGCGACGGGTGGCCGCTCGCGCCCTGGCTCGCGCTGGGCGCGGCGGCGGGGATGATGACCTCCTGGGTGGAGCGCGCGTTTGTCGGGGCCGGCGGCGCCGCATCCGGGCCGGGCGCTGTCGAGCGGTTCCTGGTGGCGGGCCGGGCCATCTGGTTCTACCTCGGGAAGATTTTCTGGCCGGCCAACCTTGTCTTCATCTACCCGCGCTGGACGATCGATGCGCGCAGCTTCTGGCAGGTCCTCTGCCCGGCCGCCGTCCTCGCGGCGCTGGCCGCGTTGTTCGCCCTTCGCCGCCACTCGCGCGGGCCCCTCGCGGCCGCCCTTCTCTTCACGGGAACGCTTTTCCCCGCGCTCGGGTTCATCGACGCCTATCCCTTCCGCTTTTCCTATGTCGCCGACCATTTCCAATACCTGGCGGCGGCGATGATGCTGTCGGCCTCGGCCGCCGCCTTTGCGCTCGGCGTCAGCCGGCTCCCGCCGGGATTCCGGGTTGCGGCATGGTCCGCGGCCCTCTGCGCCGTCGCGGCGCTGGCGTCGCTGACCTGGCGGCAATGCGCGATGTACGCCGACGTGGGGACGCTTTGGCAGGAGACGATCGCCAGGAATCCGGGCTGCTGGATGGCCCACGACAATCTCGGCGTGGCCCTGATGGCGGGCGGCCAGCCGGACGAGGCCATCGCCGAATACCGGAAGGCGCTGGCGATCGATCCGGGCATTGCGGGAACGCACAACGACCTCGGGCTCGCCCTCGCTGGAAAGGGCCGGATGGACGAGGCCATCGCCGAATATCTCAAGGCCCAGGAAATCGAGCCGGGAAACGCCGAGACACACAACAACCTGGGCACCTCCCTCCGGAGGGCGGGACGCATGGACGAGGCCATCGCCCAGCTCAGCTTGGCGCTGGAAATAAGGCCGGGCGACCTCGGGACCAACTTCAACCTCGGCAACGCGCTCCTCCAGGCGGGCCGGGTGGACGAGGCGATCGTGCGCTACAGGAAAGCCCTGGAGATCAGCCCGGATTTCGCCGACGGCCACAACAACCTGGGAAATGCCTTCCTGCGGACGGGGAGGTGGGACGAGGCCATCGCCGAGTACAGGAAGGCCCTCGCGATCGAGCCCGCCCACGCTAGGGCGCAGGCCAACCTGCGGACGGCCCTGTCAAAAAAAGCGGGTCATTGAGGCTGATGGCCGCCATCCCGACCGGCGCCGGCCTCAGTGGGCCTGGCCGCCGAACCGCTTCCGGTAGATGCCGATGACGTCGTTGATCGCCTGGATCTGCCGCCCGTTGCCCTCGATCCTCGCGACGTCCCTGGCGTGGGCGAGCTCATCCAGCATCTCCGGGCCCCGGCTCAGGTCGGCCAGGCGGTGGGCGAGGTCGAGGTGCTGGGCGGCGTCGAACGGGCCGCTCACCCCCAGGGCGCGCAGGCTGTCGGCCGCGCTGCCCGGGTCGTCCTGTGCGGCGTAGATCCGCACGAGGCGCTCGTTGTTGAAGTAATCGTCGGGCTGATGGGGGCGCGCCTCGAGGCTCAGGGCGTCGGCCGCCTCGTTCCGGTGCTCCTGCTCGAGCAGGTGGACGAGCATCTCCAGGGCGGCCATCGCCGGGCGGCTGGCGGGGTCGGCGTCCCAGATCCTGCGCGCCTCGCGCTCCGCGCCCTCGTCGTCCCCGGCGCGGACGAGCAGTTTCGCATATTCCAGCCGCAGATAGGGGTTCGCGGGCGAGCGTGCCAGCTCGCGGCCAAAGAACTCCTTCCCCTTCTCGAACTGCCGGGTCGTGCCCCATAGGTCGACCAGCGCCCCGCCGGCGACAAAGTAATCCTTGTCCAGGTCTAGGGACCCGACGAGGAGCGCCTCCGCCTCGTCGTACCGCCCCAGCCGGACAAGCACCTGGGCCTTGCGCCTGGACAGGTCGGCGGACCGGGGCTCCAGGGCCTCCGCGCGCTCGAGGAGCGGCAGCGCCCGATCCGGGTTTCCCGCGTCGGATTCCATGGTCCCTAGGCGCATGGCCAGGGGTCCGTTGCCCGGGTCGAGCTGGAGCGCCTTTTCCACCGCCGCGAGGTCGGCGGACTTCGCGCCCGGCGCGGCGAGCTCGGCATTCGCGAGCTCGACCTCCTTTTTCAGGATCGCCTGGTCCTCGGTGAACGTGGACTGGTTCGTGAAGGGGGGCCTGAGCGTCAGCTGGACCATCACCTGCAGCATCCTGAGCCTGGCATCGGGGCTGTAGCCGAGCGCGGCGGCGCAGCCCGCGGCATCCAGGCCGCCCCCCTCCCCGGCATTCGCGCCGAAGAGCTGCCGGGCGCACGCGTCGGCCAGAAGGCGGCCCATCCGGAAATTGCCCTCCCAGTTGAAGTGGACGTGATCGAACAGGATCCCGCGCCCGGCAGGCGGCCCCGTCGACTCGGGGTCCGAACCCATCTCCCGCGCAGCGTCCACCAGCACCACCGAATCCCCGGCTTCCCGGGCGACCCTGCGGATGATCCCGTTGAGGCGGGCGTCCGGGCGGAAACGCAGGGCGTCCCAGTGCACGGCGTCCAGATAGTGCCCGCGGGCCACCGCCGGGTCGCCGAGCTCCTCCGCAAGCCTGCCAAGCCGGAAATGGGTCTCGGCGAATTCGGGATCGATCCGGGCGGCCTCCTGGTAGCCAAAGCTTGCGCTTCTTGCGTCGCCCAGGTCCCAGGCGATCGTCCCCGCGTCAAAGGCCGTCTTCCATGCCTTCCTGTCCTCCGGGGGCAATAGCGCCCGGTTGAGCGAGATGAAGGGGGCGTTGTCCCTCAGGTTGGCGACGACGGTGGAAAGGACCGTCTTTATCCCCGCGCGCCCGGCGAGATCGACGATATCGCGCAGGTTGGCCGAGAAATTGCGGTAGACGGCCTCCAGCCTCGGGTCGTCGCCCCGGACCGAGTCGTTCGAGAAGGTCTCCATGCCCCTCCAGTCCCTGGCCAGCACCGCGGACGGGCCAAGCTTGCAGAGGAGCTTCGTCAGGAGCTCTCCCGTGCGCGTGCCGCGAACCCAGACGGAGGCGCGGATGGACCAGAGGGGCGGCGCCGCGGACAGGTAGGCGCAGCCGGGGCCGTAGGGGCCGACCACCTCGTTGTTGCCCATGTAGACGACGAGCAGGTCGGGCTCAAAGTCGGCGGCCTGCCGCACGGCCCGGTAAACCACGTGGGAGTTGATGGCGGTGATCCCGAGGTTGAAGACCTCGAGGGTCCTCCCGGGGTAGCGCGCCCTCAGCTCCGCCCCCAGCTGGGCCGCAAACCCGAAGTCGGGATCGGGCATCCCCTGCGCCGCGGATTCGCCCACGACAAAGACGCGGATCGCGCCCGGCTCCTTGTGCCTGCGGATCCGGAAATTGAGCGGCTGGATCCCGAATGTGGCGGGGATGAACGCCGCGGTGAAGTTCGGGTTGGTGCGGTAGAAGCCCGGGAGGTCGTCGGGGATGAACAACTCGGTCGGCCTGCCATAGCCGGCGACGCGCAGCGCGCCCTCGAGCGCGCAGAAGAACGCCACGGGAGCCGCGACAAGCAGGAGGAACCGCGGAAACAGGGTCGATGCCGGCCGCCGTCGGGTGCGCCCCGAGGGCAGGTCAGCGAGGGTTGGGGAGGCCATCGGCGAGGCAGGGCCCCAGGCAAACCTCCGGCTCGGGCGGGGCTGGGTTGTCGGGTGGAAAGGGGATGGGGATCGGCGCGCGCGTTGCGTTCAAGTCGGTGCCAACGGGTCGCGGCAACGGTAGCTTCCGCAGCCGCCAAATAGAAGGCTTTTCGTCCTTGTAGAGCGTGTGCGCGAACCCGAGAATTATCCCGAAGATGCCTCAAGCGACCAGGCGGCCTGCGACCGACGTGTTCTCCGACGCCCCGCCGGTCGCTTCCCGGCGTGTCCCGATGTGCGGCGCGCGCGCGGGCCCCGGGTGACAGCTCGCGGCACGCCCGTCCCGGCACCCGGTCGAAATCTCATTCGGGCCGCCGCACTCGCCGCGCTCCTCGGGCTCCTGCCGGTCCCTGCGGGGGCTGACGCCCCCGCGTCCTGGTGGGGCCAGCTCCACGTCCGCGACCTCAGCGGGGCGCCGCTCAACCCGGCGGCCCGCTGGTTCGTCGTCGTGTTCCTGGGGCAGGAATGCCCCGTCTCGAACGTCTCGATCCCGGTGCTCAACAGGCTTGCCGCGGAGTTCGCGCCCAAGGGCTTCGCCTTCATCGGCGCCTATGTGGACCCGAATGCGGACCTGGCGACCCTCCGGGCCCACGCGGCGGACTACTCGGTTGGCTTTCCGGCCGCCGACGACCGGGCCCACCGGCTGGTGCAGGTCGCCGGCGCCACCTACACGCCCGAGGTCGCCGTCTTCTCGGCGGGCGGCGCCAAGCTCTATGGCGGCCGGATAGACGACCGCGTGGGCGAGGCCGGCGCGGCGCGGCCCGCGGCGGCCCACCAGGAACTGCGCGACGTGCTCGCGGCCCTGGCGGCCGGGTCGCCGGGCCCGTTCAAGGGACATGCGGGCTACGGCTGCGCGATCCCGGAGGCGGTCCGGCAATGAGCCGCGTCCCGGCCCTGCTCGCGATCGGCGCCATCGCCGGCTCCCAGCTCGCGGCCGCGCGCGCGGGCGAAGCGCCGCCGACCTGGGCCCGGGACGTTGCGCTGATCCTGATGGCCCATTGCGTGGAGTGCCATCGGCCCGGCGAGGTGGCGCCCTTCTCCCTCCTCGCCTACAAGGATGCGGCGAAGCGGGCGCGCTTCCTCGCGAAGACGGTCGCGGCGCGGGTCATGCCGCCGTGGTCGCCCGACGGTCCGAGGGGGGCGTTCGTCGACGAGCGGCGCCTCGCCGACGAGGAGATCGCCACGATCAGGCGCTGGGCCGAGACCGGCGCCGCCGCGGGGGACCTTTCCTTGGCGCCCGCGCCGCCACCCCCGCGGGCGGGCGGATGGCGCCTCGGGCCTCCCGACCTTGTCGTGAAGATGCGCCAGCCGTTCACGATCCCGCCCGGCCCCGACGACACCTACGAGGTGTTCCCGATCCCGTTCTCCCTGGCCGGCGTGCCGGCCGAGGTGCTGGCCCGGGCGCGCATCCCCGAATCCGACGTGGTGGCCGTTGCCGCCGTGGAGGTGCGGCCGGGCAACCCCCGGGTCCTGCATCACGCCGGCGTCTTCGTCGACACGTCGGGCGTGGCGCGGCAGCGCGAGGCGGCCGAGGGTGGCAACGGCTACGCGAGCTTCGGCACGCCAGGCTTCGCGCCGGCCGCCTACCTCGGCGGCCGCGTGCCCGGCACGACCCCCCGCTTCCTGCCGAGCGGGATCGCCGCCGCCGTCATGCCGATGTCCGGGGACATCGCGCTGCAGATCCACTACCATGCGACCGGAAAGGCGGAGTCCGACCAGACCGAGGTCGGGATCTACCTCATGCGCGAGCCCACGAACCGGATGCTGGACGCGCTTTTCCTCCGCAGCTTCAAGCTCGACATCCCCGCGGGCGACGCGGCGTACGCGGTCGAGGACTCCGTCGAGGTTCCCGCCGACTGCATCCTCATGTCGGTGTTCCCGCACATGCACCTGCTCGGCCGAGAAGTGCACGCCAGCGCGCAGATGCCCGACGGCTCGGTCCGGCCGCTGATCGACATAGGCCGGTGGAGCTTCCGGTGGCAGGACCACTATTTCTACCGCGAGCCGTTCGTCCTGCCGAAGGGAACCCGCGTCCGGTGCCGCTGGGTATTCGACAACAGCGCGGCCAATCCCTCCAACCCGTATTCGCCGCCCCGCAACATCCTGTTCGGGCCCAACTCCACCGACGAGATGTGCGGGCTCCTGCTCGGCGTCGTCCCGATCAACCTCGCCGACGCGCCGCTTCTCCTCGAGGCCCGGGTCAGGAAGATGAAGGAGAGCATCGCGGAGCTGACGCCCGAGCAGCGCGCACGCTTCCGGTGGGACGACGCGTTCGAGGATTCGACCGGCCAGAACTGAGCACCCGGCGCCGGGCCGCCCGGCCTATGGGGTCGAGACGTAGGTCTGGATGGCGCGGGCCGGGATGCGGCACGGCCGCGACCCGCCGCCCGCCGCCAGCTGGAAGTCGGCGGGAGCGTCCCCGGTGTTAAGGACGACGACCGCGAGGCCGCCGTCCGGATTGGCGAACGCGACCGACTCAAGGCCCGCCGGGCCGCCGTGCGACTCGATCCGCCGGGCGCCCGGGTGGACGAAGCGGCTGAAGTGGCCGATGTAGTAGAAGGAGGACGCGTACCGGACCTCGCCCTTCTCGGTGTCGACGATCACGGGCGAGTCGCAGAAATTGCCGACGTGGTTGGGGCCGCCGGTCTGGTCGAGGACGATGTTCCAGTCGATCCACCCGCACACCCAGTTTCGAAAATCGTTGATCATGCTGTGGGCGTACCGCTCGCCGTGCTCCCATTTGCCGAGGTCGAACTTTCCCTTCTCCTCGTGGCGGTCGTTGCAGCCCTCCGTGAAGAGCGTCGGCTTGTCGGGAAACGCCGCGTGGGCCCGGGAGGGCGCCGCGAAGTCGTCGCTCACATACCAGTGCATCGCGGTTCCCCAGACGAACCGGGCGGCGGCGGGGTCCGAGTACACCGTCCTCGTCCACTCGTCCATGAGGTCGCGGTTATGGTCCAGTATGCACAGGTGGACGCCGGAGAGCCCGGCCCGGCCCAGCGCGGGGCCCAGGTAATCGCGGATGAAGTCGCGCTCCTCCGCCGCAGAGTAGATGCATGACTCCCAGGTCTGGGTGGCCTGGGGCTCGTTCTGGACGGTGAGGGCCCAGACCGGGACATGCTCCTGGCTGTCCATCTCCCTGATGAAGCGGACCAGGTAGTCGGCCCAGGCCTGCCGGCATTCCGGGCGCAGGGCGCCGCCGTAGGTCATCCTGCCGTTCGTCTTCATCCAGGACGGCGGGCTCCACGGGGAGGCCAGCAGGTGGAAGTTATCGGCGCCCGCGATCGACTGCACGTCATGGATGAGGGGCAGCACCCACTTGCGCATCGGGTCCAGCGAGAAGCGGGCCAGCGCGGTGTCCCCGGCCACCGGGTCGAGCGCCCAGCTCCCGAGCGAGAAATCGCAGCTGTTGATGTGGGTGCGTGCGAGGGTGTAGCCGAGGCCCGACCTGGGGTCGTAGTACCGGCGAAGCACCTCGGCGCGACGATCGGGCGGCAGCTGGCCGAGGACCCATGCCGAGGACTCGGTGAGCGCGCCGCCAAAGCCCTCGATCGCCTGGAATTTCAGGGCCGGGTCGCACACGATCGGCACCGCGGCCGGGGCGACGCCCGCGGGCCCTTGGACCTCGGAGAGCGTGTGCCCGTTGTCGCGCGCGGTCTCGTAGACCGTCCAGGTCTGCCCGAAAAACGCGGGGGGCGCGCAGAGAAACGAAAGGACGGCGATCCACTGCCGGCGGAGGATTCGTGCGGGGGTTTTCATGTCTTTTAAGGTGAGGGTGTGCCGCGGGATCCGCTATGCCGTTGCCGCCTTGCGCAGGGCAAGGTCCGCCTCGATCTCCTTCATCCGCAGGTCGGTGATCGGATAGAAGACGATCGCAAAGGCGCCCACGAGGGCCAGCGCCGCGGGAATGACGCTGAACATGAGGCGGATCCAGAGGTTGGAGAACGGCGTCTGGTCCATGTTGGCAACGAAGCCGCAGTAGGCCAGCAGCCAGCCGAGGGCGCCGTTGCCAACCGCGAGGCCGACCTTCTGGGAAAACACCAGCGCCGAGAACACGAGCCCCGTCGTCCGGCGCCCGAACTTCCATTCGCCGTAGTCGGCGGTGTCGGCGTACATCGACCAGAGGATCGCGGGCGTCGGCCCCACGACAAAGTTCGCCAGCACGTTGAGCACGACCAGCAGGCCGTAGGACCGGGGGTCGACCAGGTAGAACGACGCGATCATCAGCGCGTTCACGACGGAGAGCACGATCATCAGCGCGCGGCGGTCGCCCAGGCGCAGGAAGAGCTTCGTCGAGGCCGCGCCGGCTATGAACGCGAGGAAGCCGCTCGTCGCGTAGAGCGTGAACTTCGCCTCATCATGGACGACATACTTGAAGTAATAGATGAGCGACCCGTTGCGGACGGCCGCATTGACGAGGGTGAACAGCCCGGAGAAGAACAGCGCCACCCACGGCCTGTTCCTGAGCATGTTGAGAAGATCCACCCCGAGCGAGCCCTTCTGGCCGGCCGTCGGGGCGACGCGCTCGCGGGTCTTCGCGAAGGTGAAGAGGAAGAGGACGACCGACGCCACCGAGAAAATCAGCATCGTGTACCGGATTCCCTCGGCCTCGTTGCCCTTGCCCAGCAGGTTCTTGAGCGGGATCACCAGGCGCGCTATGAGGAAGGCCCCCGCGAACGCGCAGACGAAGCGATAGGTCGAGAGCGAGGTCCGCTGCTCCGACGACGGGGACATGACGCCCATGAGCGCCGAGTACGGGATGTTGATCGCGGCATACGCGACCCACATGAGGCCGTAGGTGACGTAGGCGTAGACGAGCTTCCCGTGCTGGGTGAGGCTGGGGTTGAGGAACATCACGTAGCCCGCGATGCCGTAGGGGATCGCGCCCCAGAGGAGGTAGGGGCGGAACTTCCCCCAGCGGGTGCTCGTCCGGTCGGCGAGCAGGCCCACCGCCGGGTCGATCACCGCGTCGAAGACCCGCAGCGCGACCATCATCGTGCCGACCGCGCGGGGCGCCAAGCCGAAGATGTCGGTGTAGTAGAAGACAAGGAAGAGGTTGAAGAACTGGAAGTAGAAATTCGAGGCCGTGTCGCCCAGCCCATAGGCGAGCTTTTCCTGGAAACCGAGGCGTTCAGGCGAGGCCATGGGCTGGAAGCTCACGCGGGTTCATCTTGGGATCCGGGTCGTCCTCGAGGGCCCGGAATATAATTGGCGGCCATCTATCTAGGGGGGTTCGGGGTCCAACGAACTGATCAAGCGGAATCCGGCCGCCCCATGTCAATCTTCATGTGCATCATTTCGTGCATAAAATCTAATTCCCGATTGCCGCCGCACCAGGCGGAATTCCACGCGCGGATTCAGGCGCCGACGCGGATTCCTACGCCCGGATATGGCGACCCATCCCGGGGATTCCGCCGCCTGGATCCCGAGGCGCAGCCCCGCGAATTCGGTAGGGAGCGTGCTGATTGATGTTTATGTGCATAACTATTTTACTACTTGAAATCCCGATCGCCCGTCGCACTATTTCCGGAGACGGCCGAACAACTTCACCATGAATTCGCCCCCGAGACTCGGCCTGGCGGCGATGTCCACTGTCAGCAAGCCCCACGACCAATCAGCTCCACAATCAACCAACAACTGATCGCTGAGAGGCTCAAGCTGTCGCGCACCACCGTCTCGCGCAGCCTCGCAAACCACCCCGCGATCAGCGCCGACACGCGCGCGCAGGTGCAGAGCCTGGCGGCGAAGATGGGCTACAGGGGCAACCCGACGCGCTCGCTGCGCAGGTCGCGGCAGAGCAAGCCCCTGACGGTCGGCGTCCTGATCGGCGTCCCGGCGGAAAACGTGGCGATGGCCACGTTCCCGTTCATCCTGCAGGGGATCCGCGAGCGCGCGGGCATGGAGCACGTGTCGATCGACGTCTGCTTCGAGAACCCCGCCTCGTTCGAGCCCGCCGTCCGCCCCCAGAGCATCTTCCGCAGCATCCGCCATGGGGACTGGCGCGGGACGGTGCTCATCTATCCCTTCCCCGAGCAGACCGTCGCCATGATCGCGCGGAAGATCTCCGCGGTCGCGGTGCTCGAGTGCTACAGCACCCCAGGTATCGACACGATTGATACGGACGACTCGGTCGGCATCCTGGCCCTCGTCACCCGCCTGAGGCATGCCGGCCACACGCGCATCGGCTTCCTCACCTGGGAGTACCCCGTGGTGGGGCACTGGGCGACGCGGCGGTTCGGCGCCTATGTCGAGGCCCTGTTCTCGCTGGGCCTCCAGTTCCACCCGGACTGGTCGATCAACATCCACAAGTCGGGCCCGCACATCAAGGAGGAGGGCATCACCGACCAGGTCCTCCAGCGGATCCGCGACCACCGGGTGACCGCGTGGGTGTGCGCGGCCGACCACCAGGCCTACCGCCTGATGGAGGAGCTGCACGCGCGCGGCGTGCGCGTCCCCGAGGACTGCTCGGTGACCGGCTTCGACGGCCTGGAGCCGCCGCAGTCCCTGCGCCGCCTCGCCTCGATCCGCGTGCCCCACGAGGACATCGGCTCCTCCGCGGTCGCCCGCCTGCTGAGCCGCATCGTTCTCCCGAATTCGCCGCGCCGCAAGATCCTGGTCGAGGGGCTGCTGGTCGAGGGCGAGACGGTCGCCCCCCCTCCGAAGCGCTGATACCGCCCCGCGCGCGGGCGGCAGATTTCCCGGGCTGGATACCCCAAGAATTCCGTCAAGCCGTCCCGATGGCGCTGAAGCCAGACGCCCGAGTTCGCAACAATCGCATGCCATGAAACCCCGATCCTTCATCCTTGTCTCGGCCGCCCTGATCGGCGCGCCCGTCCGCGTACCCGCCGCGTCGCCCGTCCTCATCTGGAACGACGAGTTCAACCAGGCGGCGGGCACGCAGCCCGACCCCTCGAAGTGGGGCTATGACCTCGGCGTCGGCAACCCGCCGGGATGGGGCAACAACGAGCTCGAGACCTACACCAGCTCCCCGAACAACGTCCTGGTCGTGAGCGACCCGGATGCGACCGACGGCAAGGCGCTCGCCATCCGGGCCCAGGCCGCCAATGGAAGCTACACGTCGGCGCGGATCAAGACGCAGGCCACGTTCACGTTCACCTACGGCCGGATGGAGGCGCGGGCGCGCGTGCCCGCGGGCGTCGGGTGCTGGCCCGCGTTCTGGGCGCTCGGCAGCGACAATCCCACGGTGGGCTGGCCGAACTGCGGCGAGGTCGACGTCATGGAATGGGTGGGCCAGACACCCAGCCACATCAAGGGCTCCCTTCACGCCGTGGGCTACTCCGGCGGCCAGAGCCTGAATGCGGACTGCGTGCTTCCGAACAACGCGAGCTACAGCGCCGCGTACCATGTCTTCGCCGTCGACTGGTATCCCGACCAGTTCGTCTTCTCGATGGATGGGGCGGTCTACGAGGTCCAGCCGAGGAGCGGCATCCCGGCCGGCTCGCAGTGGCCCTTCGACCTGCCCTTCTTCATCATCCTCAACTTCGCGGTGGGCGGGAACTGGCCCGGGCCGCCCAACACCAGCACCGTCTTTCCCCAGGACTTCAGGATCGACTACGTCCGGGTGTACTCCCTTCCGGCGACGCCGCCGGCCAACCTGGTCTGGGCACCCTCCCCGCCCGCGAACGCGGTGGCCTTTTCGCCGGCCGCCTCGCAGGTCAGCGTGGCGTGGCAGGCGCCCATGAGCACGTTTGGCGCGGCGCTCACCGGGTACACGCTGCAGCGCGCAAACGACGCGGCGTTCACCCAGAGCGTCACCACGTGGAACCTCGGCACCTCGACCTCGTACCTGGACGGCACGGTGCAGCCCGGGGCGACCTACTACTACCGGGTCTCCGCCGTGAGCGCGGATGGCACCTCGGACCCGTCCGGCGCCGTGCAGGCGGCGGCGCTCACGTCGTCGGGCACCTCGAAGCTGTCCAACATCTCGACGCGGGGATCCGTGGGAACCGGAGCAAACGTCCTTATCGGCGGGTTCGTGGTCAGCGGGGCGAGCCCGGAGACGGTGCTCATCCGCGCGTCGGGCCCCGCGCTCGCGGCCAGCCCCTTCAATGTCCCCGGAACGCTTTCCGACCCGCTGCTTCAGCTCTACAGCGGAAGCAGCGTGATCGCGAGCAACCAGGGATGGGGCGGCAGCGCGCCGGTCGCCTCCGCCGCCGCCGAGGTCGGCGCGTTCACGTGGTCGGACCCCTCGAGCAATGACTCGGCGCTTCTCATGACGCTTCCACCCGGTTCGTACACGGCGAGCATTTCAGGGGCCAGCGGCGACACGGGCGTCTCCCTCCTCGAGGTCTACGACGTCCAGTAGGCGGCCGTGCCGGCCTTGCAGCTGCGGCTCGTGCGGCGACTGCGCGCTGTGACCGCTCCCGTCGTCCGAATCGCGCCCCGAATGGGCGGCTTACGGGACCAGCCTTCGAGTCCCCCTTCATCCGCGCCCTCGGCTCGCGACCGTATTATTTGAATATGTTAACATTAATGCGCACACTGTAATGCACCTAAAAATATGGCTGATTTAATCATGTAAAATAATACTAATCAATATATAAATGATGTATAGATGGGTCAGATTATGGCGCACTAACTCACTCATTTTAACCATTTAGTGCATACTTTTTTCTTGCAACTTTGCGTCGTGACTTCACACAACTTTGGAGTGCGTTGCCGCGACCCCGGGCAGCGCGCCTTTACCCCTCGGATTCCATGCTTTCGACTTACCCCAAGCCTGCGCCCACGCGGAGGAATTTCCCCAGGGCTCCCGACTTCTACGCCGCGCCCGATGATTCCGCAGGTGCCAGCGTCACGGCAAGGGTTCATGAGATGGCGGCGAAGATGGGCCGGCCCGACCGGCGCGATGCAGGCGGAACGACGCTGTTCGTCGATGTCCTCATCGGCATTCCCGGCGCCGCGTCCGCGGCGGCCACCCTTCCGCTCATCCTAAAGGGAATTCGGGAGAGGGCGGAGCTCGAGGTCCGCGAGCGGCCGGAGCTCGAGCGCATCAGGATCGCCGTTCACCCCATGGATCCCGCAGACTTCAACCCGCAGGCCGGGACGCCGCCCCTGTTCCGCCACGTTCGCGGCAGCGACCGGCGCGGCGCCATCCTCATCCATCCCCTCGAGGAATCTGCCGCGGCATGGGTCGCGCGGCGGATCATGGCCGTGTCGGTCCTCGCAAGGCACGGCAGGCTCGGGGTCGATGCCATCGACATCGATGACGGGGGGGCGATCTCCTCCATGGTGGGCCGCCTTCACGCGGTGGGCCACGCGCGGATCGGCTTCCTTTCCGGGGACCGCCCTGCCGGGTGCCGACAGGCGGCGCGCCGGTTCGGCGGGTACGCCAAGGAGCTTGGCGCGCGCGGCCTCAAGCTGAACCGGGATTGGGTCCTCAATGCCCGAAGGAACGGCCCGCGCCTTGAGCCGTCTCAGGCCGCCGAGATCGCCGCCCTGAGGACAAGGGAATCCGGCGTCACCGCGTGGGTGTGCGCCGAGGACCACCATGCCTATCAGCTCATCCAAAGGCTGGAGGCCGCGGGCCTACGCGTCCCGCAGGACTGCTCGGTCACCGGCTTTGGCGGCATCGAGCCCCCGGCCGGCCTTCCCCGCGCAACGTCCCTGCGCGCGCCCCACGAGCACATCGGGTCCTCCGCCCTCACCCGCATGGTCAACCGCGTCATGTATCCCTCCTCGCCCCGGAGAAAGATCCTCGTCGAGGCCCAGTTTGTTCCAGGCGAGACGGTCGCCTCCCCGAGGCGGCCCTGAGCGAAACCCCCTTCCACACGACCGCCGCGCGCGCGGCCAGCCCGACCCATGCGTCTCCCCCCCTCCTCATTTCACTTCCCCCGGAATTTCATCTGGGGGGTATCCGCGGCCGCGCCCCAGATCGAGGGCGCCTCGTTCGTCGACGGAAAGGGGGAATCCGTCTGGGACCGGTTCGCGCGGCGCCGGGGCGCCATCCTGAACGGAGACAGGCTCGACCCCGCCTGCGATCACTACCACCGGTACGAGCAGGATTTCGCCCTGATGCGGGACCTTGGGATCAGGCACTACCGGCTTTCGCTCGCATGGCCGCGCATCTTCCCGGAGGGCGACGGCAAGCTCAACCAGCGCGGGCTTGATTTCTACCAGCGCCTCACCGACTCGATGCTCGAGCACGGCATCACGCCGTGGGTGACCATGTTCCACTGGGACCTGCCGCAGGCTCTCGAGGACCGCGGGGGCTGGCGCTCGCGCGTGGTCCCGGAGGCCTTCGCCACCTATGCGGACACCATCGTGCGGGCCCTTGGGGACCGGGTGAAGAACTGGATAACCGTGAATGAAATCCGCTGCTTCACCGTCCAGGCCTATGGGGGCGTCGGCAAGGCGCCGGGATTCAAGGAAGGCCGCCGCGTGGTCAACCAGACCGTCCACAATGCGCTCCTATGCCACGGCCACGGTGTCCGCGCAGTCCGCGAGCACGGCGGCCGCGGCGCGCGCTGCGGGCTGAGCGACAACTGCGAGACGGTCATCCCGGTGACCGAGACGCCCGCCGACGTCGCCGCCGCCCACGAGTGGTTTGCCGAGGCGAACCAGTCGATCCTCAGCCCGATCTACAACGGCGGCTATTCCGACGAGTACCTTGAGAAGTGCGGCGCGTCGCGCCCGAGGTTCGAGCGCGGCGACTTCTCCCTCATCAGCCTGCCCACGGATTTCCTGGGGCTGAACATCTACGCGGGGCTCTTCGTGCGGCGCGGCGCCGACGGCCGCGCGCAGCTGCTGTTCCCCTCCGCCAGCTACCCGCGCACCGACAGCGCCTGGCTGCACCTTGCGCCCCGAGCGCTCTACTGGGCGCCCCGGCTCGTCTCGAAGGTCTATGGCGTGAAGAACGTCTACGTCACGGAGAACGGCTGCGGCTACGACGACGATGTGGTCAAGAACGGGGAATGCCTCGACCTGCACCGCGTCGAGTACCTCCGCAGCTACCTGAAAGAACTCCAGCGCTCCATCGCCGACGGCACGCCGGTCCGCGGGTACTTTGTGTGGTGCTTCCTGGACAACTTCGAGTGGACGGACGGCTACACGCGGCGATTCGGCATCGTTCACAACAATTTCAAGACGCAGCGCCGCACGCCGAAGCTGAGCGCGCTCTGGTACCGGGCCGTCATCGCCGCCAACCAGATCCTCTAGCGCCACCACGTCCGCGGCGCGGGCGGAAAATCTTTACCCTGATTTTACCGCGGCCCATTCAGGCGGCGCGGCGCGTGCCGGTGGCGGGACTCCTTGTCATCGCGACGCTTGCGGCGCGCCGCCGGCTGCAGGGAAAGGTCCCGCGGTCGGCAAGCGGTTCCCGCGACCAAAATTCTTGATCTGCCGGGGTTCGCCGGTCCGAGTCCTGCAGGGTTCCCTGCGCCAGGCCATTCTTCGAATGCTTAACTATCCCACCTTCCTCGCCCGCGCCTTCGACGCGATGCGCTACCGGTCGGGATTCCTCCTGAGCAGCCTCAAATGGCGCCTCGTCGGCCTGCGGATGGGGCGCTCCGTGCAGATCTACAGCCAGGTCATCATCCATGACGCGGCGCGCGTCTCGATCGGCGACAACAGCAGCATCCTGAGCTTCACGGTGCTTTTTGGGTCAGGCAAGATCACGATCGGGCGGGACGTGCTGATCGCGAGCCACTGCTCGATCTTCTCGATCACGCACCGGGCCGACGCGCTTGAGCGCGGACTCCTTTTTCGGAAGACACGGTTGATGGCGCCGGTCGAGATCGGCGACAACGTATGGATCGGGACCGGCGCCCGGATCCTTCCGGGCGTGTCGATCGGGGCCAACTCGATCGTGGGGGCGGGAAGCGTGGTCACGACCTCGATTCCATCCGGGGTGGTCGCGGCCGGGGTCCCGGCAAAAGTGCTCCGGCGGCTGGACGAAGCGCGTGTGGCGGTCTAACGATGAGCGCATGCACGCCCCCCGAACACGTGTGTTCCTGGCATGGGCCGCCGCCCTGGCGGCGGCAGTCCCCTCGCATGCCGACAATTCCCCCGCCCCAAAGCGACCGAGGATCACCGGCGTGTCCCACGTCGCCCTCTGGGTCAAGGACCTCGACCGCTCGCGCGCGTTCTACAAGGGCTACTTCGGCTTCGACGAGCCCTACACGCTGAACACAAAGTCCGGCGGGGTCCTCCTGACCTGGATCAAGGTCAACGACCGCCAGTCGATCGAGCTCTTCCCGATCAGCGACAGCACCCCCAAGGACGGCGACAGCCTCTACCATATCGCGCTGGAGACCGACGACGCGCAGGGGATGCTCAACTATCTCAACTCCAAGGGGGTGAAGGGGCCGGGCGGAAAGCCGCTTCCGGCAAAGGCGAAGCCGGGGCAGATCGGCAACCTCAACTACTTCACCGAGGATCCCGACGGTCACATTGTCGAATTCACGCAGTACATGCCGGGAGGATGGACGATGGAAAAGGCGGGACGCTTCATGCCCCCGACACGCGTCGCCCAGCGCATCAGCCATGCCGGCTTCGTGGTGGCGAACCTGGAGTCATCGCTCGCATTCTACCGTGACATCCTGGGATTCAAGGAATTCTGGAGGGGCAGCCGGGACGCCGAGACCCTGAGCTGGGTCAACCTCCGCGTCCCGGACGGGCGCGATTACGTCGAGCTCATGCTCTATGGCGCCAAGCCGGGCCTCCAGCTGCTCCATGTATACAATCATATCTGCCTCGAGGTCGCCGATGTCGGCGCCGCCGTGGACACGCTCAGGACCCGCGCGCTGCCCGAGGGCATAAAGCCCCCCAGCCCGATAAAAAGAGGCGTGAACCACAAGCGGCAGGTGAATTGCTACGACCCCGACGGCACCCGCGTGGAAGTGATGGAGGTGAACACCACCGACGGGAGGCCCGCGCCATCGTCGGATGCGCCGCCTCCGAGGGCCGCAGTCGCGACCAATTGATCAGGCCGGCGCGGCTCCGGATCCCCGGGCGCCTTTCCCTACAAGCCCGGAGGAGTCCGCAGAGGGAACCTCGACGTTGAGGGACCGCCTGCCGGTCACGCAGCCGGAGGAATGGGCGTGTTCGGTCAACCGCCGAAGCGGTCCCGGCCCTGCATGCGGCACCGGCCGACGAGCCGCAAGAGTCCTTGAACGAAGGGGCCCCACGGGGATACTTGGGAGTCCCCACATGCCCCGACGCAAAATCCTGCTGGTCGCGAACGGCGACCTTCGCCCGTCCGCCAACAAGAAATGCTGGCCCGCCCAGGCCGCGATGGAGAAGGCGCTCACGGCCGCCTTCGCCAGGCTTGGGGCGCGGCTCGTGCGCGCCCATCCCTACAAGCCTGAAAGCGGCCACGGGTTCATAGGCTCGCAGAGGGAGGGGATGGCCGTCTTCTCCGGGATCGACCCGGACACCCCGCTCGTCGTCGCCGAGAGCGTGTGGCAGTATTCGCACCATCTCCTGGCGGGCCTCATCTCCCACAGGGGACCGGTCCTGACCGTCGCCAACTGGTCGGGCGCGTGGCCCGGCCTCGTCGGCATGCTGAACCTGAACGGCTCCCTGACCAAGGCCGGCGTCGCCTACTCGAGCCTCTGGAGCGAGGACTTCACCGACGCGTTCTTCCGCGACGGCCTCGGGGAATGGCTTGCGACAGGGAGGGTGCGCCATCCCACGCGCCATGTGCGTCCGCTCGCGAAGTGCCGCATGCCCCCGAAGGCGGCCAGCATCGGCCGCCGGCTGGCCCGCGAGCTGAGGGCCCGCAAGGCGATCCTGGGGGTCTTCGACGAGGGCTGCATGGGCATGTACAACGCCATCATCCCGGACGAGATGCTTTTCACGGCGGGGGTCTACAAGGAGCGGCTGTCACAGTCCGCCCTCTACCACGGGGCGACGAAGGTGAAGGAGAGGGAGGCCCGCGCCGTCCTCGCATGGCTGAGGCGCAAGGGCATGGCCTTCGCGGTCGGGAAGGACGAGGCGACTGAGCTGACCGAGAACCAGCTTCTGTGGCAGTGCCGCACCTATGTCGCCGCGCTCCGGATCGCGGATGAGTTCGGGTGCGACGCGATTGGCATCCAGTACCAGCAGGGGCTGAAGGACCTCCTGCCGGCGTCCGACCTCGCCGAGGGCCTCCTCAACAACGCCGACCGGCCGCCGGTGCGCAACGCGGCCGGAAAGGTCATCCGCCTGGGCGAGCCCCTGACCCATTTCAACGAGGTGGACGAATGCGCGGGCCTCGACGGGCTGATGACCCAGCGCGTCCATCGCGCGCTCGGCCAGCCCGTCGAGAACACCCTCCACGACCTGCGCTGGGGCGACATCGACCGGAGCGGCACCACCGCCGATTACGTCTGGGTGTTCCTGATCTCCGGAAGCGCGCCCCCGGCGCACCACATCGGCGGGTACAGGGGAACGGATTCGCTGCGCCAGCCCCCGATGTATTTCCGGCTCGGCGGGGGCACCGTGCGGGGCATCGCCAAGCCCGGGGAGATCGTCTGGAGCCGCGTCTTCATTGAGGACGCCAGCCTGAAGATGGACCTCGGGCGCGCCAGGGTGGTCCGCCTGCCCCGGAAGGAGACCGAGCGGCGCTGGCGTGAGACGACGCCCCAGTGGCCGATCATGCACGCGGTGACCCATGGCGTCTCCCGCGACCAGATGATGGCCCGCCACAAGGCGAACCACGTCCAGGTCGCCTATGCCCGCAGCGCGCGGGAGGCCGACCTCGCGCTTTACACCAAGGCTGCGCTGGCGCGCGAGCTGGGCCTCGAGGTCGCCCTGTGCGGGACGCGCGCCGACGGCACGCGGTTCTGATCCAGCCGCTGCCCATGCCCGCCCGGTTGCTCGCCCTGCGCCAGATAGGGAAGCTGTTCGGCTCGAACCGGGTGCTCGAGGGCGTTTCCCTCGACCTCAACGAGGGCGAGGTTCACATCCTGGCCGGGGAGAACGGCGCGGGGAAAAGCACCCTGATCAAGATCCTGGCGGGCATTCACACCGAGTACGAGGGCGCCATCGAGCTCCGGGGCAGGCCCGTCCGGTTCGCCGGCCCGCGGGACGCGAACCGCGCGGGCATCTCCGTCATCCACCAGGAGCTCTCGCTCATAGATGCCATGAGCCTGGTCGACAACATCCACCTGGGGCGCGAGTCGGCGCTCCACGGCGGACTGTGGCTCGATCGCAAGGGGCAGGCAGGCCGGGCGCTCGAGCTCTGCCGCCAGCTCGACCTCGACTTCACGGCCGCCGACCTCGCCCGGCCGGTCGAGCAGTTTCCGCTGTCCACCAAGAACCTGATCGAGATCGCCAAGGCCCTCGCCTTCGATGCGCGCATCCTGGTCATGGACGAGCCGACGAGCGCCCTCAGCCGCGCGGAGGTCGAGCGCCTGTTCGCCCTGGTCGATGCCCTCAAGCGCCGGGGATGCGGCATCCTCTACATCACCCACAAGATGGACGAGATCTACCAACTCGCCGACAGGATCACGGTCCTTCGCGACGGCCGGTGGGTCGGGACGGCGCCGGCGGCCGAATGTCCGGAATCCAGGCTCATCCAGTGGATGATCGGGCGCGACCTGGCCCCGCAATCCGGGCCGCGGCCCGACGCGGCCGGCGGCGGCACGGCAGGCCGCGTCCTCGAGGTCCGGGGTCTGCGCGTCCCGCATCCCCTCCCCGGGCGCCCTCCGGCCATCTCGGATTTCTCGATCGCCGTGAATGCGGGGGAGATCGTCGGGATCGCCGGCCTGCAGGGCTCTGGGGGGGCCGAGCTTTTCCAGGGATTGTTCGGAGCCTATGGCGCCGTGTGCGGCGGCAGCGTCAGGATGGACGGGAGCCCCTTCCGCCCCGAATCCCCCGCCCGCTCGATCAGGAGGGGTCTCTCCTACCTGACGGCGGACCGAAAGGCCTCGGGGCTCGTGCCGGCCATGAGCGTCGAGCACAACGTGACCCTCGCCTCGCTCTCGCGGGTGTCGCCCGGCGGCGTGCTCCGCCCGGGACGAGAGCGGGCGGGCGCGGCCCGGCAGGTGGAGGCGCTCGGCATCCGGCTGGCCTCGCTGGAGCAGGCGGTGGGAACGCTCTCGGGCGGGAACCAGCAGAAGGTCGTGCTGGCGAAGTGGCTCGAGACGCTGCCGAAGGTCCTCCTCCTGGAGGAGCCCACCCGCGGCGTCGACATCGGCTCCAAGTCCGAGATCCATTCGCTGATGCGCCAGTGGACGTCGGCGGGGATGGCGATCCTGCTCATCTCAAGCGAGCTCCCCGAGCTCCTCCTCCTCTCCGACCGCATCCTCGCGCTGCACCGCGGCGCGGTGACTGCGGAATTCGCGCGCGGCGAGGCCACGCCGGAGAGGATCCTCGCGGCGGCGATGGGTTCCGCCGCGCGCGCTTCGGAGGGCTGCGCGTGAGGCCGCCCGTCGCCAGGCGATGGCTCGCCACCCCGTCCTTCCGCGCGCTGCTCGCGCTGGCCTTCGTCGTGGTGCTCGGCTGCGTCTTCAACGCGGACGGGGCCTTCTTCCACTGGAGCACGCACCGGGACATGCTCAGGCAGGTCTCCGTGTACGGCATACTCGCCTGCGGCATGACGCTCGTGATCATCTCGGGGGGGATCGACCTGTCGGTGGGAAGCGTGGTGGGTCTCTGCGCCGTCCTGTTCGCCCGCCAGACGCTTCACCAGGGCGAATCCGCCGCGGTCGCGCTCGGCCTCGTGATCGCGGCAGGCACGGCGATCGGGCTCGCCTCGGGAACGCTGGTGGCGCGCTTCCGGGTCCAGCCCTTTGTCGCCACCCTGGCGATGATGGTCTTTGCGCGGGGCCTGGCCAAGTGGATCTCGGGCGGCCAGAAGATCTCGCAGGCCATCCAGCAGCCCGACGGGAGTTTCGCCTACGAGGACCTCCCCGCCATCTTCCAGCGGATAGACCGCCGGATCCTCTGGGGCAACCTCTCGGTGGTCACCCTGGTATTTCTCGGCTGCGTGCTGGTGTCCTGGGTCGTGCTCGCGAAGCTCCGCTACGGGCGCTACCTCTACGCCACCGGCGGCAACGAGGAGGCTGCGCGGCTCTCGGGGGTGCCGATCGCGCGCACGAAGCTCCTGGCCTATGGGCTGAGCGGCCTCTTCGGGGCGGTCGCCGGGATCTGCCAGGCCGCGCAGGAGCAGCAGGGCGACCCCGAGGCGGGATCGACCTATGAGCTCACGGCGATCGCGATCGCCGTCATCGGCGGCAACAACCTGATGGGCGGACGCGGGGGCATCGGCCTCACCCTCCTCGGCGCGCTCACCATCGGCTACCTCGAGAAAATCCTCAGCATCAATGCGGTCGGCGAATCGAGCCGCCTCATGCTGACCGGCGCGATCATTGTCGCGGCCGTGCTGCTGCAGCGCCGCGGGAATGCCTGAGCCTGCCTTTCCAACCCAACCCACCCACCGGAGAAACCCCATGCATAAACCCATCCTATCGTTGCTGGCCCTGGCTGCCCTCTCCGCCTCCGCTGCGCCGGCCAGTCCCAGGCACGGCGACAAATGGATCGTCGGCATGAGCCAGTGCAACCTGGGCGAGCCCTGGCGCGTGCAGATGAATGCCGACATCAGGAAGGCCGCGGAGGCCCATCCCGAGATCGAGCTCGTCTTCAAGGACGCCCAGAACGACACGCTGCGGCAGCGATCCCAGATCGAGGAATTCATCAACGCGGGCGTCGACCTGCTGATCGTGTCGCCGAAGGAGGCCGCGCCGCTCACGCCGCCGGTGGCGGCCGCCTTCAGCCATGGAATCCCGGTCATCGTGCTCGACCGCAAGGTGCTCGGCAACGACTTCACCCAGTTCATCGGCGCTGACAACCGAAGGATCGGCAGGGCCGCCGGGGATTGGGCGGTGCGCAGGCTGCTTGCCCTCCCCCGCGTCAAGGACGGGGGGCGGGCACGCATGGTCGAGCTCACCGGGCTGATGACCTCGACGCCGGGGCAGGACCGCCTCGCGGGATTCCACGCAGCGCTGCAGGGCCAGCCCGTGGACATCGTGTTCTCGGCGGACACGCAGTGGCTCGAGCCGCAGGCCCGCGCGGAAATGGAGTCGGCGCTCGCGGTGAACCCGCAGATCGACCTGGTCTACGCGCACAACGACCCGGCCGCGCACGGCGCCTACCTCGCGGCGAAGTCCGCCAGTCGCGAGAAGGACATCATCTTCATCGGCATCGACGGCCTCCCCCAAGAGGGCCAGGTCTACGTGCGTCAGGGGCTCCTTGAGGCCTCCTTCGAGTACCCGACCGGCGGCCGCGAGGCCGTGGAGAGCGCGCTCAAGATCCTGAACGGGGACGCCGTCCCACGGCAGGTGACGCTGAACTCCCGCTTTTTCACAAGGGACACCGTCGCCAGCGGCGGCAAATGGCTTCCCTAGGCGCCTCGGAGATGCCGGACCGTTGAATCGACGCCATGCTCAGGCCCAAGGGTTTGCGCGTGGGGTAACACCCCATTGGAGCCACAAGGGACCTGGGCTATCGTAAGCGCATGTCCACTTCATTCGCCGCCAGATCCAAGAAGCGTGTCAAATCGATCGCGATGAAATCGAGCGCCCAAGACAGGATCGAGGGCACGGCCCGGACGATCGCCGGGGTCGTCAAGGAAGAGGCGGGTAAGGCGACCGGGCATGCCGAGCTGCAGGAAGAGGGCAGGGCCGATCAATTTGTCGGCAGGTCCCAGAGCAAGATCGGCCGGATCAAGGCAATCCTTGGCAGTTAGGCGACCTTCCGATTGAAAACACACCCAAACGCATCGAAACTAGCATCCCTTGTCGCCCTGATGGGCACCCTCGCTTTTGGCAGCGTGATGGGCGGCTGCGCCGCGACGCCCACGAGCGACAGCACCGGCCAGTACGTGGACGACACCGCCATCACGACCAAGGTCAAGAGCGCCCTGCTGGGCGATGACGCCGTGAAATCGTTTGAGATCAAGGTCGAGACCGTCAAGAAGGTCGTTCAGCTGAGCGGCTTCGTCGACACCGCGGACCAGAAGGCCGCCGCGCAACGGGATGCGGCTAACGTCCCGAACGTCAAGGAGGTCGTGAACGACCTCGTCGTCAAATAGCCGGCGGCCAGCCCCGCGCCGGTTGTCAACCCCCTTCCCCGTCCCGCGCCCGCGGGATGATCCCCCTTCCCCTTTCATGATCCCATGAGCGCGACCCGCCAGGAACGCGAGCAGCACGCGGCGTCGACCGGGGCCGCGGAGGTCTCGCACCGGCCTTACTGGAAGCGAATGCACCACTCCTGGTTCTTCTGGGTGGCCGCTGTCGCGATCCTGACCGCCATGATCATCTATGTGATGTCGATCAACCTGGCTTTCCGGCCCCGGGGCCAGGCGCAGCCTCCGGCCCCGGCGGGTAACACCCCATAGTTGCGAAGGGCACCTAGCCCACGTTCGAGGTACTGGGAAGGGGGACAAGGCGCGGAGTCGTGCGCCGCCCGCAGAACCAAAAACAAAAACCCAAAAGAATATGAAATCAAGTACCCATGACAACGTTGACGGCACCGCCAAGATTATGTCGGGCGCGGTGAAGCAGGAGACCGGCAAGCTGACCCGCAAGCCGGGGCTCGAGGCCGCAGGCGCCAACGAGCGCGCCGAAGGCCATGTCCAAAAGAAGGTTGGCGAAATCGAGAAGGTCCTTGACCTCTAAGACGATCCAGGCCCGAAGGAGAGCCCACGCTTCGGCGGAGGTCGCTTTCCTGATCGCGCTCGAAGGCCTCACGGACGCCGCCATGCGGCGCCCGCGAGTGTCGCGCACGTCACGGGCGGCGCGTCCAAGGGCCGGCACCAGCGCCTAGACGCCCCGTCCCTCGCCGAAGCCGAGATCCCTGTAGTGGCTCTCGCCCGATGGGCAGCGCCCGGACTCCACGGCCTCGCGAACATCGGGATGCCGTGCCAGGTAGGATTCCTCGGGGAACGGAAACGCGGGGCCAAACGCGGCCGGATCCACCCGTACGGCCTTCCGCGGCCGGCGCAGCCAGTGGCCTCCGTTCATCGCAACGAGGTCCATGTCCCGTTCCCTGCAGTCCGATTCCCCGAAATAATGGCAGACCATGGAGCTGCGCGTACGGCCCAGGTCCCTGACCGGGCTGCCGCCGTGCACGAGGTCCGCATGCCAGATCAGCACGTCGCCCTTCCTCGCCATGAATTTCCGCTCCCTCAGGCCGCGCAGGCGGATCTGCACGTCGACGTAGTCGAACCAGTCGGCCTCCTCGTCGGGGGAGGCGTGGTGGGTGCCGTCGTTGAACCGGTAGAGAGGAATCCGGTGGCTGCCGGGATAGTAGACAAGGGGGCCGGCCTCCGGGTGCACGTCCTCGAGCGCGATCCATGCCGCGATCAGCGAATGGGGCGTGCGGGGCGTCGTGTAGAGGGAATCGATGTGGATGGTCTCTGAGGGGCCCTTCCTGAGGTTGCGGCTGCCGAAGAGGACGGGCGGCTCGCCAAGGAGGCTCCCGAGGATCGAGGCCAGTTCCGGCTCAAGGGCCAGGTCGCGGACCTCCTCGCGCATCAGGAAGAGGTCGTTGAACCTGAAGCTGCGGACCTCCCTCTTGTCGGCCTGCGCCCAGAACGTGGTCCGGCCCGTCTTCAGGCTGTCCACCACAACCTCGTTAGGCCTTTGGTCCAGGAGGCCCCTTATCGCGGAAACCGCGCGGTCGATCTGGTGCGGGGAAAAATGCCCCTCCAGCACAAGGAAGCCGTCCCGTTCGAACTGGGACTGGCTGACGCCCACCCCCATCTCGTCGGTTTGATTCATGGCGCTTGGTTCACACTGGAGCATGACAGCCGGGGGCCGCGAAACCGCTATCCCGGCAGGAAAAAGACAGGCCGACCGGCAATCGGTTCGGCCCGCCGCGGAAAAAAAGGGCCAGTTCAAACGGCATTCGCCCTAGTCGAGGAGCACCTCGTAGACCTCCACGAGGGCCGTGCCGGTGTCCCCACTGGCGCCCGTGACGACCGTGGTGTAGGCGCCGGCCTCGAGCTGGACCAGGATGGCGTCGTCTCCCGGGCTGGGGGGCGACAGGCGGGTGGCCTGGATCTCCGGGATGATGCTGGGATTCGACTGGTTCATCCACCCCGTGTTGGAGTCGATGACGGTCTGCCCCATGTAGAGGGAGACCGAAGGGTCCAAGAGGGGCGCGGTGATGCCGAAGTTCGCGAGGCCGGGGCCGAGGACCCGGATAAGCACGAGCTTCGGGCCGCCCGCGATGACGAACCCGCCGATGAGGACGTTCTGGCCCGTGCCCACGAAGCCGCGGGTCGACAGGTTTCCAAAGCGGTTGGCGGCGGCGTCGCGGAACGCCTCGAAATCGTAGGTGCCGTTCGTGTCGGTGAAGGTGCCCGACATCGTGAACGCGTTCGTCGTGAACACGCCGCTGAAGGCCTCACCCTTGACGCCCGTGAACTGGAGCGTCCCGCCGGTCTCGCCGGCGTTCGGGGTGACGGTCCCGATTCCGCCGCCAAACACGCCGGGCGAAAACTCATGGATGACGTTGAGGTTGTCGTTGGCGTCGACGTTGACATCCTCCCGGCCCTAAAGGGCCGGGATTCCGGCCGAGAGCCGAAGTGATCGGCGCAAGCGGGTTGGTTCGCGTTTCGCCGGCTCCCGTGAGCCTCCGCGCGCAGACACGGCTTGACCA
>Ga0182015_10000518_pt1 | contig 55128 bp, 62 predicted proteins | sample 712P3MmetaG_FD_120478 | JGI IMG/M metagenome (GOLD analysis project Ga0182015, IMG submission 120478) | Permafrost microbial communities from Stordalen Mire, Sweden - 712P3M metaG | ecosystem: Environmental > Terrestrial > Soil > Wetlands > Permafrost | place: Sweden: Stordalen | collected...
CGAGCGGGCGGCCGGTCTGTTCCACCCGGCCGCCTTGCATAAGGACGAGGGAATCCGCAATCTCCATCGCTTCGTCCGCATCGTGCGTCACGAGGAGCGTCGTCACGTGAACGTCGTCATGCAGCCGGCGCAGCCACGCGCGCAGATCGCGCCGCACGTGGACGTCGAGCGCCGCGAACGGTTCGTCGAGCAGCAAGATCGCCGGCTGCGCTGCGAGGGCGCGCGCGAGCGCGACCCGCTGGCGCTGACCGCCGGAGAGTTCGTGCGGAAAGCGGCTCTCGTGCCCCGGAAGCTGCACGAGGTCGAGCAATTCGCGAACGCGCTCGCGCGTCTGCGCGCGATCCGATTTGCGCACGTCGAGCGGAAACGCGATGTTCTGCGCCACGCTCAGATGCGGGAAGAGCGCGTAGCCTTGGAACACGAAGCCGATGTTGCGCTCGCGCAACGGTAGATTCGTGACGTCACGGCCGCCCAGCGCGACGCGCCCGGCGTCGATGCGCTCGAATCCGGCCAACAGCCGCAACAGCGTCGATTTGCCGCAGCCCGACGGACCGAGGATGGCGGTCAGCGCGCCGGGCGCAACGTCGAACGTGACGTCATCGACGGCCTGCACGTTGCCGAAGCGCTTGCTGACGCCCGCGAGCGTGATGCCCGCGGGCTGCACGGGTGCCTCACGCAACATGAATGCCGCACTCCACTTTGTCGAAGCCCGACCAGCGGCCGGACCGCGCGTGTTCTCCGGAGGCAACCCGGCGCGTGCAATGCGTGCACCCGATGCTCGGGTAGTTCTCGAAATGCAGCGTGTTCACCGGAACGTCGTGCGCTTGCACGTAGGCCCAGACGTCCGCTTCCGCCCACTCCGCGAGCGGGGCGACCTTGACGATCTGCGCCGCCTCATCCCAAGCTTGCAGCGGAATCGAGGCCCGCGTGTCGCTTTGATCGCGCCGCACCGCCGACAGCCAGGCGTCGAACCCGCGCAGATGCCGTCGCAGGGGTTCCACCTTCCGCAGGTCGCAGCAGGCGTCGGGGTCGCGCTCCCAGAGGGCGTTTCCGCGGGTGACGTTTTGTGCGGCGACGCTCTGCAGCGGCCGAACGCGCTCGACTGCGATCCCGTAGCGGCGCTCGACGCGCTCGACGAGCGCGTACGTCTCGGGGAACAACACCTCCGTGTCGACGACGAACACGTTGAGTTGCGGTTCGATCCGCAGCGCCAGGTCGAGGAGCACCATCCCCGAGGGTCCGCCGAAGGAACACGACAGCGTGGTGCGGCCGGGAAAGGTGTCGATGGTGCGCTGGATCGTGGCGTTCGCGTGGCCGGCGGCGGCGGCAAGGTCGGTGGAAATGGGTGGGACTCCTGGCCCCGTACGTCCGGGTGCCGAGCGGGCAGAAACGAAAAACCCTCGCGTAGGCGAGGGTCGCAGGGTGGTCGAGGACGGTTCCCCGTCATCAGCCCAGTGCAACACCGCGCCAAGTCACCGCGAAGCAACAGGCGAAAGCGTAGGCCGGACAACAACAAGAACGGAGCATCGCCCGGGAGCATACCACATGCCAAGTGGACCGGTCAACCTCGAAAGAAGCACCCGCTTGCCGGCCGTGTTCTTCGGCCACGGCAGCCCCCAGAACGCGCTCGGCGGCAACCGCTACACGGACGCCTGGCGCGATTTCGGCGCCCAGTACCGGCCGCGCGCGATCCTGATGATCTCCGCGCACTGGTACGCCGCCGGAACGCGCGTCACCGCATCGGCCCGCCCGCGCACCAACCACGATTTCGTCAGCTTCAAGGGGCCGGTCTCGTCGTTCGAGTACCCGGCTCCCGGTGACGTGGCGCTCGCCCGGCGCGTCCGGGAACTGCTCGCGCCCATCCCGGTGGCGCTGGACGAACGTTGGGGCTACGACCACGGCGCGTGGAACGTGCTGGCGAACGCCTACCCCGATGCCGACGTTCCGGTCGTGGAACTGAGCCTCGACCGCACGCGGCCGCCGCAGTTTCACTACGATCTCGCAGCACGGCTCGCGCCCTTGCGCGACGAAGGCGTGTTGATCGTGGGCAGCGGCAACGTGATCCACAACATCGAGATCATGCGCACCGATTGGGGCGCCGAACCGGCGGGTTGGGAGCAGCGCTTCAACGACGATCTGCGCGCGCGGCTCGAGTGCGGCGATCACGCCGGCCTCATCGCCTACGAGCGGCTCGGACGCGATGCGCAACTGGCGATCCCCACGCCCGACCACTACTTACCGTTCCTCTCCGTGCTCGGGCTGCAACGCAGCGACGAGCGGCCGGACGTCTTCGTCGACGGCGATCGCACGGGCGGACTCGGCATGCTCTCCGTCGCGATGCGATGACCGCGTGGCGGGCCGCCGTCGAACGCGGTCTCGAAGAATTGGAACGCTGCTTCGACGACGCACTCGACGCGGCACTGCCGAACCCGGTCGCGCTGATCTTCAGCGATTTGCCGCTCGCGTATCAGGGCAAACGCGACCTCGTCTTCGCCATGGACCTGCTGAACGAAGGCGAGAACGAGTGCGCGCTGATTGCCGGTTTGGTGCGCGACCGCTTGCGTGACGAACCCGGCAGCGATGTCGCGCACATGACGCGCGAGGCGTGGTATTATCTGCGCACGTCGATCGATCCGACGTGGCAATTCGACGCCGGCGAACCCTCGCTGCCCGCGGCGCTTGCCTACCTCGCAATCGTGCTGCGCGAACGGCCGCCGGCCGGGGAGCGCGCCGCACTTCTCGGCCGCTTGCGCTCGGATGCGGGGACATTGACAACGCGCCTGTGAAGTCTCCGGCATGCTGAGTCCGGACCAGACGCGTCAACTTCACCGGGCCCCATCGCCGCTATCGTTCCCCGAGAGTCCACTCTCGCGCGCCGTCAAGCAGCCGATGATGCTCGGACTCTTCTTGCCCACGCAAACCGGCGGGTTCTCGCAATCGACGCTGCCGCGCGGTACGAAGTGGGAATTTGACTACAACCGGGACCTGACGCTTACGGCCGAGCGTTACGGCTTCGACTTCGTTTTCGGACTGCAGCAGTGGGTCGGCAAGGGCGGCTTCGGCGGCGAGATGCACTACCGCGAGAACTTTCTCGACCCGTTCATCTCGACGGTCGCGATCGGCGCGCTGACGACGAAGATCATCACGATCTCGACCGTGCACGTGCTTTACGGCCACTGGCACCCACTCCATCTCGCCCGCTTTGCAGCGACGGCCGATCACATTTCGCAGGGGCGGTTCGGTCTGAACATCGTGACGGGCTACGATCAGCGCGAGCCGCTGATGTTCGGGATGACGCGCATCCAGCATGACGAGCGCTACGAACGCGCCGATGAGTTCTCATCGATCATGGAAGATCTGTGGGCCGGCGACGAAAACCTCACCTACGATGGCCGCTTCTATCAGCTCGACGGCGCGTACGTGTCGCCGCGTCCGGCCTTTGGCCGGCCGATCCTCGTTTCGGCGAGCGCGTCACCGACCGGTTTCGACTACGCGGCCAAACATTCCGACATCGTGTTCACGTCGAGCCCGTCGGGAGCCGATTTTGACGGCGCGATCGACGCGCTGCCGGCCCATACCGCGCAGATCCGTGAGGCCTATGCCAACGTCGGACGCACGCCGAAAGTCATCATCTTTCCACTGATCGTGTGCAAGACGACGCGCGCCGAAGCGCTGGCGTATCGCGAAGCGATCGTCAGCCACCCCGATTCGGGGTCGATCGAAAAGTATTTCGCGCGCCATAAAGCCGGTGACGCGCACGGCTGGAAGCAACACGATGCAGCGGATCGCATCCTCGGCGGACACCTGCAGATCACCGGAAGTCCGCAGGACGTTGCCGATGCGATCCAACGGCTCAAAGAAGCGGGCTTCGACGGCATTCAGATCGGCTTCTACGATTATGGTCCCGATCTCGACTTTTTCGCCGAGCACGTTACGCCGCTGCTCGCCGAACGCGGACTACGAATCTAAGCTCGTTCTTGGATGCGCCGTACGGCGACGAGGATGGAGGCGTAGGCGATCAGGGCGAAGCCGACGACGACGACGGTTGCAATCGTCGTTGCATGGGGGTTCGGATTCCCGAACGGCGAGAAGGGCGCGGAAAAAAACGCGCATCCGACGGCGAGCACGAGCACTCCCGAATTCAGCCGGCGGAGCACCGCGATGCCGGCATCGGGAAGGATCGTGCCCGCGCGGATCTTCCGCGCGACGGCGAGCCGCACCAGCAACAGCCACGCGGAATACAGTGCCGTCACGACGAGGAGGCCGACGGTCACGAAGGGCCCGATGGCGTCCCCCAGCGTTGCGTTAAGCATCGCGCGCGCCGCGCAACGCGGCGCGGTTTGCGGCGAGGACCGTGGCATATCGCGCGAGGCGCACCCCTTGATAGCGAGCCGCAGCCAGCACTTCAGCCGGCAGTTCGCCGCCGCGCGGATCGGTGTAACTCGTGCCGTAGGGGTTGCCGCCGGCCTTGCCGATCGACGGGTCGGTATAGCTCGGCGGCACGATGATCGCACCCCAGTGATACATCATGTTGTAGATCGTCATCAGCGTCGTTTCTTGGCCGCCGTGCGCGTACGATGCGCCGACGAACGCGGTCGCGGCCTTGTCGGCCAGCTGCCCTTTCATCCACAGCGGTCCGCTGGTGTCGAGAAATTGCTTGAGTTGCGCCGACATCGCGCCGAAGCGCGTCGGCGTACCGAAGGCGAAGCCGTCGGCCCACTCGAGGTCGGCCAGCGTCGCCTCCGCGACGTGCTGGGTTGCGACCCGGTGCTGCTCCCAGCCCTTGTTCGAAGCAATCGCTTCGTCGGGCGCGAGCTCGCGCACTTTACGCAAGCGCACCTCGGCGCCCACGGACTGCGCGCCCGCCTCGATCGCTTGCGCGACCGCATACGCATTGCCCGTCGAACTATAGTAGATGACCGCTATATGTACCATCGCCTCATTCTAACGCACAACGAACGGCGATCAACCGAGGAATTTTTGCAGTCCGCGTGGTGCGTCGCTGTCGATCCCCGCGCGACGCGCGAGGGCGAGCGCAAGGAGTTGCCCACCGACGATCCAGGATAGGGGTGCGAAGCGGCCGTGGGCCGGCGGCCCAAATGCGGGTATGTCCGGCAGCGCGTGACCGAGCGTGGCGACGACGGCCCCGGCGTCGCGCGCGACGTCGAGCACCGTACCCACGGCCGCGCGCGACGATGCATCGACGATCCCCGCCATGCCCCGCGCAGCGTCGAGGATCGCCGTGCTGCCGTGCCGGAATTCGCCGGCGCCGAAACCCTCGGCGTGGCGATAGGATGCCTCTTTGATCTTCAGTGCGATCTCCGCGGCGACGGGAACGCCGTAGCCCGCTCCGATCACGATGATACTCTGCGCCGGTTCGAGCAACGTCGCCGCGCGATCCATCTCCGGCAGTGCAACGGTATCGAGCCACGTACCGATGCCGGCGGCCGCGCGCTCGAGTGCAGCAGCGGCAGCCGGCCCATCGCCGTCAACGGCACGCGCCGCCGTCCACAGCACGACGGCGGCCATCGCGGTTACGCTCTTGCTCGCAGGAACGGCCGTCTCCGGACCGGCGGCGACGTCGATCGTGATATCGGCCCGCGCGGCGAGCGGCGAGCCGGGCGTGTTGGTAAGCGCGATCGTGCGTGCCGGTCCGAGCGCATCGAGCGCGTCGAGAACATCGGCCGTGCGCCCGCTCTGTGAGAGTGCGACGACGCAGGTCCCGCGACGTGCAGCCGCTTGGAAGCGCGCTTCCGATGCTGCGATCGCTTCCGCACGCCGGCCGGCCTTACGCCAAGCCAACGCCGCCAGTTGCGCCACGAACAAACTGCTCCCGCTGCCGATAAAGACCGGTTCCCGCTCGCCGATCGCCGCCTCGAGTTGCTTCGCGGCGCGCGACACGGCGAGCCTCGCCAGCACCGTCGGCTGCTCCCGGATCTCCGCTTCGAACTGCCCGCCGCCCATCGGTCGACCCTTCGCCGCAACTCGACCGAACACTCGATGAGTCGCGCGGGGCATGAAAGCGATTCGAATCACCGCCTTCGGCGGACCGGAAGTCCTGACGCTCGCCGACGTGGAGCGCCCCACGCCCAAGGCCGGCGAAGCACTCGTTCGCATCGCTGCGGCCGGTGTGAACTTCATGGACACCGGTTACCGTTCCGGCCGGCGCGCCGGCCAAACGGTGCCGTTTACCCCCGGTGGCGAGGCCTCCGGAACCGTGGAGAGCATCGGCGCGGGCGTCACCGAGGTGAAGCCCGGCGACCGCGTGATGTATGCGATGATCATCGGCTCGTACGCCGAGTTCGCGACCGTCCCGGCGAGTTCGCTCGTGCTGGTGCCGCCCGAGATCGATCTCGTCAGCGCCGCGGCGATTCCGCTGCAAGGATTCACCGCGCACTATCTCTTGCACGACTTCCGCAAGGTCGGCCCGGGCACGACGGTGCTCGTGCACGCGGTTGCCGGCGGCGTCGGTTTGCTGCTCACGCAGTACGCCTCGCACCTCGGCGCGCACGTCATCGGCACGACATCATCGGAAGAAAAGGCCGCTAAGGCCAAGGCCATGGGCGCGCGCGACGTGATCATTTACACGCAGACGAACTTCGCCGATGAAGTCAAGAAAATCACCGGCGGTAAGGGCGTCGATCTCATTCTCGACTCGGTTGGGAAGACGACGTTTCCGGGTGACCTCGAAGCCGCGAGCATTCGCGGCAACATCGTGATCTACGGCGCGTCGAGCGGTCAGGCCGAACCGGTCAGCCCGAACGCCTTCAGCGCGCGCGCGTTGACCGTCAGCGGCGCCGGCCTCAACCACTTCATCCCGACGCGCGCCGACATTCTACGCCGCGCGGACGACGTGCTGGCCGGATTGCGCGCGGGCTGGCTCAAGCTCACGATCGAGCACGCCTTGCCGCTCGAAAAGGCGTCCGAAGCCCACAAGCTACTCGAATCGCGCGCAACCTCGGGCAAATTACTCCTGACGCTCTAGGCAAACGTGTCGGGGACGTCGTCGAGCCGCGAATCGAGCGCCGTGCGCACCTCGTCCCGCAACGCATCGTTGGGAAAGCGGGCGATCGCCGGTTCGAAGAAGGCCAGCGCCATCATGCGCTCGGCGATCGCGCGCGTGATCCCGCGGCTCTGCACGTAAAACAGCTCCTCTTCGTCCAGCGAGCCGATGTTCGTCGCGTGCGAGGCGGAAACGTGATGTGCCGGAACGGCCAGCACCGGGGCCGCGTCGAGATACGCGTCTCGTGAGAGGATCAAGCCGTCGTCCCGCATCGTCGCCACACAGCGCGTCGCGTTCGGCGCAAAACGGAGAGCACCGGAGAAACGCCCGCGACCGCGGTCGGTCGCGGCGCTGCGCACCGTGGCGCGCGATTCGGTACGCGACACCTCGTGGTCGACGTCGACGATGCAGTCGACGTGCGCGAAGCCGCGCGCGAAAAAGAACGCGTTCGTCTCGGCCGACGCGTTCGCTCCAGCCAGTTGCGCACCGCACGCGCTTCGCACCAGCGCGCTGCCGAGATCCGCGATGTGCCAGCCGATCGTCGCTCCCGCCGCGCAACGCGCTCGCCGGCGCATGAAGATCCGCGAACTTTCATCGGTCTGCTGGATCGCGACGTAGTCCAAACGTGCGCCGGGTGCGAGTTCGACTTCGACTATTCCGGCGACGAACGTTTCCGTGCTGCCGAGGTGACGCTCGACGATCGTCGCGCGGGCGCCCGCGCCCAGCCGGATGACGGTATGCGGAAAGACCGCGCTCGGCGCTCCCGGACGCGCCATCCACAGGAGTTGCAGCGGCAGATCGACGGCCACGCCCTCCGGCACCTCGACGTAGGCGCCGCAATTTTGGAATGCGGTCGCCAGCGCCGTGAACCGGTCGGCCTCCGGCAGGACGATTCGGCCGTGTACCGCTGCGAGGGGTTCGGGGATCGTGCGGCGCGCGTCGGCCAGCGCCGCGAGCGTGACCCGCGCATCGCCGGCCGTTTGGAGCGGCTCGAGATACGTGCTGCCGAGGTGGACGAGCCCGCCGGCGTTCGCCACGGCTAATGCCGGAACATCGCCCTCGCCGGCCGCGCGTCCGGGTAATGCGCGCGGCAGCGCCGGCAGGCGCGCGCGCCCGCTGCTCCAGATAAGACCGTCGAATTCGAGCGCCGCGTAGTCGTGCCGCCATTGGGCGGGAACCGCGGCCGGCCGGCGCGCTGCAGCCAGATACGTGCGCAACGCGCGGCGCCGCACCGTTTCATCGACCGCACCGCCGCCGCGTTCGCCGAGGTCGTCGAGTTCGCCGATCGACGCCGCGAGCACCGCATCGGTGGGCTGAAAATCACGCACTAGAGGTGGAAGTTCACCCCACTGGCCAGGTAGTGGGCCTTGGCGTTCGAGACCGGGTTGAACGCGGTGCCGAGGCCGACATCGAAGGTGACGTTCCTACGCAGCCGCTGGCTGACCGCAACGTCGCCGTACGATTGTGCACCGGCGTGCCGCGCGACGATGCGCGCGCCGAAGTCGGTCGAGAGCTGCGTTGTCGCACTCGTATCGTAGGCGTACCGTAGCGCCGCCGCCGGATCGACGCGCTGAAGCCCGACGCTCAGCGACGACGCTCCGGTGGCGATCGCGGAGAGCGTCGCGCGCGGTGTGAGACGGTAGCCGGCGGTGAGATCGAGGATGTACTTCGCTTGCGTTTGATTCACGGTGAAACGCGAGTTCGGCGGCAATGCCTCGATCCCGATTGCGGCGGCCAGGCGCGCATTCGACGCGAGCGTGTAGTTGAATCCATAGCCGAAGTGCGTCGTCGGATAGAGCCCGATCCCATGTGGCCCCGACTCGGCGATCTGCGAGGGCGCGTCGACGATCGCTTCGAGTCTTCCCGCGATACCCGTGCGTAGCCTAAACAACGGGTAGGCGGCAAGAGCCGTGCCGCCGGTGCGCGACGCGTTCTGATAGTAGAGCGTTTCGACGATCAACGTTCCGGGTGGGGCCGCACATGGCGCCGCGATGCCGCTGAGATCATCGATCGTAAACGCGGGCTTCTGCGTGAGGCACGCGTTGAGCGGTATATCCGCATCGGCGAGCGCCGGCGTTCGCGCGGTCAACATCGCGGCGCCGACGCCAAGAAGAAGCAGCACTATATAGCGGCGCATCGCGCCTTCTTGCTTGCGAATCTGCGCAGCACGTCCCTGTTCCCCTCGTACGGATCACGAAAGCTTTACACGTCGCCGCGGGCGCACGGTTCCGGTCGGCATCGGCCACGGCCGCAATACGAATCCCAACACGGCCATCAAGACCGCCGCAACGCCGCCGGCGACGAACGCAAGCGGCGCGCCGCGTTCGGCCAGCCACCCGGCCAATAGCGAGCCCAGCGGACCGGACGCAAGGAAGACGTAGTTGTAGAGCCCGGCGATGCGCCCTTGCATGTGAGCCGGCACGGCGAGCTGAACGATCGTGTTCGAACTCGCCGTGTAGAGCGTGTAGCACACACCCGTCGCGACCAGCGCGAGCGAAACGCCCGCTAGCGATTGCTGGGTCGCGACGATGAGCTGCGCGACGCCGAAGCCGGCGGCCGCACCGAGCAGCACCCCGCGCGACACGCGCGTGCGCGACGCGGCGACGATCGCACCGATAAACGCCCCCAGGCCGAACATCGCGCCGATGAACCCATACGTCTGCGCGTTGCCGTGCATGGTGTTGCGCGCGAGGACCGGCAAAACGACGTTGAAGTTGATGCTGACCGTCGAAACGACGAACAGCATCGCGAGCACGACGGCGACCGTCTTGGTTCGGCGCGCGTAGACGAGACCGTCCCTGATCGACTGCAGGAGCGGCGTTCGCGCGCGATTGCCGATCGCGAAGAACTCCGCCGGACGCATCACCGCCAGGGCCACGATGACGGGCACGAAGCTGATCGCGTTAAGGGCAAAACACGTACCCACGCCGACCGTTGCGATCAGCACGCCGGCAAGTGCGGGACCGACGATCCGCGTCGCGTTGTTGAGGCTCGCGTTGAGGGCGATCGCGTTCGGCAGCTCGGCGCGGCCCACCAGCTGGATCATCATCGCCTGACGCGTGGGATTGTTGAAAGCCATCACCACGCCGCGCACGAGCGCGATTCCGTCGATGACGACGACACTGTCGACGTGCGCATACGCCACCGCCGCAAGTGCCGCCGCGCAGATCGCCATCAACGTTTGGGTCACCACCAGCACGCGCTGGCGATCCCAGCGATCGGCCATTGCGCCGCCGATCAGCCCGAAGACCGCATACGGCAGGTACAAAAAGAAGCTGAGGACGCCGACGGCTTCCGCCGAGTGCGTGAGATCGAGGATGAGCCACGCTTGGGCCGCATTTTGCAGCCACGTTCCGAGTTGCGACACCAGCTGGCCGGAGAAATATAGCCGGTAGTTGCGGTGACGCCGCAGGCTGGCGAACATTTGGGCATCGAAGAACGAAAACGCAGGCACCTACCGCCTGGTTATGGGAATCGGTCGATTAGCCCGCTAGCGCAGGGCTGCTACGGGGACGACGTCGGCATACAGGCCGTCGGGGAGACGTCCGCCGGCAACGTTTTCCAACTCGGTCACGCCGTACACGATCCCCACGAGTCCGCCGTCGGCATCGAAAACGCCGCTGCCGGAGTCACCCGGCCCGCAGCGGCTGCAGTAAATCTCGTACTGAATCGCGCCGCTCTCCTCATTGGCCATGATCTCGCCCATCCGCGCATACGTCGTCGTCCAACGGCCTTCGTTCGGTGCGCGCAACGCCGAGACCGGATGTCCGATCACGGTCAGCGTGCTTCCGATCGGCGGAATCTTACGGCTGCGCACCGCGAGCTGCGTGCTTCGCGCACGCGCCGGATCGACCGGCAGCAGCAACTCCGCGGCATCGATCGCATCGCTGACCAGGAGCAAGCGGACCGTCGAGCCGTAGATTTCATGTCCGTCGAAAAAGCGGACGAGGGACAACGGGTGGTTCGCGCAATGTCCGGCCGTCCAGACCTCCAGGCCCTGCGCGCGCCGTGCCGTTACGACGCCGGCGCATCGTTCGTAGCCCGTCGCCGTCCGCGACTCGAGCTCAACGACGGACGGGCGCAGGTCACCCTGCGCCCGCGCCGAGGCCGCGACCAGCATGACGAGCATGCCGGCCGCAGCGATCCGTATGCAACGTCTTAGAAGTAGATCCACACGCCGCCGTTCCAGCGCCGGTGATGATACCAGCCACCGTTCCAGAAGTAGCCTTGGAAGCCGCCCGGCGCGAACCCGAAGTACCCGTTCACGTAGGACTGCGCGTAATTTGGCCGTTGGTACGCGGGTTGCGCGTAGCCGACGCGGTAGCCGTTGCCGCCGCGCACGAAGCCACCGCGCCCGGCGTCGCGTCCGCGATCCCCGTTGCTGCGATAGCCGCCGTTGTCGTGACCGTGTGCGTCCGAGTTCTGAGCGCTCGCGGCCAACGGGGCGCTCGCAAGCGCCAACCCGGCGAGGCCGATCAGTAGTTTGCTGACGAATGATTTCATGGGTTGCTCCTCATTCCGGCCGCTGGCCGGTGCACGTTCTAGATGCATTATGAGCAACGGGTGCCGGCGCCCGAACGATACGCTCCAAGCACGGCCACAGCGCTATTTTAACGCGCTTCCAATCGAGCGGCTTCCTCCCGAAAAACTTTATCTGCGATGCGGAAGCCTTCGGCCGCAACCGGCACGCCGGCATACGCGCCGACTTGCCGCAGTATCTCGCTGACCTCGGTCTCCGAGACGCCGTTGATGATCGCGCCCCGCATATGCACTTCGAGTTCGTGCAAACGGCCGAGCGCCGTAAGCATCGCGAGGTTGAGCATGCTGCGCGTCTTGCGCTCGAGGCCGGGGCGCGTCCATATGGCGGCCCACGCATGCTCGACGGTGAACTCCGCAAAATCGCGTTGCAGCCGCGACTGCTCGCCCTTGTTCCGATCGACATACTCCGCACCGAGCACCTCGCGCCGGATGCGCGTGCCTGCGGCGATGCGTTCTTCATAGGAGAGTGAGTCTGCAGCCATGGGCGCATCGTAGACTGCCCCCTGCGGCGTGTCAACCCAGGGAGAACGCCCGACGCCGTGGCATTTGGAAATGCAGAGATGAAACCGGCGCCCTTCGACTATCATCGGCCGGCGACGCTTGATGAAGCTCTGGCACTGCTCGAGCGGTACGAGGGCGACGCCAAAGTGCTCGCCGGCGGACAGAGCCTGATCCCGCTGATGAACATGCGCCTGGCACGTCCGGCTGCGCTGATCGATCTGGAAGGGATCGCGGGGCTCAGCGGGCTTCGCTTCGAGCGCGGCCGATTGCACGTCGGTGCGATGACGCGGCATATGGAGGTCGAACGTTCGGCCGCGGTGCGCGAGCGCATCGGAATCTTGAGCGCGGCGATGCCCTACGTCGGCCATCTCGCAATCCGCTCGCGCGGAACGTTCGGCGGAAGTCTGGCGCACGCCGATCCGGCGGCCGAACTCCCCGCGCTCGCTACGCTCTTCGATGCCACGTTCACGATCGCAGGCGCAGCCGGAGAGCGCGAGGTGCCCTGGAACGAGTTCTTCATCACCTTCCTCACGTCGTGCCTCGAGCCGGCCGAAATCCTGACCGGCATCGCGCTCACGCTCGCACCGCCGCAGGCCGGCTGGAGTTTCCACGAGATCGCGCGCCGGCACGGCGATTACGCGCTCGCCGGCTGCGGTGCGATCGTCGAACTCGATGCCGGCGGCGATCGCATCGCAAGCGCGCGGGTGGCGCTGTTCGGCGTCGATGCGACACCGGTGCGCCTGCTCGCTGCCGAACCGGCGTTCGCCGGTCGCGTTCCCTCCGACGCCGCGATCGACGACATCGCAGCCGATGCGGCGGCAAACCTGGAACCCGCGACCGACGTGCACGGCAGTACCGCGTTCCGGCGCGATATCGCGCGCCGGCTGATCGCTAGCGGCATCCGCGAGGCAGCCACGCAGGCATCGCAACGCCGTGCGCCGGAGGCGCTGCGCGCATGACGGCCGATCGTCATGCCGTCGCCTTCACGCTGAACGGGACGCCGTTCGAACGCACCGTCGATGGGCGCCTGCTGCTCAGCGATTTTTTGCGTCACGACCTCGAACATACCGGCACGCATGTCGGCTGCGAACACGGCGTCTGCGGCTCGTGCACCGTCCTCGTCGACGGTAATCCAGCGCGGTCGTGCTTGATGCTGGCGGTGCAAGCCGACGGTCGCGCCGTCGAAACGATCGAGGGGCTCACGCCGGATGCGGCACCCCTCTCGCCGTTGCAGGCGGCCTTTCGCAAACATCATGCGTTGCAATGCGGCTACTGCACGCCGGGCTTTCTCATGACGGCTAACGCACTGCTGCGCGGAGCCGAGCATCTCTCCCGGCGCGAGATCCGGGAAGCATTGTCGGGAAATCTGTGCCGGTGCACCGGGTACAGCGGCATCGTCGACGCCGTCGATGAGGTCATGAACGGAGCGCCCGCAAGCAACGGCGAGGCCGATCCGCATGCCGTCTAGCTGGGTTGGGACGCCGGTCCTGCGGCGCGAGGACGACCGGCTCTTGCGCGGCCACGGCCGCTTCGTCGACGATATGCACGCTGCGGGAATGTTGCACGCCGCCGTTTACCGCAGTCCGGTCGCGCACGCGCGCATCACGTCCCTCGATGTTTCCGGCGCGCGTGACTTGCCGGGCGTGCGTGCCGTCTTCACAGCCGCCGATCTCGGCGCCGTGAACCGTCCGTTTCCCCTACCCGTTCCGCATCCGAAGCTGCGCGCGAAGACGCCGGTTCCGCTCGCCTCCGGCACGGTGCGCTACGTCGGCGAACCGATCGCGCTGATCGTTGCCGACGATCGCTATATCGCCGAAGACGCCTTCGATCACATTGCAATCGACTTCGAACCGCTGGTCGCGACACCGAGCCTCGCGGGCGCGCTCGCCGGCGGCGACTGCGTGATCCATCCCGACCTCGGCGACAACGTGGCCGCGCGCTTCGGGCAGAGTTACGGCGACGTCGATGCGGCATTCGCCGCGGCCGACATCGTGGTGCGCGAACGCTTCACGAGCGATCGCGGCTCCGGCCAGCCGATCGAGACACGCGCCGTCTTTGCCGTTCCCGATGCCAACACCGGCATCATCACGGTTTGGGATACGACGCAGTCCCCGCACGTGGCGCGCCGCTTGATGGCCGCAACGCTCGACCTGCCCGAGGACCAGATCCACGTGATCGCCCCCGATGTCGGCGGCGGCTTCGGACCCAAAGTCGTGTTCTATCCCGAAGAAGTGCTGGTTCCGTTCGCCGCCCGCGCGCTCAAACGGCCGATCAAGTTTGTGGAGGATCGCCTCGAGCACTTCCGCGCGACGGTGCACGAACGCGAACAGGTTCACGACGTCGAACTCGCCGCGAGCGCGGACGGCACGCTCTTGGGGATGCGCGTCCGCATCGTTCACGACACCGGCGCCTACGTGCCCTGGGGCGTGATCGTTCCGTTCATCACGCTCACGACGATCCCGGGTCCGTATCATCTGCCCAACTACGACGCCGAGGTCACGGTCGTGTACACGAACCGCGTCCCGGTGACGCCGCACCGCGGAGCCGGACGTCCGCAGGCCGTCTTCAGCATGGAGCGTATGCTCGACCGGCTGGCCGGCGAGTTGCACCTCGATCGGGCGGAGATCCGGCGGCGCAACTACATCGGCGCCGATGAGTTCCCATACGATGTCGGTTTGATCTTCCGTGACGGGTCGCCGATGCGTTACGACAGCGGCGACTACCCGCAAGCGCAGCAAACGGCGCTCGAGCACATCGGTTACGACGCATTTGCGGCCCATCAAGGCGAACAGCGCGCGCTGGGCCGCTTCATCGGTATCGGGATGGCCGCATACGTCGAGGGCACGGGCCTCGGTCCGCACGAGAGCGCGCGCTTGCGGGTCGATTCAGCGGGGAAAATCCAAATCCTCAGCGGCGCCGCGTCGCAAGGCCAAGGTCACGAAACCACCCTCGCGCAGGTGGCCGCGGATGCGCTCGGGATGCCGATGGAAGACATCACCGTGCGCACCGGCGACACCGCCGGCGTGCCGTATGGGATCGGTGCGTTCGCCAGCCGTTTGGGCGCGTTGGCCAGCAGTGCCGTGAAGATCGGCGCAACGCAACTGCGCGAGCGGATCCTGCAAGCGGCGGGTTCGTTCTTGGAAGTCTCGCCCGACGATCTTGAAATCGTCGACGGCTCGGTGCGCGTGACCGGTACCCCCACGCAGTCGATCCGCTTGGGCGATCTCGCCGTCGCGGCATCCGGTGCGTTTCCCGGTTCGACGCTGCCGAACGACCTCGCCGAGATCGGCCTCGAAACGACGGCCTATTTCCGGCCCGCGCAATCCACGTACGCGAGCGGCTTTCACGTCGTTACCGTCGAGGTCGATCCGGTCGGCGGCATCGTGACGATCTTGAAGTACGTGATCTCGCACGACTGCGGGAACGCGATCAACCCCTTGATCGTCGAAGGGCAAGTCCAAGGCGGCCTTGCAGCCGGCATCGGCGGCGCGCTCTACGAACGCACCGTCTACGACGAGGGGGGGCAGCTCGTCAGCGGCTCGTTCGTCGACTATCTGCTGCCGACGAGCGCCGAAGTTCCGGCCGCAGAGATCTACCATATCCTCGCACCGACGCCGCTCAATCCGCTCGGTGCGAAGGGTGCCGGCGAAGGCGGAACGATACCCGCGCCGGCCGCGATCGTCGCCGCGGTCGAAAACGCGCTGTGGCCCGACGGCTCGTTTCACCTGCACGCCTTTCCGCTCACGCCGGAGTTGGTGTGGCAGGCCGCGCGCGACGCTTGCGGGGCTCCCTGATGGTTCCGCGCGCCGTCGACGATCTGATCGCGAAGCTGCTCGGCGCCGGCTATGTTGCCGATGCCCCGCTGGCGACCGCGATGGTGCTCGCGCAAACGATCGGGCGCGCGATCTTGCTCGAAGGCGAACCGGGTGTCGGTAAATCCGAAGCGGCGCGTTCTTTCGCGACCGCCACCGGCGCGACGTTCTTACGGCTACAGTGTTACGAGGGCATCGATGTCGCGCAAGCCGTGTACGACTGGAATTACGCGAAGCAAACGCTGGCCGTGCGCGCCGACGCCGATCGCGCAAGCTCACCGGATCTCTTCAGCGATGCATTCTTGCTGCGCCGTCCGCTACTCGCGGCACTCGACGCGAGTGCGACCGCGCCGGTCGTGCTGCTGATCGATGAGATCGACCGCTCCGATGACGAATTCGAAGCGTTCTTGCTCGAATTTCTGCAAGACTTTGCGATCACGATCCCCGAGCTCGGCACGATCCGAGCCGCGCGACCCCCGACGGTGTTCCTCACCTCGAATCGCACGCGCGAACTGCACGACGCGCTCAGACGACGGTGCCTCTATCACTTCCTCGGAGCGCCGACTCCGGAGCACGAGCGGCGCGTGTTGCGCCTGCACCTGCCCGGTGCCGGTGACGAACTGCTCGACTCGGTCGTGCGTGGCGTCGAACGGCTGCGCGCGCTCGACCTGCGCAAGCGACCGGGAACGGCCGAAACGATCGACTGGGCCAAGTGCATCGCAAGCCTCGGCGGTACGGCCGTCGACGCTGCGACCTTCGACGCCACGATCGGCGCGGTGGTGAAACACGCCGACGATGTGGCGACCGTCGCCGAGCACCGCGCCGAACTGCTGGCATGATCGCACCGGAGGACCTCGCCGGAACTCTGGCGCGCTTTGCGGCCGCCCTGCGCGTAGCCGGCCTCAACTGCGATGCCGGAGCACTGCAGGCGTACGGCGCTGCGCTGGCCGGCGACCACGACCTCGGTCCGTTCGGACTCTACTGGTATGCCCGCATCACGCTCGTCCGTTCCATCGACGACGTGCCGGCGTTCGATCGCGCGTTTACCGCGTTTTGGCACGACGAACGCGTGGACGGCGTGCTCGAGCAAGAGATCGACGTTGCGATCGACGGCGGCGCGACGGGCGATTCCGGCGCCGAGGCCGACGCCGTGGTCACCGCGTCATCACAAGAACGTCTGCGCGAGCGAGATTTCGCAGATTTCTCGGATGCGGAGTGGCGCGCGGCGGAACGTTTGATGCGCGAGCAGCCGGCGCCCGAAGAATTGCGCCCGTCGCGGCGCGTCGCAATCCGCCGGCACGGCCGGCGCCTCGACGTCGGCGCGACTCTGCGCGAGGAACTTCGCACCTTTGGGCTGCGCGTCGATCCACGATACCGCGTGCGCAAACGCGTGCTCCTTCCGCTGGTGTTTCTCTGCGATGTCTCGGGCTCGATGGCACCCTACGGCCGCGCGCTGTTGCTGTACGCGTACGTCGTCGCGCGCATCCGGCCGAAGGTCGCTGCTTTCGCCTTCGGTACGCGGTTAACGGATCTGACCGAACGCTTTGCGCGGCGCCGCACGCGACGGAGCTTTGATCTCGCGCTGCGGACGATTCCGGATTGGGGCGGCGGCACACTGATCGGGGCGTCACTGCAGACGTTCAACCGCCGCTTTGCGATGCGTGGCGCGGCCCGCGGTGCCACCGTCGTTTTGGTATCGGACGGCTGCGAGCGCGATGACCCCGCGCTCGTCGGAGGGGAGATGGCCCAACTGGCGCGTTCGGCACGTCGCATCGTGTGGATCAACCCGCGCAAGAGCGACCCCGCCTACGAACCGCTCGTCCGCGGGATGGCCGCCGCGTTGCCGTCGATCGACGCGTTTCTTCCGGGCCACAATCTGCGCTCGCTCGACGCCGTCGCCGCAGCCGTTCGCCACGCCCATACTGCGGCATACCGTCCGCTCGCAAAGGAACCGTCATACTCATGATCATCAACGACAGCTTCGACGTCGCGGCCCCCCTCGAGACCGTTTGGTCGCTGCTCAAAGATGTGCCGCGCGTCGCGCCGTGCATCCCGAACGCCAAGATCACGGAAGTCGTCGACGAGCGGACCTACAAGGCCGAAATCAGCATGAAGGTCGGCCCGGTGTCGGTCAGCTACAAAGCGACGATCGTCATCGAAAAAATTGACGACGCGATTCATTCGGTCGAGATGAACGTGCGCGGCAACGAGGGCAAGGGGCGCGGCGACGTCAACGCTCGCGTGATCTCGCACGCCGAAGCGCGTGGAACCGGCACCCACGTGACGCTGCAGACAAACGCGACGATGACCGGCATCATCGCAACGGTTGGCGGACGCCTGATCGAAGGCGTCGCCAAGGCGACCACCGCAAAGTTTGCGCAGAACCTCGCTACGATTGCAGCGGCCGGCGCCTAAGAAAAATCGGCCGCCGTGTAGCCCGACCAGCGTAGCTTGCGCCGCTGGTTGACGCAGCGGCCGGCGAGCGCGCCGCCGCGCAGCCGCGCCCGTCGCAAGGTAGCAATGCGCACCGATGCGATCGTTAGCGCGGCGCCGGCCAGCCCGAGGAGAAAGAACGATCGCTTCATGCGAACGACGTCTGGGCGGCGAGGTGGTACTTCGCGAGTTTTGCATCCGGGAGCACGGTCGAGTAACCCGTGTCCGAGTCCGGTTCGGTCAAGACCTGTACGTTCGATAGCTCGACGTCCTTGAGCGCATCGATCATCGAAACGAAGTAGCGGAAGTTTTTCAAGGTTTTGGTCAACGTTCCGTTCTCGATCAAGTAGACGCCGTCGCGCGTATTGCCCGTGATCGTGGCTTGGCGCGGATCGACGACGCGCTCGTACCACGTGCGCGAGATCAGCACGCCGCGCTCGATCGATGCCACCAGCGCTTCGCGCGACTTCGTGCCCGGCTCGACGACGCCGTTGGCGGGGAAATTCGGGTGACCCGTGTTGGGCACGTGATACTTGTTCGCGCTGTACGTTCCCGAGACGTAATGCTCGAGGACGCCGCGGTCGATCAGCGTCAACTTCTTTGTCGGCGCGCCGTCGTTGACGTTGAACGGCGCGTTCGCAAACAGCGGATGACTCCAGTCATCGCGCAGCGTCACGTTGGGCGAGAACAGCCGCCGGCCGATGCGCCCGACCATCCACGAATCCTTGTCCTCGAGTACGCTGTCGGCACCCATCCCTTCGGTCAACGCTTTCAGCGCGGCGGCGAAGGCGCTCGGTTCGAGTACGACCGTATAGTCGCCCGGCGCCAGGTTCGCCGGTTCGCGCGAGATCGTCGCCTTGGTCGCAGCCCGTTCCGCGACCGCGGCGGGATCGAGCCCGCTGTAATCGGGTGCGTAAAATTCGGCGAAGCCGCTGGTGCGTTCCGCGATCGCCTTCAACTGCAGACCGCTCATCGTTCCGGTGAACGCCGCGCGCACGCCGAGCGAGTTGGCAACCGCGACCGTGTTGATCTGCGTCGTCGTAAAACCCGAGGACGACAACTGTGAGCTCTTCATGCGCGCGAAGATCGGTAACAGCTTCTCTACCCGGTCGTCCGCCGTTGCATCCGCGGTCGCAGCATAATAGCTGCGCCCGGCCGGAGCGATCGCGGCGGGTTTCGGCAGCGAGACGAAACCGTTGTCGGGCGGAACGCGCTGCGCGATGTCGCGCGCGGCGGCGACCACGCGCGCGATCGACGCGGGACTCGCATCGTCGGTCGAGATCGAGCCCGACTTCTTCCCGGCATAATAGGTGAGCGTGATCTGCGTCGAGACCGAGCCCAGATTTTGGACGATGTAGTTTCGCGCGAAGCGGGCGTACGATGCGTCGCTGATCGTAACCGTGACCTGCGCCTGATCGGCGCCCGCTGCCGCCTTCAACACCTGCTCGGCCAGGGAGAGCGCGCGATCCTGATCACGCATCGGTCTTCACCCCGACCGTCACGTTGCGGAAGCGCGCGACGCTGCAGGCGTGCGACGTGCGGCCGGCCTGCTCCGGTTCGCCCTTGCCGCAATTCGGCGTACCCCAGACCTGAAAGTCTTCGTGTCCGCCCACGCGGTCCATCGAACCCCAGAAGTGCGGCGTGACTCCCGTGTACGTCGGCTGCTTGAAAATGCGCCCGCGCTTACCGTTCTTGATCTCGTAACCGATCTGCGGACCGAACTGAAAGTTGAGGCGATGGTCGTCGATCGACCACGAGCGCATGCCGGCGACGTAGATCCCGTCTTTCGTGTCGGCAACGATCGAGGCGAGCGTCCCTTCATGCGGGACGAGCACGATATTGGTCATGCGCACCATCGGGACGCTGGCCCAATCTTGCGCGCGCACGGACGCGGTTTCCGGCAGGTTCGTTTGCGCGGCCGTATCGCGCGAGGAGAGAAAAGCGCGCAGAACGCCGCGTTCGATCAACGGCACGCGCTTCGGCTTCACGGCTTCGTCGTCGTAGCCGACCGTCGCCATCCCCAGCGGCAGCGCGTTGTCCGCATATATGTTGAGCAACTCGCTGCCGTAGCGCAGCGTGCCGACTTGGTCGGGCGTCGCAAATGACACCCCCGAGAAGTTCGCCTCCCAACCCAGCGACCGATCGAGTTCGAGCGCGTGACCGATCGACTCGTGCATCTGCAAATTGAGCACGCTGCCGTCGAGGATGACGTCGCGCACGCCCGACGGCAGCGGCGGGGCATCGGCAAGGATGACCGCTTCACGGCCATACTGCGGCGTGAGCGCGGCGAGGTTCGCGCGCTCCACCACTTCGTAGCCGCCGCCCTGATAGAGCGCGAAATCACCGGGTCCGCCGCGCGTTTGCACGTCTTTATCCCGGCCCAGCGCCGACACGCCGCAGCCGGCGCCGGCTTGGCGCAGCACTTGCGTGATCGCACTGCCGGTCGTCGAGTAAAACTCTTTCGCAGTCGTGTAGATCGTCATGAACGCGTAGGCGCTAATGACGTTTTTCGCGACGTGCCCGCCGCGCTCGGCAGCAAGTAACATATTCGCACGGGCAGAAAGCCCGACGCTCGCCGGATCTTTCGTCATCGGCGTTTCGTAGTGCGCGACGATCTTCTCTACCGGCTGCACGGCGAGAATCCGATCGTTCACCTTCGTTCCAGACGTCGCGAGAGCGGTCGCGCGCGCAGCCGCCAGATCGAGCGCGGCGTTATCGAAGCGGTCGCTACCGAAAAAGCCCCAGCTCCCGTCGACGAGCGCGCGCACGCCGTAGCCGGCCGAGGACACATCCGAGGCATCGCGCACGTCGCCGTTGCGCACCGCGACGTCCTCTTGCCGAATGGTCCAAAACTGAACGTCCGCGTACTGGGCACCGGCTTTGTTTGCCGTGTCGAGAATGCGCGCCGCTGCGGCCGCGTGATGTGCTCCCATGGTAGAGGAGAGGGTTCTTCGTCTCTGCCGGAAACGCCCGTCGCTGTGAGCGCGTTAGATCCGCCGCGCCGGCCATTGGCGGCGCGGCAGCAACGATGGGCGATCGCCCTCGCGCGGGCATTGACGCGCGCCGGCGCGTCGCCGAACGCGATCTCGAGCGCCAGCTTGCTTTTCGCGATTGCCGCCGGAACGGCACTGTGGTTCTCGGCCGAAGCCGGCGGTGCGGCGCGCGTTCTCTTGCTCGTGGCGGCAGCCGCGTGCATTCAATTACGCCTCATTTGTAACATGCTCGACGGTATGGTCGCGATCGAAGGCGGTCGCCGAACGTCCTACGGCGAGGTTTTCAACGACGTTCCGGATCGCTTTTCGGACCTCGTGACGCTCGTGGCCGCCGGATATTCGCTCACCGCCTTCAGTTGGGGACGCGAACTCGGCTGGCTCGCCGGAACCTTGGCGATACTCACGGCATACGTGCGCGTGCTCGGCGGGTCGATGGGCGTGCGCCAATATTTCATCGGCCCGATGGCAAAGCCGCACCGCATGGCGACACTGACGATCGCCTGCCTTCTCTCGACGTTGGAACCGCTCGTCGGCTGGCATGGGCAAATCATTGCCTTCGCGCTCGCGATCATAAGCGCCGGCGCAATCGTCACGCTCTACCGGCGCACCGCGCGCATCGTCGCCGATCTCAAAGCACGATGAGTGCGCACCCGCTCGCCGGCGCGATCGCCGGTGCGGCGCGGATCGTCAGTGGAGCGCACGTCACCTGGCTCGACTCCCCACCCGAGCCCGGTCAAACGGTGTATTTCGCGAACCATACGAGCCATCTCGATTTTATCGTCCTCTGGTCGTCGCTACCGGCGGCGCTCCGCGAGCAGACGCGACCGATCGCCGCGCAGGACTACTGGGAGCGCGGCCTGCGGCGCGTGCTGGCCGTCGACGTTTTCAATGCGTTGCTCGTTCGGCGCCGGCACAGCGCCGGCAGCGATTCCGGGAACGCCGGCGAAGCGCGCGAGACGATCGCCGAGATTGCCGCCGCAATGGGCGAGCACACGTCGCTGATTATCTTTCCGGAAGGCACGCGCGGAACCGGCGAAGAGGTCGCGCCGTTCAAGAGCGGCCTCTACTATTTGTGCCGTGAAAAGCCCGGCCTTCGCCTCGTTCCCGCCTACATTCACAATATGAATCGCATCCTGCCGAAGGGAGAATTCTTGCCGGTGCCGGTCATCAGCCAGGTGACGTTCGGCGCGCCGATGTCGGCGGGGCCGGCAGAATCGAAAGCGGAGTTCCTGACGCGAGCGCGCGACGCCGTCTGCCGGCTCAAACCGGAATGACGTTTCGCATCGATCCTCAGCTGGAGCTGGTTTTCGGCGGCGTGATCGCGCTACTCGCGCTCTCGAGCGCGATCGGATTCGTCATCAAGCTCGTCGTCCGGGATCCCGCGGCGCAGAACACGATCGACAACCTCAACAAGCGCATCCGCGCATGGTGGGTGATGTGCGTGATCTTCGCACTCACGCTGTCGATCGGCCCGATCGGTTCGCTCGTGCTCTTTGGGCTCATATCGTTTCTCGCCTTGCGCGAGTACATCACGCTGGTTCCGACACGGCGCGCCGATCATCACACCTTGTTTTGGACGTTCTTTGTTTTCACGCCGCTCCAGTACTATTTGATCGGCATCAAGTGGCTCGGCTTCATGATCGTGATACCGGTGTATGCATTTCTGTTCATTCCGGCCGCAATGGCACTGGCCGGCGACACCAAATCGTTCCTCGAGCGCGCAGCGAAGATCCAGTGGGGATTGATGATTTGCGTCTATTGCCTCAGCTACGCTCCCGCACTGCTCGCGCTCGAGGTTCACGGCTACGGACCGAACGCCAAGTTGCTGCTTTACCTCGTGATCGTCGAACAGCTCAGCGACGTGCTGCAGTACGTTTGGGGAAAGCTGGCCGGACGGCACAAGATCTCTCCCGAGGTGAGTCCGAACAAGACGTGGGAAGGCTTTGCGGGCGGTGTGCTCAGTGCAACCGCCGTCGGTACGGCGCTCTGGTGGATGACGCCGTTCAGCCCGTGGGCAGCCGCGGCGATCTCACTCGCCATTACACTGATGGGCTTTGCCGGCGGCCTCGTCATGTCGGCAATCAAGCGCGATCGCGGCGTAAAAGACTACGGGACGCTGATCGAAGGTCACGGAGGCATCCTCGACCGGATGGACTCCATGATCTTCGCAGCGCCCGTCTTCTTTCACATCGTGCGCTTTTTTTACGGCTTGTAACTCGCGCGCGATGCGCGCGAGTTAGGCGTGAACGAGCGCCGGTTCGCGAGCGGGCTCATCGAGGCGCAGGATACGCCGCGCGTTGCCGCTGAGGATCTTCTGCTGAATTTCGTCCGAGAAACCGATTTCGCCGAAGAAGCGCAGCGCGTCGGCCGGGCTCCAGCACGGGTAATCGCTGCCGTACATGACGTGATCGGCGCCGAAAAACTCGACCGCGAACTTCATGCCGAGCGAGTGCGGCGAAACGGTGTCGGTGTAGATGCGTTTGAGATACGTGCTCGGCAACTCCGGCAGTTTGGCCGCTTTGCCGTTCTTGTCCATGCGGCCGGCTTGATACGGTAACGCACCGCCGGTATGCGACATCACGAGCTTGAGGTTCGGGTGCCGTTCCATGACGCCTGAGAAGATCAACCGCATCGCCGCGACGCTGACCTCGATCACGCGGCCGAGGCTCAGGTGGAGCGCGCCGCCGTAGCCGTCGGAGAGCATATCCGCGAACACCGCATCCGTCGGGTGCAAGAACAGCGGCAGTCCGAGTTGTTCGACACGATCGTAGAACGGCTCGAGCCGTTCGTGGTCGATGCGTGGATCGGGGCCGACGCTACCCGGCAAGTTGACGCCCTTCAGACCAAGCGTTCCGACGGCATGCTCGAGTACTTCGAGCGCGACACCCGTGTCAACCAGCGGTACCGCAGCGCTGGCCCAGAACCGCCCCGGGTGCGAGCGCACCGCGCCGGCCATCTCTTCATTCCACTGGATCGCCGCTTCGCGTCCTTCAGCGACCGGCAGGTCGCTGAAATGCACCGAGAACGGCCCGATCGAGCCGAACGCGTCGACGTGGTGGCCGAGAGCGTCCATGTGCTCGAACTGCTTGTCGAGATCGAACCACTCCGCCCACACGGGCAAGAACGACTGCGTGCCGGCGGCACGAAAATAGCGATAGCCGCCCTGACCGTCACGCTCCGCCCGCGGATACGTGGTACGCTCGCACAGCGCGTCGAAAATTGACCGCGGCCACCAGTGGAAGTGTGAGTCGACGATGCGCACGAGGGTCTCCTTCGCGTGACAGGAGCGAACGGAAAGTGGTAGGAAATTACTTTCCCCACATCAAGCAAATAAACCTCATTTACCAATGGTAAATTGAAGGTGAGGAGTCGATCATGATGGACGTTGTTTCGCGCCGGGAGGTTCTCGCCAGTGCAGCGGCCCTCGTGCTCGCCGGGAGCAGTCCGGCGCTCGCCCAGACGGCTGCGCCCGATACCGTCCGCTTGGGAAAATCGGTGTTCGAAGCATTTGCCTTTGCGACCGCCGATGTCGGCGTCGATGCGGGGATTTGGAAGGCGCTCAACATCAACCTCGAGATCTCGTCGTTCAAAGGCGATGCGCAACTCCAGCAAGCGCTGGCGGCCGGTTCACTCGACATCGGGCTCGGCGGCGGCCCGGCGATGGCTTACCGCTCGAAAGGCGTGCCGGCGATCGCCGTCGCCGTGATGGCCGGCCGGCCCCAAGATATGGCCATCCTCGTTGCGGAGGGCAGCCCGATCAAGACGCTCGCCGGTCTCAAAGGAAAGACGATCGGCGTGACCACCGCCGGCTCGCTGACGGACTGGCTTGCGCGCCAAGTTTCGGCCCAGCAGGGCTGGGGACCCGACGGCGTCACGGTCGCGCCGATGGGAACATCGGAGACGCGAGTCACCGCGCTCGGCGCGAATCAAATCGCAGCGACCATTGACGACGTCACCGATGCCTACGAGATCGAGCGCGTCGGCAAAGGCAAGATTTTGGCCCTGTTCGGCGACATCGTCAAAGACTTCGATACGCACGTGATCTTCGCGAGCGACGCGATGGTCGCGCAGCGGCCGGCCGTGCTGCAGCGCTTTCTCAAAGGCTGGTTTCAAACGGTCGCCTACATGCGCACCCACAAAGAAGTGGCGATTAAAACGGCCGCCAGAATCATGCACGTCGACGAGGCGAGTTCCGCCAAGTCGTATCCCGCCATTATGGCGATGATGTCGAACGACGGTGCGTTCACGCAAGCCTCAATCGACGAAGTGCGCAAATCCGTCCAGGATCTCGGCATCTACGATCAGCCTCTCGATCCCAAGAACATGTACACGACACGCTTCGTTCCCGTGAAACTGTAAGCATGGGCAACGTCGTGTCGCGCCGGGACGTCCTGGCCGGCGCCGCGGCCCTCGTGCTCGCGGGCGGCAGCCCGGTTCTCGCTCAGAGTGCGAAGCCGGATAGCTTGCGCGTGGGGAAGGCCGTGTTTTCGTCGTTCCCGTTTGCCGCGCTCGACGTCGGCACCGACGCGGGCATTTGGAAGTCGTTCAACCTCGATGTCGACGGCATCGCGTTCAAGGGCGACGCCCAAGTCCAAGAGGGCCTGACCGCCGGCTCGATCGATATCGGATTGGGCTCGGGTCCGGCGATGGCGTACCGCTCGAAGGGCGTGCCCGCAATTGCCGTCGCCGTGATGGCCGGCCGGCCTCAAGACATGGCGTTGGTCGTGGCCAAGGGCAGCGATATCAAAACACTCGCCGGACTCAAAGGAAAGCGGATCGGCGTAACGACCGCCGGATCGCTGACCGACTGGCTCGCGCGCCAGGTCTCGACCGATGAGGGCTGGGGTTCCGACGGCGTCGTCATCTTGCCGCTCGGCGCGATGGAAACGCGCGTAAGCGCGCTCGGCAGCGGCCAAATCTCCGCCTCCGTCCACGATCTCACCGAAGCCTACGAGATCGAACGGCTCGGCAAGGGCACGATCCTCACGCTGTTCGGCGACATCGTCAAAGACTTCGATACGCACGTGATCTTCGCGCACGACAACCTGATCGCAGCGCGGCCGCAGGTCCTGCAACGCTTTCTCAAAGGCTGGTTCACGACGGTCGCCTACATGCGCACCCATAAGGATGCATCGATCAAGACGATCGCCCGCGTGATGCACGTCGACGAGGTCGTCGTCGCCAAATCCTACCCCGCCGATATGCAGATGATGTCGAGCGACGGCACGTTCTCGCAAGCGGCGCTCGACGAGGTACGCAAGTCGGTGGCCGATCTCGGCATGTACGATCAGCCTCTCGATGCAAAAAATATGTACACCACGCGCTTCGTGCCCGTAAAGGTTTAAACGTGAAAACGACAACGCTGGCTGCGGAACGCCGCGCCAAACTCGCCGCGAAGCTGACCGCGGCCGGCATCGACGTCCTCGTCGCCTACGGTAACGGCTGGCAAGGCGACTACCTCATGTACGTTACCGATTTCCCGATCCTCGAAGGACACGGTCTCGCCGTCTTCACGCCGGACGGTGCGTGCCGCCTGTATCTCGATAGTGCGAGCGAGATCGATCGCGCGACGTCGGAGACCGCGGGCGTCGACGTGCATTTCAGCCAGCAGATCGGGCGCGACGTCGCCGCCGACCTCAACGCGCGGGGGAAGGTTCGCGTTGCCGCCGCACCGCTCGCGTTCGTACCGTTCGCGCTCGTCGAGAACGCGCACGTGACGATTGAAGACGGCACGCTCATCGTGGACGACGTCTTGATGCACAAGTCGCCGGCCGAGGTTGCCTGCGTTCGCAAAGCGGCGCAGACCGCCGATGAAGCGTACGTGATCTTCCGCGAGGCCGCGCAACAAGGGCGGCCGCAGTACGAAGTCGTCGCCGAAGTCGAGTCCTGGCTGCGCGCGCACGGCGTCGCCGACAACTTCATGCTGATCGGCTCGGGCGGCACCGACATCCGCAGCGTGACCCCGCCCTCGAACCGTAAGCTCGCCGACGGCGACTTGGTGATCACCGAGCTCACGCCGTCGATCGAGGGCTACTTCGCGCAGATCTGCCGTACGCTCGTCGTCGGCAAAGCCAGCGACGCACAAAAGCGTGCCTTCGCGATCTATGTGGAAGCGCTGGAAGCCGGCATTGCCGCCGTGCGCCCGGGCGTGCTCGCCGCCGACGTGGCGCGGGCCGAAAACGACGTCTTTCGCAAGCACGGCATGGGCGAATACGTGACCAGCGCCTATACGCGCGTGCGCGGCCACGGGCTCGGACTCTTCGCCGATTCGAAACCGCACATTCTCGAGAACGTCGACACCGAGCTGACGCCGGGGATGACGTTCGTCGTGCATCCCAACACCTACAATCCGAACGTCGGTTACATCATGTTGGGTGACTCCGTCGCCGTAACCGAGACCGGTTGCGAAGTCCTCACGGCCACGGCCCGCGTCCTCTTCGACGGTGCCGCATAATGCGCCGCGGATTGATCGAGTGGTCCAAGTCCGAACTTCCCGAATCCGTCTTCGATACGCGCATCGCGGGGATGCGCGCGGCGATGGCCGCCGCTAAGATCGACGTTCTCGTAGCCTATACCAATTTCACACGCACGTCGGCGGTGTCGTGGCTGTGCGACTTCATCCCATACTGGTCGGAATGCGTCCTGGTGCTGCCCAAGACCGGATCGTTGACGATGGTGTCGGCGGTGTCGCCGCGCGGCAAACCATGGGTCGAGGGAACAACGTATAGTGAGATTTTGCTCTTCACACCCAAGATCGGCCCCGAAACGGCGCGCGTGCTCAAGGAATCGTTGCCGGCCGGTTCCACGATCGGGGTCGTGGAGCTCGACGAAGTACCGGCGGCACTGGGGCAAGCCTTGAAGACGACCGGTTCGACGGTCGTCGATGCGACGGACACGTTCGTCGCGGCGCGCGCCGCCGGCGATGCGGCCGACAAGGGTCTCGCGAAGACTGCCGCCGATTTCGCGCGCCGGGCGCTCGCGGCAATCGACCCGAACGGGACGGATGCGATGGCGGCCGTCGCGGCGGTCGACCTCGCGGCCCGCAAGCTCGGCGCCGAAGAATCCTACGTCGCCGTCGCGCCGGATCTGCGCGCGGACCGCCGCTTGTTGCGGCTCGAAGGACCGGCCACGCTGGGCGACGTGTACGCGCTGCGCGCAACCGTGGCGTATAAAGGAACGTGGGTGCGCATGATCCGCACCGTCGTGCGGAACGATTCACACGGCATCGTTCGTACGGCGACCGAGAAACTCGCGGCCGCCGTCGCCGAGCTGCCGCGGTTAGACAAGCTGGGCACGATGGAATCGTGGCTCGTCGAGACCTCACGCGCGGCCCAGCCGCTGGATGCCGTCGCCGGTTCGTCCGTGCCGCGCGCGGAAGCGTTCCCGCCGGGTGCGCTCGTCAGCGTACAAGCCGCGACCGTGATCGACGGCACGCCCATCCTGATTGGATCGCCGGCGATCGCCGGCAGCGCGGGCACGGCCGGCGCGTTTCTCATCGCACCCTCGTTTTAGGAGCGTCTTTGTCACTCGTTCTCGCGCTGGATATCGGCGGCACGTTCACCGACTTGGTTGCCTTCGATCTCGCAACCGGCGAAATTCATCAGGCGAAGAGTTCGACGACTCCGTACGACCTCGCGGTCGGCATTCGCGAAACGTTGGCCAAAAGCGGACTGCCGATGGCCACTGCCGAGACGTTCATCCACGGCTCGACCGTAGCCATCAATACCGCAATCGAACGCACCGGCGCGCGCACGGCACTGGTGGTGACCGAGGGCATGCGCGACGTCTACAAGATCGGGCGCGGCAGCCGTCCCGAAGCATATAACATCTTTTTCAAACGACCGGAGCCCTACGTTCCGCGCCATCACACGCTCGAGATCGTCGAGCGCCTCAATGCGGACGGCGACGTCGTCACCGTGCTGGATCGCGCCAACGCGACCGGCGTCGCGCAGCGCCTCAACACCGACGATATCGAATCGGTCGCGGTCGTCTTCCTGCACTCGTGGGCGAATCCCGATCACGAAGCCGCGGTCGGCGCGATCATCGCCAAAGAAGCCCCCGGGCTCTACCGTTCGCTCTCGCACGAGATCCTGCGCGAGTACCGCGAGTACGAACGGATGTCGACGACCGTTCTCAACGCCTACGTCGGCCCGCGCGTGAAACGCTATTTGGGCGATCTCGAAAACTTGCTCGGCGAGTTCGGCTTTACCGGACGGCTGCTGATCATGCAGTCCAACGGCGGCACGATGACGCCCGAAACGGCCAAACGCGTGCCGGTCAACATGATGGAATCGGGTCCGGTGGGCGGCATCATTGCGGCTGCGGAAATTAGCGGTAACCTCGGCTACAAGAACGTGCTCGCATTCGACATGGGCGGCACGACGGCCAAAGTCAGTTTGGTGCAAAACAGCGAACCTTCGATCGCGCAAGGCTACTACATCGGCGGGCTCGCCAGCGGTCACCCGGTCATGCTGCCGGTTGTGGACATCATCGAAGTCGGCACCGGCGGCGGCAGCATCGCCTGGATCGATGAGGTCGGCGCGCTCAAGGTCGGTCCGCGCAGCGCGGGCGGTCATCCCGGACCCGTGTGCTACGGTCAAGGCGGCACCGCGCCGACCGTTACCGACGCGAACGTCATCCTCGGACGCCTGAGCCCGAGCCGCTTTCTCGGCGGCGAGATGCCGCTCGACGTTGAGGGAGCGCGCGCAGCGATCCGCACGACGATCGCCGAGCCGCTCGATCTTTCGGTTGAGGCGGCGGCGCTCGGGATCATCAAGATTGCCGTCGCCGAGATGTCGCTGGCAGTGCGCGGCGTGTCGGTCGAGCGTGGCTACGATCCGCGCGATTTTGCGATGGTCGGGTTCGGCGGAGCCGGTCCCTTGCACTCGGCCCAAATCGCGCGCGAGCTACACGTCCCGACCCTGATCGTCCCGCGCGTTCCCGGACACTTCTCCGCGCTCGGCATGCTGATGTCGGATCTGCGGCACGATTACGTGCGGACGTACTACAAGTCGCTGGCAGACTCCGACTTCGATGACATCCGGCGCATCTTCAGCAGCATGGTCGACGAAGCGCGCGAACTGCTCCTCAACGAAGGCACGGCATCCGGAGCGATGGCCTTCCACCGCTTCCTGGATATCCGCTACGTCGGTCAAGAGTTCCCGATCCAGACACCGGTCGAGGAGGCGGCGATTGCGAGCGGCGATATGGCGCAGATTCGCGCCGGCTTCGATGAGATTCACGATCGCCGCTTCGGCCACAAAGCGACGTCCGAAGCCGTCGAGATCGTCAACATTCGCCTCACCGCAACCGGCAAACGCGAACGCTCGCGCTTCCCCGAACTGCCGCCGTCGACGACCGATGCGCTCATCGCGCACCGGCACGTGATTTTCGACGATTCGCTCGAAGGGATCGAGTGTCCGATCTACGACCGCGAACGCCTCGGGCCGGGCGCGCGCGTCAGCGGTCCGGCGGTCATCCAGGAATACGCTTCGACCACCGTGCTCTTTCCCGGCGATGAGATGCAGGTCGCACCCAGTGGTGAAATGATCGTTACGATCGGAGCAGCATGATGACGGTAACCGAAAAGCCTCGCCTCGATCCCGTTACCCTCGAGGTGTTGCGCAGCGCGTTACCCGCGATCGCCGACGAGATGTCGGTCGACTTGCAGCGCACCTCGTACAACATGATGATCTACGAGGTGCGCGACTATTGTTGCGGGATTCTCGACATCGAAGGCCGATTGCTCTCGCAGAACATCGGCGGCGTGTCGCACTTCGTTGCCGATCTCGGAGTCGTGATCAAAGACGCCGTCGCACGTTACGGCGTCGACGGCTTCGCTCCGGGCGACGTGATCATCACGAACCACCAGCGCGTCGCGGGTCAGCACCTCAACAACGTCTGCATTCTGACGCCCTTCTTCTTCGAAGAGAAGCTGACCGCGTTCGCTATCGTGCGCGCGCACTGGGTCGACGTCGGCGGCAACAGCACGGGGTTCGGCGCCGGCACGTCGATCGTCGATCCTTGGCAAGAAGGCTTACAGTTCGACCAGATCAAGATCTACGAAGCGGGGAAACCCGACGAAAAGATGTTGCGGATGATCTCCGACAACATTCGTTTCCCGGAATCCTCGATGGGCGATCTGCGCTCGCAGATGGCGGCCTGCACGCTGGCCGAACGCCGGCTCGAAGAGCTCTTCACGCGCTACGGCAGCGAGACGATTCGCACGGCCATCGAACGCATCTTCGACGATAGCGAGCGCAAGTGCCGCCTGATCGTAGAACAGATTCCCGACGGCAACTATCACGCCGAATCGTTCCTCGATGACGACGGCGTCGAGAAAGGCGTGCGCGTTCCAATCGTCGTCGACGTGATCGTGAAGGGCAGCGATCTCACGATCGACTTCACCAAAGGCTCGATGCAGCGTCGCGGTGCGATCAACGCCCGCACGCTCGCCGGCGCTTATATCGCCTACAAGGGTCTTACCGGCGCCTTGGAACCGGTCAACGAAGGTTCGTTCCGCGCGCTCAAGGTCGAGATTCAAGAAGGCAACTTGATGATGGCGATGTTCCCGGCGCCGATGTCATCGTGGAGCCGCATGCTGCCGACGGTCGTCGATACGATCCTTACCTCGCTCGCCGGCGCGATGCCCGACCGCATTCCCGCCGCAACGATGGGCACGCTCGGCGGCGCGCTTGCGTTCTTCGGCCGCGACCCGGTCAAGGGACGCAACTTCGTGTTGCAGACGATCGAAGGCGGGGGTTGGGGCGCCCGGCCGTGGGAAGACGGCGAATCGGCGTCGGTCTCGGTTTGCCAAGGCGACGTGCGTAACGCGCCGGTTGAAACGATCGAACTCAAGACGCCGGTGATCGTTAAGCGCCGCTCGCTGCGCGAAGGCTCGGGCGGCGCGGGTACGTTCCGCGGCGGACTCGGCATCACGACGACGATCGAGAGCCTGGCCGAAGGCCGCTGGTCATCGAGTCAGCAAGGGCGCACGGTGCTCGCACCATGGGGCATTCGCGGCGGCGGCTCCGGCCGCGTCGGCGAGGCGTACATCAAGGCGGCCGGCGACGCCGAGTTTCATCGTGAAGATCCGTTCCGCTCGCTGCTCGCCTCCGGCAGCAGCGTCACGATCATGACGGCCGGCGGTGGGGGCTGGGGCGATCCGCTCGAGCGCGAACCGTTGCGCGTTCGGATGGACGTCATCGACGAGTACGTCTCGCGCGACGACGCGCGCGAGACCTACGGCGTCGTGCTCGATGCAGAGAAGAACGTCGATGAAGATGCGACGGTGAAACTGCGCGCCGAGCGGCGCGCCGGCGCCGCGTGACCGCGCCCTTCCGCGACCTCGCGGAGATCACGGTCAAGTCCGATACGCGCGACATCCTCTCGCACGCAACCAAACAAGCTGAGGAACTCGAAGACTACTTCCTCGTCGACATCGATGCCCACGTCCAGGAATTGCAATTCTGGCCCGAGGTGCTGAGCCTGCTCGACAGTGAGTACTACAAGCAACTCGGGAACTCGTTCCAAGAGATTCGCGGCGTCGGAAACGGCTTGCTCAACACGCAGGCCGGAATGACGTTTCAGGATATGGGCGGGCGGATTCCGCATCAAGCCGGCACGCGCGAAGCCGTCGACGGTAGCGCTAGTCACAAATTCGTGGAATTGGCGCGGCGCTCGATGGACGCGCTCGGTCTCGACTATCAGATCATCTTCCCGACCGCGATGCTCACCCTCGGGATGCATCCCGTCGACGAGATCGAGGCCGCGCTCAGCAAGGCGTACAACCGCTGGATGTGCGAGCGCATCCTACCGCACGAACCGCGCGTCAAAGGGCTGCTCTACCTCCCGTTCAACACGCCCGAAGCCTGCGAAGAACTCGTCGCCAAATATGCCGGCGATCCCAACGTGATCGGCTACTCGGTATGTTCGACGCGTAACAAGCCGGTCCACCACAACTCGTACATGCGCCTCTACCACATGATCGAAGAATCGGGCAAGCCGCTGGCCTTCCACAGCGGGTTCAACTGGAGCGACCCGTCGTTCTTGCAGCTCAACCGCTTCATCTCGATGCACTCGATCTCGTTCGTCCACTATAGCCTCATCCACATGACCAACTGGGTCATCAACGCGCTGCCCGAGCGTTTTCCGAAACTCAAACTGGTCTGGGTCGAGAGCGGCCTGGCCTGGATCCCGTTTCTCATGCAGCGTCTCGACCACGAGTATCTGATGCGCACGAGCGAGGCGCCGGGCCTCAAGAAATTGCCGAGCGAGTACATGGCCGACATGTTCTACACCTCGCAGCCGCTGGAGCGCGGGAACCTCAAGCTGTTGCAATCGACGTTCGATGCGATGCACGCCGAGACGCAGTTGCTCTACGCCTCCGACTGGCCGCACTGGGACTTCGATACGCCGGCCTCGATCACGACGATCCCGTTTCTGAACGAGCAGACGAAACGGAACATTCTCGGCCTCAACGCGGCGCGCGTCTTCAATCTCGAGGTCAAACGCATGCGGCCGTCCGCTCGCGACGTGCTCGCCGCTCGTCCGGGAGTCTCCTAATGATCGCTCCAAACGCCACCCGCGGAGCGGATTTTGTCGCCGCCGCCGAAGCCGCGCTCGCAAGCGGCGATCTGGATGCCGTCTCGTTTGCGGAGATCGAGCGCGTGCTCACCGCAGCGACGCGGATCTACGCCGCGAAAGTCGACGGGGCCGACACGTTTCCGCCACCGCTCACCGCGGAGAGCACGACCGCGACCGATGTCGTCGTCACGGTGAGCGAAATGGTCAAGGCCGCCGGCCTCAACCTGTTCGATCTTTCCATGTGGTTCCGGAGGTAGACGCGTTGAGTGAAATCGATCTCGGGCCGGCGACGGATTTCGCGAGCCCGGGGCGCCGCTTGATCGATGTCGACGGCACCGAGTTTGCGGTGTTTCATCTGTGCGGCGAATTCAGCGCCTTCGAGAACGTGTGCACGCACATGGGCGGGCCGGCCTGCCAAGGCAAAATTTTGCCGCGCGTAGAGGAAGCGATACGTGCCGACGGCACGAGCACGGGGATGCAGTTCTCCAAGGAATCGTACAACGTCGTGTGCCCCTGGCACGGGTTCGAATACGATATCCGCACCGGCATACACGTGGGGTACCCGCGCTTCAAACTCCGCTCGACGCCGGTGCGCGTCGTCGACGGCAACGTGTTCGTGACGATCCCGGAACGCATCTCCGTAGCGCCCGTCACGCAATATCAGATGGGCGGCGCCTGATCGTGCGGCGTTCCGCATTCGTCACATCCGCCGTCGCGCTCGCCGCCGCACTGCCCTTCAACGGCGCGCTGGCGCAGAGCACCGCGCCGCTCAAACTCGGCGCGTTACCGGCCAATGTCGCGGCCGCCGCCATGTTCGGCATCGACGGCGGTTTCTTCAAGAAGAACGGCCTCGACGTCGACGTGCAGTACTTCAACAACGGCGCGACGATCACGAGTGCCATTCTCGCCGGGTCGCTCGACGTCGGTTTGGTCGATATCATCTCGGTCGCGAGCGCGCACGTGCACGGCTTGCCGGTCATCTATCTCGCGCCGGCCATGATCAATTCCGAAAAGGTGCCGACCTACGGCATCATCGTGCGCGGCGACTCGCCGATCCGCGAACCAAAGGATCTCACCGGCAAGATCGTCGCGGTCAACGGGCTCAAGAACGTCAGCCAAATTCCGATCGCGGCCTGGATCGATAAGAACGGCGGCGACTCCACCGCCGTGAAATGGGTGGAGATCGGGATTCCGGTGATGGGCGCAACGCTCGAGCGTGGAACCGTCGATGCGATCTCGCCAAACGAGCCCTTCTTCTCCGAAGCGCTCAAGTCCGGAGCGAATCGTCCGATTTTCATGAGCCACAACGCCGTTGCGCCCGCCTATCTGCTGAGCGGCTGGGTGACGACGCGCGATTGGATCGCCAAGAACCCCGATCTCGCGCGCCGCTTTACTGCGGCGATCCGTGAGATCAACGACTGGACGAACAAGAACCCGGGTCCGTCGGCGATCATCCTCTCCAAATACACCAAAGTGCCGATCGACGACATCGAACACATGCACCGTGGAGCGTTTCCGACGACGTTCGATCTCGGACTCGTGCAACCGATCATCGACGCGGCCGTGAAATACGGCGTCTTCCCGACGGGCTTCCCCGCATCGGAGATCGTCTACAAACCGTGAGGCGCTCGGCCGCGGTTCGGGCGCTGGCCGCGCTCGCCGCGCTCGCGGGAGGTTCCGCAGCGACGGCGCAAACCGCACCGCTGTTGCGCGTAGCCACGTCACCGTCCGATGCGTTCGCCGAGGCGATCTACGCGCAGGGCGCGGGCTTCTTCAAGGACGCCGGCTTGAACGTCGAATTGGTCTCGCTCTCGAATTCGGGCGCGCTCGCCGCCGCCGTCGCCGGCGGCGCGATCGACTTCGGTCTCGCCAACCCCATTGCCGTCGCCAGCGCGCGCGCCCAAGGGTTGCCGTTATCCGTCATTGCGCCGAGCGCACTTTTCCTCGCCAAAGAACCCGCGACGGTGTTGATCGTGGCCAAGAACTCGCCGCTGAACTCCGCCAAGGATCTCGAGGGCAAGACCATCGCGGCGATCGAGGTGCGCGGAACCCAGCAAGCTTCGATCCGGCAATGGATGGCCAAGAACGGCGCCGACGCGAGCGGCGTCAAGTTCGTCGAACTGCCGTTCACCACGATGGCGGCGATGCTCAACGGGAACCGCATCGACGCAGCAATGATCGGCGAACCGGCCCTGTCCGCTGCGAAGCCGCTCGTGCGCATCTTCGCCAGCCCCTACGAAGCGGTAGCGCCCCAGTGGTATCTCAACGTCTGGTTCGCCAACGCGGACTGGCTACAGAAAAACCGCGCGACGGCGCGCACGTTCGTCGCCGTGATGAGCAAGACCGCGACCTGGGCCAACGCACACCAAGCCGAGACCGGCGTGATGCTGCAAAAATTCATACCCCTCGCCGACGACGTCGTTGCGAAGATGACGCGCGCGCAATACGGACTGAAATTGAACCCGCAGTACATGCAACCGATCCTCGACACGGCCGCGAAATACGGCGTACTCAAGGCACCCGTCGACGCCAAAGACTTGATCTTCCCCGATCTCTAGCCGGGCTAACGAGCCGTTGCGGCGATGAGCGCCGCGGCGTCGATGTGCTCGGGAATGAACTTGTACTTCACCGATGCATCGATGTACGGCTGGACGTCGCGCGCCTCGAGCGTGGTCGCGAAGGTTTCCCGCGGAATGCTCTTGACGACATCCGGTAGCGCACCGGTGAAGCGCGCGACGAGATCGACGGTCTCCGCTTGATGCGTGTTCAGATAGGCGGCCGACGCGGCCATTGCTTGCGCAAAGTGCGCGACCGCATCGGCATTCGCCACTGCAAACGCTTTGGTCGTGAAATACGCGGTCAGAAGAAAACGCTTCGCGATCGCTTCCGACGACCAGCCGAGAACGCGCGCCTTCTTCTCCGACACGGCCTGCGTCAAATACGGGTTCGCCAGGGTGCACGCATCGACGCGGCCCGAGTCGAGCGCGATCAGGCCTGCTGACGGCGGCAGTTCCAGAAAATGAATCGTGCTCGAGTCACCGCCGTTCTTATCGACCCACGCCATCGTCGCGAGTTGGAGCGAACCGCGCACGCTCTGCACCGCAACGATCTTACCGTTCAGTTCGCGCGCACTGCGCAGCGGCGAGTCGGCCCGAACGATCGTCCCGGTGACGGGCGACTCGACGTTGTATAGCGCCGACGGCGCGACGAGCACGATCTGAATGCCCTTCGAAAACGCCGTGATCAGCGCCGTGAGGCTCGACTTCCCGATGTCGACCGCGCCGCCGATCACGGATGAAGCGACTGCCGACCCACTCGCGTTCGGGGTCAGCGTGACATCTAAGCCCACCTTACGGAAGAGCCCGGCTTCTTGCGCGTAAAGGCACGCCACCGCATCGGAGTCCTGGGCCGACGCGACGCTGAGCGCTCGCAACGCCGGCGTCTGCGCCGCCGCGGGCCGAGTCAGGATCGCCGCCGACCCAAGCGCGAGAAACGCGCCGCGTTTGATGTGCATTGTCACCCCGAATTTAAACTATCTTAGCGCGAGTGGGCTGATGAGGTCCCCAGCCGGAAAGGTCGCCTGCAGGAAGCCGTACTTCGCGGCGACGTCGATATTCGGCTGGATCGACTGTGCGGTCAGCACGGTCGCGTAGGTGACGCGCGTCGCCGCTTGCAGCGTCTCCGGCGGAATCTTCGCGTACGCCGTAAGGATCGCGGCCGACTCACGGTGATGGCCGTTGGCCCAGACTGCGGTCTCACGCATGGCCCCTATGAACGCTTTGGTTTCCACGGGATGTGCGGCTACCCACGGGATCGTGGCGACCCACATCGACGGCAGAAAATTCGGCGCAACCGCGTTGAACGAGTTGGCGAGGAGACGCAGCGTGTCTTCGGGTTTGCCGATCAGCGGATCTCCGAGCACGTCCATCGTCGCCGTAGCGACGCGCCCTTCGTGAACGGCCGTGATCATCTCCGAGAGCGGCAGTTCGATGTAGTGAACGCTCTTCGAATCACCGCCGGTGCGGTCGATCCACGCGCGCGCGGCAAAATAAGCGATGCCGGTCAAGCCGGTCACGGCGATCGTCTTCCCACTGAGGTCTTTGCCGCTCTGAATCGTGGAGTCGCGCGTCACCGCGAGGAGTCCCGCCGTCGGCGCGCTGCCGACGTGGAGATTCGCCGGCGCGATGATCGTGAACGGGAGGCCCTTTTCATGCGCGAGCGCGACATTGGTCCCCGTGGCATAGCCGATGTCGATGGCACCCGATGCAACGGCTGAAGAAATCGCCGCGCCGTTGGTAATCGGCGTGATCTCGACATCGAGCCCGGCCTTCGCAAAGAACCCCATGTCCTTGGCGTAGTACACTTCGGCGCCGATGTCCGACGGAATCGTCGCTAGGCGCAGCTTGAGCAAGGGCGCCGGCTGGGCCCTGGCAACCCCGCACGCGAGCGCGGCCAGCGCGAGCACGCACGCGGCCGCGCGAAAGGCGTTCCGCAATCAGGTCAGGTTTTCCAGCAACGGCAGACTGCGCACACGTTTTCCGGTGAGCGCGAAGTACGCATTTGCGACGGCGGGCGCAACCGGCGGCGTTCCGATCTCGCCGGCGCCCGTCGGCGAGCCCGTGCTCGGCACGATCGTCACGTCGAACGACGGCGCGTCGCGCATGCGCAGGATCGTGTAGTTGTTGAAGTTACTCTGATCCGCAGCTCCGTTGGTAAACGTGATCTTACCCGAGAGCGCGGCAGAGAGGCCGTAGAGGATGGCGCCCGTCACCTGCGTCTCGATGCCGTCGCGATTGACGGGCATCCCGCAGTCGACGGCGGCCCACATGCGATGCACCTGCAGTCCGCCTGCCGGCGCCGAGACTTCCGCGATCAGCGCCATCCACGTATCATCCCAGACCGCCACCGCGACGCCGCGGGCGCGGCCGGCGGGCGCGGCACTGCCCCACTGCGCGCGGTGCGCGGTGAGCTCGAGCACGTTGCGCGCGCGCGAACCCGCGGGAAGCATCGCAAGCCGGAACGCGACGGGATCTTTGCCGGCAGCGTGCGCGAGCTCGTCGATGAACGACTCGGTCGGAAAGGTGTTCCCGTTCGCGTACGGCGCGCGCCATGGACCAACGGGGATCTTGATGTCGAGATGGTGGAAATCGACCAGCAGGTTCGGGATCGTGTACGCCATGTCGCCGGTGCCGCGCAGCACGCCCGGATCGACGCCGTGATCGAGATTCGCCGCATCGCCGCGCGCCGCGATCGCCGAGAGCGCGACCGTGTGCACGTATGCTGCCACCGTTCCGTCAGGGGCGAGCGTCGCTGCGAGTGCGTTGACCGAGCCGGGCCGGTAGGGGTCGTGGCGAATGTCGTCTTCACGCGTCCACACGGTCTTGACCGGAACACCGGCCGCCTTCGCGACTTCGACCGCATCCACAATATAATCGACGGCGAGTCGCCGGCCGAAGCCGCCGCCGAGGAAGGTTGAGTTCACCGTTACCGCGTCGATCGGGAGACCGGCGATCTTCGCGGCGATCGCCTGCGACGCGGTGGGGACTTGCGTCGGCGCCCACACCACGACGCGATCGGCGCGGACGTCCGCGGTCGCATTCATCGGCTCCATCGGCGCGTGCGCGAGATACGGAACCTCGTAGGTCGCGCGCACGACGGTGCCCGAGGTCAGCGCGGCGCGCGCGGCGCCGACGTTCTTAACGACGCCACCCGGCTGTTTCACGAGTTCGTGCATCGTTGCGAGCATGTCCGGCGTCGACGCGTTGGCGTTCGGTCCGTGCCCGAACGTGGCGTTCAAGACGCGCCGGCCTTGGAACGCCGACCACGTATTGTCGGCGACGACGGCCACCCCGGAGGAAACCGCGAACACCGCGCGGACGCCCGGAACGCGTAGCGCCGCGGCCTTATCGAACGACGTGACGGTGCCGCCGATTTCGGGCGCCCTCTCGATCGAGGCGAACTTCATTCCCGGAACGCGGAAGTCAAGGCCGAAGACCGCGGTGCCGTTCGTCTTCGGCCGCACGTCGAGCCGGCGCGGCCGCGTTCCAACCAGCGTGAACTGATCGGGCGTCTTGAGCACGACATCGGTTGGGATCGGGAGCTCCGAAGCGTCCGCGAGCAGTTCGCGATAATCGGCATGCTGCCCAGCCGGACCGAGCACGACGCCGGCGCGAGCCCGGCACGTCGCGGGGTCGATCGCCCAGCGCTTGGCGGCGGCGGAGATCAGCATGGCCTTGGCTGTGGCGCCGGCCTTGCGCATCACCGGCGTCATTTGCTTGATGGTTTGGCTTCCGCCGGTCGACATCGCATCGCGGCCGGGCGGATTCCAGCGCGCTTCCGCCGGAGCGAGCGTAAAGCGCATACGGTCGAGCGGAAGTTCGAGCTCCTCGGCGACGAGCATCGGAAGCGACGTCGTCACGCCCTGGCCCATTTCGGCCTTATTGATCATGACGGTCGCTAGCCCGTCGGCGTCCAGGCGCACCCACCCGAGCGACGACCAGCCGCCGGTTGCCGCTCCGGCCGGGGTTTGCAGGGTCTCGAGCCCGAGGGTCCAGCCGGCCCCAGCAACCGCGACGATGCGCAGAAAATCCGTGCGAGCGAGCATCATGGTGACCTCCCCAACCGCGGCCGATTGCCGTCTGGGAGGGCTTCGGTTCCAGACCTCGGGTTCTTCTAACGTGGCGGCTCCACGATCATATCACGGGCATCGAATGCCTTCGGGATAACGGCGTAGCGGGCGAGCAGATCGATCACCGGCTGAACGTCGCCGGCGGCGATGCGCGTACCGTTCGTCATGCGCGGGGCGTGCGCGGCCGCATCGAGCGTAATACTGCTCCAACTCGCTAACAACGGCACGGTCTCGGCATGGTGGGCGTTCGTATAGGTTGACGTGGTGTCGATGATGCGCTGAAAGCCGGCGATCGCGTCGTGGTGTTTCGCGGCGAAATCGGCGGTCGTAAACCATCCGGAAAGCATGAACTTATTGGCGATCGCCGAGTAGAACGGGGCCAGGAAACGCGCTTTCCCCGATGCCAGCGCTTCGCCCAAGAACGGGTTGATGATGCCGCCGGCCGCGATGCGGCCTTCGTCGAGCGCTGCGGCCTGAGCCGCCACCGGTACCTCGACGAACTGAATCGTTTTAGAGTCGCCGCCATTCTGATCGACCCAGGCACGCGTTGCGATGGTATTGAGGTCGCCGAGTGCCGGCGTGGCCACGATCTTTCCGTTTAGGTCGCGACCCGACTTGATCGCCGAGTTCGTCGCGACGATGAGCCCGCCGTCGGGAGAAGCGGGATTGTACATCGACCCCGGCGCGATCCAAACAAACGGCAGGCCTTTGGCGTGCGCCGTGACGATCGAAACGATGCTCGACTTGCCGATGTCGACGGAACCGCCGGCGACGGCGGCCGCGACCGCAGAACCGCTCGTCGCTCGCGTCAGCTGCACGTCGAGGCCGGCCCGTCGAAAGGCGCCGTTCTGCTGCGCGTAGATCACGGGCATCGTGTCGTCGGCCGGTGACGAGGCCAAGCGCAACACCAACAGGTCGGGAGCGGCATTCTGCGCGCGCGCGGTCGCACCGGCGGCCAGTACGTAGATCCCGGCCGCCAGCGCGGCGCGGCGCGTCACGCACGCCGTCACGAAACCGTCGCGAGCGTCTTCTGCGCAACGATCGCTTCAGCGGCATCGCCGATGCCGTTGAAGTAGTTCTCCCACACGATCAAATTGATGCGGCACGCTTCAACGACGGTATCGGTCATATTCAGTTCTTCTGCGTACTGTGCGACCGTCTGCCAGCCGAGATTCGAATGATCGATATCGGCTTCGCTGTGAATGCCCCAGAACGCAAGCTGCTCGTCGTCCAAACCGAACAAATCGCGCCACTGATCGCGCTGCACGCCGGACCACCCCACCTCGCGCTGCCGTCCGTTGCCGTAACCGGGGACGTTCGAACGTTCGGCGCACGTGTTCGCCATCAGGCCTTCGAGCCAGTGCCGGTTCTTCGTCAGGGTTTCCCAGGCGAGCCAGCACAACTGCGTGCTGGGAAGCGGTGTCGCCGCGCGAATCTCGTCGCGATTCATTCCGATCGCAACGCCGAGATCTTCGAGGATCTCCCAGTGCGCCTTGCCATGGCCGAACTCGTTGTCCGCGATGAGTTCTTGCGCGGAGGCGCCGATAATGCGCATGCGGATATCCCAGTGCGGGCAATTTGTGGCCACCGCGAGCTTGTGAACGCTATTGCGCTGACGCGTGTTGAGGCGATGCTGACGCACGAACATCTCGGCGCGCTCGCGCGTGAGCGGGGTGTTGAAGTACCGGCAGCGGCGATTGAAATCGTCGACGACGGCGTCGAGGCGGGCAATGACGTCCATGATCTATGGCTCCTCCGTAGCGTTCCCATTATGCGTAGGGCGCTACGCTCCTATTTCTCGTTCCCGCGCAGCACGTTTCTTGTCACGGCCGGCGCAGGCTCCCTCGCCGCGGCCGCGGCCGCGGCGGAGCCCAGCTCGTACGATTCAACCGTCATCCGGTTGATCAACGGCTTCATCCGCGCGTATTCCTAACCGATTTTGGGTAAGGCGGACCTGATGAAAGCTGCAACGATCGATCGCTTCTCGACGCCGGCCGAGGTGCGCGACGTCGACGCGCCGGCACTTGAAGACCGGGCCGTACTTTTCCGCGTCACGGCTGCGGGCGTGAACCCGGTTGACTGGAAAATTCGCGACGGGCAAGGGGGCGAGCGTTCGTTTCCACTGATTCTGGGTCAGGACTTCGCCGGGGTCGTCGAGCAAGTGGGCAGCGGCGTCACGCGCGTGAAAAAAGGTGACCGCATTTTCGGCTGCGCCCGCGCGCACGGTGCTTATGCAGAGTTCAGCGAGATCCGCGACGGCGTCGCGGATTCACCGTTTAGCCGCATCCCCGCAGGCATGTCCGATGCGCAAGCGGCCGCGCTCCCGACGCCGGCCCTGACCGCGCTGGCGGCGCTCGAAGCTTTGGGCGTACGCACGGGCACGGACGTCCTCATCGTCGGTGCGGGCGGCGCGGTCGGCGGCACGGCCGTGCAGATTGCACGTACTCGTGGTGCGGCCGTTACGGCGGTCGTAAAGGGTGGCCAAGAAGCCGAAGCGCGCTCCATGGGAGCGACAACGGTAATCGCGGTGACGGGTGACGATACGCTCTCGGCCGTCCAGACGGCGCATTCCGGCCCGTTCGAGGCGGTCCTCGATCTGGTCAGCGACGGCGAGACGCTTAAGCGGAACGCGCCGCTGCTCAAAGGGGGCGGCGTACTCGTGACGACGATTCACGCCGCCGACGAAGCCTGGTTCCGTGAACGGAAGATTCGCGCAATCAACATCGTCATGAACCAAACGCCGCAATCTTCTCCGGCGGGGCTCGATCAAATCGCGCAAATGGTTGTAGACGGTACGTTGGTGGTCAAGGTCGCATCGGAGCGCCCATTGAGCGACGCCAACGCGGTACTCGACGGGATCAAGTCCGGCACCATCGCCGGAAAGGTGATCTTGCGACCATAGCTTCAGCGGGACGAGCCGCGGAAGGGTGTCGGCGACGGAAACATAACCCCGAATCCCCTATGATCGACGCCGCGTCAATCCGACGCGTTCCGCTGTTTCGCGATTTCGCCGACGACGAAGTTGCGGGCATCGCGGCGACCGTTACCGATCGCACGTACGACAGGCATGAATTCATCGTGCGCGAGGGCGACCCCGGCAGCACGTTTTTCATTTTGGTCAAGGGCTCGGTTTCGGTGTGCCGGATCATGCAAGACGGCCGGGAGATGATCTTAGCAATCCTCAAAGAAGGCGACTTCTTCGGTGAAATGGCGATGTTCGATTCGTCGCTGCGCAGTGCCTCGATCAAGACCCTCACGGAGGTCGAGGTCGGCGCGGTTCGCTATGCGGACTTCCTGGTGATGTTAGACCGTAACCCCCGCATCGGCCGCTCGCTCGCGATTGCTTTGTCCGAGCGGCTGCGCGCCGCGAATGCCTTGATCGCCGCGACCACCTCCCAGGACATCCGCGCGCGGCTCGCCTCGCTGCTCTTGAACCTGAGCGATCAGTTCGGGGAACCCGTCGACAACGGGACCCGGATCAGCCTGCGTCTGACGAACCAAGAAATGGCCAACATGATCGGGACGACGCGCGAGACGGTCAACCGCACATTGAACCGCTTCTGGGATGAGAAGATCGTCGACATGCGTTCCGCGCACGTCGTCATCGTCGATGCGGACCGGTTACGCGCGCTCGTTCCGTAAGGGAGGCGCCGCCGCGGCGAAGTCTGGGAAAGCGGTGCCCCGGGTATAGGGATCCCATGAGTCAGCAACCATTTGAAGAGGCCGGCATCGATGTTGACCGGGTCGCGGTCGAGCAGATTGCGAGGAACGAACCGGACCAACTGGACGGCCCTGCCGCCAACCTCGATCGTACCCTCGACGACGAAAATCCCGATGGAGAAAACACATGAACGACACACGCGACACCGAACCGACGGCGGACGAAAAGGCAAAGCATCTTCGTGAGATCGGCGATGCGACGGCCGTCTACGGCGAAGTCGGTCAAAACGACGAGCAACTCGATGTGAATCAACCCGAAGCGGACGAACACGTCTGACTGAAGGCACGAGTTCGTGACGGCGCTCGTCCTCGCTCTCGGCCTCGGCGTTGTCGCGGGGCTGCGTACGTTCACGCCGTTAGCTGCCGTACTATTAGCGCGCGGAGGCCTCTGGGGCATCGTCTTCGTGGTTGCAGCTGTAGGTGAGTACGTCGCGGACGTACTGCCGAACACTCCCTCGCGTACGAAGGCGATAGGGCTTTCGGCGCGGATCGTTAGCGGAGCGCTTGCAGGCTGGATAGTCGCAAGTATGCATCACGGCTCGGGGACTCTCGGCGCGATTGCCGGCATCATCGGCGCAGTGATCGGTACGTACGCCGGCCACGCTGCGCGTCTCGCCGCCATCGCCCGCATCGGCGGCTATCCGGCCGCGATCGCGGAAGACCTCGTTGCGATCGGACTTGCAGCCTTCATCGTTACTCGCTAGGATGAGCTTGCTTGGAGGTAATCTGAACGCATGTTTGATCTCGCTCCGTTAACCGATCCCGGTTTGTTGTTTCTGCGGGTCATGGCCGGCGCGATTTATGCCGACAGCGGATACAACGATATCAAGGATCCGGACGCGCGCAGCAAGAGCATCGGCATGCCGAAAAGTTTTACGATCTTTCTCGCCGTAGCTGAGCTCGCCGGCGGAGCAGGCTTGATCTTGGGCGTGCTGCAGCAACTGGCTGCAATCGGCTTGATCCTCATCATGCTCGGCGCGATTCAGAAAAAAATGATGGTCTGGAAGACCGGTTTTTGGGGCAAAGATAGTTTGGGCTGGTCCTACGAATTGACGCTGATCTCAATGCTGCTCGTCATCCTGTTCACAGACGGCGGCACATTCGTCCTCATCCGCTAGGCGCGTGGACGCGGCGGACGAGTTCAACCGGTCCTACGAATCGACGAATCGGAGTCGCGTGTACCGTGAGGCGGTTCGTGCCTCGCTGGGCGGACTGCCTGATTGGCTCGTGCCCTTCAGCATCACCGACGGAGCACTGCTCGAACGAATCGCATCCGAGCTTCGCGTTGGGCAAGCGAACACGTTCCTCGATCTCGCTTGCGGTGCCGGTGGTCCCGGCTTGTGGGTTGCAGAGCGTACCGGCGCATCGCTCATCGGGGTTGACTTTGCCGGCGCGGCTATTGACGCGGCAACCGCGTTGGCTACGAGCCGCGAAATGTCGAGCCGTGCGCGATACATCGTGGCTGACGCCACCGCAACCGGCCTGCCCGACGCTTGCGTTTCCGGAGTGATGAGCATCGACGCGCTCATGTTCATCGATCCCGAGCGCGCGGCGCACGAGATTGCGCGGGTGCTTAAGCCGGGCGGCATCCTCGTTATGACAGCTTCCGAGTCGCTCGTCGACCCCTTTCTGCCCACTCTCGTTCGTGACTATCGACCGGTCTTCGAAGGCGCCGGCTTCACAACGCTCGAGCACGAGCCCAGTCGCCGCGACGAGCAGCAGCTCGCACTCTACCGGGCCCTGGACGAACGCGCCGAGGAGCTAGCGGCGGAGATCGGCGACGCCGCGGCAGTCTTGCTCGACGAAGCGCGAACTGGTTTGAAGCGGGCGTCGCAAGGAGCGGCTCGCGTTCGGTCGGTACTGTTCGTCGCCGAGCGCAACTAGTATTTCTTGTACGGTAGAAACTTGCCGGACATCGTGATCTTCACGCGGTCTCCGTTCGGATCGGGCTGCCGTTCGATTTGCATGTTGAAGTCGATCGCACTCATGATGCCGTCGCCGAATTCTTCCTGTATGAGTGCTTTCCACGTCGTTCCGTACACTTGCACCAGTTCGTGGAAGCGATAGATCAACGGATCCGTGGGCGGACCAGGCGGCAACGAACCGCGGTAGGGAACTTCGGTCAGTAGCGCTCGTTCTTCGTCGCTGAGCTCGAGCAACTCCGCGGCCTTCGCCGCCTCGCCGTCGTCCAAGCGCATCTGTCCGAACAGCGCGGCCGTCGTCATGATGGGCGATCCGGGGCCGACGCTCGTCGCGATCTGCCTCCACGTCAGCTTCTTCGCGCGCTTCCGCGCCGCGATCTTGAGGGTCAGTTCTTCACGTGTCATTCGGCCAAATAATGCGGCCGGGATCGCCACGCCTTTGTCAAAAGAGAACATCCACGCCGGCCGGATACGGCGATTGCGCGCGCTTCCGCATGATGTAAAAGAGGTATGCGAAAGACTGGCCGTAGCGGCGGACGATGTCGATTTCCGCGCGTTCACCCGCGAGGAATTCTCGAAGGGGTGCATCATCCGGGCGCTCGGCCGCCAGCGCGTCCATCCGTAGTTGGAGCGGATCGAGGTACTCAGGAAACCATGACTCGAGCGGCAGCCGGTATCCGCCAACATATTCGTAGCCGTTGCTTTCGATCGCATCCTGGTTCTCGCGGATTGTGCGCATTCCGGGATACGCGCGAGCCCAAAAGGTTCGAGCCGGTTCAGGCACATTTTCGCTCAGCCACGTCAATTCCGAGACGACGAGGGTTCCGCCGTCGGGAAGAAATCCGCGCCACGCGCACAATCCCGCGTCGAAGCCCATGATGTAGATCGCGCCCTCGGACCAAATGAGATCGCGCGCACGAGAGCGATCGAGTCCGCGAGGCCCGCTGCTCGTGCTCGGCGTTGCACATCATCGAGAAACGGTTGGTGGACGTCGACGGCCGTGATCTTGCCGCCGGTCTCCCTCGCGAGCACGAGTGTCTGCGCTCCGGGTCCACATCCGACGTCCAGCACCCGCGGGCGTTGCGGCAGCCAGTCAAGCCGCTCGAGGACACGGCGGGTGGTCGAATCGTCACCGGGACCTTCGCGCGGCAGTCCAGAGTGAAGTTCAAAGAACATCGCGCGCCGAAGACATCAAGAAGCGTCCGATAAGAAACCATCTGCGGAGACGAGTGGTACCGCTCGGCTGCTGTCATACTCGGAAGCCCGCTCGACGTCGCTCCGGTAGCCGGATTCTATTAACTCACGACCCGACATGCTCGCTTCGATGACGCCGGCGATGCTAGCGCGGGCTTCCAAGAAGCCGCGGGCGACGTAGACGGCTTCCGGGGATGCCTCCTCTAAATTGAGGCTCGCGAGGATCGCTCCGGCTCCTAGGTCATCTTCCAAAGCCGGCCGCAAGGTGCCATCCGGCCAGCGTTCGCCTGCGGCAACGATTGCGATGACTCCATCGTTTGATCGCTCGCAAACGAACGCCCCGACAGCCGAAGCGTTCCGAAGACAGCCGGCAACGATGACGGGCGCCCGGAGCTCTCGGGCATATGCGATCAACGCCGCTCCATTGGGCGAGGGGAGAACGAGACGGGCTCCGGCCGGGAGCGCGGAGAGGCTGTTCGGAGATAAGGAGTATGGCGTCGCGGCCGACTGCTCACTTCGCGGGACGGCAAGAAGCGCACCACGGCGCTCGGCAAATTTTAGCGCGTCGGCTTGTTGAGATATGGCCAGAACGCAAGCGCCCGCACAAACGGCAATGTCGACGGCAGTCGAAAACGATAAGACATCAACGACCACGATGACCGACGCGTCGCGTCCGATCGCGTGCAGTCCCCGTTCGCCGCGCTCAAATCGAATGCGGTAATCAACCTGTCCGAAGGCTATTTTTCGCACATTAGAGGTCAGACTCGTATGGGCAGTTTGAGCAGTCTTTGAGCGTTTTCGCCGTACACTTTACGCTCGTCCTCAGGTGAGAGTCCGAGCTCTTTAATGAGCGCGACGCCCTGTTTCTTGAGCGACGTGAGGGGCGGCGCATCCGTCCCAAACAGAAAGTGGTCGGCACCGACCGTTTCGACGGCACACCGCGCTGCCGGTGCATGATAGCACGTCGATTCGAGGTACATCATCCGCAGATAATGACTTGGCGGGTGATTGATCAACATCGGCTCGTACGATCCTAGGAACGAAACCTCGTCGCCAAGATTGTAGGCGTAGTCCATCCGGCCGATCATCTCGCAGATGCCGCCGCCCAGATGTGTGCCGACCAATTTGAGGGTCGGAAATTTTTCGAAGACTCCGCGCACGATCAACCGCGCGATCGCTAACGCGCCGTCCATCGGTCGACCGATGCTCGAGGCAAGACGATACTCGCGCATCCGCTCTTCGCCGAAGCCGACGGCCGGTGGATGGATGACGACCGGAACGTCGAGTTCCGTGGCGAGCTGAAAGAACGGTAACGCCTCGTCGTCGTCGGGGTACTGCCCCTGGAGGCTCGACGTGACCCACGCGCCTTTAAGTCCGTCTTCTTTAATCGCGCGTTCGAACTCGCGCAAGAACGGCTCGCCGCCATACGGCACGGTTGCCGCGAAACCAAAAATGTTCTCATATTTTTCTTGGAGCGATGCCACATAGCGATTATGCGTCTGGATGACGGATAATTGCTGGGCACGATCGAGATCGGCCAGGCGGTGTAGCGGATTGCTGAGCATCGTGATATCGATGCCGCCCGCTTCCGCTGCGGCCAGAACGTTTTCGATACTGTGCGGCGGCCGTCTGCCACGCGCTCCCGGCGCCATGACGGCAGCCATAAACTTCGTGTCCGTGAAGGTATGCGATTGTTCCGGCGCAAGGACATGTGTATGAAAGTCGATGATCATGGACGGCCTCCGAAGGCTGGCTTCCGACGATCGCGCGATGGGTCCTGGCTTTCGCGCCCTGCGTGGCTCACTTCCACCGCGTCGGTCATGGCGATAGCCGCCACCGCGGGTCGCCTCGACGCGCAAACGCCCGATGCGCTGAAGATCGGGGTCGGCCTTATCGAATCACACGCGGAGGGCTATTACGCGCTGGACGGCGGCTTTTTTGCCAAGCGCGGTCTGCTCGTTGAAGTGCAGTCCCTGCGCAACGGGTCGACGATCGCGGCAGCGGTTGCTTCGGGCGATCTGCAAGCCGGCTGTTCGACCGTGCTGCAGTTGGTGCAAGCACGGGGACGCGGCGTGCCGTTCGTCATCCTCGCTGCAGGATCGCTTCACGATTCGCGGTTCGCCGGCACGGCTGGACTGATGGTTGCCGCGTCGTCGCATATCTCCGCTCCAAAAGAGCTCGATGGGAAAGTCATCGCTACGAGTACGCTGAACGGTCTCGATCAGCTCGAAACTGCCGCACTCATCGACAAGGACGGTGGTGATTCGTCGACGCTTAAATTCATCGAACTCTCGCCGCGCCTCATGGCCGACGCGCTGGAAGGGGGCCGCGTCGATGCGGCGAGCATGGAGGAACCGGAACTGTCCGCCGCCGGCGCCGCCATTCGCTCGGTCGGCGACGGCATGAACGCCATTTCGAAACGCTTCGTCTCGACGGTTTACTTTACGACGGCCGATTGGCTCGCAGCGAATCCCGGAATCGCGCGGCGGTTCTCCGAGGCAATCTTTGCAGCCGGTGCGTGGGCGATGGCGAATCCGGAGAGTGCGGCGGCCATTTTGCAGAAGCGTCTGGGCGTGTCCATTCGACCCAGCCAACATTTCGCGACGCGTAACGATCGCAATGAGATCGCTCCTCTGGCGCATGCGGCGGTACAATACAAGTACGCCGCACCCAGTGGTCTCGATATCCTGCGCGATCTTCGATAGCGTGAACGTTCGCGTTCGCGCCGCCGGACCGGAAGACGCAGCCGCCGCTACGAAAGCGCGCCGGCGCGCAGTTGCGCCGTGACCGTGCCGATCAGGCGGCTTGCGATGCTGAGGCCGGCTAGGGGCAGCTTCGGCAAGGCATCGATGTCGAAGAAGCGCGCCTCCTCGATCTCGATGCCGTCGGGGACGATCTCGCCGCCCGCGTAGGCGGCGGTGAACGCGATCATCAGCGAGTGCGGAAATGGCCACGACTGGCTGCCGAAGTAGCGGATGTCCCTAATCTCCACGCCGACTTCCTCGCGAACTTCGCGAACGATCGTCTCTTCGAGCGTCTCGCCGGCCTCGACGAAGCCGGCCAGCGCGGAGAAGGCGCCCGTCGCGTTACGGCTGTTTCGCGCCAGCAAAACTTCGCGACCGCGATGGATCAGTACCATGATTACCGGTGAGATACGCGGATAGGCATGCAACTTGCACGACGGGCAGATGCGTGCGGGTTCGCCCGCGGCGCGCTCCGTCGGCATGCCGCACGCGCCGCAGAAACGGTGTTCGCGGTCCCAGGTCAGCAATTGCGAGGCGCGGCTCGCGATGGCAAACGCCGCCGGTCCGAGTTCGCCGTGCACGGCTCGCAGGCCGATGCTCCGGAGCCCGGGCGGGAGCTCGGGGTCGCGGAGCGCGAGCGCGTAACACGTGCGCCGGCCCGCCCACTCGCCGACGCAGATCGCACCGTCGAGTGAAGCGGCCGGGCCCAGGGCCGAGAGCGGCGGCAACGCATCCGCAGCGAGCACGAGCTCGTTGCCGGCGAACGCGAAGATGAACGGTTCGTCATCCGTCGCCCGCGGTTCAATGGAGAGGACGAACGTATCGCCGGCTGTTTCGTGCATCTGCGGGATCGCTTACTTCCTTTTCGCGCTCTTCATCAGTTGCTGAATCAGGTCGAGCTTCCCCGTTTTTCTTTCGATTTTCGGAGCGAGGCTTTCCAGTCCGACGAGTGGTCGAGGAAACTCGAGATGGGGGTGCCGTTCGGCGATTGCTTGCATGTAGTCGTTCTTGGTCCGGACGTTTTCGATCAACGATTCCTCGGAGTCAGCAAGTATCGATAGGCGCGCGGCGGGATCATCGAGTATCCCGAATCGCTCAGCGAACGCCCGGGTCTTGCGCGCGACAACAAGCGCTCGAGCCGTCGCGATGCTTGCCGATTGATACGTCGTCCACTCGAGGACGGCGCGAAGATCGGAGATGCATGCAGCGACGGCCGTTCCGCCGTCGTCAGCATTCAACAAAGGCGCTAAACGCTGCCGAATGCCGTCGATGGAGGCAAGGACCGTGGCGAGATCGTTTGCCCCGCCGGGCCACTGTTTCCATCGTCTGCCGGCGGCCGTCACATTTTTTTGGAGGCCGTTCGCGAACGCGACTGCTTTGGCGGCTCCATCCTTCGAGTTTTGCTCCATTGTTGTCGCCTTCCTTAGCGCAATGGCGACGTCGCGACGACGGCGTACAAGGGATCGTGCGGCCGGGGTGGTGACGTTACCTTTTCGATCCCGTGCCACCCGGCACTCTCGAAATACTTCGAGACGAGCATGAGGTGCCCGTGGTCGTCGAGGGCTTGCCAGATCGCCACCGCTTTCGTGGGAAAGCATCGATTCGAAAACGAGACGATCGCCGGGGAGCCGGGACGCACGACGCGGGCGAGGTCGCAGAGGACGGCAACGGGATCGGTGAGGTACTGGATCGACACGCAAATCGTCGCCGCGTCGAAGCTCGCATCCGGGAAGGGGAGCGTCGAACTCGCATTGAGATCGTGGACCGCGAAGGCGTCCAGGCGCGGATTGCCGGCCAGCTCGGCGGCGTTCATGCCCAGACCCACGACGCGCGCATACGTGACGTCCGGCGGCAAATGACTCACCCAGCTGCTCATGAGGTCGAGGATCTCGCAACCGGCCGGCAGCCGTTCGCCGTAGAGCCGTATGACGTCGGCGATCGCAACGTCGTCGATGTGCTCTACAAAACGCGGTTGGCCGTAGAACAGTTCGTCCGGCGATTCGTCGGAACGGGCAAATGCTGCAGGTTCGAGCATTACCGTCTCGTTCAAGCATCGTGCGGCCGTATCCGCCGGGCGGCGCGCCGCTACGCGCCGAAGGCCCGGCTATGCCGTTCGCATCCAATGGCGAGGTTTCGATCTACTACGAGTCCGCCGGAGAAGGCCGGCCGATCGTCTTTATCCACGCGAATCCGTTCGACCATCGCTTGTGGCTCTATCAAGTGCCGCGATATTCTTCGCTGTTTCGAACGATCGTGGTCGACATTCGCGGCTACGGACGCTCGAGTAAACCAGAAACGCCGTTTAGCTTGCGCGATATGGCGGACGACGTTTTAGCGGTGTGCCGGCAAGAAGAGATCGAGCATGCCATCTTCGCCGGCGTGAGCGTCGGCTCGGGCATGGCCATGTTGATCGGACTCGACAATCCAGAGTTGGTCGAGGCACTCATCCTCGTCGGCGGAAGCAGCGGCGGCTCGGCGGACCCGGCCCCGATCATCGACGGATATTCCGAGCACGACTTCTTCCCGTTCTACGCGCAGCATCTCCTCAACGTCGTTTCGCCGGCGTTCGGCGCGAGCACGTTAGGCCGTTGGCTGCTCGATCTCTTCATTGCAGATGCACCGCATCTATCGGGGCTCTCGATTGCGCAAAATTTTCGCGCACGCAATGCCTGCAACATGAAGGACCGCTTGCCGCTCATGTCCCGACCGGCGCCCGTCATCAACGGCGAGCACGATCCGTCGCTCCACGAAGGGCGCATTTCGGCTTCATTGATTCCCGGCGCGGTCCACGCGATGATCCCGGGCGCGGGGCACGCCTGCAATATCGAAGATCCGGCGGCATTCGATGCCGCCGTGCTACCGTTCTTGGGAAAACTCGGCCTGACCTAGAAAGGACCTCCATGCAGCTATCGCGCTCTCGTGCCATTACCGTTCTCGGCGCGGCGCTCACAGCAGCGGCGGTTCCGCGCACTGCACCGGCGCAAGACGCGGTGGCCGCGATTAAGGTCGGCGTCACGACCGCCTTGACGACGGCGCCGCTCTACATCTCGGACCGCATGGGATTTTTCAAAGACGAGGGGCTGACGGTCGAAATTATCGAGTTCGTTTCGGCCGCCGCGATGGTCGCGCCGTTGGGCGCCGGGCAACTCGATGTCGGAGCGGGCGTCATATCGGCCGGCTTGTACAACGCGGTAGCCCGCGGGATACACGTGCGTGCCGTGGCCGATCTCGGTAGCGATCCGCCGGGTTACGGTTTTCAGTGGCTGGTCATCCGGACGGACCTCATCAAGAGCGGCCGCTACAAAACGCTCAAAGACATCAAAGGCATGACCCTGTCGACGCCCGCACCCGGCATCGCGACGATGTCGCAGTATGGCCACATGCTGAAAAGCGTCGGCCTCTCGCTGAGCGACCTAAAAGTCATCTATATGCCGAATCCCGATGCGCTCGTGGCCCTGAAAAATGGGGCGATCGACGGCTCGCTCCTTCCCGAGCCCAGTCCGACGATTGCCGTAAAAATGGGCATTGCGCAAAAAGTGTTATCCGACGACGCGTACTATCCGAACCAGCAGATCGCCGTCGTGCTCTACGGTGTGAACATGCTCAAACCCGATCGCACCAACGGTGTGAAATTCATGCGCGCCTATATCAAAGGGGTGCGCGTGTACAACGATTCGCTTCGCAACGGAAAAATCGCCGGCCCGCAAGCCGCGGCAATTCTCAAGATTTTCAGTGATACCAATACACAACTCGACCCAACGCTTCTGGCCCAGGTCACGCCGAACGGTAACAATCCGAACGGTCAAATGAACATGGCGTCGCTCCATGAGGACTTGACGTTCTTCAAACAACAAGGTTGGATCGAGGGCGACGTGACCCCGACTCAACTCGTCGATACCTCCTACCTCGACGAAGTGCTGAAAACGCTCGGCACGTACCGGAAGCGGTAGCGTATCGCATCCTAACGGAGGCCGTTATATGAAACGCGCGATCTCACTCCTCGTCATTGCCCTCATCGCCTTCCCACTCACGGCCGCGCAGGCGCAGAACCCGCCTGCCCCGTCTGCGGTGAAGATTGCGACGGCGGCCGGCTCATCGATGTTCACCAACGTCAACGGGATGACGCTGTACGTCTACGATCCCGATACCGCCGGCAAGTCAGCGTGCAACGGGCCGTGCGCAACCAATTGGCCCCCGCTGGCCGCGGCCGCCGATGCGGCTCCGGTCGGCAAGTTTTCCATCGTTACTCGTGACGATGGAAGTACGCAATGGGCGTACGACGGGAAGGCACTCTACGCTTGGAAGAACGATAGCAAGCCCGGCGATACGACGGGCGACGGCATTGGCGGTAAGTGGCATATCGCGAAACCGTAAAATCAGTCGGCCAACGGATTCGGGCGCATCTGGAAGTGATAGACGATCGGCTTTTGTCCCTTTCCGGTTTCCATGTGGAATGGCGCGCGCGATCCGTAGGTCGACCACAAACCGCGGCCTTTCCAGCCGGCCTTGGGATCGTCGATACGTCCATCGAGGTTTTTCGCGAAGAACCCGATCGGATAGGGAACGCGCAGCACGACATATTTGCCGTTCACTAAGCCCTCCAGCGAATCCGACGAGTTGCCGGTCGCCCACGGAACGTCGGCGCCGAGACCTGAGGTATTGAAGCGGTCGACCCAGGTGTAGTAGCTGGCCTCGGAGCTGCCCGGCTCCGCCAGCCCACGAAACTGCGGTCCGGGGAGCGGATAGAAGTGCCAACCTTCCGGGCACTGCTGGCCGGTCGCCTTCGGTCCGTTCATCGTTCCCGTGCACTTGCTGCGATCGAAGCTAGCCAGATGTCCGCTCGCCAACGGCAGCCATACGACGCCTTTGCTGTCGACATCCATACCGCGCGGCGAGTAACCTGCGTACGTTTTTGTTGCGCCATCGAACGGCGGCTCGAAGACTTCGGACATCGCGGTTGCCGGCGGGTTCGAACCGAGAATCACGTGCACCAGCTTCCCGGGATACCCAAGGACGCTGCCCCAAACGGTGCCGTCAATCGGGCTGACCCCGAC